>Ga0210406_10002703_pt1 | contig 20041 bp, 22 predicted proteins | sample IncBWC30MmetaG_FD_155454 | JGI IMG/M metagenome (GOLD analysis project Ga0210406, IMG submission 155454) | Forest soil microbial communities from Barre Woods Harvard Forest LTER site, Petersham, Massachusetts, United States - Inc-BW-C-30-M | ecosystem: Environmental > Terrestrial > Soil >... | reverse complement strand
GACGCAATCGACGGCCAGCGCCATCCCCGGCTTCATCGCGCGCCATGCGGAGGCGCTCCGCTTCGCTCTGCCGTCCTATATCTGTTTCGCGCTTGTGGTCATCGTGACCGAGGTCACTCTCGGTCACGCGCTGACCAGCTGGTCCTATTTCAACTCTCTCATCGTGTTGACTTCATTCCTGGCGGTGCTGGCGCTTGGGCAAGGGACGGTGATTCTCACCGGCGGCCTCGACCTTTCCGTGCCGTGGACGATCGGATTTACCGGAATCCTGCTTGCAGGCATGGTGAAGGGCTCAGACGCGGCGTTGATCTACGCGCTGCCGATCGCGCTTTTGGTCGGACTCTTCGTCGGCTTCGTCAACGGCGCGGGCATCGTTCTCCTCGGCGTCTCGCCAATCGTCATGACGCTCGCGGTCAACGGAATTCTCCAAGGCGCTTCGCTGGTCTACTCCAACGGGACGCCCGACGGCTTCTCCTCGCCGCTGCTGAGGCGCTTCATGACCGATCGCGAACTCTTCGTGACGCCAGTTGTGCTGTTCGTGGCGGTCTTCATCATCGTTGCGGTTCTGCTGCTTGGCCACACGCCGTTCGGGCGACGCGTCTACGCGGTCGGAAACGGCGAACGGGTCGCGGCCCTGTCGGGCGTTCCGGTGAGCGCGACGCTGATCCGCGTTTACATGCTTTCCGGTCTGTGCTCGGCGATTGTCGGCGCGCTTCTCACGGGCTTCTCCGGCCAGGCGAGCTTGGGCATGGGTGACGAATACCTCTTGCCCTCGATTGCGGTGGTGGTGATCGGCGGCGCACTCATTACCGGCGGCCGCGGGCATTATCTCGGCATGCTTGGCGGCGCGCTCCTCTTGACCGCGCTGCAAACGCTGCTCGCCGGCACGACGCTCCCTTATGCGACACGAACGATCGTGTTCGGCCTTGTCGTCCTCGTCGCCGTCATGGCGCTGCGCGAGAAGCGCACATGACGGATCGGAGCGCCTCCCTATGAACGATTCTCCCGACGTCTTCGCGCTGGCAAAAGGTCTGCGCGTCCTCGTGACCGCCGGCGCCTCGGGCATTGGGCGGGCGATAAGCGACCTCCTCGCCCTCCGCGGCGCGCGGGTCCATATCTGCGACGTATCGGACGATTTCCTCGCCGACTATCGGGCCGCGCACCGCGACTCGTCCGTCACCAAGGCCGACGTCGCCTCCGAGGCGGACGTCGCCCGCCTCTTCGCTGACGTGACGGCCTCGCTCGGCGGACTCGACGCGCTGATCAACAACGCCGGAGTGGCTGGCCCGACCGGCGGCGTCGAAGACATCGCGCCCGCCGATTGGCGGCGTACGATTGATGTGTGCCTGACCGGCCAGTTCCTTTGCTGCCACCATGGCGTACCCATGCTGAAGGCGGCGGGCGGCGGCGCGATCGTTAACCTCTCCTCGGCGGCGGGACGCTTCGGTTACGCCTTCCGCACCCCCTATTCCGCAGCCAAATGGGGCGTCATCGGCCTGACGCAGAGCCTCGCCAAGGAGCTTGGCCCCGACAATATCCGTGTCAACGCCATCCTGCCCGGCATCGTCGAGGGGCCGCGCATGACAGGGGTGATTGCGGCGCGCGCCAAACAGACCAGCGTCTCCTTTGAGGCGATGGAGAAGACCTATCTCGATCGCGTATCGCTGCGCCGGATGGTGACCGCGGGCGATGTCGCCGCGACAGTGGCCTATCTTTTGTCCCCGGCCGGCCGCAACATTTCCGGCCAGTCCCTTGGTGTCGACGGCAACGTCGAGGCGCTGTGAGGCGGGCCGAGCGCTGAGGACAGCATCGTGATCGAGGAAGTCATGAGCAAAGTCGCGATCATCGGTTCAGGTTTTGTCGGTCGCGCTTGGCCTCAGGCGCTTGAAGAGGCCTCACCTATGTTGGGGGACTGCTTCCGGGCCTTGAAGCCTCTGACCTCCTCAACGGCGTGGCCGCAAGTAGCGCGGACTCTAAGGCTGCGGAGGCAGCTCAAGGGCGGCGACAGGGTCGCTTTCTGACGTCGTCAGTTCGGGAGAGGGAAGAGTATGCTGCGCATCGAGCTTCTCATCGACGCGCGCGCCGAACTCGGCGAGGGTCCGTTATGGGACGTCGCCGAGCAGCGCCTCTACTGGGTCGACAGCCTCGGCGCCAAGGTCCATTCCTGCGAAGCCGACGGGGGCGCAGCCCGCACTTGGGACGTGCCAGAGGATATCGGCTCGCTCGCCCTGCGTGAGAGGGGCGGCGCGGTCGTCTCTCTCCGGGACGGCTTCTATGTGCTCGATTTCTTGAGCGGCGGCTGTCGCAAGCTCGCCGATCCAGACCCCGGCAAGCCCCGGATCCGCATGAACGACGGCAAGGTTGATCGCCAGGGCCGCTTTGTCGCGGGCTATATGGACTACGAGGAGCGCGACCCGATCTGCGCACTTTTTCGGCTCGACCCAACCGGCGCCGTCGCGAAGCTCGACGACGGTATTGTCTGTTCCAACGGACCCTGTTGGAGTCCGGATGGCCGGACATTCTACTTCGCCGACACCTATACGCGCGAAATTTGGGCCTACGACTACGACATGGAAACCGGGGCGGCTGCCAACCGCCGCGTCTTCTGCTCCTTCCCCGCCGCGGGCCTCAAGGGGCCAGACGGTGCGACCGTCGATGCGGAAGGCTTCGTCTGGAGCGTGTCGGTCTACGAGGGCAAGCTCGTCCACTTCGGGCCCGACGGCAAGCTCGACCGGGTCGTCGGGCTTCCCGTCGAAAGCACAACCAGCCTCAGTTTCGGGGGCCCCGGTTTGGATGTCGCCTTTGTGACCTCGATGGCGCGCGCCGTGAAAGGCGTGAAGCCGAAGGAGCGCGAGGCGGGCGCTCTCTTCGCCGTCCACGGCCTCGGGGTGCGAGGGCTGCCCGAACCGCGGTTCGCCGGGTGAAGACGATCCGCTGACAAAAGAGAATGGGAGGAGTCATGCGCATAGAAGTGCTGATCGACGTCAAGACCGTGCTTGGCGAGGGACCGCTCTGGGACGTCGACGAGCAGCGGCTTTATTTCATCGACAGCTTCGGCTGCAATGTCTTCCGATGCACCGCCGACGGCCGCGAGGTTCGCGCCTGGGACGTGCCGGCCAAGATCGGCTCGATGGCTTTGCGCAGACAGGGCGGCGCGGTGCTGTCGCTCGCTAACGGCTTCCACTTTCTCGATTTCAAGTCCGGCGAGTCCCAGCTGATCGTGGATCCGGAGCCAGACAAACCCGCCAACCGAATCAACGATGGCAAAGTGGACAAGCGCGGCCGCTTCGTCGCGGGATCAATGGACACGATGGAGGACGGCCCCAACGGCGCGCTCTATCGCCTCGATCCTGATCTGTCGGTTCACAAGCTTGACGACCGTATCATTGTCTCCAATGGGCCGTGCTGGAGCCCGGACGGGCGCATCTTCTACTTCCAAGACACTTGGTCGGGCGAGATTTGGGCCTACGACTACGACCTCGACACGGGAGCGGTTTCAAACAAACGAACCTTCGCGAAAGTCGATCGCTCGAACGGCGGCGCCGCCGATGGCTCGACCGTCGACGCCGAGGGTTGCCTATGGAACGCGCTGGTCTACGACGGAAAGATCGTCCGCTATACGCCTGACGGCAAGATCGATCGCGTCATCGACATGCCGGTCAAGAAGGTGACCAGTGTGATGTTCGGCGGCCCGAACCTCGATGTCCTCTATGTGACGTCGATGGCCAAGCCACCTCTACCTCGTTTTCCCGGCGACGGCGTTCAACGAGGAAGCCTGTTCGCGATCTACGATCTTGCAATTCGCGGCGTGCCTGAGCCCCGCTTCGCAGGCTGAGTGGAAGCCCCCGAAAACAATCGAATGCCACCGCGCGCAGACTACGACTGCGCTGCGCCGCCTGGGCGACGGCCCCAACTGCGCGAAGTGAGGAAGCAGCTACGACTTTGCGAGCGCTGCTCGTGTTCAAGGAGATGACGCCGAAGGTGTCGAAGTGCCGCTCGCCAGACCGTCCGCTAAAATACGGGACCGCTCGTGGCTCATGCTGAGGCTCTGGCGCCCGCGCCTGTTGGTCTTGGCGGAATAGGCCGAGCTAGCGCTCAGCAGACGGCTGGAGTCGACGTCGATTCCAGCCGGTCGGAATTCGCAAATAGCAGACATTCCCCAGCGGGCGTGAACGGGTCAAATCGACCCACAGCAGGGGTTCCATTTCGGCCCCGCTGCGAAAGGAAGCGCCAACTCCGTTCGAACTCGCTTGTCATGCCGAGCGCGGGCACGCGGCGCCGCTGAGCCGGCGCGGACTTGAAGCCTCCGTGAGGTCACTGGGGGCCGGACCGCGGCTGCGACCGTATCTGCCTGCCAGGGAAAGGGTGAGCGTCGAGATGGCGGTGCTGCGCGGGTCATCCATCTGCTCATCGATGATTCTACTAAAATTGATTGAGCGCCGAGAGGGCCACATGCTTCGCTGATCCTTTTGCAGGAAGGTCGGGCAACTGATTCCTGGGCGAACGACGAGACGCATAGTCGGAGCCGCTACCCCGGCATGGCGGCAGATGTCGTGGCGCTTGGGGAGCCCATGTAGGGTCTCGCCGGCAACAAACTGCTGAGCGACTTGGCGTTCGCGCAATTCAGCCCGTCGCAGCCGATCCCGCCGCCGGCCGCGAATTGGCTGCGCGCGGCGGCCGCTTACTCCAGTCGATGCGGCCGCCTCTTCCTTAAACCACGCCCGGAAGGCCGCACATTGGCGGATTCTTGCCGCTCCTTCGCGCAAGCGAAACAGTAACAGCGGCCCGACGGCAGGGTCAGGTCGAAAGGCGCGGCCAGACGCCCCGTGCGCAGATTCCGAGCCCCTCACGTTGCGGGCGAAGGGGCGCCGCACATTCGGTTGGTTCTCCGTCCGATGGCGAGGCTTTGCAAAACTATGTCAGAGGGCTTTCTCCGCGATCGCGTTACAATCGGTTCCTGGGCGCCGCAAGCGAACTTCCTGCGTCGGAATTGGCGCGTGCTTTGGCTGCCAATGGTCGTGACACCCTGACCCTGCTCATGACCTCGACAATAACGGCTCGCGAAACGGTCGTCGGCGAGGCCCCGGGTGGCGCTTTCATGCGCCGAACGCGCAGGCGAATTCGGCATGTCGATCGCAGACGACTGGCGCCACCTTGGCGCCGGCTCGGCCGTGCTCCAGGAAATCGAACGCAAAGCGGCGGCCGACGGCATCGAATTGCATTTCGGCGAAACGTTGCGAACCAACGCGGAATGATTGGACTGGCTCGGCCGTGGCTTCCGGCTTGAACCGGGGCTCGAACCACGCCTCGTGCAAATTCGGAAGCGCTTGAACGACGCAGCCCCTGACCTGCCGTGCCAGAAGTGGAGCGAAATCGCACGCGGCGCGGAGCTAGGCATGGCCTGAGCGCCGGCGTGTTTAAGACCTTGCAATGCTACGCAGCTCTCCTCGCTTGCATGCCTGGGCAAATGCCGCCGCGATGGTGTCCATGTGCAGGTTCAGGCCGACGTAGACGATACGCTGTTCCATGATCCGGCTCCGCGCCGGTCTATCCAGGCCCATCCTCGTGATCCTGCACATTGCGAGACGGGTCGCCCCGATCTCGCGCGAACATCTAGGCCAACAATTTCATGGCGGCGTCGACGAGGTCGTCCCTCAGATCAGCCGGTTTCGCCACCAGGCCGATGGCGTACGCGCCGTTGATTATCAGCGCTATCTGAGACGCGACGCGGTTGGGATCACCAACGCCCAGCCTGGCGACGATCGTTGCGAGCCTGGCCCGCATTTCCTCCTTGTTGGCCCGAGCGGCGATCCAGCCGGGATGGTTCTCGTCAGGAAATTCTGTCGCCAGGTTCAGGAACGGACAACCGCGATAGGCAGGACCCCCGATCCGCCGCGCGATTTCGGATAGCAGCGCCTCAAGTATAGCGCGCGGATCATCGGCGTGCTGCTCCTCAATGCGATCCCACCACACCCATGACGCCCGGTTCCGTTCGGCGGCGAAGGCGGCGATCAACGCGTCCTTGGATTCAAACACCCGATAGAGGCTCGTCTTCGAGACGCCGGATCGCTCGACGACCGTGTCGACGCCGATGGCGCGGACGCCCTCGCGGTAAAACAACTCGTTTGCCGTCGCTAGGATACGCTCGCGCGCGCTCGCCTCGCCCTTTGGCGGGGCTCCTCGCCGGGGCCGGGTTCCAGCCGTCATATCCGCTCGCTCCTGTCTTTCGGATTTTTCGCTTGACAAAGTAACAGACCTGTATGTAACCTTCAAGTTCCTTACAGGTCAGTAACTTTATCGGAGAACGCCGATGCGTGCGATCGAGGCGGAGACTCTCACAGGCTATGCTGGCCTGCGGCAGGTCGAATTGCCCAAGCCGCAACGCACAAAGGACAAGACGCTGGTCCACATTACGGCCGCAGGCGTGACGCCGCTCGATCATACAATTCTGTCGGGCGGACACCCTCGGGCCAAGGCGCCACTGGTGCTCGGCAACGAGGGGGCCGGCGTCATCGAGGATGCCGGCGCTTCCGATCTCGGGGTGGGAAGCCGCGTCATGTTCACCGGACCCTACGGCGTCGGTGAGAATGGCGCGTGGCAGGATTGGCTGCTGGTGCGACCCGAACATCTGGCCCTCGTGCCGGACGCGATCGACGACGTTGTCGCGGCCAGCCTTCCGGTGGCCTATCTGACGGCGCAGGTCACGCTTACGCTGGCCGGCTTCAAACCGGGGATGACGGTCCTGGCGCCGGGAATCGGCGGTTCGGTCGGCAACGCGACCTATCAGCTCGCGCGGGCGCAGGGCGCCAGCAAGGTGATCTCGACGGCCGGCAGCGCGGCGAAGGCCGCCAAGGCGCGCAAGCTTGGCTTCGAAGACGTGGTTGACCTTTCCGAAGAAGGCCTCGCTGAGGGCGTTCGCCGGATAACGGCCGGCAGGGGTGTCGATATCGTCATCGAGAGCATCGGTGGGACCGTGACCGGTCAGGCGCTGAGTAGCTTGGGTATCGGCGGCGTCCTCATCACGTTGGGTTATTCCGCCGGGCGTGAGACCACGATCGATGTGACGGACCTGATCTGGAAGCGCGCGCGGATGGCCGGTTTCTCGCTGTTCGCCCAATCGCCAATCGCGATCGCCGACGCGTGGCGGGATATCCTCCCGCTGATCGTCAGCGGATCCGTCAAGCCGTTCGTCGAGCGGGTCTATCCCCTCAGCGAGGCGGGCGAAGCCCTGCGTCACCTGATCGAGGATCGGCCGTTTGGCAAAGTCATCTTGGCGGGTTGATCGCCGTAGACGTTGCGCCCTGAATCGCGGGTGATTTGCGAGGAGGCTGGCAATGGCTTTGAAGCTCGATGTGAGGGTCCCTACAGAGGGCGGAATTGAACTCGGCGCGTGGCTGTTCCTGCCAGAAAGGGATGGTCCCCACGCCGCTATCACTATGGCCCACGGCTTTGCCGGGACAAAGGAACACGGTCTTGAGCGTTTCGCTCAGGCATTCGCCGCAGCGGGCTTCGTCGTGCTTGTGCACGATCACCGCAATTTCGGGACGAGCGGTGGAGACCTCCGCGGGGACATCGATCCATGGCGACAGATTGCGGACTGGCGTCGCGCAATTTCTTACCTCGAGGAGCACCCGGAAGTTGATCCGACCCGCATCGGCCTATGGGGCACCAGCTATGCCGGCGGACACGCTCTCGTGCTTGGCGCTACAGATCGGCGCCTGCGCTGCGTCGTTGCGCAGGTTCCAACGATCAGCGGTTACGAGCAGGGCTTGCGGCGTGTTTCACCTGACGCCACGCCCGCGCTGGAGCACGCCTTCAATGAAGACGAGAGAGCCGGGTTGCGCGGAGAGCCGCCGCGCCGGCAGGCGGTTGTCAGTGGCGATCCCTCCGTTCCGGCCGCCTACCGCTCTCAGGACGCGATCGATTTCTATCTTCAGCCCATTCCGGAAGGCCTGTGGAAAAACAAGGTGACGCTGCGCTCGACACGGGCCGCGCGCATGTACGAGCCCGGGGCCTGGGTTTCCCGTGTTTCGCCGACGCCGTTGCTAATGGTGGTCGCGCGGGAAGATAAGGTGACTGTCGCCGATCTGGCGCTTGCTGCTTATGAGCGTGCGCTGGAGCCCAAACGGCTTAGCCTGATTCCGGGCGGCCATTTCAATCCCTACCTCGACGAGTTTCCGCTTGCGGAAGCTGCAGCAACGGAATGGTTCCGTGAGCATCTGCTCAATCCCGCCACGAGCCGTTCGTGGGCCGGTCGTGCGTCACAGAGCTTTCGCCGTGACCGACCGAGCTTACTGAGCTTTCTAAACCAGAACAGGGCCTGACGATGACCGCAATCGCGATAACCAATACCGATCTTCGCTGGGACGTGCTTACCGTGAAGCGTCCTGGCCTCACCCGCGATCTGCCGCCCGGCAAGGAAGAACTGAGGTGGGTGGCGAATTCGTCGACGCTCATCCAGGGTGAGCGCGACGCCGTTCTCGTGGACACTCTTCTGACGACCGAGCAATCAAAGACTCTGTCGGATTGGGTGGTCGCGAGCGGGAAGAACCTGACCGCGATCTATATCACCCACGGCCACGGCGATCATTTCTTTGGTCTCGCATCGCTTCTGGAGCGTTTCCCGCGCGCCAAAGCGGTCGCGACGCCGGAGGTCGTCAGGGCCATGCGGGAACAGCTCACGCCGGCCTGGATCGACAACTTCTGGCGTCGCCTTTTTCCCGGCGATATTCCGGACCGCCTTTTGGTTGCTGAGCCGCTCGAAGGAGACGATCTGGAGTTGGAGGGGCGCAAGCTTGTTCCGATTAATGCGGGACGAACCGATACGGCTCACTCCACATGCTTGCACGTCCCCTCGATCGGACTGATTGTTGCCGGCGACGTCGTCTACAATGGCATCCATCCCTTTCTTGGCGAGACGGACACTCAGAGCAGGCTTGAGTGGATCTCTACGCTCGACAAGCTCGCGGCATTAAACCCGAAAGCGGTGATCGCCGGGCACAAAGTGCCTGAGAACGACGATGATCCCCGCATCATCGCCGAGACACGGCGATACCTTCACGATTTCAATCGCCTGAATGCGGCAACTACGACCGCGCGCGAGCTCTACGGCGCGATGCTGGAAATCTATCCTGATCGCGTCAATCCAGGCTCGTTATGGGGCGCAGCAAACGCCGCCAAGAAGGCGGCATAAGGTTGCTGGCCACGACCTGGCCGTCGACGTGAGCCTCAAGCCGACGCCTCACATCATCGCCACATTCCACCGCAAGGCGGAGGTTTAGTTCCACAAAAGAAGGAGAGTCACGATGTCCCGGAATGTGAATGCCGATGTGGTCCACGCGGCCATCAAGCGAACGATCGACGAGCATGAAGTCGTCCTTTTCATGAAGGGCGAGCCGAGCGCGCCGGAATGCGGGTTTTCGGCGACGGTTGTGAAGATCCTGGACTATCTCGGGATCGATTTTGTCGGGGTGGACGTCCTCAAGGACCCGGCAATACGCGCCGGCATCAAAGGCTTTTCGGACTGGCCGACCGTGCCGCAGCTCTACGTGAGGGGCGAGTTTGTCGGCGGCGCCGATATTGTGCGCGAGATGTTCCAATCGGGCGAACTGAAATCACTGTTGAGCGTCTGCATCTTGGATGCCTGACTCGTTCGCTTCGGGCGCCTCCCAGCTCCCTCAACTCGAAAAGAAAAGCTCATGAAGGGGATACGACACACGAGGCGGAATCAATGACAAAAGCAAAGGCGATGCGGCTGGCTTCGCTGGTCACGGCAATCAATGTCCTGGTCGCGAGCGGCTTTTCCATTGCAGCGATCGTCCGTCCGCAATACCTGGTCCCTGCCGAATCCGTTCCAACAGAGGCGTCGTTGCTATTGGCGATGTACGCGGCGGCGCGCACAATTCCGCTGGCTTTGTTCGCTTTGGCGGCGATCTACAAACGTGCGACGACGGCGTTGCTGATCCTGGGTGCGCTCGCGGGCGCCGTGCAATTGCTGGACGCCGGGATCGGTCTGTTTGAGCATGATCTGGGGAAATGCGCTGGGCCGCTCTTTATTGCCGTCCTCCAATTCTTAGTGGTCTATCTGCTTCACAGATCCGTGAGGATCGCGCCACAAACCAAGCCCGGATGAACGCGCTGCAGCCCGGCGCTTCCGAGAATTCCCCGGTGAAGGTTTAGCAAACGTCCAAGGGCCGATGCGCCTAAAATGGAGATGACAGATGAATAACGCTTCGTTCAAAACTGAAGACCGCATCGCTGTCGACGCCTCCCCCCGGGCGGATGATCCCAATCAAGCTGGCGCGGACGCCCTGAACGGCAATGGCTTCTATCGCTTCAAGATCGGCGACTTCCAGGCGACCGTGATCTCGGACGGCCAGGGGCCGATTCGGTGAGCCCGATCTTCGTCATGAACGCCTCCGAGGCTGAACTCGCCCCGGTGTTAAGGGCAAACTTCATGCAGCCGGTGATCCAAGCAACGAACAACCCGTTAGTGGTCGACACGGGACGGGAGCGTATCCTTGTCGACACCGGCTTCGGTGAGAAAATCGGTCCACCCTTCGGCAGCTTTCCCCGGCTTGAGGCGAACTTGGGCAGGGCGGGAATCGCGCCAGCGAGCATAGATCTGGTCGTGGTCTCGCACGGTCACCTGGACCATATCGGTGGCCTGGTGAGCAAATCGGGCGCGCTCGCGTTTCCAAAGGCTCAATTCGTCTTCGTCGATACGGAGTGGAATTACTGGACAGGTAGCCGTTTCGAAAGCGAGGTCGACAGTTCGCGGCTGCCCGACCCATTCAAGAAGGGCACAATTGGAGCTGCTCGAGATAACCTGCCGCCGGTCGCCGCCCGGTCCCGGTTCGTGAAGCAGGGCGGCGAAATCACCGGCGGCGTGCACTATATTGTTGCGCCGGGACATTCGCCGTCTCATGCCTCAATCCTGTTTGCCTCGGGCAAGGAGCAGTTCATGCACATGGGTGACATCGCCCATAACCCGGTGACGAGCTTGCAGCACCCCGAGTGGACGCCGATCTTCGACTACGACGCCGCCGAGGCGATCAACTCGCGCAAGGCGATCCTGGACCACATCGCGACCGACGGGATCATGGCGATGGGCTATCATTTTCCGTTCCCAGGGATCGGCCACGTCGTCAAACACGACAAGGCATATCGCTGGGAAGCCGTCCATTGGGCGTGGTAACGAGCAGATAGCTCTCCGGAGAAACGCGATGCCCCCGAAGCCAGATCGCTTCAGAATTGCTGTCCTTGACGACTACCAAAACGTCGCTCTTTCGCTTGCGGATTGGTCGGCGCTGGATGAGCGGGCGACCGTCACCGTATTTAACGACCATCTCGCCGACTCCGACGCCGTCGTCGAGCGCCTGCAGCCTTTCGACATTGTCTGCGTGATGCGCGAGCGCACGCCGATGACACGCGCCATCATCGAGCGCTTGCCCAAGCTGCGCCTGATCGCCTCGACGGCGATGCGAAACGCCTCGATCGACGTCAAGGCTGCAGAAGAGCGGGGCGTGCAGGTCGTTCATACCGGCTACACATCGGCGCCGACGATCGAACTGACCTGGGCGCTTATCCTGGCCAGCGCCCGCAATCTCATCGCCGAAAACACGTCGCTGCGCGGCGGCGGATGGCAGCAGTCGGTCGGTGATGACATGGACGGGCGGACCCTCGGGCTCCTTGGACTCGGCAACGTCGGCGGCGCGGTCGCGAAGATTGGCAACGCTTTCGGCATGAAGGTGATTGCCTGGAGCCAGAATCTCACGAACGAGCGCGCGGCCGAAGTCGGCGCCGCGCTGGTCACAAAGGACGAGCTGTTTCAGGAGGCGGATGTCGTCTCCATTCATCTGGTGCTAAGCGGCAGGACGCGAGGCCTCGTCGGCGCCGCGGACTTCCGATCTATGAAACCGACCTCGCGCCTGATAAATACCTCGCGCGGACCGATCGTGGTCGAGGCCGATCTCGTTGCGGCGCTTAAAGACAAAAAGATCGCTGGCGCAGCCATCGATGTCTTCGACCAGGAGCCGTTGCCGCTCGGGCACCCGTTCCGCAGCCTGCCGAATCTGCTGGCGACGCCGCATATCGGCTACGTCTCCCGCGGGCTGTACGCGCGCTTCTATCAGGACACGGTCGCGAACATCCGCAATTGGCTCGATAGCATAGCTGAGGGATCACGCGCTCCGCGCGTGGCAACGTGAAGATGCGCCTTTGGCCCGTGGGCATCGCCGAACTCGGCCAAACAACCTCTGTCTCAAGGGAAACTGTCAACGACAGCACACCGCAGACTGGGCCGCACGGGCAACACTGCGGCTTTCCGCTCATTTCCGGTTAGGCCGACATTCGGGTTAGCGATAATGTTCTCGATCGAGTCGAGGTGATTGTTGCCCGGTCGATCAGGAATGAGCAGGGTCTCGTCGTCGAGGACTTGCACAAAGCCGGGCGGGTCGCCGCGGGGCGAAACGTCCGCTTTGCCGGCGGCGTTCGCGGTGCCGAGGCATAAGAAGGGCGAGCGCTTGACAAATGCGCGCATGACCCGGTCGAGCTTTCGCCACCGTTTCTGCACCGCGGCCCCTTCAGGCCGCGGATAGATTTCACGCACTTCGGACACCGTCACGGTTCGCGCCATGGTGACATTCCGTTCCCACGGTTCGCCATTTTTGAGCCCGCCGTCATGGCCGCAGATGCTAGTCAGCGGGAGCGGGTGCTCGCGCTTTTCAAGACGCGCATGACGCGCATGCGAGGCGAGAGGGACGACTTGCTTAGCGCACGTGTCATGGTTCGCGACACGGTCAGATTCCGTTTCATCAATTTGCTGTTATTGAGTTCCCCACGGCCACAGAGGCGCGTCAGCGCGAGCGGACGCTCGCGCTCTTCAAGACACGCATGCTAGGCATGAGGAGCGTTTTGCCGCCACAACACGTGAGCCGCTTCCTCTATTCGGTTCGCTCGCACGCTTGTGATGTACCGCCGCCTGGCCCGTGACCGGCCGCCGCTTCGGCAAGATTGGTACAGCCTATTTCGCGCTCGCAATGGAATGGTGGCTTTGACGCGGACTCCGGCCCTTCACGCGGTCGCCCTGGTAGGCGCGCTTACCGCCCATCTGTCCCGTCCACGGACGCGGCCTGTTACGACCGCTTAACGTCGTCGATTCGCGACGTCGCCTCAAACGTCTCAAACGCGCAAATAGCGGTCATTGATTGACCTTGCTGTGTAGGGACGCAAGTCGGCGCAAAGCGCCTTCTCGCCTAAGGCTTGTTGAGATTCATCGCGAATTGATGAGTGCGGCGGCGAGATGGACGATGGCGCTGAAGCTTGCGTCGGTTTTGTCGGCGCGCAGGGCGATGCGCTTGAACTCCTTGAGTTTGCCGAAGAAGTTCTCGATCAGGCGCCGCCATTTGTACCTTTGCGCCCCGTTCGTTGAGATCGGCACGAAAACTGAGCGAATCCGCCACGGCGATTAAGGTTGTCGGAAGACTCCTGCGTTTGCATTGCTGAATTTTCCTCAGTACCCAATGCAAAGATACAAGACTTTCATTTTTCCCGTTCGTCAGTAGCTTTGTCCCATGGCGGTTTCACCGGAGAGGAGCGCTGGGTGCCTGGCAAAATGAGAGTGGTATCGCAAACCGGTGACATTGAAGACCCAGCTACAAAAGCCGAAGCGTCGCCGAAAGGCCCTAATCACCAGCCTGCTCAGCCTTCAATGCCGGACGCGGCGCCCCCGCCGAAGCCAGGGGGGCGGCCTTGGAGGCGGTGTGTGCTGTTTGCATTGTTGCCGCTGGTGCTGATCGGCGGCGGATATTGGTACGTTACTGGCGGCCAGACCGTGTCGATGGACGACGCGTATGTCGAATCCGACAAGGTTGGCGTTTCGACAGACGTCGCTGGCATTGTAAGGGACGTCGACGTCTCAGAAAATCAGCATGTCGAGACCGGTCAGGTTCTGTACCGCCTCGATGATCTTCCATTTCAGCTGGCGGTAGCGCGAGCCGACGCACAAATTGGCGTCGTTCGCGATGCCCTGAATGCGCTCAAGGCGAATTACCGAGACATGCAGGCGCAGATCGATCAGGCGCACAACGATGTTAGCTATTACGACACCGAATTCCAGCGGCAGCAGGGGCTCCTCGGCGCCCACGTGGCGTCTCAAGCGACTTTCGATGCGGCGCGTCGGAACCTGCAGAACGCGCAGCAGAAGCTGGCCTCACTTGCTCAGCAACTCGCCGCAATCGCTGCGAACCTTGACGGCGACCCGACGGGGCCGGTGGAAAAGAATCCGCGCTACCTCGATGCAGTGGCGCAGCGAGACGAGGCCGCACGACAACTGGCGCATACGGTCGTGCGGGCGCCGTTTGGCGGGATCGTCACAAATGTGTCGTCCATCGCGCCAGGCAAATATCTCCAAGCTTCAATGACCGCTTTCTATCTCGTCGCCACGGATCACGCTTGGGTCGTCGCCAATCCTAAGGAAACTGAGCTAACTTATGTCCGGCCAGGCCAAGCGGCGCTGGTGACCGTGGATACGTATCCCGACACGCAATGGGGCGGCGCCGTGGAGAGCGTGAGTCCGGCGGCTGCGCAGGAGTTCTCGCTTTTGCCCGCTCAGAATACGAGCGGCAATTGGGTGAAGGTTGTCCAGCGCATTCCGATGCGAGTGCGGGTCGACACGAGCGATAAGAATTTGCCGCCCCTGCGCGCCGGGATGAGCGTCGAAGTCGACGTCGACACCGGCCATACGCGAGGACTGCCGCATTTCCTGACCGCACTATTCGGTCATGACCTAAAAGTCCCGACCGCACTATTCGGTCACGACCTAAAAGGCGGGTGATGCCCGAGGCTCGCCCTCTAGCTGGATTTACTCGCCTAGCAATCACGGTCTGCGTGATTCTCGCTACTCTCATGCAGGCGCTCGATACGACCATCGCCAATGTTGCGCTGCCCTATATGCAGGGCAGCGTCTCGGCAAGTCAGGACGAAATCGCCTGGGTGCTGACCTCCTATATCGTCGCGGCGGCGATCATGACGCCGCCCACCGGCTTCCTCGCCGGAAGGTTTGGACTGAAGCGTCTTTTTCTCGTCTCGGTTGCAGGCTTCACCTTCGCCTCGATCCTGTGCGGCTTTTCGCAGTCCTTGGTGCAGATCGTACTGTTCCGGGTCATGCAAGGCTTGTTTGGCGCGGCGCTCGTGCCGCTCTCGCAAACAGTGCTGATGAACATCAGTCCGAAGGAGCGGCAAGGATCTGTAATCGCTCTATGGGGCGTTGCCGTGATGGCTGGGCCCGTTCTCGGGCCGGTGCTCGGCGGCTGGCTGACGCAGACGTATAGCTGGCGCTATGTTTTCTATATCAACGTGCCCGTCGGCTTGCTTGCATTTTTTGGGTTGACGACCTTTTTGCCCGAGACGACGCGGAACGTCACAACGAAACTGGACTGGTTCGGATTTGGCACACTGAGTCTGGGACTCGCGGCAATGCAGGTAATGCTGGATCGCGGGGAGGAGCTGGACTGGTTCGGCTCTGGAGAGATTGTTGTGGAAGCCATCATCGCTTCCTCTGCGTTTTACTTGTTTATCGTCCACACGTTCACGGCGCGCGAGCCTTTCGTAAGCCCGACCCTGTTCCGAGACCGCAACTTCACCGCCGGCGTGATCTTCATCTTGGTTGTTGGTCTCACCTATTATGCCTCGCTGGCGCTTCAGCCTCCATATCTTCAGAATCTCATGGACTATCCGATCGTGAGCGCGGGCTTCGTCCTGGGCCCCCGCGGCATCGGCACCATGGGCGCGATGATGATCGTAGGAAAGCTCATAGGACGGGTCGATACGCGACTTCTCCTGGCCATAGGCCTTGGGCTCACGGCCTCGGCATTCTACGCGATGACCGGCTGGACGCCGGATGTCTCGCAGACGACGATCGTCGAGGTCGGGGTGATCCAGGGCATTGGACTTGGCTTCCTCTTCGTACCGCTGAGCGTGGCCACCTTGGCGACGCTGTCACCAGAGCGTCGGGCGGAGGGGGCCGGGATTTATAGTCTGTCACGCAATATCGGCTCAGGCGTCGGCATTTCGGTTGTGAACAGTCTGCTGACACGGAATACACAAGTGAATCATTCCGAGATTGGGTTGCACGTCACATCGGTCAATCGTGCGTTCGAGGACCCGGCGATTGGGCAGTTTTGGAACCCAATTACTGCTGCTGGACGCGCCGCGCTCGACGCTGTCGTGACCCGCCAGGCCCAGATCATCGCCTATATTGATGATTACAAGCTGCTGATGATTGCAACGCTCGCGGTGGTCCCGCTGCTCATTATTTTCACGAAGCCATCTCGCGACGTCGCGCCGGATCACACGCAGGTCATGGAGTGACGGCAGCCAGACTGCGCCTGACGCGGCTTCGACGCGCCATGCGTCATTCGAGCGCTCCCATCCTTGCGAGCGTACTCAGCATGGCGGTCGCCGGTTGCATGGTTGGTCCAGACTTCATGTCGCCTGACCCACCATCGGTCACGCGCTACACCTCGCCTGGCGAGGCAACGGTTGCGGGGGCGCATGGCGCGGCTACCGTGCCGACGCAGACAGTCGCGCTGGCCGGAAGGTTGACTGCGGAATGGTGGACGCTGTTCCGATCACGGAACCTTGATATGCTGGTCAAGGAGGCAATTATAGGTAGCCATACGCTAGAGAGCGCAAAAGCGCGGCTGACTCAGGCGCGCGAGGCGATCGCGGCGGCTTCAAGCGCGCTTTATCCACAAGTGGGCTTTAACGCCAGCGTCACTCAAGAGAAGCAAACCGCCGCTAGCTTCGGATTGACGCCCAATCAAGCTCCCCTTCCACCGGCCTTCAATTTCATCCAGGTCGGACCAACTGCCAGCTACACGCCTGACCTATTCGGTGGAACACGTCGACATATCGAGCAGGAATCCGCACTGGCCGATTACCAACGCGATGAACTGAACGCAGCATATCTGAGTCTGACGGGAAATACGGTGGCGCAGGCGATTCAGGGCGCTGCCGTCCGCGCTCAGCTGAAGGCCGTCCAGGACATTATTGATATTGATCAGCAGAACGTGGAGTTGGTGCGCAAGGAGCGTCTGGCGGGCTCCGTCCCCGATAGCGATGTCATCTTAGCGGAAAGCCAGCTCGCAGCCGATGAAACATTGCTGCCCGGGCTCGATCAGCAGTTGAGCGTGGCTAAACACGCCCTGGCTGTTCTCGTCGGTCGCGCACCCGGCAATTGGTCGCCGCCAGAATTCGATTTGACTGCAATGACGCTTCCTGGCCGGCTGCCCGTCAGCCTACCCTCGGAGCTCGTCCATCAGCGCCCGGATATTCAAGCGGCGGAGGCGCAGCTTCACGCCGCCAGCGCAGAGATCGGTATCGCGACGGCGCAACTTTATCCACAGATCACCCTCTCGGCGGGGATCTCAGGCTCTTCACTGGACGGGGGGACTCTCTTCAGTCCCGGCGGCCTCGTGTGGAGCGTCGCAGCGGGTATCACGCAGCCTGTCTTCGATGGCGGTATGCGAGAGGCCGAGCGTCAAGCGGCGCTTGCCGCCTTCAAAGCATCTGCCGCCGACTACCAGCAAACCGTTTTGCAGGCGTTCGGCCAAGTCGCGGACATCCTTCAGGCGCTTGCTCATGATGCAAAGCTACTGGAGGCGCAGAAGCGGGCCCTCGACACAGCGTCAGAGTCGCTCCGTTTGCAAAGGGTCAATTATAGCGGAGGCGGCATCGGTGTTCTGAACTTGCTCGACGCTCAACGCCAATATCAGCAGGCGCAGCTAGGCTATGTTCGGGCGGAAGCACAACGCTACCAGGATACAGTTCAGCTATTCGTGGCCATGGGCGGTGGTGGCTGGTGGGACGCGAGGGTCGCCGCACGTAAGAACGCTAACCCACCTCCAGGAAAGTGGCCAGCGATCGCCCCGCTTTGGCCGGTCGCCAGCCTCGTTCATTTAGTGGAGACTGAGAATGACCGGCGGTGATTGTCACTCCTCCAGCGATCTGCAGGTAGCGGGAGCTCAAGGCCACCAGATTCTGCGCTTTTGAAGGTAGCCCCTTGGATGGCGGGGCGCGGCCGAATGTCAGGTTGAGCAGGGTTTCGAAGTGATGCCCGTCGGAGGCTTCGCCGCCCTCGTCGTCGACCGCTCGCCAGAGCCAGAATCGTCGGCCGCCGATCAGGACCGCCATGTTATCGAACTGCTCGCCGATAGTCTTAATTGGGGCGCGACGCGAGGATCCACAAATTGTCCGACCAACTTCCGCTCGGCGCGGAAGATCGGAAGATCCCCGTCTGCTCGAGGCAAGGTCATCCGACCCTCCTGCGTTAGAGCGAGTGGCTTTTGGATTGAGGCGGCGAAGGGAACGGCGCGGGCGCCAATCTCTTGCAGAAAATCAGAAAACAGATTAAGCTTGCCCCATGAACAATCCTGTCCTTCCGCAGGCTAAGACCGCAGGCTCCCGTTCCGGCGTCTCCGCGTCTGCGGACGAGGAGAGAGAAAATTTCTTCCCGCTAAAAGCCTCGTAACCCATTGAAAAGTCTAGATTCGGACGAGAGAATCCAAGGAAATCCAAGAGAATCCAACACTCATCAGCAGGGGTCTTCGCAGCGAAACGGCCAGGGGCCAAGAAAACCCAAACGGATCGGCCGGACGACCCGCGGCCCGTTGCCGAGCGGGAGCCAAACCGACTCCATCCAAAGCCGTGACAGGCGGCTTTTCTCATGAAGAACGTTCGTCGGTCGCTCCTACGATCACGGCGCGACAAAGCGGATGACGAAGACCTGTCCCGCAATGTTGGCGGCCAAGCGCGGTGTGAACTGGAGCGGCAGGCACGCATCGATCGCCTGAAAGATGGACTCGGTCAGCGCCTGAGGGCTCGAGCCATTCATCGGCTTCACATAGTTGACCCTCGGCTCGCCGAAGATCGAACCGTCGCGCCTAAAGCTCAACTGGACGGTGATTTGGTCGCCCTCATGCGGCGCTCGCCAGCAGGCCGCGATGGAAGGTCCGACTTCCGGCGGAAGATCGACTGGGCCGCTCCGCCGTTCGTCGGTCGTTATGATGATCTGGTCCGAATAGTAGGAATAGACCAGCATCGCTCTCGCCTCGGTGCTGACGCGGGCGAAGGCCGCGAGCACGGCGACCACGAACATTCCCGCGGCATTCCACCAGGTTGCGAGCTTCAACTTTGACGCTCCATCGGCCCGTCTTTCGGGCCACACTCCTCGCCTCATGTGGCGAAGATGAGGGCCGGAACGGGCGCAAATCGCTGTCATGCCTGGACGGCCGGCGAAGGAGTGAAATCAATCAAAGCCGCTCTTCGGTAATGGGCTCCGGGTTTGTTCGGCGACGCGCCTAGTGCTCGGCGAACGGGTTCTGGAGCGAACTCTTGGCCGGCCTCGAGCTTGAGGTGCGGATCATGTCGATGAGCGCGCGCAGAGCGGCGGGAACCTGCCGGCGCCCGGGATAATAGAGGAACAGTCCCTCGATCGTTGGCGACCAGTCCTCGAGCACCCGGACGAGCTGCCCTGAGCGCAGGAACGGTTCCGCGTAAGCTTCGATCGTGTACGCAATGCCAAGCCCATCAACCGCCGCGCGCAGGACCAAATCGGGATTGTTGACCATCACTCGGCCATCCACCGAAGTCTTCTGCGACTTACCGTTCCGCTCAAACGGCCACTCGAACACCACGCCATCGGCGCCCCGCCGATATTGGACGCAGCTGTGACGGGCGAGATCGTCCGGGATGCGCGGCCTGGGGCGTCTCGCGAAGTAGGACGGCGCGCCGACCACGGCTACTTTGAGCGGACCCATCACTCTGACGGCGACCATATCGGCGGCCGCACGGTCCTGGGTTCCGACACCGGCGTCGAATCCCTTCGCCACGATATCGACCGGCGCTTCGCCGAGCTGGAGCTCGAGGTGAACCTCCGGGTAGGTCGATAGGAAGCGTTGCCAGACCGGTGCGATCACCCCCGCTCCAGCCATATTGGTCGCATAGATTCGCAGACGTCCGAAAGGTCGGCTTCGTTCTC
>Ga0210406_10002701_pt1 | contig 20055 bp, 18 predicted proteins | sample IncBWC30MmetaG_FD_155454 | JGI IMG/M metagenome (GOLD analysis project Ga0210406, IMG submission 155454) | Forest soil microbial communities from Barre Woods Harvard Forest LTER site, Petersham, Massachusetts, United States - Inc-BW-C-30-M | ecosystem: Environmental > Terrestrial > Soil >... | reverse complement strand
AGTTCGTCCAGCATCTCGCGCAACGCGGCTACAATCTGTGGGCGTTGCATCCCCTCGCCCGTTGGATCGTCAAGAACTTCTCTGAAATGGTAGCCGGACAAGGTCAACCCGTCGTGTGGCCGAGTGTGAAACTCCGCCAGTTCTATGCTTTGCGAGCCGAGGTTGAGGCTGATAATGCGCGTCGCGGCGGCCATTAGATCGACAATTAGCGAGTCGGCCCTTTGATTTGCTCGTAGCGGCCCCAGTAAAGCGGCGCGAACGGCGTTTGGTCCTTGTTCACCACGAATCCGGAAACCTGTGGCATCGTCGCGAACCATTGCGCGGCTGCGCGCACGAGACTCAATTCAGTTTTGACGACGCCTTGCTGCTCGATTTGCACCGCGATATTTTGAAATGAATTCGCCGTGACCGGACGATTGCCGCCGAATCGGGCCAGCGTGCGCGGCGAGACGTACATGACCGAACGGTTGCTCGTGCCTGCCGCGATGTTTGTGTGGCTTACTTCGCCGGTGAGCAGTTTGCCATTCAAGAGGATGTAGTATTTGAACGTCAGCTCATCGGTAAATTCCGGTGCGGCGGAAAATTCCACCTCCACTTCCAACCAACGATCGCGCTGGTTGGCCTGATACTGTTCCGCACCTGTGTAGATAAACTGCGGTGCCGAAATTAAATTCTTCGTGATCTTGGTGATCTGGAAATCGCGCGCGCGGCGCGTTTGTGCGTTGGCGGCGTACGGCAACAAAACGATTACACAAATCAAAATTAAAGTTCTCGTTTCCGTACGGGGATGTACGTGCGTCACAAAATCACCTAACCGCGCAGTCATTCCGGGTGTTAGCGAACGAAGGTGCATCGCTTGCGATCTTGCGAGACCACTAAAGCTCAGGCAAGCATTATTTGTAGGTTTCTACCCTATAATAATAGTAGGCGATATCCTATCTATACGCTCGTATCGGGTGCGCAGAATCGTAAAGGCTTAGGCTGCCTTCGTCGTCCTGCTCGGCACTTCGGAGCAGATTAATTGTTTGATCCGTCGGACAGGGGGCGTCAGTCACCGCGCGAAAGACCCGCGCCTGACCATTTAACTACCTTGGAGCAATTAACGAATCCGGCGTGGAAACCGCCCATTCCACTCCTGGTAAGACGCACCGGCGTTGATCTGGAATTTGTCGTTGCCCACGGTGCCATCGATATAGGTGCCGAACTCGTCGCCACCGAATTTGCCGCTCGAATGCCCGTACATAAAGCCCACTTCCCCGCCGTAATAGTACGGACTCGACGGCGCGCTCATCACTTCAGCGGACGAATCCTTTCCGTCTTTTCCGGATACCTGAGCACCATTTCCGTTCCGCACTTTCGTGGCGCTCACGTATGCAAGGCTCATATATGTGATTGAAGGGAACTCGACAGGCGCCGTTCCCATCCGGCCCATCTCGCTCGAGACCGGCAGGCGCGTTCCGTCCAAAAAGTTCAGGACGGGAAGCCGATCAATTAAAGCTGAACTATCCACCGTGTTGAAAATTTCCGGCCGATAGAAGGCAAACGCGGAAGAAGCGTCCAGCGAAGGCGTCTGCGCCGCCAGCGGAAAGCACAGAGCGAGAAAGCCGACGACCAGAAGTGCGCGCTTAATCATGAGAGAATTCACAGCCGAAACCATGCGCGCGCCAGTGAAATCTTTGGCAGGAGCAGTCCCGCCCGGCTCGTGCTCAGAAAATTTACCCCGCTCAACGCCGCAACATCTCAACATTCCGACTCCTCGCCGTCCGACGATTCAACCCTTCGATGTCTTAACGGTTTCTCAAAATGTTGGATTTTTTTTTGGTTCCGTTTTCGGATTCAACGCGCGCGCCCAGCCAACGATCTTTTTCGATCATGTTTGGGACTTGGAAGAAGTCATCGGTTTGCTAGAACCGAGCCGTAGCTGATATTTTTCTTATGAGCACGAGCATCCGAAATCATTTACCCGGCACGATTGAGCAGATTGTATCTGACAAGGTCGTTTCAGAAATTGTCATCAACACTGCCGCTGGGCTGGTGACTTCTATCATCACAACCGGCTCGGTCGAGCGGATGAACCTTAAAAAGGGTGATGCTGTCTTCGCGATAATCAAAGCGACCGAAGTGTCCATCGAGAAGGACTCCTAAAAATTCAGTTCTCAAATCTCATGCAGAATCTCGATTGGGACGATTTCGCGGCGGCGAACGGCGATGGCAATGAGGATCGCAGAGAGGATCGCGGCCATGCCAATGGCCCAAATTGAGGATTCGAGTCCGTAGTCTCCGCCGGTAACGCTTCAACGCTTCAACGCAACGAAGCCAACGATTCCCGAAAATATTCGATCGTCCTTTTGATTCCTTCGTCGAACTGGACTTTCGGTTCCCAGCCGAGAATTTTTTTCGCGCGCGAGATGTCCGGCTGGCGCACTTTCGGATCGTCCTCCGGTAACGGTTTATATTCGATGGTCGATTTTGCCCCGGTGATGCGAATGATCTCATCGGCGAATTGTGTGATCGTCATCTCGCGCGGATTGCCCAGGTTGACCGGCTCGTGAAAATCGCTCATCGCCAGTTTGAAAATGCCGTCGATCAAATCGGAGACGTAACAAAACGAGCGCGTCTGCGAGCCGTCGCCGAAAACCGTGAGCGGCTTTCCGCTTAGCGCCTGCCCGATGAACGCGGGCACGACCCGCCCGTCGCGGAGGCGCATTCGTGGACCGTAGGTGTTGAAGATGCGCACGATTTTCGTGTCGATCCGGTGATAACGATGATAGGCCATGGTCATCGCCTCGGCGAAACGCTTCGCCTCATCGTACACGCCGCGCGGCCCGATCGGGTTGACGTTGCCCCAGTAATCTTCCTTTTGCGGATGCACCAGCGGGTCGCCGTAGCATTCCGAGGTCGATGCCAGAATAAAGGAGGCCTTTTTGTCCTTGGCCAGACCGAGCGTGTTATGCGTGCCGAGCGCGCCCACTTTCAAGGTCGGGATCGGCAATTCGAGATAATCGATCGGGCTGGCGGGGGAAGCGAAATGAAATACGTAATCGATTTTTTCTTCCAGCAGGAAGATGAAGTTGGAAACGTTGTGCTTGATGAATTTGAATTTTTCGTTCCCGGCCAGATGCCCAATGTTCGCGGCGCTGCCCGTGATGAAATTGTCGATCGCGATCACGCGATGACCTTCCGCCAGAAGTCGGTCCGTCAAATGCGAGCCCAAAAAACCGGCCCCACCGGTCACAACAGAAACGGGTTGAGAACGCGCAGACATGCCGCGCTTTATCTACCGGCTAATGAAAAAATTAGCGAGCAGAAACAAATCGAGTGGGAACGCAGGCATGGCCGCGAATCGGAAGACGGGCGTCCCGCCTGTCCTGGCAGACGGGCATCTTGCCTGTCAAAAAAAGAGCCAACAGGCTGGAAGCCTGTTTTCCGTGACAGCCGAGACGGCTGTCTTCCGGGACTGCGGCGAAAACAGTTAGGATTAAGCTTTTTTCCGCTGGACCAATCGCTGGACGCCGATCAGTACGACCGCGCCGAGCGCCATCATCGCCCAGGGTGGTGGTTCAGGCGCGATGACGCCTTGGACGCCCATGGAGAAGTCGCCGGGTTGCCCCTGCACGCTAGTGGGCTGGTAGTTGGCGCCGAAAAAGTTGCTGTCGAAGAAGGCATTCCCATTATTGCCACAGGGCGTGCCTACGCAGTCTGCCCCCGAGGTATCCGATTCAAAGGAACGACCATGGCCGTTGCCAACTGGCGTGACATTGAGGAAGTAGGTGCCCGGCGTTAGGGTAACGGCCAGGTTCTGGGCCTGGACTGTGTATTCAATAAAACCGAAGTCGCCGAAACTATGGAACTGCACCGTGAAGTTGCCTGGGCCGGCCGTACCAGAGGCAATCAATGTGCCACCGTTGCCGTTCGTTATGCCTTGGCGGATCGACCATTCAACGGCAGTGGTTGTACCTCCTGATTCAACATAGTCCATGTAGTTATTGGAATAGACACCGTTTACGGTCCATGTCTGACCCGTCGGAACGTTAAAATCGTCAAAGACGTGGGCGTAATTGCCAAAGCCGATACCGTCGTCCCGCTCGTTGGCGAGTCCGTTGACGTGATTAAGGTCGCCATTGTACCAAAGGCTGCCGGGCAGTATCCCGTTGGAGCCGGGCGTGCTGGGGGCGCCCGGCACGGAGGAGGCGTACGGTGATAAGGCGAAGGCGGTCGTCGTAAAGGCGAAGGCGGCGGTTAATGCGAGGGCGAGCAGTGCGGCTCGCGAGACGGAGTAGTATTTATTTTTCATAGTGGTTAAGGCGGCGCAATCGCTGGACGCCGAGCAGTACGACCGCGCCCATGGTCATCATCGCCCAGAGTGGTGGTTCAGGCACCACCGTACCAATTACGCCCATGGAAAAGTCACCGGGTTGGCCCTGCTCGGCAGTGCTCTGATAGTTCGCTCCAAAAAAGTTGCTGTCGAAGAAGGCATTCCCGTTATTGCCACAGGGCGTGCCTATGCAGCCTGCGCCCGATGTGTCCGAGGTAAAGGAACGACCATGGCCGCTGCCAACTGGCGTGACATTGAGAAAGTAGGTGCCTGGCGCCAGATTTATATTTAGGCCGAGGACTCGGACTGTGTATTCCGTAAAGTCCTGGACATAATGGACAGTAATGGCGAAGTCGGTACTCGTACCAGAGGCAACCGTTGTACCGCCGTTGCCGACCGTTATGCCTTGGTGGATCGACCATTCAACGGCAGTGGTTGGACCTCCTCCTTCAATATAGCTCATGTAGTTATTGGAATAGAGACTGGTCAGATGCCAGCCGGGCGAATCCGTCACGTTGAAATCATCAAAAACGTGGGCGTATTCCCCGAAGCCGAGGCCGTCGTCCCGCTCATTGGCGAGTCCGTTGACGTGATTAAGGTCGCCGTTGTACCAAAGGCTGCCGGGCAGCGCTTGGGCGCGAACGGACGTGTTAAAGGCGAACGCAGCGATTAATGCGAGCGCGAGCAGTGCGGCTCGCGAGACGGAGTAGTATTTATTTTTCATAGTGGAGTTAAGGCGGCAGCGCGGTACCCACGTTGGCTTTTACTTGTGTGACATCAGTGGCACTGATCGTGCCGTTGGCATTCACGTCTTCCCGGAAATTCGAGCCCGTGACCGGTTGGCCTACCTGCGCTTTGGTCAGACTGACATCGGAGGCATTGACGAGGGAATTGCCGTTCACATCTCCAACTAGCACACCCATAAAAACAGGAACGTTGCCCATGTGTGTACCATCATTCACGTTAAAGAGCGTAACCGTGATTCTCTGGACGTTGGTTACGCCAGTGAGATTGACCGTGACCTGTGACCCGCTCACACTGAAACTGCTCACGCTCCCGGTCCCCGATGTCACTACCGCGCTGCCGACTGTGACCGGGTTGGCAAAGTTAATAATCATCTGATAAACGTTTGTGGCCCCGCCGCTGCGGCATTCGATCCCAACGTTGCCGGTGAGTGGCAGCGGGATATCGAAAGTGCCAGCTGCGCCATGGGTCTTTCGCGAGAAGGCGCTTTGCGCCATCGGCGCTTGCGATTGTGCGCAGTATCTCCCGCCGGTGTTGGTAATAGGTGCTCCTCCCCAGACGATCATTTCACTGCCGCTCCACACTGCCGTGTGATAACGTCGGCCAGTGGGCGCGTTGGAGGTGCTCGTAGCTGCCCACGTGTTCGTGCTGGGATTGTATCTCCCCCCGGTGTTCGAAGAGCTGCCATCATATCCACCCCAGACAATCATTTCATTGCCGCTCCAGACTGCTGTGTGACCGTATCGGCCAGTGGGCGCGTTGGTGATGCTGGTGGCTGTCCAACTATCGGTGCTGAGATTGTATCTCCCGCCAGTGTTCAAACTGTCGCCGAAGTTATTAAGTCCACCCCACGCGATCATTCCATTGCCGGTCCAGACCGCCGTGTGAAGGTATCGGCTAGATGGTGCGTTGGTGGTGCTGGTGCTTGCCCACATGTCCGTGCTGGGGTTGTATCTCCCGCCGGTGTTGAAATAGTTCGAACCATCAATTCCACCCCAGACGATCATTTCACTGCCGCTCCAGACTGCCGTATGGCTGAATCGGCCATGGGGCGCGTTGGTAGTGCTGGTAGCCGCCCAACTATCCGTGCCGGGATTGTATCTCCCGCCGGTGTTCGAATAGCTGCCATCATTTCCGCCCCAGACGATCATTTCACTGCCGCTCCAGATTGCCGTGTGTTCGTGTCGTCCAGACGGCGCGTTGGTGGTGCTGGTGCTTGCCCACATGTCCGTGCTGGGATTGTACCTCCCACCGGTGTTCACAGCGCCGAAGTTATCATCCCCGCCCCAGACGATCATTTCACTGCCGCTCCAGACTGCCGTGTGAAGCCATCGACCAGTGGGCGCGTTGGTGGTGCTCGTGGCTGTCCAGCTATCCGTGCCGGGATTATATCTTCCTCCGGTGTTAACAAAGCCAAAGCTACTTCCGCCCCAGACGATCATTTCACTGCCGGTCCAGACTGCCGTGTGAAGATCTCGGGCAGAGGGCGCGTTGGCTGGGCCAGTGGCCGTCCAACTATCCGTGCTGGGATTGTATCTCCCGCCGGTGTTCAAATATAGGGGACCGGCACTAAGGCCACCCCAGATGATCATTTCACTGCCCGTCCAGACTGCGGTGTGAGAGGATCGGCCAGATGGCGCGTTGGTCGTGCTGGTGGCTGTCCAACTATTGGTGCCGGGATTGTATCTCCCGCCCGTGTTGAAATCGTTGCCCCCACCCCACGCGATCATTTCACTGCCGCTCCACACTGCCGTGTGAAACGCGCGGCTGGCAGGCGCGTTATTGGTAGGTGTGGCCATCCAACTATCCGTGGCGGGATTGTACCTCCCGCCCGTATTCAAAACGCCGGAATTATTCTCTCCGCCCCAGATGATCATTTCACTGGCGGTCCAGACTGCCGTGTGAGCGGATCGTGCAGCGGGCGCGTTCACGTTGCTGGTGGCTGCCCAACTGTCGGTACTGGGATTGTACCTTCCGCCCGTATTCAAAGCGCCGGAATTATTCCCTCCGCCCCAAATGATCATTTCACTGCCGCTCCAGACCGCTGTATGAAAATATCGGGGGGCGGGCGCGTTAGTCGTGCTGGTGGCTGTCCAACTATCCGTGTTGGGGTTGTACCTTCCGCCGGTGTTTAAACCGCTGCCAATAAATCCACCCCAGATGATCATTTCACTGCCGCTCCACACTGCCGTATGATTTTCTCGAGCAGTGGGTGCGTTGGTGTTGCTCGTGGCTATCCAACTATCCGTGGCAGGATTATACCTGCCGCCGGTGTTGAGGACCCCGGTTCCAGGAGTTCCACCCCAGACTATCATTTCAGTCCCCGTCCACACTGCCGAATGAAACTCTCGTCCGGTGGGCGCGTTCGAGATGGTAGTAGCCGTCCAACTATCCGTCCCGGGATTGTATCTGCCGCCTGTATTAAAATAATGGCCCATACCATCATTCCCACCCCAAACGATCATTTCACTGCCTGTCCAGACTGCGGTGTGATCATCTCGGCCAGAGGGCGCGTGGATATTCGTGATGCTGGTCGCCGTCCAAGTATCATCGGTGCACCCGTTTGCCCCATCCGATATCGCCGGAAGCGCGTAGTTAGCAGTCGCCGCTGCTACGACCTTTGGCGTCTGGTTCTCCGATCTGGCTCTCCAGGACTCCAGCGGCTCTTTGCGCCATTCAACCGTAGCAAGCTTCAAGCGGTCTTTGGTTTTCTTGACTACTGCCGTCGCGTAGTAACGTCCCTCATCTTCCTGCAGCGGGCTCAATACTCCGGTCTTAATTTGTCCCAACGCATCCTTGGTTAGCACGTCACGATTAGTTAGGCGCGCCCGGCGGTCGCGCCCTACCATTGCCCGGTTGTCGAACTGCCTCGCTAGTTTTTGCAGGTTTGCGTCCCACTCGCGGCTGTTCAACTTTAAGCCCGTCGTCACATCCTGCCGTTGTAGGGCAGGCGCACCGCCTGCCAATGGTTCGTTCGGCAAGCGAGGCGCTTGCCCTACAATTTCTTCGTCGTCGTTTTTGACTAGTTCGATTTCGCTGTACTTCCCACTGGTCTGTTTCATCTGCCTCACGGTGTGATGCGCTCGCAGATCAGCCTCCGCGCGTCGTCTTAGCTCGCCGTGAAATCTTTGGTCGTGGGCGTACAAGTTGGTAGCCAAACGTCCCGACAACGCCGGCCGGGCCAGACACTCGGCGATCACAAAGGGATCGTTGCCGAGTGCTTCAAAGAGTTCGTGCAGCACCTCGGGCTGCTTGGTGTGCTGCGCCATGCGCTCCATCTCAGCCTGCAATTGCTCAGCACTAAGTGGCTCTTGCCAGTAATCCTCCAGCGCCTGAGAGTCGCGCAGATAATCTTCGACTTTCTTTTCCAGCTGCGCCGAAGACATCACTGCGTCGAGCGAGGGCTTGAGATCGGGGCGCTCCCCGCGACTGCGGGGCCAGATCCGGTGACGCCAGTAAACTTCTTCGATTGCCCGTTGATACGCGATACGATCAGCTAGAGTCAGCATCGTGTGTTGCTGCCTAGGCTTCACGGCCATGCGGAGGGAAGCCAACCGCGACGACAAGTCCGGCGATCTGTTCGGCAAATTAAAAGCCGACGTAAGAGTGACAAGGCAGACGAGAAAAAGGAGCGCGGCTGAGGCGTTGCGAATCCTGTTCGTCATAACGTGAGGATCTTGCCCGAAACGCGACCTCTTTTGCCTATGCCGCGCCGACGACGGAATGCGATCAGCACTGCTCCCAGTCCAAAGGTTAGAAGCGTTACCGTTGCTGGCTCCGGAACCACCGTACCGATTACGCCATTGGAGAAGTCGTAAGGCTGTCCCAAATCGGGATTACCAGTGGACGTGAAGTAATACCCAAAATAGGTGCTATTGAAGAAGGCGTTCTGATCATTGCCACAGGGCGTGCCCACGCAGTGCGCGCCGCTGGTGTTCGAATTAAAGAAACGGCCCGTGCCGTTGCCGACCGGCGTGACATTGAGCCAGTAGTGTTGGCCTAAGGGCAGCATTGGCAGGAAAATGTTTAGCCCGGTTACCTCGACCATGTACTCTGTAAAATTGTACGTGCCCCGCCCGGTAGGAGTAACTATGGGCAAGTTCGCGGTGCCGCTGGCGATCAACGTGCCACCGTTCCCTTCGGAGACCCCGGTGCGGATTTCCCAATCCGCGCCGGTAACTGTCATGGGGGAAACGGTAAATATATTATCGGAGAAGACGGCTGTCACATGCCATCCCAGGGGGGTGGTCACGTCGAAATCATCATAAACAGCGGCTTGGCTAACAATAGTGTTCCGCTCGTTAGACAGGGCGTTCTCGCCATTAAAGTCGCCGTTATACCAAAGGCTGCCGGGAGGCGCTTGTGCGCGCACCGACGTGTTCAGCACGAGCGCAGCGGCTAATGCGAGCGCGAACAGGGCAGCAAAGTTGTATTTATTTTTCATGCTGGAGTCTGCTCAGGGTTTTCTTCCGGTAAGGCACCGGACAAGTTTCCATTGGCAAACGCCCCGCAATTCTTTCCGAGAATGAACATTGACCCGGAAATTGCCAGCAAAAAATTTGCGATTTTTTCGTCGCGCCAAGAGCGATCCGGGCATTGGAGAGACGGGTGTCGTCAGCCGCAGATTTTGCGCGGGGGTTCGGGTTTGGTCATTCCTTCGTCATTAGACATTCGTCATTCGTCATTGCCTCATGACTTCCATCCTGTGTCGTGAAGTGTGGTATCGACGGGCATCTTGCCTATTACAACACAGCCGACAGGCTGGAAGCCTGTCTTCCATGACAGCCGAGACGGCTGTCTTCCGGCACTCCGGCGAGACTCCCGGGGAGTTAAGCCTTTTTCCGTCGGCGCAATTGCTGGACGCCGATCAGCACGACCGCGCCCATGGCCATCATCGCCCAGGGTGGTGGTTCCGGCACCGTACCGATTACGCCCATGGAAAAGTCGGTGGGATTGGGCCCCCCGTAGTGGGATCCGGAACCCTCGTTGCTGTCAAAGAAGGAATTCCCGTTGTTGCCACAGGGCGTGCCTATGCAGTTTAAGCCCGAGGTCTCGGAGTCAAAGGAACGACCAAAGCCGTTGCCAACTGGCGTGACATTGAGAAAGTAGGTGCCTGGCGCTAGGTGAATGTTCAGGTTGAGGGCCTGGACTGTGTATTCCGAAAAACCGAAGTCGCCGGTATCTTTGAAAAAAAACGCGAAGTTGCCTGGGCCGGCCGTACCCCCGGCAATCAGTGTACCACCGTTGCCGTTCGTTATGCCTTGGCGGATCGACCATTCAACGGCGGTGGTTGTACCTCCTGATTCAATATAGTTGTTGTAGTCATTGGAATAGACGCTGGTCACATTCCACGTTTGCCCTGCAGGCACGTTGAAATCATCAAAAACGTGGGCGTATAAGCCGAAGCCGACGCTGTCGTCCCGCTCGTTGGCGAGTCCGTTGGTGTGATTACGGTCACCGTTGTACCAAAGGCTGCCGGGCAGCGCTTGGGCGCGAGCGGACGTGTTAAAGGCGAACGCAGCGATTAATGCGAGCGCGAGCAGTCCGGCTCGCGAGACGGAGTAGTATTTATTTTTATTTTTCAAACGCACCGCAATTTTTTCCGAGAATGAACATTGGCTCTAAAATTGCCAGCAAAAAATTTAGAGAATTTGGAGCGACGGCTGCCACTCTGCTCGCTCGCCTGGAGCTGCTGTGAGAAGGACCGCGATTCGAAAACTTCGGCAGAAAGTTTTGCTGGGAAACGCGGACCAGTTTGAATTCCTTAGCAGCAGATTGAGCGCGGGGTTCGGGTTTCGTCATTCCTTCGTCATTAGACATTCGTCATTCGTCATTGCCGCATGATATCGATCCTGTGTGGTGAGCAGTGGTTAGGCGGACGCCTTGCCTGTCACAACACAGCCGACAGGCTGGAAGCCTGTCTTCCATGACAGCCGAGACGGCTGTCTTCCGGCACTTCGGCGAGACTTCCGGGGGAGTTAAGCTTTTCTCCGCCGAACCAATCGCTGGGCGGCGATCAGCACGACCGCACCCATGGCCATCATCGCCCAGGCTGGTGGTTCAGGCGCGATGACGCCTTGGACGCCCATGGAGAAGTCGCCGGGTTGGCCCTGATCGCCAGTGGGCTGGTAGTTGGCGCCGAAAAAGTTGCTGTCGAAGAAGGCATTCCCGTTGTTGCCACAGGGCGTGCCTATGCAGTTTACGCCCGAGGTGTCCGAGGTAAAGGAGCGACCATTGCCGCTGCCAATTGGGGTGACATTGAGGAAGTAGGTTCCGCTAGTTAGCAAAATGTTCAGGTTCTGGGCCACGACTGTGTATTCCGTATAACCGAAGTCGCCGGCATTATGGAAAATAACCTGGAAGTCGCCTGGGCCGGCCGTACCAGAGGCAATCAATGTACCACCGTTGCCTGCCGTTATGCCTTGGCGGATCGACCACTCAACGCCAACGATACCAGTCATACTGTCGTAGTTATTGGAATAGAGACCGATCACAGGCCACGTTTGCCCTGAAGGCACGTTGAAATCATCAAAGACGTGGGCGTATTGGCCGAAGCCGAGCGAGCTGTCCCGCTCGTTGGCGAGTCCGTTGACGTGATTAAGGTCGCCGTTGTACCAAAGGCTGTCGGGCAGCGCTTGGGCGCGAACGGACGTGTTAAAGGCGAACGCAGCGATTAATGCGAGCGCCAGCAGTGTGGCTCGGGCGACCAAGTTATTTTTATTTTTCAAACGCCCCGCAATTTTTTCCAACAATGAACATTGGTCCAAAAATTACAAGCAAGAAATTTGCGATTTTTTCGTGGGCGCGCCAAGAGCGACCCGGGCATTGTAGCGACGGGTGTCCTAAGCCGCAGATTTTGCGCGGGGGTTCGGGTTTGGTCATTCCTTCGTCATTAGACATTCGCCATTCGTCATTGCCACATGAGTTCGATCCTGTGTGGTGAGCAGTGGTTAGGCGGACGCCTTCCCTGTCACAACACAGCCGACAGGCTGGAAGCCTGTCTTCCATGACAGCCGAGACGGCTGTCTTCCGGCACTTCGGCGAGACTTCCGGGGGAGTTAAGCTTTTCTCCGCCGAACCAATCGCTGGGCGCCGATCAGCACGACCGCACCCATGGCCATCATCGCCCAGGCTGGGGGTTCGGGCGCGAGAGGCACAGTGGAATCCACGTCGCCAGCGGCCGCCACAGCACTCTCATCGCGGGCCTCAATTTTACCCCGATTCAGAGTAGATTTGAATTCAGCGCCATTCGTCAGAGCAAGCGCCGGATTCGCTGGATTGTAAACCAGATCATCCGCGGTCAAGCTGGTAAAGTGCGTGTCCGTATCGCTGGTGGCGCCACCCTGAGCCGTAATGTCAAGGTGTGAAAACGAGGATCCGAACTGCTGCGAAGCATTGGTTGAGCCGGCGCGCACCGATGTCGCCACCAAAACCAAGGTGATCAGAGCAATGGAGAGAATTCTGAAAGAACGTACGTACACACCCTGAGACTGAGTCCCCATACATCACGCCTTTTATAGACTCCGTGAAAAAAGGTCAAGACAATTTTGCGGATTTTTCGAGGTTTTGTCGGATGCCGCCGTATAAACACCGATGCTGCGAGTTTCCGGAAAATCCGCTCCCTCTGCGCGGTACCAACATCCAACGTCCAACGTCCAATGCTTCGCGCTTTCGGGCATCCAACCGAGCGCGGTGCTGCGCAGCGGCAATTATTTTGGGCATGATGCGGTCCGGATGAACCGGCGGTTGCATCCGGCTGATTCAATTGCAGCTTGGATGTCTCGGTCATGATTTTTATGCGTATTTTATTTGCTCGTCCTCTGCTTTTGCTGTTTTCAATCACATCTCTTCTCCTTCCGGCCAGCGTTGCCTCGGCCCAAAGTTTGCCGGACACGACGCGGCTGCTTCGTTTTCCGACAACTAATGGCCGGCAGATTGTATTTTGTTACGCTGGCGAGCTCTACACCGTTGGCAAAGATGGTGGCCTGGCACGACGCCTGACAAGCGGCCCTGGCTACACCTCATTTCCGCGCTTCTCGCCCGATGGAACGCAGCTCGCATTTACCTCGCAATATGACGGAAACACCGAGGTTTACGTAATGCCAGGCGAAGGCGGCGTGCCGAAACGTTTGACGACTTCGGCCACCCTGGGTCGCGACGATATTTCAGACCGGATGGGCCCAAACAACATCGTGATGACGTGGGAGAACACGAAACCGCTGATTGTTTTTCGTTCGCGCATGAAGTCATTCAACGATTTCATCGGCCAGCTTTTCACCGTGGGAATGGATGCGGAGCTCCCGCAGCAACTGCCTGTGCCGCGCGGCGGGTTTGTCTCGTTCTCGTCCGATGATTTGAAAATGGCGTTCAATCGCGTCTTTCGTGAATTCCGCACCTGGAAACATTATCGCGGCGGAATGGCAGACGACGTTTGGATTTACGATTTCAAGACCGGCGCGACCGAGAACCTGACGAATAATCCCGCGCAGGACATTTGCCCGATGTGGGGACCGGATAATCACATTTATTTCACCTCCGACCGCGATGGCCGAATGAACCTTTTCTCGATCGATCTCACTTCAAAGCAAACGAAACAGCTGACCACATTCAAAGATTTCGACATCAAATTCCCGTCGATCGGCAAAGACTCCATCGTCTTCGAGGAGGCGGGCTACATCTGGCGGTACGACCTGGCCAGTGGACAGGCGACGCCCCTGCCGATCGAGGTCAAGGAAGATTTCGCGTCCGGACGCGCTGCGCTGGTCGATGCTTCGAAACACACTGAATCAATAAGTCTGGCGCCGGACGGTGAACGAGCGATTGTGGTCGCGCGCGGCGATCTTTTTTCCATTCCGGCAAAGGATGGGGCGCCGCGCAATCTGACGAAGACTTCGAATGCGCACGAGCGCGATGCGGTCTGGTCGCCAGATGGCAAATGGATCGCCTACAACTCGGACGCTACCGGCGAAAACGAGTTATATGTCCGCTCGCAGGATGGGAAAGGACAGCCGCAACAGATAACAAGCGGCGCCGACACCTATTATTATCGCGCCGTCTGGTCGCCCGACAGCAAGAAACTGCTGTGGAGCGACCGGTTGCAAAGGCTCCGCTGTGTCGATGTTGGAACCAAAGCGGTCACGCAAATCGATCAAGACAAATTCGGCGAGATTGAGTCTTACGATTGGTCGCCGGACAGCCAGTGGGTTGCTTATTCGCGACCGGAAGAGAACGATCTCCTGAAAGTTTATCTCTATTCCATCGGCAGCAAGAAATCTGTGCCGGTGACCGACGATTGGTACGCCGCCGGAAACGTCAGGTTCAGCGACGACGGAAAATATTTGCTCTTAGCCTCGAGCCGCGATTTCAAGCCCACCTTTGGCGAAGAGGAGTTCGAGAATGTCTATCTCGATATGGATCGGGTCTATCTCGTCACGCTAGCCAAAGAAACGGAGTCGCCGCTTGCCCCGCGCAGTGACGAGGTCGGCAAAGCGGAGAAAAAAGAGAAAGAAGCCGGCGAGAAAAAATCAGAGGAGAAACCGGGTGAGAAAAAAACGGATGAAAGCAAGCCCGAGATCGCGAAGCCAAAGAAGCCGGTCGTCGTCAAAGTGGATACCGACGGTATTCATGACCGCATCGTTGGTCTCGAAATTCAGCCCGGTAATTACAACGACATTCGAATGGTCGGGGACCGGATTTTTTATCTGCGCCGCACGGTGGCCGATGATGCGGGGGAGGACGAGGAAGAATTAGGCAACGAGCGGGACCGCAAGCGCCACCTGGCGGTTTACAGCTTGGAGGACCGCAAAGAGACCGTGCTCAGCGATGTGAACGCTTACGAAATCAGTGCCGATGGCAAAAAGATGCTGGTCAAGATCAAGAAAGATTACGCCATCATCGATCTGCCCAAGGACAAGATCGAGACCAAGGACCACGAGCTAAAGCTTTCCGGCCTCGACATGGAGCTGGATCGGCACGCCGAGTGGAAGCAAATCTACTTCGAAGCGTGGCGGCAAATGCGCGACTTTTTCTTTTCGCCCACCATGAACGGCATCGATTGGAAGGCGATGCGCGACAAATATGCCGCGCTCGTTCCGTTCGTGAATCACCGTAACGATCTCACCTATCTGCTTGGCGAGCTCATCGGCGAATTGAATAGCGGCCATACCTACGTTGGCGGCGGCGAACGGCCGGAGACGCCGCGGATCAAGCTCGGACTTCTCGGCGCTGAGGTCTCGCGCGACCCGGCCACGCGCGCTTATCGCATCGATCGAATTCTTCCGGGCGAAAATTGGGACAAACATACGCGTTCGCCGCTTACTGCCATCGGCCTTAACGTCAAGCCGGGCGATTACATCCTCGCGATCAACGGCACTCCCGTCTCCGCGTTGCCAAATCTTTACGACGCGCTCATCGGCACCGCCGACAAACAAGTTATTCTCCGGGTCAATTCAAAGCCGAGCGATGATGGCGCGCGCGACATCACGGTTGTGCCGGTGGGCGATGAAGCATCGCTTTATTACACCGCGTGGGTCCAGAAAAACATCGATGCAGTCAGCAAGAAAACCGGCGGCGAGGTCGGCTACATTCACATCCCCGACATGGGACGCCCGGGCCTGAACGAATTCACCAAGCTTTATTTCCCGCAGATTCGCAAGAAAGCGCTCATTGTCGATGTCCGCGGCAACGGCGGCGGCTTCGTCTCACCGCTTGTCATCGAGCGGCTCCGGCGAGCACTCGTTATGGTCGGCATCGCGCGCAACGGAGTGCCGCAGACCGATCCGTCACAGACATTCATTGGCCCGATGGTTGGGCTCATTGACGAATTCTCCGCGTCCGACGGCGACATTTTTCCATATCGATTTAGAGCGCTCGGATTGGGCAAGTTGATCGGGAAACGCACTTGGGGCGGCGTTGTCGGAATTCGCGAATCGCTCCCGTTCACAGACGGCGGCCAATTCTTCAAACCGGAGTTCGCAGTTTATTCGAAGCAAGGCAAGGAGTGGATCATCGAAGGTCACGGCGTCGATCCAGACATCACGGTGGATAATGATCCTGCTAAGGAATTCCACGGCGAAGATCAGCAGCTCGACCGCGCCATCGAAGAAATCCAGGCCGAGCTAAAGACCAAGCGTTACGAACTCCCACCCGCCCCGCCCTACCCGAATCGCAATCCGGCGAACGGCGGGTAAGCTGATGGAGCGCATTCGTCCCGGTAAGCCGACCAAGAATCCGAATCCTGAAATCTGATGCGCATTTTATCCGGCATCCAACCGAGCGGCGTCCTGCACATTGGCAATTACTTTGGGATGATGCGGCCGGCGATTGCGCTGCAGGCGGAAGGGGAAGCGTTTTATTTCATCGCCGATTATCACGCGCTCACCAGCCTGCGCGATCCCAAGGCGCTGCGCGAAAATTCGCATCGGGTTGCGCTCGACTTTCTCGCTTGCGGGCTTGATCCGGAGCGCGGCGCGCTTTTCATGCAATCGGATGTGCCGCAAGTCACCGAGCTGGCGTGGATTTTATCGACCATCGCGCCGATGGGTTTGCTCGAGCGCTCGCATTCCTACAAAGATAAACTCGCCCGCGGTGTGCCCGCTTCTGCCGGGCTTTTTAACTACCCAGTCCTGATGGCAGCGGATGTTTTGATTTACGACAGCGACATCGTGCCGGTCGGCAAAGATCAAAAACAACATCTCGAAATGACGCGCGATCTGGCCGGGAAGATGAACGAAGCCTTCGGCGAGATTCTCAAGTTGCCGGAGCCGCGCATTCAAGCGGCGACGGAAACCGTGCCCGGCATCGACGGGCAGAAGATGAGCAAGAGCTACGGCAACACCATCGACATCTTCGGCGATGAGGACGAAACGCGAAAACGCGTCATGAGCATCGTGACTGATTCGACGCCGGTTGCAGCGCCAAAAAATCCAGCAATATCGACAATCTTTCAGCTTTACTCGCTCGTCGCTTCGAAAAATGAAACCGAGGAGATGCGGGAAAGATTTCGGAAAGGCGGCACCGGTTACGGTGATTTCAAAAAACAGCTCTTCGAAAGACTCTGGGAATATTTCGCGCCGATGCGCAAACGCCGGGAAGAAATTTTGGCCGACAAATCATACATCGACAATGTCCTGGCAGTGGGCGCCAAACGCGCGAATCAAGTCGCGAATCAAGTCATGAAGCGCGTCCGCGCCGCGGTCGGCTTGCGTTAATGTCGATCTAGAAAGCTCCTGACGGTTTCGCCGCAAACCTCGGGTTTTTCGATCGACATGTCGTGCGTGGCGTTCGGAACCGCGACGTGCTCAGCGTTCGGCAGAAGGCGAATCAACTCCTCATTGATCAAACGAAGAGGTGGCAACGTTTTCTCTCCACTCAACAGGAAGATCGACATGTTCAATTTGCGCACTGCGTCGCGGTCGAGCGTCGGAAACGCGTCACGCGAGGTGGTCAGCGCTTTCCATTCGCGGAGATTATCCGTTAACGCGCGCCGCCCGTCGGGTGGCATGGCCTCGTAGGAACCTTTTCCGCTAAAGTAGTCGCAAGTGATTCGCAGCGCCGCCTGGGGATCATTGTTTCGAAATGCTGCAGCCGCTGGCTGCCAGAGCCCCTTCATGAAGCGGTCGAGTTCGACATTTCCGCCGGCAATGTCGGGCAGCCATTTCAAGACCGGCGGTTCCGCCAACACAAGGTTACGAACGCGCTCCGGATGGCGAGTGGCGTAACAGAGCGCGGTGAATGCGCCATAGGAATAACCAACAATGTCAACTCGCTCCAGCTTCAACAGGTCGATCAAAGCGGCGAGGTCTTCCGCTTCGATAATCGCGGAATGATCGGGCGAAATTGGCTCGTTGTGGTTCGGATAGTTGTAGCGGCGGCTGTATGCGATAACGCGATTGCGCGCGGAGAAACGTGCCATTTGTGCGCCCCACTCCCGGTAGTCACCGAGGCCGCCATGAATCAGGATCAGCGGCAGGCCAGATCCCTCATCGAGATAGTGAAGCTCGACGCCATTGACGCGCGCCGTTTTTAGCGACGCGATTTCGTCACCGCGTCCCGTTTGGCCGGCAAGCCGTCCCGCCAGCGTGAGCAGCAGAACCAGATTCAAACAGGTGCGCCTCGTCACGACAACCGCAGGTTAACTAGTGGACTGCGTGAAACCGAGCTTTGTTTTCGCGGCGGAGCGAATACAACGTCCTCGCCGGCGGCGCCAACCGCGAGAAACGAAGTAGCGAATCAAGTCATCAAGCGCATCCGCGCCGCGGTCGGCCTGTAGCGGCGGTCTATGACCGTCGCTAGATTCCCCTTCAATTAGTGCGACGGTCACAGACCGCCGCTACAGTTAATCGATGGCGACTCTCCGGTTTCACATTGTTCCCAATGCGAGCAGAACAAGGTGATGGGCGAGCGCGGAGCGGCGATCAAAATCAAACTGCGCGCGCCGGCTGTGGAAGGAAAAGCGAACGCGGCTCTGCGCCCTTTCCTAGCTCAAGAGCTGAAGATTTCCGAACGCAGCATTTTGCTGGAGCGCGGTCAGAAATCGCGCGAGAAAATAATTCACATCGAAGGATTGAGCGAAGGAGAAGTGCGCTCACGCCTCCTCGTGAAACGCCTTGCAGGCTAATCGGTGTTATGAACCGGAAAATGCTTTGTCAATTTCGTCGTTGAATCGAAAGATATAGATCTGCCACTCGTCTTTGGCTTTAAAAAACATAAATTCCCAAAACAACGGTGCACCGCCCAAATTGTGATAGGAAATCATGCGAATTCTAACAAAGGAATCCCCGAAGAGTTTCTTGTCGACCTTCTCAATCCGGTCAATCTTGCCGTCAATCTTGATAGCCTCTTCGAGCGCAGGCGGGAACGCGGCGACCTGCGAACCGTTTCGTGATTCAAGTAAAGTGCCTTTGCAGAGACCGTCAATGGCCGCGGAAGCACCCTTATCACCGAGCGTGCTAAAGAATGTATCTATTTGAGCTTGGGGTTCCGGTCGCGCAGCAAACACTTGCGAGCCGACGATGACCAGCACCGCGCAGAATGCTTTTGATTTCATAGAAGGTAAACGTTGACGACATGCAGTTACTTGACAAGAACAGACTGTATCTTGTGGCTATGTCGCCCGGAAAAAACATCGCAGCTGCGACGCTCGCGATCACTTCGATTCGGTGATCTTGAGGCCTGGCGGAGGCTCAAACAGAGAAGGGTCGAAGGGCAGATCGGTTTCGTAGGAAAGATAACGGATGGAGAAATCGGGTTTCCCGTCCTTGGTCACATCGATTTCGACAGGCTTGCCAGTGTCCGGATCGAGCAAAAGAGTAACTTCCCGCCCGCCGCTTTTTATTGCCAGCGCGTTGCAATCCTTCTCCTCGACCTTGCGCACGCCGAGGTCGCGGGCCTTATGTCCGCGAAAAAATCGCACCTCATTTCCGAACTCAAGGTCTTGGAATTCCTTGTCAGCATCCGGTTGACCGTTCGGTTTGAGGGTCGAAATCATCGGTAGGCGTGCGAAGAATGTTGGTCCTGGATCAATGATGTGACGCGCTGTGTTATCGAGCAAGTTGATTACCCAGGCATCCGGCTCCCTCGTAATGTTAAGGGTGTGAATGCGCCCCGCAGGGTCGGGCGCTTCCTCGATTCTCGAGTACTTGTCGCCTACCCGGTAGAGCGTCCAGTCCTTGTCCGCCACCTGGGTGAGCGTCTTAGGCTGGGCTCCCAATGAGTCCGGCGCGGCATGCGGGCTCATGCCGCGAAAGACTATTTTTGTCATTCGAAGTTCGTCTGCCGCAGTCGTCAGTGCAAAAATGCACGTGACGGCGAGAATGAATGTAAGCTGAAGGAACGTATGCCGCTTCAGAGCGCGAGCAGGCCGAGAAATCTGGACCTCCAAACAACTCTTTGACGATTCGATCATCGCGTCCCCCTCTCGGCTTCAGCGGTCGAGTGAGCGTTTGAGCTTTCCTTGAGCTCGGCAAAAATCAGCCGGCCGGCCGTGGTTTGTAAGG
>Ga0210406_10002700_pt1 | contig 20058 bp, 20 predicted proteins | sample IncBWC30MmetaG_FD_155454 | JGI IMG/M metagenome (GOLD analysis project Ga0210406, IMG submission 155454) | Forest soil microbial communities from Barre Woods Harvard Forest LTER site, Petersham, Massachusetts, United States - Inc-BW-C-30-M | ecosystem: Environmental > Terrestrial > Soil >... | reverse complement strand
TTGCCGGAGCGGCTGGACGCGGTGCTTCAGGTCATCTATCTCGTCTTTAACGAGGGTTACTCGGCTGCGGCGGGAGCGGAGGTAACGCGGGCCGAGCTAACCGGCGAGGCGATTCGATTGGGACGACTACTCGCCGAACTCCAGCCAGAGCCGGAGGTCCCAAAGCCGGAAACCATGGGGCTACTTGCCCTGATGTTGCTGCAGGAATCCCGTCGCGCCGCGAGAACCTCTCCGACCGGAGAGCTGATTTTGCTGGAGAATCAAGACCGCGCGCTCTGGAACCGGGAGCAGATCGCGGAGGGAGTGGCATTGGTGGAGAAAGCCCTGAAGTCCCGCCGCTTCGGTGCTTACACACTGCAGGCTGCGATTGCGGCCGTTCATGCGGAGGCGGAATCGATCGCTGCGACCGACTGGAGGCAGATCGTTGCGCTTTACAACCTATTGGCACGAATTCAGCCTTCGCCAGTGGTGCAGCTGAATCGTGCCGTGGCAATTGCCATGCGCGATGGTCCGGAGGTTGGTCTGACGCATATCGACGCGGTCTTGGCACATGGCGAATTGGCAAATTACCACCTGGCGCATTCAGCCCGTGCGGATATGTACCGCAGGCTGGGCAGGACCGCTGAGGCCCGGTCCGCTTATGAGAAAGCTCTGGCGCTGACCCAACAGGAACCGGAGCGGCAGTTCCTGCAGGAGCGGATTCGACAGCTGAAATAAAAATTGGGCTAGCTGTCGATTTTCCGTCTCCCCAACGACTATAGGACAAAAGAACGATGAGCTACGGCCCTGAATGAACAGGAAACGAGTCATCGGGAACAAACCACAGAAACCAAGGAGAAAAAGTCATGCCACAGTATCTGGTTGCTAGCTACCTCCCCGACGACTTCGACCCGTCCACTGTAACCGAAGCGATGATCGAAGAGATCCACGCGCTCAACCGCGAAATGATTGCCGCCGGCGTGAGAAAGTTCGCCTGCGGGATTTCCCCGGCCGCCAATGCCAAGACGGTGCGGAAGCAGTCCGACGGCACGGTGCTTGTCACCGACGGGCCGTACACCGAGACCAAGGAGCACCTGGGCGGTTTTTGGATACTGGAAGCCGCCAATATGGACGAGGCACTCGCGTGGGCGCGCAAGGGTACCATCTCCTGCGATGCGGTGGGCGAGGTGCGCGAACTTCTTTTCTTTCCGGCTCCGGAACAAGGACCCGGCGAAAGCAAGTAAACCATCTGGCCGCCGCGACTTCGGAAGATTCGACGTCCTGATCATCGGAGGAACGAGCCAGCGCGAAGCTACGCCGCTGGCTCCGACCCGGAAGGAAGAGGAGAAGAACAGTGAAATACCTCTGTTTTGGCTACTACGACAAAGGCAAATTCGATGGCATGACTGAGAGCGAGCGAAACGCCATGTTCGATACATGCCTTGAATATGACGACCATCTTCGCGCCAGCGGGCACTGGGCCGGTGGAGAAGCGCTTCAGGGGCCCGAGACTGCCCTGACCCTGTACTGGAAGAACGGAAAAGTCGCGACGACCGACGGCCCCTATGTCGAAACCAAGGAACAGCTCGGCGGCATTCTCGTCCTTGAGGCGAGGGACATGAATCATGCGGTACAGCTCATGGCGCAGCATCCGGCGATGACGTACGGCAACATTTTCGAGATTCGGCCAGCGGGGGACATGAACGAAATCATAAAGGCAAGTGAGCAGCGACGGCGACAGAACACTGCACGCTAAAGACGGCTGCTGTCGATTTTTCCTGTGCGCGGCGACTATAGGATGAACGATCGAGAGGATGAACGTGACGTCCGGATACAGAATTTCCTAAAACGCTATGCGCGCCAGACGACGGCGACAGAACGCCGCACGCGGAAGGACGGCCTGCACCCAAAAGTCCCATTCTCAGGAGGAAAACAATGCTGAAAAAGAAGGTTGCCGCAATCGCAATCAAAGGGTTCGCACTACTCGCTGTGCTCGCTACAGCACAACACGCGATGGCACAGGATGCCGCGACGCCCTATCCGAAGAGGGCCCCGATCGAACAATATCTAATGGATCGCGACGCTGAAATCGCCCTGGCCCGCAGCGCCGCTCCAGATGCCATCTCGCACGACGCCTCAGTGATCGTCCTGACCCGCCACGGCTACGAAACCGCGGTGGAAGGCAAGAACGGCTGGGTATGCTGGGTGGGACGCGGGTGGATGGCCATGTTCGATCATCCCGAATTTTGGAATCCAAAAGTCCGCGCCGCAGATTGTCTCAATCCACCAGCCGCCCGCACCGTTCTCCCGTACGCCTACAAACGCACTGAACTACTCCTGGCCGGTCATTCCAAGCAAGAAGTCATCGCCGCAATCAAAGCCGCAATAGACAAAAAAGAATTACCAGCCCTCGAGCAGGGGACTGTCTCCTACATGATGTCCAAATCCTCCTACCTAACTGACAACGGCGACCACGATGTCCCCCACCTAATGTTCTTCCAAACCGACAAGCCCGACCCAGCCTGGGGCGCAAACGTGGCGAATGCTCCGGTTGTGTCTGTGAACTACTGGTACTTGTCTGCGGAGGCGTATCCACAGCTCAAGAGCTTTCCTCCCATGGCTGTCTTCTTGGTGATGGTGCCCAAATGGTCCGATGGAACCCCCGCCCCACCCATGTAGCACCAACAGAATAGAAACACCAGAACACGGAGACTCAAATGAGAAAGCTCAAAATCATGGAGCACATCTCGCTGGACGGCGTGATCCAGCACTCCGCCGCCGACGGCGATTTCCCCTACAGCGACTGGACCGCGCCCTATCGGACCCCCGCTGGCCGGGATGTAATCCTCGCCGCGTATGGTGCGAGCTTCGATCTACTGCTTGGCCGTCGCACCTACGACCTCTGGTCGGGCTTCTGGCCAAAGGCGCCGAGCAGTCCGATGGCGGACGGCCTCAATGGGCAACAAAATATGTCGCTACCCACCGTCCGGAAAGTCTTGAATGGGGCCCGTTCGAGGGCCTTGGGCCGGACCTGATCGTCTGGGGCAGCTCGACACTGACACCGGTACTGCTCGAACACGGGCTTGCGGATGAGGTCATGCTGCTCGTCTATCCAGTCCTGTTGGGCAAAGGAAAGCGCTTCGTTGCAGAGGGAACTCCGCCACGCGCATTCGAGCTCGATAGCACGAAAGCTTTGCCGTTCGGCATCATCATCAACTCCTACAAGGTCGCGGGGCCTTTGAAGACCGGATAGTTCGATGACCCGGTGGGGCAAGCCGACGTCAGAGATCATGAGGAAAGGGTCAGGGACAATCAGATGAGAAAGGTAATCTTCGCAATCAACATTACCGTAGATGGCTGCTGCGACCACACCAAACAATTTGTCGATGAAGAAAAACTTGAATATTTTACTCACCTCACCCGAGAGGTTGACCTGCAGGTCTTTGGGCGTAAAACCTATCAATTGATGGTTCCCTATTGGCCTGATGTCCTCAAAAACCAGTCTGAGACAAAAGCAGATACCGAATTTGCTCGGGCATTTGACTCTATCAACAAAATTGTGTTTTCACGATCATTAGTCGGCGCTGAAGATAAAAATACGAGAATTGTTCGTACGAATCTTCGCGACGAAATACTTAAATTGAAACAAGAACAAGGCAAAAATATTTTAGTCGGTGGTGTGGATATTCCTTCTCAACTTATAGAGCTTGGTCTAGTCGATGAATATCGTTTTGTCGTTGGGCCAATCGTTGCGGGAGAGGGGAGACGGTTGTTAGAAGGTGTCAACCTACCGGAGAAATTGCAATTAAAGCTTGTTGAGACAAAGATTTTTAAATCCGGATCTGTCGCGCTTCGTTACTTGAAACAGTGACAGAAAAATCTGCGACCGCCGCACCGCTGGCTTCCACCCAGAAGAGATGAAGGAGGAGAAGACCATGAAATACATGTGTCTGGGATACTACGAGCCGGCAGAACACGCGGCCATGACCGAGGACGAGCGAAACGCAGTGTTCGACGAATGCTTTGAGTACGACGACTATTTGCGCGCCAACGGACACTCTGCCGGCGGAGGGGCTCTGCAGCCTCCTGAAACCACGTTGACCCTGTATTGGAAAAACGGAAAAGTCGCGACGACCGACGGTCCCTATGTGGAAACTGAGGAGCAGTTCGGCGGCATTGGTGTGCTTGAGGCGCGGGACATGAATCACGCCAATCAGCTTTTGTCGCACCATCCGGTCCTGAAGTATGGGGCGTTGTTCGAGATACGACCAACTGTGGATATGAGTGAAATGATTCGGGAGAGTTTCTCCCAGAGAACTCCAGCAACGAGTTGCTGGCGGCCATATCCAGAGCGATTTCGACCGTATTGCGCCGGTGGTCGCCGGCACCGTAACGCAGGAAGGACCGGCGGAGCTCGCACCGATCACCACTGGCTTCATGTGGCTGAGGATAACGCCGTCGCAGATGTCTGGTTTGCTCGGATCCAGGCCGGAGGAAGTGGATCTGGCGGCTGCAGTTGGGTTATTTCCCGATGGCGTGCGAGCACTGATTTCCGCGCGTGTCGATGCACGAATCCGTGTTTCCCGCGGCGGGCGGCCCAGCCTAGATCAGTTCATGGGTTGATTTTTCTAACCGTCGCCGTCACCATCTCAGCTAATTTATCGATGGTGTGTTCGACGTACAGGTTACGTCTGTCGAGCAAATGCAGTCCATCGTAGTTGATCAGGGTCTCGATGTGCGGCTCTAGATGTTCGGACGGATCGGGTTGGGCATAGCTCTCCTGAAAGACGGGAACCATCGGCTTGTTGTTCTCCCACGCCAATCGGATTTCTTCCTGCACCCATTTTGATTGCAAGGTACTTCCAGAAAGAAGGCACACAAATACATCGCAGTCTTTGATTGCGTTCTTAAGCCGAGTCGGAAAGCGGACCGCGCTGTCCAGTCGCTGTGTGTCAACGAACGCGACAATCCGGTGCTTTCGTTCTAGTTCGCTTGCGAAGTGCACCGCCCAGCCGGAACTCGGGTCGCGCTGATAACTGATGAAGATTCTCGGTCGACCATCGGTATGGCTTGATGGGTTAGTAACTGTTTGATTTAGCGCGAGAAAGAATTCGCGAACGGAGGCGTATCGATCCGCGGGTTTGACCGATAATGCGCGCTTCAGAACTTCCGAGGTCCGCGGCGGTACGGCCGGCCGCGCCATGCGTGCCGCTTCTTCGTCCACGGGCACGGGGCCGTGCAGAAAATTCCTCTGCCGTACTTTGGGGTCAAGCTGGCCTTCAAAGGGACAGCTTCCGGTGAGCAGCAAGTAGGCGATCACCGCCACTGAATATTGGTCCGCCATCGGAGTGGGAACCGCACCCTCCCACTGTTCGGGTGCGAGGAATTCCGGCGAACCGATAAACAGGGGCTTCGCGTGGTCGTCCACACGGCTGGCCATGCCGAAGTCAGACACGTATGGCTCGCCCTCGCGATCGAAGACGATTGACGAGAGCTTCAGCCCGCCGTGTGTGACCCCCTGCCGATGCACACTTTCGAGTGCGTTCGTGACGTCGTTCAGCCAGGAGACAATCTGCGACACCTCCAGGCGGCTTTTGTTCGCAACGCGATCGGTCATACTGCCGCCTTCCATCAGTTCCATCGAAAGATAGTTCACCAGGACCGAGGATCGGCCCGCCATACGCACCGAAGCCCGCCCATAGTCCAAGACGCGGCAAATATGAGGATGCCGAAGATGGACCGCCGTTTCTGCCTCGCGATTGAAGTGCTCCAAGTAGCCGGGATACCCGGCAAGACTTGGCGAGAGGATTTTGACCGCGACCTTCTGGGGAAGATGCGAATCGCTGGCTTCGTACAAGGCGGTCATCGCCCCGTTGCGCAGCAGTTTCGTGAGCTCGTATCGGTCCGCGATTGTCTGGCCCGTAAGGGCGGGAAGTTCGCTAATTTCATCTGAGGAGAACGTCAGGACAGTAGCCGTTCCCAACCGGATGACCCCGCCGAAAGGGAGCCTCTGCGGGTCGTTTCGCAACTGTCGTCCGTTCAGGAATGTGCCATTGGTACTGCCCAGATCGGCGATCGTAAATGACTTCCCATCCCAATCGATCACCGCGTGCGTCCGCGAAAGATGTACATCCCCGATGCTCAGGTCGGCATTCCGGCCGATGCGAAAGGGCACTGACTTCACGAGCACGCTTTTCCCTACAAGAAGGCCGTCGTTGCTCGCGGTGAACGTAAGTCTTACTTGCGGGAGCGCGTGCTCGAGTTCAACACCCGTCGGAGCGGACTCAAACATGCGAGTAAAGTCGGAAGCTAGCGGTGGCCGCTCTGCCTGCGGTTCGCTTCCGGCCGAAGCATCAGACGCGAGAATCTTGGTGGGAGGGGGGCTGAGAACTCGAGTGAACTCGCCCGAGGCCGGAGCGGGTTGCGAAAGTATTGAGACTTGAGGTGTCGGCGGTGGTGGTGAGGGAGCGTCTTTGAGCAGACCTGGCCGAATCTCGTACGGCAAGGGACCCGAATCTCGGAGGCGCGACAAATCCTGTGCCAAATCGGCCGCTGTTTCGTAGCGGTCCTCCGGTCGCTTCGCCATCGCCTTGGCCGTGACGGTCTCCAGCCCAGGCGGATAGCCCAGCAGAAACTTTCCCATGGAAGGCGGTTCTTGCTTCAGGACCTTCGACAGGGTTTCGAAGTCATTGTCGCTCTTAAATGGGGAGTGCCCGGTAACGAGCTCGTACAGCACCACCCCAGTAGAAAAAATGTCAGAGCGAGGGTCGCCAGGCAAGCCTTGGACTTGCTCAGGCGACATGTAGTTCAGGCTACCCATGATCTGGCCCGTGCGGGTCAAATTTCTGTCGCCGCTCTGCGCGATGTGGGCTAGTCCGAAATCGACAATTTTCGGAGTGCCGTCTCCCAGCACCATCACATTGCCCGGTTTGATATCGCGATGCACTACGCCACGCTGATGGGCATGTTGCAAACCGTGACACACACCAATGACGACATTGAGTTTCTGCGCAAGCTCGAACCCTGGCCAGGACCAAGAGCCGTCTAGCGTGCGCCCTTCGAGGTACTCCATAACCAGATAGGGGCGCTCCTCGTGTTCACCGAGATCATAGATGGTCACGATGTTGGGATGGCGCAGATTCGCTGTAGCCTGTGCTTCGCGATAAAAACGCTGCCGGTAAGCCGGGTCATCGGTCAAGCCACCGGCCAGAATCTTGATGGCAACCAACCTGTCGAGAATTGGATCATGGGCTTTGTAGACGGTCCCCATTCCGCCCTGACCGAGCCGCCCGATAACCTCGTACTTGCCGATCTTTTCCGGGATTGGGTTTGCCATTTTCGCCTCAAAAAGGCTGCGGCGATCCACGTTCGTTGCGGAGGAAGTGGGGCAGCCCGTGGGGGAAGAATCTCAATCCACGACCTACGTTCTAACATTCTGCTACCGAAGGTCCGGACACGCAACCGGATTCGGCGTATCCAATTGACTGGGAGTTGTCCCGAAGTCCTTTGAATAGTGCCGCGATTCCCCGACCATAGGGTATAACCGCACTCGATAGATAAGCGGCTGATGAGCGTTCGAGTAGCAATTGCCGCCCTGATTGGTCTGGTCTCCATTAAGCGGCGCTCGATCTTCCATTCGCCTGATGGGCGCGAAACTTCTTCCACGCTCTCAATTCCCGCGGTTCCCGAATCAACGTCGGGATCCCGAGCGAAGCTGATCGTCAAACCACTGCCCAGAATGTAGAACTCGCCCGGGGACGCCTCCATGACCATCATCGATCCGTCCTCCGCAAGGATCTCCCTCGCTGGCCAGGATCGCGAAAGCTCCGCCTCAAAGAGATACCCGCCCAGGGCCACGGTTTCGGACGGACGCGGGCTCGTCCGGTGCAGCACCAGGCCACGCATCGGGGGCGCAACTTGCGGTACTTGAGGGCAATCCAGGAGCTATGATGGGCGACTACACTATGCGTTTGAAGATGCCGGGCGGATATCGCATCGCCCCGCACTCGCATCCGAATCGGGAAAACGTTACGGTCATCACCGGCACTTTCAAAGTCGGGATGGGAGATCGCTTTGACGAAAGCAAGATGGGAGATTTCCCAGACGGCAGTTTCGCTTATCTCGATCCGGATATGCATCACTACGCGATGGCGAGCGGAGAGGTGGTGGTCCAAATCCACGGCGCATCTCCGTTCCAGATCAACTATGTCAATCCCGATGACGATCCGAGCCGCAAGCGATAGCCCAAGAGCTGCGGCGATGGCCTTTCGCGTGAAAGTCAGTTGATCTCGCAGCGTAAAACTCTTTGGGCGGAGCGGTCGAAAATGATGGTAAGCAGTCGAAGACGGTTCCTACAGCAAACGTCGTTAGGGGCAGCGGCGGTCTGCTGGTCCCGGACCAAGGTCATTGCAGCAGCGAGGCGGGTCTTTGAAGGTCGCGCACAGGATGTCGCCGGGAGCGATGCGGCCTCGATCCGCAGACTCGCTTCCCACATTCGCGGGCATGTGATCACGCCGGAGATGCCCGATTATGAATCGTTACGCCTGGTATTCAACCGCGCATTCGACCGGCATCCCGCGGTGATCGTGCGCTGCGCTGTCCCATCCGACGTCGCGCGCGCTCTGGATTTTGCCCAGACCAAGAACTTGCAAGTGGCGGTGCGCTGCGGAGGCCACAGCCGTCTCGGGTACGGAATGTGCGATGGAGGCGCAGTGATCGATCTCTCCGCGTTGAAACGAGTTGAAGTAGATGCCGGCAAACGCATGGCCCGAGCGGAGGCAGGCGCACTCGTGCGCGATCTGGACGAAGCGACGCAACGCTTTGGGCTTGCGACAACGTCAGGCGGGTGCCCGACAGTAGGAATTGCCGGCCTGACACTCGGAGGAGGCGAAGGTCGTTTAATGGAGAAGTACGGCGCCGCGTGCGACAACTTGCTATCGGCGCAAGTGGTGACCGTAGACGGGAGACAGATCGAAGCCAGCCAGAAGTCAAATCCTGATCTTTTTTGGGCGATTCGCGGCGGAGGCGGCAACTTCGGCGTGGTGACCGCGCTGGAGTACCAACTCCATCCGGTAGGCGACGTTTTGTCGGGAGCGCTGATGTATCCCGCGGGACGCATTCCAGACCTTTTGCAGGCGTTCACTAAGTTTCTCGCGGGGGCACCGGATGAAATGGACGCGCTTGCCCAGTTGCTGCCGTCCGAACAGGGACGAAGACTCAAAATCGACGTCTGCTATTGCGGCGATCTACGAATGGGGAATAACTTGATCAGGCCGCTGCGTGCGCTCAAACCACAGGATGACAGCGTCAAGGTCATGTCCTATCTCGAAGCTCAGGCAGCAGGAGGGTTCCTTCTAACGCCGGTTTCGCACTTCCAAACGAACCTGATTCTTCGGGAACTTAGCGAGCCTGCCATTGCGGCGATTACGACAGCAGTCAACAATGCGCCAGCAACCTGCAAGTTGATCATTGTGCCGTTGCGCGGGGCTGTTAGCCGCGTCAATTTGAGTGATATGGCGTATGCTCTGCGGCAGCCCGGTTATGAGTTGGACATCGCGGGCGTCTGGAGCGCTCCCGCAGGGAAGGTGGAGGTCATACGATGGGTCCAGGCTACGCGCGATAAGTTGCAGCCGTTTGCTCAGGGAGTGTACGTCAACCAGCTGGGCGATACGAGTGACCAGCTTGTCCGGGCGGCTTATGGGCCGAACTATGCTCGTCTCGTAGAGATCAAGAAAAAGTACGACCCAAACAACGTGCTGCGGCTCAACCAGAACATCAACCCTGCTTGGGTCCAGGCGGGATCAGGTACCCATGAAAGCGCGCGTCGTTCTCAATCACCACTTCCGCGGCTTTGACAAACAGCGGTGACCGGCAGCGTGGGTTCCAGGTTCGTCAAGGTTCGATAAGCGGGTTTAGGGGAGTTAGGCATGTCGACTCGAATGGTTTTGGGGTTTGTTTTTTCACTGGCCGTGATGCTGCAAAGCTTCCAAAGCTATCCTACAAAGCCCGTTCGCATGATTGAACCCTTCGGGGCCGGCGGCGGGCCTGACGTGATAGCCCGCGCAGTCAGCCCAAAGCTTGCTGAGTTGTGGGGTCAGCCCGTGACGGTGGAGAACCATCCCGGCGCAGGGAGTACTGCGGCCCCCGCCCTGGTTGCGAAGTCGTCGGCCGACGGTTACACGTTGCTCGTGAACACTAGCGCTCAGGCGTACACGGCAGTGCTCGTGAAGAACCTGCCGTATGACCCGTTGAAGGATTTCATCGCCGTCGCTCCGCTGACCAGCCAGCCCTACGTGCTGGTCTCAGGCACGTCGACTGGCATCACCACCGTGCGTGAGCTGATCGCAGCGGCAAAAGCAAAGCCAGGTGGGCTGAAGTTCGGCTCGACTGGCATCGGCACCGGCTCGTACCTGGGGCTCGAGGAGTTCAATCTACGGGCCGGTATTACAGCGGTACATGCGCCCCCGCGACCGGGCGACGCGATCGCTGACGTGATCGCCAATGCGGTCGCAGGCAGTACGACTTACATGATGGCGCCCATCTCGCTCGCTCTGGCCGATATCCGTGCAGGCAAGCTCCGTGCTCTGGGCGTGACCACACAGAAGCGCTCGTCCTTACTGCCGGACGTTCCGACCATCGCAGACGCTGGCGTCCCTGGCTTCGATTACGCGATTTGGTATGGGGTATGGGTGCCTGCTGGCACTCCTGCCCAAGTGGTGGACAAACTAGCGAAGGACATCGCACGCGCACTGGCAGCGCCTGATGTACGCGACCGACTTGCAAAAGACGGGGCCGATCCGATGAGCATGACGCAGCCTGAGTTCGCGCGCTTTGTGGTGAGCGAGAGTGAAAACGCGACGCGCATCGCCAAAGCCGCTGGGATCAAACCTCAGTAACTTGTGAGTTGCACATTACGAAGCTCTGCTAAAGGAACGACCGCTCCCCGCGGTCCAGTAGTTGAAAAGCTCCAGCCCTCAACTCTGGCTGGATAAGGAGCAAACCTTCCATAATCCGGTAAGCTAAGGTTTGCCGACAAACGGGGAGTCAGGTTGGCTTGGAGGCGGGGGTTGGGAAAGGCTTGCTTGATGGAACTCAGCTCGTTAGCTGGGCACTCTTGAAAGGTGTCAAAGTGCTCGCCTTCGCTCAAAGGGGTGGTTTGGATGGAGGGTGTTTCTATCAGCATCTTGCTCTGCTGGCGGCGGCCAGGATGGTTGGGGTCGGTGAATTCGAGCAGTTCGACGGGCGCGCCGTTTTCGACTATGAACGCGACGCGGACGCCGTCGGATGGGCTGTTGGGAGGAATCAGGATTTCGCGGCCGGCAAGCTCGGTGGCGAGATCAGCCACTTCAAACGCGACGTGCGGAACCTGCCGGACGAGATCAGGGACCGCCGCGTCCGCTTCGAAACGCATCCACTCCACGCCAAATTCGCTTTTCTCGTGGCTGACGACAAAGAGTTTCAGGTGTTTCAAGTGGGTCTCGCCAGGCTTCGCTTCAGTAGTAGGATTTCCGATGTGATGGTACCGGCGCATTGTTTTTTGCTCTCCGTGAAATGGGCACAAATTCTACGCTGTCGTTACCGCATTTGAAACCGCGCCCCTCGTGACCGGACTTTTGAGGCACGAAGTCAAATTGTACTTCACTGTTTTTGGCACAAGGCAGATTCGGAATGCATGACGGCAATCAGGAAGTAATCCAAAACGGGCTTGAGAATCTGGGTCAGATTAGGGTCCACAGTTCCTGGGAGTTCGCCACAGCGCCTAAGCTGACTGCCAGAGGCAGTGAATTTCAAACAAGTACCGTTGAAACAGACCTTGACCGGTAGCGGCTGAGCCGTGTGGGATTGCCATTCGAGGACTTACATTCGCCCCAGAATGGCGTGATCGAACAAGAATGAGACGGTTGAAGCACCACTGTAAAAGATTGAAAACATTCAGTACGACTCCGGAATCCCGGTTTCGGGACCAGGGGGTCGGAGGTTCAAATCATCTCTCCCGACCATATCTAGTTGATTCGGTTGACTCAATTCTCGCGGTTCCCGCAAGTTCCTGATTCCAAACACTGAGTTTTGCGTCCTAGTTGCGTCCTGACGGCCGCGCACAGCCGCGCTAGTCGGGTGTCCGCGGTTGGGGCGAGAGCAAAGCTGCGCGCGAAACGGGGTTCGATAACGCCGCGAATAGCGACCTGACCCAACGAAATCTGATTCGCAAAGCGCCGATTCGATATTTCTTAACAAACCCTCAAACAGGTCCTTCAATTGGAGACTCAGTTGTGCTTGATGAACTTTCCGTTTTTCTGTCCCGTCAGCGAGTTGTACAGCGTCTCGAGGAATGCATCTTCGCTGATGAATCCTCCGGAGTATTTCTTCCACGGATCCAAAATCTTTGCCTGCCGCATCTGGTCCAGCGTTTTACCCTGTTTTAGAGCATTCTGCACGACTTCGCGAGTGTCTTTCAGCAGCTTCAAGTAGGCACGCATGTCGTCCACGCTGGAAACGCGACCATGCCCTGGAATGACCTTCGCATCCGGTGGCAGCATGGCGATCACTTTCTCTACAGCGTCAATCATGCCGTTGATGCTGCCGCCGCTATCCACGTCGATGAAGGGAAAGCCATAGACTCCGAAGTCGTCTCCCATGTGCACGACATTCGATTTGGAGAAGAAGATGATGGAGTCGCCGTCGGTGTGCCCCGCCGGAAAGTACAGCGCGCGAATATCTTCGCCATTCAAGTGCAACGTAACGTCATGGTCGAATGTGAGGATGGGCAGCGCTTCCAAAGGCTGGGGTTTGGCGTCGAAATGCACAGAACCGCCATTGCCGGCCGAGCCTCCGCTTTCCAGCCGCTTGCGTACATTGTCGTGCGCGATGATGGGTGCCTGCTTTTGGAAGTACGCATTCGCGCCGGTGTGGTCCTCGTGAAAGTGGGTATTGATGATGAACCGCACCGGCTTGTCCGTAATGCTCTTGAGCGCAGCCTGAATCCTCTCGGCCAGGGGAGCGTACTGGTCGTCGATCACTACAATGCCGTCCTCCCCTATCGATGCCCCGATGTTGCCGCCTTCGCCTTCCAGCATGTAGACGTTGCCGGCCACTTTCGTGACTTTCATTTGGACTTTGCTGAAGTCCTCTTCCTGGGTTGCGGCCAGGGCGCAGGCGAACAGCAAGAAGGCCAACACAATCGATAGGTTGCGCATGAGCCTGTCTTCTCCGGAATTTTGCGTGACATTCTAACCCTATGCCGAGCGTGGCGTATAGGATTGTTCCCTCCCATGATCATGCCAACTTGCCGCGAAAGGATACACGACTGCTCGCTTGAAGTGTAGGGGAGCCCACAACCGACGGGAAGTTTACTCTCAGTCGGTGTGCTGCTTCTTCATGTAACCGGCAATCGCGAGTCCGGGGTCAGTGCTCACAAACTCGACCTCTTTCCCGCTGTCGACGATTACCAGATCGCGGTGGATGATGCCGTTGTCGCCGGCGTCAGCGGTCAGCTTGCCGGTGCAATTCGGCCTGACCAAGTAGGTTCCGGTGAAGGTTACGGGAAAAATTGTGCCCCCGTAATCCGCGGTGGAGGAGCCTGAGAATTTGCCGTTGCCATCAAAAACGAAATGGACGGCTTCGACGAAGGGAACAAAAGTCGGAATGGTAACGTCATTGGAATTGCTGGAGCTGTTGATGAGGCCTGTGGTGCCTGCCCCATATCCGCCGCGCAAGATGGCGTTGGTACAGACTGACGAGTCGGCGTGAAGCCTGAAGGCTTTGCTCCCTGTCAGGGCTGTGAGACCGGCGATCATTAGTAAGACCAGGGCGGCGCGCTGCATACTGGTTTTCATCTGGTTCTCCTTGTGCGCCGGTTAAACCGGCGAGGTGTAGTGAATATCTGACTTGTGGGTCCAAGCATGGCGTCAGAAGCGGGCGCACGGCGATGTGATCGCGGTGCGTTTTGCGGACGACATCGTAGTTGGATTTAACAGCAAAGCGGATGCCGATCAGTTCCGGACGGAACTCAGCGAACCCATCAGGAAGTCCCTCCTGGAGCTGCATCCCGAGAAAACGCGACTTCTGGAGTTCGGTCCGTACGCGATCGACCAACGGCAGTGGCGAGGAGAAGGGAAGCCGGAGACGTTCAACTTCTTGGGCTTTACGCATATCTGCGTGAAGAAAAGGACCAATGGACGGTTTACGGGGTTGCGGCAGACGATCCGGAAAAGGTTGCAGACGAAGCTGAGTGAGGTGAAAGCCGAGCTTCGGCGACGAATGCACGAACCCATCCCCAAACAAGGCAAGTGGCTGCGGGCGGTTGTAAGCGGACACTTTCGCAACTACGGAGTGCCCATGAACCAACCGGCGCTGGCAGTTTTTCGGTTCCCAGTCGGCTGGCTTTGGCATCGCTCGCTGTCGCGGCGCAGCCAGAACGGCCGCGTCCTCTGGGACCGCATGCGGCGCCTCATCACTCGCTGGCTGCCTTTGCCTTCTGTCGGTCATCCCTATCCTCTGCGGCGCATGGGCGTCAGTACCTAAGGCAAGAGCCGGGAAACCAGCTCGTCCGGATCCGTGGAAGGGGTCATGAGCAATCGTGATCCCTACTCCGACTGAAATCGGTTAAGGTTCAGAATCGCTTTTCCCTCGAGCATCCAATTCGGAGCAGGAGACTGTTGCTTAGTCCCCACCCGTAAAACAAATCTGGCCGGAGTAGCGCAACACAATGTGTCCGGTATCGAGGTCGGCTTCTCCGATGTTGGTGAAATCTCCGGTCGCGTGGGCATACTTGCCCGTCCCTCCGCTGAGGTGGACGGGATAGGCGACCACTGCGTACAGACCTGGAGCCACTTGGGTTGTGATCGCAGTCGCCGGGGCAATCGCGAGTGTGTCTCCCGCATCCGTGACCCAGTGATGCTGGACATTGAGAATCAGCGTGTTCCCGTTGCTCTCGGTGCTCAGGATGGTTGCGCCCACCGCTCCCTTCAAGTCTCCGGTCGCCGGTCCCATGGTTGTGGCTTGGTCGACCGCGCCTAGGTTGGTCATGAGCATCCCCCCGACCGGTTGGCAATGCTGACGTTTCGTGCTCTGTGCGGCCGACCCTGACACTAGCAGCGCTAGCACGGCGAAAACTGAAGCTATTGGATTGGCTTTTGTGAATCCCATATCTTTTCTCCTCACGAGCAGCACTCAATGCCGACATTCAGTCTGCTCTTCATCTGCTTCAGCGGAATTCCACGACGGATTGGCTCATGCGCTGCATGATTTTTTTTGCGCTGGAGACATCGATCTGAAGAAGAGGTCTCCAGCGCACAAGCGGCAGCCCTTTCAATCAGTCTTTTCAATCGGTTGACTTTGTTTCCGGTCCGGGATATCGTGTGACCCGAACGCGGGCTTCCGTATCCGTGCCGGGGCATACGTGTCGGACATCTCGTCTAAGCCTGTCAGTGAACTCCTGGGCAAGTGGCAAACGGGCGATGCGGAAGCGCTGCGCTCCCTGGTGCCGCTGGTCTATGCAGATTTGCGTCGGTTAGCCCACCAGTGCCTACGCAAGGAACGCCCTTCTCACACTCTGCAAAGTACTGCTCTGGTGCACGAAGCTTACGTGCGCCTCACCCAGAGAGAGAGGGTGCATTTTGAAAGCCGCTCCAGTTTCTTTGCCGTCTCCGCCCAGCTCATGCGTCAGATATTGGTGGACTACGCTCGCGGCCATCGCGCTGCGAAACGTGACGGCGGCCTGAAGCTGGCTCTGGACGAAGACATGGCCCTGCCCATTGCCCGGGAGGTCAACTTGGTTGCCCTCGACGACGCCCTGAGGGAACTCGCCCGCCTGGACCAACAACAAGCCCGAATCGTGGAACTGCGTTTTTTCGGAGGGCTGACCATCGAAGAAACCTCCGAGGTTCTTGCGGTCTCTCCAGCCACGGTTAAGCGAGACTGGACGACCGCGCGCCTGTGGCTGCACAAGCAAATGAGCCGGGCATGACGGACATGGCTCCAGCGCGCTGGCAGAAAATCAAAGGTGTGCTCTACGAGGCGCATGAGCTTCCCCCGGAGCGGCGGTCCGAGTTCCTCGACCGCGCTTGCTCCGGAGACCCCACATTGCGCAGGGAAGTAGAGTCGCTGCTCTCTCCGGGCGGCGAAGAGCACTCCAACTTTCTTTCCTCCGGAGTTGGTGCCGTACTCCCGGCGGGAACAAAACTGGCTCACTATGAACTGCAGTTATTGATCGGGTCTGGCGGCATGGGAGAGGTTTATCGCGGGCACGATCCCCGGCTGGGCCGCGATGTGGCGATTAAGATTCTGCCTAGCATGTTTTCCCGCGATCCGGAACGGCTGCGCCGATTCGAGCAGGAAGCTCGGGCCACGGCAGCGCTGAACCATCCCAACATTCTCGCGATTTATGACGTGGGGATTACGAACCAGGCGATCCCTTACGTTGTATCGGAACTGCTTGAGGGTGAAACTCTCCGGCAGTGTGTGGAGAGAGGACCTCTCCCTCTGCGCAAGACCGTGGATCTGGCGTTGCAGATGGCTGGTGGTCTGGCCGCCGCGCACGCCAAAGGAATTGTCCATCGCGACCTGAAACCGGAAAATCTGTTCTTAACCAAAGATGGACACCTAAAGATTCTCGACTTCGGCTTGGCCAAACTTGTCATTCCCCAAGGTTTAGACGCGAAAACGCGGAGCGGAGAAACGAGTGCCGGAGCGGTGATGGGCACGGTCGGATACATGCCGCCGGAACAGGTACGCGGGCTGGATGTAGATCAACGGGCCGACATCTTCGCCGCGGGCGCCATCATTTACGAGATGCTCTCGGGTAAAAGGGCATTCCACGGCGACACCGCAGCCGATACCATTCAGGCGATTTTGAGTCACGATCCTCCGGCTTTGTCGGGGATCAATCCAGCAGTTCCGCCCGCTTTCGATCGAATCGTACGACGCTGCCTGGAGAAAAATGCCGGTGAGCGGTTCCACTCCGTTCGGGATGTAGCCTTCGCGTTGGAGGCGATCTCAGACTTACCTGCGTCGGGTGCGGGCCGGAGCGACGTGCCTGCTGCTCAGCGAGGCCCTCGCAACAAACGCCTCTATGTCGCCGGGGGCTTAGCCGCCGCAGCCCTCGCTGCCGTCGCCACATACATCTATCACCAGGCGAATACGCAGGTTGCTCTGCAGCCGGAGTGGGAGCAGTTGACGAACTTCCCTGACGCCGCCGTCGCACCTGCTTTATCGCCCGATGGCCGGATGCTGACTTTTCTGCACGGTTCAAACTCATTTGCTTCCGCGGGAGATATCTATGTCAAATTGCTCCCTCGGGGGGAGCCCTTTCAGCTCACTCACCAAGCGACACTCAAAGCGACACCGGCGTTCTCACCCGACGGCTCTCGCATCACTTATACGGTTGCACCTGCCTGGGATACCTGGGCCGTGCCCGTGCTCGGCGGCCAACCCTTGTTGATGCTGCCCAATGCGTCTGGGCTTACCTGGGTGGATGACCGGCACATCCTTTTCTCGCAGATAAAAAGCGGTATTCACATGGCTGTGGTAACCGCGACCGAGAGCCGCGGTGAGGAGCGCGACGTTTACGTCCCTGCACAGATAGAGGGGATGGCGCATCACTCCTACCTTTCGCCCGATCAAAAATGGGTTTTGATCGCCACGGAGATGGGGCCGGCCGTCGGCGACATGCCTTGCCGTCTGGTCCCGTTTGACGGCAGCTCCCTGGGTAAAGTCGTCGGTCCTACGCGTGGGAGTTGCGACTATGCGGGCTGGTCGCCGGATGGGAAATGGATGTTTTTCAGCGCCAACAATGGCGACGGCTTCCATCTCTGGCGGCAGGCATCCCCTGACGGGCGAGTTGAACAACTTACCTTCGGCCCGACGGAACAGGAAGGCATCGCGGTCGCCCCTGACGGTCGCTCACTGCTCACGTCGGTGGGCCTCACCACAAGCAGCGTCTGGGTGCATGATAAAACTGGCGAGCGGCAAATCCCGTTCGAGGGTTCGGCAGGTCTGATGTCTGAACAGACGGCTTCACGGTCAATCTTCTCACCCGATGGCACGAGACTCTATTTCTGGGGCCGGCGCAGCCCCGCGGAATCTTCGGAGCTGTGGGTGGCGGATCTGAGTTCCGCAGTAATGGAGCGGCCGGTTCCGGGGATGCTGGTCGCCAATTCTTTTGACGTGTCGCCTGATGGCAAACAAATCGCTCTGGATTCGTTGGACGCGAAGGGTGAGCCTCACTTGTGGGTCGCCGCACTTGATCGCCGGTCACCTCCGCGCAAACTGGAGGCTGGTTCTCCGGAGCGTAATCCCGTATTTGGGCCGACGGGCGACTTGTTCTTTCAGGCACAAGAAGGCGGGCTCTCGTATCTTTACCGGCGCCCGCTCGCCGGCGGGCAGAGAACCAAGGTATCGCCTAATCCGGTGGTTCGCTTCGAGACCGTTTCAGCCGACGGCAAGTGGGTTGTCGCCGAGGCGCCCACAGCCGACCCGGAGATGACCCGTGGGGTCGTGGCCTATCGGGTCAAGGATGGAACGGCGAAACGGGTCTGCTACAGCTTGTGCGCTGTCAGGTGGACCGGGGATGGGAAATTCCTGTACGTCGAATTACCCGGTCGCGGACCTTCCAGGAATTTCAAGACCTTCATTGTTCCCTTGCATCCTGGTGAAAGCTTCCCCGGCCTGCCTGACGCCGGCATAAAATCGGAGAGCGATTTAGTCCACGTGCATGGAGTCAAAGTCGTCGATGACACTATTCATCCAGGTCCCGACATTTCCCTCTACGCTTTCTACCGCTCGACGGAACACCGGAACATATACCGCGTTCCGATCCGATAGTTTCGGGTCAAGAATTCGGGCTGCGCAGTTAAGGATTTCTTTCCGCCGTGGTTTTTAGCCGGAAAACCCTTCCTCATATCAGTGGATCCGGCCGCCAGATAGATCGGTGTCGCCGGGCCCAATCCAAACACGGCTTACACCCGCTCCAGCGCACTCATCAGACGCTCGAAGGTGTGCCCATCAAAATCGCGCTGCACTTCGATCCGCCGTCCGTCCCGCAATACAACGGCCAGCCCGCAACTCGGTTGCTGCTCGGGCAGCGGTTTCCTGAGGGCCAATTCCACTGCCACGAACTCCCGTCGGCCAAAGCGCTTTTCGTCGTCTTCCTCTTCCAGCGCCTCTTCTTCAGATGACGATCCAGCGCGCTGAAGCTCAAACCGCGGCTGCGGCAAGGTGTTCCGGTCTTCGCTTGGTACAACAGGATGCTGTTCGCCGACTAGGCGTGAGCGTTCGAGTCTTACGGCGTCGCTGACACGCAAGCCACTCCAGCGCATCAGCCGCAGGAGAACACGAAGTCTCATTCCCCAAACCGCAGCATGCTTGAATTCGTATGGACGGCGCGGATATGAATACGTACACGCTATGATCTTCTCGAACTCCTGGCGCGTGCAATAATCGGTCACCCTGCGTCGGAGGTTCAAATCCTCTCTTCCCGACCAAATATTTTGCAATCAATCAATTGCGATGTTTGTGAGATACGCGGCACACGTCTTGTGCGACGGTTCCAGGGCCTATTCTTACCAGCCAGCAGCTGTTCCCAATCAATGACTTAGGAATTGAAAGGACCCCCAGAGCAAGAACCAGGGGTCAAGGTTCAAATTCTCTCTCCCCGCCAAATTCTAAAGCACTTATCGGAGCTCTCAGTGGGCGCTATTGGGCGCATATCAAGAAGCGAATCCTGTCTCGGGACGCCGGGACTCCCGGCGGACTTCGCCGCGAGCGCAGCCACGAGCCTACCAAGGCGAATATATGGCGTGAATATGGTTAGGAACCCAAGTCCCGCCTTTTCAAGCGTTGCTGAGCATTACTAACCTCTGGCGCAGTCACCATCTCAAGCCCCATCGAGTCAAGAGCTTCAAACTGTCGCGCGATCCCACATTTCTAGCGAAGATGACCGATGTCATCGGCTTGTATCAGGTAACTCCCGATCTCTGAGAACAGTATTCGGACCCATCAAAGTGTTAGCCTTATGGCTCGATGGACCACCATACCGTCGCAGCCATCAGCATTATGGGTACATGCCTCGATGTGTTAGGTAGC
>Ga0210406_10002699_pt1 | contig 20060 bp, 11 predicted proteins | sample IncBWC30MmetaG_FD_155454 | JGI IMG/M metagenome (GOLD analysis project Ga0210406, IMG submission 155454) | Forest soil microbial communities from Barre Woods Harvard Forest LTER site, Petersham, Massachusetts, United States - Inc-BW-C-30-M | ecosystem: Environmental > Terrestrial > Soil >... | reverse complement strand
ATCCCGGTCGACCTGTTCGGTCTGCCGGCCGCCTACGACGAGATTCTGGCGATCGCCGCGGAGCACGGGCTGTGGGTGATCTGCGATGCGGCGCAGAGTTTTGGCGCGCTCTACAAGTGCCGCAAAATTGGGACCTTGGGCGACATTACGACGACGAGCTTCTTCCCGGCGAAGCCGCTCGGCTGCTACGGCGACGGCGGCGCCGTGTTGACCGACGACGACGACATCGCCGCGGTGTTGAAGAGCCTGCGGGTGCATGGCCAGGGCGGCGACAAGTACGACAATGTGCGCATCGGCATGAATGCGCGTCTCGACACGATACAAGCGGCCGTATTGAGTCAAAAACTGTCGATCTTTGCAGACGAGATCGAGGCCCGCAATCAAGTAGCGGCGCGATACAACGAGCGCCTCGAACACCTCGTAAAGCTTCCGCGAACCCCGGTTGGGCTTCGAAGCGTGTGGGCGCAATACACGGTGCGCGTTCCGAACCATTGTGGGCGAGATGCTGCGGCGGCCGAGCTCAAAAAGGCAGGCGTACCGACCGCCGTCTATTACGCAAGGGGGCTGCACCGCCAAACCGCTTATCGCGACTACCCCGCAGCTGGGAACGGTTTGCCGGTATCGGATAGTCTCAGCGCCGAGGTTCTCAGCCTGCCGATGCATCCTTATCTCGACGAAAGCACCCAGGATCGCATCGTCGAGGCTTTGCACACGGTACTGCAGGGTTGAGGTGCGGGTGCACATACTCGCCGCTCTCGGGGAGTGAGGTGAAGTGATCTTCGGCACCGCCAATCCCACCGGCGTGCGACGCAACCCCTTCATTATGATATTGGCTTATCGCAGGCCGTTGTGGCGCACGGCGCTCAGCGAGGTTCGCCAGCGCTATGCCGGCTCGACCATGGGCCTCTTCTGGGTGTTGCTCGCCCCAGGCCTGCTGCTGGCGCTATATGCCTGCGTCTTTATTTACATCTACAAGACCGTCCCCGACGGGATGGACAACACGACCTACCTCGTACAGTTGTTTGCCGGGCTGCTGCCGTTTCTTGCCTTCAGCGATGGGCTCGTGAACGGGTCGGGCGCGGTTCTGAGCAATCGCGCGGTGCTGCTCAATACGGTTTATCCTGCCGAACTCGTGCCGCTGCGTGCGGTGCTCTCCGGTCACGCAGTAGCGGCGCTCGGATTGGCGTTGGTGGCAGGCCTGGCAATGGCGACGGGCCATTCGCTCCGGGGATTGGTGCTGCTGCCCGTGGTGCTGGTACTTCAGGTGATGTTTGTATGCGGAGTGGCGTGGCCGCTGTCGCTCGCCAATCTCGTGCTCCGCGACATCCAGCAGGTGCTGACGTTCCTCTGCACGGCGTTGATGATCGTGAGCCCGATCGCCTATGCACCGGACGCGGCGCCCGGACCGCTGAAGCTGCTCGTATACTTAAATCCGCTCTCTTATTTCATTCTCACCTATCAAAGCCTCGTTGTTCACGCCAGTCTGCCGCCTATGAATATCGTGGTGATAATGCTCGGCCTGTCGGTTGGCGCCTTCCTGCTCGGTTTCCGCCTCTTCCAACGGGGCAAACTCGCGTTCTGGGACTATGCCTGACCCCGCGCCAGCCATCGTGCTCGATGGCATCGCCAAGGTCTATCGCCTGTACGACAGCCCGACGGAGCAAGCGCTCGATGTCTTTGGACTGTCGCGGCTGCGGTTCTGGCGAACTCCGAGGTATCACGACAAAGCCGCCTTGGAGGACGTATCTCTGGTGGTCCGGCGCGGCGCGCGGATTGGGATCATCGGTCGCAATGGCGCCGGCAAGACGACATTGCTCAAATTGATTACCGGCAATTTTGCCCCGACCCGCGGCACGGTTGTCGTCAACGGCAGTGTTCAGGCATTGATCAATACCGGGCTCGGTTTCCACCCGGAGTTCACCGGATATGAGAACATCCGCGCCTCGCTGGTCTACAACGGCCTGGCCGAGACCGAGCTCGAAGCGGCGATCGCCGACATCGTCGATTTTGTCGAACTCGGCGAGTACCTGCATCAGCCGATCAAGACCTACTCTCTCGGTATGCAGTCGCGCTTGTATTTCGCCACGGCAACGGCGGTCAGGCCCGACATCCTGATAATCGATGAAGTCCTCGGTGCCGGCGACGCTTATTTTTCGGCGAAATCGGCCGAGCGTATGCAGCGGCTGACCTCTTCCGGGGCGACGTTGCTGCTGGTTTCGCATTCGATGACCCAGATCCTGCAGTTCTGCGAAGAGGCGATCTGGATGGAGAACGGGCGGATGATGGTGCGCGACACTGCGCTGACCGTTATCAATGCGTATGAGAAATTCATCAGCGAGTTGGAACGGAACCGGAAGGCGTCGTCGATCGCGCCGGCTGTCGCAGAGCGCAATTGGCTGACCGACAAGGTGCTCACGCGACTCGTCGACGAAGTGCGCGCCGCCAAAGCCCAGGTCGTCGAGGAACACCAATTCGAGGGCGGTCTGTCGCAATGGGAAGGCGTACCCGGACCGCGCATCCTCGGGTTCGACATTCTGGGCGGCGATGGGCGGCCGACCGCAAACCTGAATACCGGCGAGCCAGTCAGCTTCGTCGTCGAGCTTGCGGCCGAGAAAGCCGGCATCTATCCCTGTACCGTTTGCATCCTGACCTACACGCTCGACGGCAAGTGGCTCACCCGGCATTTGAGCATTGAATACCAGCTCGATTTCGTGCGCCACTCACGGCACCGGGTCACATTGCGGTACGATCGGCTGAGGCTCGGAAACGGCGGTTACCTGTTGTCGGTCGCCACCTACAAGGTGCTCGATCTCGATGACCTGTCGACCGCCGAATTCTATGAGATCCTGGCGCGGAGCTACCGCATTCAGGTGCGCGATGAAGACGCCGCCGACATGACCCTGTTTCATCATCCGGGCAGCTGGGGTGTGCTGGAGTGTCGCCCTGGCTCGGATCAGGGCGATCGGCAGACGGCCACTGTCACAGCCTGCGTGGAGCAGGCATAACGTTCGCCGAGTAACCGATTGCCGAGAGCGCCAAACCATCGCCCATCGCAGCCATGCTCGTCTGTCCCGCGTGCGCCAACCCGATCTCGGCCACGCTGACCTGCAGCGCCTGCGACTGGCGAGGGCAGTATCGAGACGGCTTGCCGGTGCTGTTGCGGAAGACGGATTTCACCGACGAGGTCCTTCGCTCCTACACCGAGAACTACGACCGGATCGCCCGCGATGATCTCGACGCCAAGGTGATGGACGAGCGCTACATCGAGAACCTCGCCACCAATTTTTGCCAGGCCATCGATCTCGCCCCCGGCGCCCAGGTCTGCGATGTAGGGTCCGGGAAAGGTTACCTCGTGCGCAAGCTCCTGGAGCGAGGTGCCGGTGCTGTCACCGCGGTCGACATCTCGTTGTCCTATCTGGTTCGCATGGTCGGTCAGCCGGGTGTCGCGCCGGTCTTGGCGAATGCCGAGGCTTTGCCCTTTGTCGAGCATTTCGACGTCATTGTCGCCACTGACATCCTCGAGCACGTGCTCAATGTCGGGTCATTTCTTTATTCGGTAAATCGGGCTTTGCGGTCGAACGGACGCCTATATGTTCGCGTTCCCTACCGGGAAAATCTGCTCTCCTATTCGCCCCATTTCGGCTGCCCCTACCGCTTCGTGCATCTGCGTACCTATGACCGGTCGCTACTGCGGCAAGCTCTCGAGGAAGCCGGCTTCGTGGTGGAGCGGTTGTGGCATGACGGCTACATGCCGGGCATCGCTCGCCCGGTTTGGCTGCACGGCCGGCTCAGAGAGCGGGTCTACCGTTGGTTTGAGCGCACGCACAACGACGGCCGCCATCCGGGCGATGCCACACTGCGGCCGCATGGGGTGTACCCGATCTTTCTGCGGCCAACCGTAGTCATCGCCGCCGCGCGCAAAGCCAAAAACCTCGGCACGCCGGCGGCTCCGACCATCGGATCGGAGTGAGATACACCCCGAAATCTGGCTTGGAGCCCTCCTTGCATCCCCGACTGAGAAATAGCGCGCGCAATCTGGTCCTCCTCTCGGGCCCCGATCTGCGAGATTGGCTCTATCAGCTCGGGCAGAGGCTCGATACCCTAAGGCAGCGGTTGGACCTGTTTGGGCAGAGGCTGGACGGCGGTTTCGCCGATCTGCGCCAAGTGGGAGATGGCTTAGGGGCGGGTATCGCCGCCCTGCGCGTCGATCTCTGCTCTCTGCGCGAGGAGACGATGCAGTTGAGTCAATTGGGGGTGAGGCTGAATACAGTCGCCGCCAAGCTCGATTACACGGAAGCGCGGATCAGCGGTCTCGGCACCCGCCTGCGTGGCGACTATTATCAGCGTGCCGATCGCGCGACCTTGAGCGAGTACTGGACCGACCACAACGTTACCAGTCATCACCAGTTCACTTCGGTCGAGGACTCGCTGCAGCAATTGGAATTCCGCAACCAGCAGTACCCCGGCTATATCGACTTGCTGCCGGTCAGCGGCAAGGATGGCATGGCGGTTCTCGATTACGGTTGCGGGCCCGGCCACGACCTGGTCGGGTTTGCCCACTATTCACGCCCGAAGCGGCTGGTCGGCGTCGATATCTCGCCGACCTCCCTGAACGAGGCCGAGGGGCGACTGAGGCTCCACGGCGCGTCGGCCGAGCTCAAGCGCATCGACCATGGGACTTATGACTTGCCGTTTGATACGGCGTCGTTTGACTACATACACTGCTCCGGCGTTCTGATGTGCATTGAGGACCCGCCGCGCCTGCTGAACGAGTTTCATCGCCTGTTGAAACCCGGCGGGGAGTTGCGCTTGATGGTCTACAGCCACGATTCGATCTGGTTGCATCTCTATGTCGCGTACGTCGTGCAGCTCGAGAACGGACTCTATTCCGACCTGCCGACGCGGGTCGCGTTCACGCGAACGACCGATGGCGAAGACTGTCCGGTCAATGCCGTGTGGCGACCCGGGGAAGTGCTTCAACTCGGGCGCGAAGCGGGTTTTGAACCGGAGTTTCTAGGCGCGGCGATCTCGCTCTGGGAACTCCACCTCCTGCCGCGCCGGCACGTCGCCTGCCTCCATCCCGCGCTACCCGCCGAAAGCCGCACTTTTCTGATGGGATTGCGGCTCGATGCGCAAGGCCACCCATTGCATGGTGAGCATCGTGCCGGGGTCGACGGCTGCTTTCGCTTCCGTCGCCTGCCATGAAACCGCGAAGCCGGGAACCGGTTAGGGACCAGATGGCTATGACCGGTAGGCTGCTCGTCACCTATGACAACGCGTCCAACTATGTCTCGACCACTGCCGAATACCTTGACAGCATCTCCCGATACTCAACGTGGGAGGTGCGCTATGTGCATGTGACTGTAGGAGCCGAGCTCGATTTCGATCTCGGCGAGTTTGATGCGATCTTCCAGAGCTACTGCGCGCGGCTGCCGGTCGACGGCTATGTCAGCCCGAATTACATAGCCCAGTTGAAATTGTTCCGCGGGGTAAAGCTGCTCGCGGTTCAGGATGAATATGAAAGCACGGATAAACTCAGGCAAGCAATCCGGGCCATTGGCTATCACGTCGTTCTGACCTGCGTACCCCCAGCAATGGTGCCCTCGATCTATCCCCCCGAACTGTTTCCGGGAACCGAATTCATTACGGTCTTGACCGGTTATGTACCTGAGCACCTTGCAGCGCGTGGCAAAGCAGCCAGACCACTGCGCGACCGTCCGATCCATATCGGCTATCGCGGCAACGAGCTTGGCGCGCATTACGGCCGGCTCGGCTTTTATAAATTCGAGATCGGCCGCCGGATGCGTGACGTTTGCGCTGCGCGTGGGATCCCGCACGATATCGAATGGACTGGTGATAAGCGTCTTTACGGCGACGCCTGGTATAGCTTTATCGGCTCCTGCCGGGCCAATCTCGGTTCCGAAAGCGGTTCGAACGTATTCGATTTCGACGGTACGATCGAGGCGACTTACAGGAAGCTCGTCGCGGAACGGGGCGGGCCTGTGCCCCATGAGGAGTTCCGCGTGTACACAGATCCCATCGAAGGGCGATACTCAATGGGACAGATTTCGCCGCGTGTCTTCGAAGCAGCGGCGATGCGCACTCCGATGATCTTACTTTCGGGCCGGTATTCAGGATTGATCCAGCCAGAGGAACATTACATCGAGCTCAAAGACGATTTCTCCAATGTCGACACGGTATTGACGCGTCTAGACGATTTCGAAGGCCTCGCGTGCATGGCAGATCGAGCCTACGAGCGCCTCGTTGAGTCGGGCGATTTCAGCTATCCCCGCTTTGTTCGGCTCATTGACGATACGATCTCGCGCAAAACGAGGGAACTTGCATTAGAGGCGAGACCTCCACGCGGGGATTTGGGTGTGCTGGAGGTCGGCGCAGACCCCGCCGCCCTCGCCAGCCTGCGGGAACAACCGACAAAGAGCCCACGCCACTTTGTTTTCTTCCAGTACAAGTACATCGCGCAGCAGCACGCGCTGATGATCGAAGAAGTCGCCCGACTGAACCAGTACTATCCCGAGCAAATTGCGCGTTTGAACCGTAAGATCGCTCGACTGGTGGAGGCGATCGATGAACACACATTCCGAGCCTATTTGCGAGCCAAATACCTGAGATGGCTACAGCCGTTGGCGCACAAGGTCGCGCTACGTGCTGTATGCCTGAAGATGTTCGCGCACAAGGTTGCGATGCGTGCCCTATGCTTAAAAGTGCTGCTAGGGGACCGCGCAGGGCGTACGGCACTCGCCGAAGCCACGAGCGCCCGGTCTTTCGATAGGGAACTGCTGGTTCAATTGGCGCGCGTGATTGCGGCGAGAAACACGCCTGTGATGCTCGTCGATCGATACCAACCGGCTGTACTGTTACCGAGGCTTTCGAACGGAGTCCTCGATCTGCTCGTTCTGATCGAACGTCATTCGGCGCGGTCGGCAATGGAGATCATATCGTCGACCGATCTGGTCGCCGCGCTCGCAGGGCGGCGCATACGCGCCTGCGAACTGGTCTTCGATCCCGAATTTGCCCCGCAACACCCCCTGATAATCCACAGCCACTATGCGCTTCCCGATCTGTTGCGCTGGCTCAGCGATCGACCGGAGCGCGTGGTGAGCTTGGGCCTTGCGACCAGGCATTCGATGGACGAGCCCGCCGTGCGGACGCGGATGTTGATGTCGGCTGCTACGGTCACCCCAACCTCTGAGGCCGGCTGATCGCTGATGGAATCCTTGCAGAAAATGTCGGCCACTGCTGAGGCTCGGCCCCTACTGGGACGGCGCGGCCGCGCGGGGGCAGCACGATTTCTCCTGGTCTGCTTTTACGACCCGACCGGGATCGCCACGGTCTACGAAAACGTAGCGATGTGGCAGCGGCTCAGTGAATTCGAGCTGGAGGTTCTCAATCTCTGGCCGACCCACGGCGCCCGGCTACGTCTGCCGCGGATGCTCGAGCTTGCCGACTATGACGGCATCATCATCCATGCCGCGGTCAGTTACACGTTCGGAAACCTCAAAGCGCTCGATTCAACGCTGACCCGACCGTTCGAAGAATATGACGGGATCAAGGTCCTGATGCGACAGGACGAGCAGCAGCTGACCTCGCTCTTTGCGGAGTATCTCGGGCGCAAGCAGTTCGACGTCTTGCTGACTTGCGTGCCCGAGTCCGAGTTGCCGAAGGCCTACCCACGCACCCAAGTCGGCGATCTCGCCATAGTGCAGGTTCTCACCGGCTATATCACGCAAATGATGCGCGATATGGCGTCGCCGTGGAGCCGCTCGCGACCGGTCGACATCGGTTACCGCGGTTCAATCCAGCCGCTATGGTTTGGCCGGCTCGGCTTCGAGAAGCGCAAGATCGGCGACGACGTGGCATTGGCTCTGACCGGCCGCCTGGGCAAGCACCTCGACATCTCTAGCCGCCGGGAGGACCGGCTCAATGGCTCGGCCTGGAGCGAATTTCTGGTGGCTTCGAAAGCCACCCTTGGTGTCGAGTCGGGCTCAAATCTGTTCGATTTCGATGGCCGGGTCGAACAGTGGTGTCGCGACTTCGAAGCGTCGCACCCGGAGATGGACAAGCTGTCCGAAGCCTTCTATCGGATGGCTCACGACCGGTACCTGCGACAATTCGAAGGGAACATCGACTACGCGCAAATCTCGCCGCGGCATTTTGAGGCCGCTGCCGCACGCTCGGTGCAAATCCTTTACGAAGGCCGATACTCGAATATTTTGATACCGCAGAGGCACTTCCTGCCGCTGGCCCGCGACCTGTCGAATTTGGACGAGGTGGTTGATGCGCTTGCCGACGAGCGGCGCTGCGTCGAACTGACCGAGCGGTCTTTCACGGAAATTATCCGCAATCCGAGCTATGGCTACGAGGCGTTTGTGGCTAAGATCGACGCAGCACTCGACAGTGCGCTCGCGCGCAAAGGGCGGGCGCGGCGGACAGCGAGATCGGTGGCCGCCCATCGGCCTCGCGCGTTGGTCCTCACAGCTGCCGATCCGCTGCAAGACCCACGCTTCGAATGGTTTGCCAGATCGCTCGCGCGCGATCATGAGGTTTGCGAGATCGGCACCTACCGGTTCGGCGCGGACGGCGGCGGGCCGACCGTGGAACGGGTGGCAGACAATCGGTTGCGGCTGCGGGTCGAGCGAACTCGCCACGGCGGGTGGTGGGTTCCGCCGGCGACCGCGGTTGATCGCTCACTGTCATTGGGTCGGCAGAAGCTGCTCTATCTGGCCGTCCTCGCGGATGCGTCGGAAGACCTGCTGCGATCGTCTATTGGCGCGCTCGATGCCGCGCCGGAAGACATCGCACAGTTCAGGGAGCTCGCCCGACACATCCTCAATTCCAATGCTGCGCTGTTGGAGGCGGCGCAGCGGACCGGCCGGTTCGATCTCGTCGTGGCAACGGATCTCGATACTTTACCGGCCGGGGTTGTCCTGCGCGACGAGACCGGCGCTTTGCTGCTGTACGATGCACACGAGTTCTGGCCCTATGCGCTGCACGGCATGCGCCACTGGCAGTGCGAATTCTGGGCCGCGTTCAGCCGCGAGCTCGTCGCCGAGGCGGATCTCGCCGTCACCGTCTCACCGCCATTGGCCAAGGTGATGGCGGCCGAGTACGGACGCGAGTTCTCCACCGTGCCCAATTGCGCATCGCTTGCCGACGCCAGTGCCGTGGATATCGACCGGAAGCTCGCGCCGCGTGCGGGCCGAACCGAGATCGTCTTTCTGTATCAGGGAGCGTTCGCGCCCGGGCGCGGCATCGACCGCTTAATAAGCTCCTGGCAACATGTCGACAGGCGGGGCAGGTTGCTTCTGCGGGGTCCCGACAATGACTACAAGACCGCGATGGTAGGATTGGCGCGTTCGCTCGCTCTGCTCGACCGCTATGTCTTCTTCCCCTCGGCGGTCAGCGAGCACGAGCTGATTACCGCCGCCGCCAGCGCCGATGTCGGCGTGATCCCTTACGAGCCGATCAGCGTCAACAACCGCCTCGCCTGCCCCAATAAGCTATCCCAGTACCTCTGCGCCGGGCTCCCGGTAATCTGCAACGAGCTCGAATTCGTCCGCGCGGTGGTCGTCGACAACGGCTTCGGTTATTCGGTCGATTTCAGCGATGAGGACGCGACTGCAGCCCTCTTCGACAAGGTCATCGCGGCTGCCGACGAAATTCCGGAGATGGCGCGGCGGGCGCGATCCTATTTCGAAAGTTACTTCCACTGGGAGAAGGCTTTCGAGCCGGTGCGTCTGAAAATTCTCAACATAGAACGGGCGCGGCCGCCGCTAGATCCCGGCCAACCCATAGATTTGGGCTGGATCGCCGACACAAATGCGATGCGATCGCAATCGGCAGCCAACTCAGAAAGTGCCCGCCTCTGCCAGATATATGCGACCGAAATTCAACGTTTGAACAAGATAGACCCTTCCGAAATCCAACATTTGAACACGCATTATCCGACAATGATTGCGAACCTCAACGATGAGATCGAGCGTTTGCGGGAGATCGTCTCGATCGGAAGCAATTGGCATAAGATGATCATGATCCGATCGGATCGGTTCGGTCAAGCCGTCCGGACGGTGATTGCCGGGCTTCGGCTGCGCGCCAGCGTTCTCCGGCTGTTGCTTTCCGATGCCGGCGGCTTTGCCGCGCTTGCCGCTGCCGCAAAGGAACGTTGTTTCGACCGTGCTTTCCTGGCCCAGGCAGCCCGAGTAGTTGCGGCCCGTAAACTGGTGCTCGATGGAGGCGGACCGGGGGCGGCACTGGCAGCGCATCTCGCCGACGGAGTCCTCGAACTGCGGGCAAAGCGCGGGCGAAGCGCGCAGGCATCAAGGCCTTCGTTCCCGTTGCGGACAGAGGTGGCCAGCGCCGCCGGAGCGCGACGGATCAGATCCCTGACACTGACGATCGATGCGGGCATCGCCGCGCGCCCGGCACTGCTTGCCGAGGGCGGTTACGAGCTGCCGGAGCTGCTACGCTGGTTCGAGCGCCGTCCCCAGCTTGCCGCGGCGCTGATCTGGGGTGATACCAGCCGAGAGACTGTCGACACAGGTCGTGCGGTGGTCTTTTGATCGCCTTGGCTCTTCGATGAAGATACTGATCCTGCACGGCATCAGAGAGCTTCGCGAGCTGAGGCGGACAACCCTCAACCAGTCCTTTTGCCTGCTCAAATTCGCCCCCGAACACGATTACACGCTGCACTGCTACGGTCACGAGGTGACGCCAGAGCTGCGCCAGAGCGAATTTGATACGATTGTCCTGGACACGAGCTTCCTGTGGTCTCGTTGGGCGCGACCTCGCGCCAAGCTCGCTGACTTGCTGGACCAGTATCGATTCGTAGCGGCGTCGCAGGCGGTCAAAATCGCGCTGCCGCAGGACGATTACGACCACTGCGCGATTTTGGACGAATGGCTCGCCGATTGGCGCGTCGATGCCGTATTCACACCGTTGGCGCAGCATGCCGAGCTGCTCTATCCGCGAACCTCGCTGCGCGCCCAGATCCGTCCTTGTTTCGCCGGCCACCTCGATCCCGGCGACAGGGCTATAGCGAACCGGTTCAGGAGGCCGTTCGAAAATCGCGAGATCGACGTCGAGTACCGGGCGGCCGATCTTCCCGCCCAGTTCGGCAGGCTCGGCCGACTCAAATCCGAGATCGGTCACCGCTTTGCGCGAGCGCTCGGCCGCGATAGCCGGCTGCGACTCGACATTTCGACCGATCGTCGCGACGCCCTCGCTGCCGACAAATGGCTACGTTTTTTGTGCAATTCGCGTTTCACGCTGGGCAGCGCGAGCGGCAGCAGTCTGCTCGACCCGAAGGGCCTTATTGCAGATGCGATCCAGGAGCATTTAACGGACCATCCCAACGCATCATTCGAGGAGATCGAGGCTGCCTGCTTTCCCGGCTTGGACGGCAATGTCGAGCTGGCCGGCCTCGGTCCGCGAAATATCGAGACCGCTCTCGCCGAAAGTTGCCAGATCCTGGTGCCCAGTCCGCACCTTGCCCCCTTCGAGCCGGACGTGCATTACATCCCGCTCGCGCCGGACTGCAGCAATGTCGAAGAAGTGCTGCACCAGATGCAGGACCGCACCCTGGTCCAGCGCCGGATCGACGCCGCGCTCGGACTGGTGCTGGAGACTCCGAGCTTCCGAACGGACGATTTCGCCCGCCGGATTCTCGGTGAAGTCGATCGCCTCGCCCCCAGCCGGTACAGCAAGCGGGGTAATCGTCTGACGCCGCGGCGACAGGATGCAGTCGACGAGCACGATCCCGTGCACCCGCTGCTGGCCGAACAGGAGATCATCATTCGGCTTGCTGCTGCCGAATGCCGGCAACTTCAAACCGATTTGACTGCCGCCAACGAAAAATACGCGGCGCGGCCGGACGCCGCCGAGGTGGAGAAGTATCTGAACGTGCGCACGGCGTTGGAGCTGCGCACGGGTGCGCGCGGCGCTCTGCGCGAGCTGATCGGCATCAACAACGCGATCCAGCGCGACGGGAGCATCGACATCCTGGCGCGGCGCACTCTCGCATTGCGAAGTTGGCTCGCTCTGCGCTCCTTTCGAGATGGAATTTTCGCCGGAATTGCAAACATCTCGCAGACGAAGGAGTGGCTCGCTGAATTGCATCGGCGATCCAAAGACCTTCCGCCCGGTTTCGGTTCCGGCCGGGTGGTCACGGCGCTCCGCGATCGGCAGCACCTCAGCATGCGGCGGCTCGGCAAAATGCGCACACTTCCGCCGCGCGAGGTCGCGCGCCGGCCGATAACGGCGCTGCGGCGGACCATCGGGATTCCTGTCGCAGCAGCCAAGACGGTGACGATGCTGGTGGCGGACACTCGTGTGGACCGAAGGGTGCTGCTCTCAGCCCGCTCGCTTCAACGAGCTGGTTGGCTGGTGGAGATCATAGCGCTGCCCTATCCGGAACCGATCGACGACGATCGAAGGATGTTTCCGGAGCTCTCGATCCGCCGGATCCGGCCTCTCCGCCTGCCGGCTATTGGGCAAACCCGTTCGGAGCTCGCCAAACGCGCGCGCGAGTGGCAGTCCGTCTATCCTTATTACCTCCACTTTCTCGAGCTTGCGCGGCGCTACCCCGGCCGGGTTTTTGTGGCGCACGATCTTCCTGTGCTTGCCTCTGCGGCAGTCGCGGCCGAGGAATCCGGCTGCTATCTGGCATACGACGCGCACGAGCTCTATCCGGAGCAACACCTCTTCTCCGCTGAGCGCAGCGCGTCACTCGGACGCGCGGAAGCGGATCTGATCAGCCGCGCCGACCTGGTAACGACAGTGAACGGATCGATCGCCACCGAAATGGCGGAGCGCTATGGCATCGACTGTCCGGCGATCATCCTGAATTGCCCCGCGGCGCCTGCCGGCGGACTTCCGGTGCCGTGCACCAACCTGCTGCGCGACCACCTCGCTCTCGACCAGCACCACTGCATCGTGCTGTTTCAAGGTGGCTTGTCGCCCAACAGAAATTTGGAAGCGCTCGTCGATGCCATGTCGATGGTGCGCCGTGGCGATGTCGTCCTGGTCTTTCTCGGTCCGGACGGGGGCACGCGCAGCACGATCGTGCAGATCGCCCGCGCACACGGCTTGCTCGGCGGCCGGGTCCGCATCGTCGATCCGGTGGCGCAGGACGTGCTCCTGTCCTGGACGGCCAGCGCCGACATAGGAATCATTCCCTATCCACCGATCGACTTGAACTCTCGGTTGTGCACGCCCAACAAGTTGTTCGAGTACATCGTTGCCGAAGTGCCGATCCTTGCGAATGATTTACCGGAGATCCGGAAATTCGTTGCTGGAAACGGTTTCGGCGTTGTCCACCCGATGATCAGCCCGGAGGCGATCGCCGCCGCCATCGATGACATGGCAGGAACGGATCTTTCGGGCTTTCGCGCCACGCTGCGGGCTCGCGCCGCCGAGTTCACCTGGGACCGCCAAGAGCTGGAAATCATCCGCCTTTACGCAGCTTTCGAGCAGCCGCGTGCCTTCGCTGTTCCGCCGACGAGAGCTTTCGCACAAAGTGCAACGGTAGGCGAGGACGGCTTCGAGTGAGCGCCGCACTAGACAGCACGGTGCGCGCGGTCTCCATTGGGGACGGCAAGCCGGCGCCGTCGCTGAACCAGCCCTTCTCGCCGACGATTTGTCTGCTGGCGTTGTCGGCGATCACCGATGACCCTCGGGTGCGCCGCCAAGGCGACAGCTTTCACCGCAGCGGTTGGCGCGTCGTCGGCGTAGGTCTTCCGGGTGGCCGGTCGCCACCGCCCGAATGGCCGGTCCTTGTCGAGGACCAACCCGCAGTAGGCATTGCAGCAGGTCGACATCGTCCTCGGCGGAGAAAGCTGCCGCAGAGTGCGCGCCAGTCATTTCGCGCCGCAACGGCGAATTATCTCCGCAACAAACCGCGATTGCAGCGACTGGCATCGAATGGCTGGCGCTTGCTCGTACACTACGCGCTGTCGTCGGTACGGATTTGCCCCTCTCTGGCCGAGAAGTTTTTTTGGTGGGATCCGTCCCCCCGCCAACTGTATGAGCTGGCCGGCGCTGTTGCCGCCGACGTATGGCTGGCAAACGACTGGACTGCGCTACCCATTGCGGCTCGGCTAGCACAGGAGAAGGGCGGGTTTTATGGATACGATACGCACGAGCTTGCAACCGACGAGTACGCCGAAAAATGGGCTTGGCGCTTGTGCCAGCGGCCATTCGTCCGCGCGATAGAACGTAAGTTCATCGGCCAAGCGAACGTGGTTTCGGCGGTCTCCGCCGGAATCGCCGGTCGCTTGGACGAACTCTATTCTCTGCCGCGACCGGCCCTCGTCGTCCGTAATACGCCGAATTACGAACCATGCCGTTTGCGGCCGACTGGCGAGCGCATTGGCGTTCTCTATCACGGCATCATCGTGGCCGGGCGTGGGCTCGAGGCCGCAATCGACAGTGTCGCCGACTGGCGAACGAAGTTCGAGCTCAGCATCCGCGGACCGGATAATCCGCAGTTCATGCGACTCCTGCGCGCCCGCATTGCTGCACGCCGACTCGAAGCCCGTGTCAGACTGCTGCCAGCAGTACCGATGATGCAGCTGGTGCGCGAGGCCGCCTCGTACGACATCGGATTTTTCGCGTTGCCGCCCCATTCTCTGCACAATAAGTTCGCGCTTCCCAATAAATTCTTCGAGTACATCATGGCTGGACTCGCCGTCTGCGTGACGGAAGTGCCCGAAATGGGGCGGCTTGTGCGCGAGTACGAGCTGGGCGTGACGCTCCCGTCGCTCGACCCGGCGGTGATCGCTTCGGTCATCAATGCACTCGACCCCGAAACGATCGATCGCTATAAGCGAAATGCGCTAGCAGCGGCACGTGAATTGTGCTGGGAGCAGGAGTCGGAGCGGCTGCTCAAAGCCTACGGCGCGGTCCTACAGAGGGCGGCAACGTAAGTTCGAGTGGAACGGAGGTGACGGGGGAATGGGCCTAGTGCGGCTTCTGCAGATGGTCGCCATTATATCATTTGGACTGCAGAGCGCGATAGCCGCGGAGGCGATAAGCGTCGCTGTGCCCACCGAATGCGCGACCGAAAGTCACGCCTCTAATATTGCCTATCCATTTATCGACCGGATCGGAGACGTCCGTTTTGCTCCCCGACCGCTGGCGACTGCGGCCGACGCGGTAACCATCGTGCAGCCGGACCTCGACGGCCTGCTGGTTTCCGCCGCCATGATGGGCGATCGGGAAACCCTCTTGATCACGACCTATCACGATATTCTATCCCTCAATATTCATAGCGGCCAAGTCACGAGGTTAGCTCCCGATCTCGCCAGCTTGAACAGTAAGAAATATGTGCCAACGGGCATCGTCATCGGCCGCCGTACCGGCAGCGTCTTCCTCGCGAACTATCTCGCGAACAACATATTGATCGGACATATCAGCACGAACCGAGTAACGTTTGAGCAAGAGCTCAGCGGCGACCGGCTCGTCTCTCCGGAAAATGTGGCGATAATGCCGGATGAGTCGTGGTTGGTATCGGCAAATTACGACGGCAGCAGTGCGACCGCGTTTACACTGGTCGGTGATCGGTACGTATGGAAGTGGACAACGCAAATACCTTCTGCCCATGGGGTCGCGATCCTCGGCGATTCGGTCTTCGTTTCGTCCCTGCAGTTGCGCAAGATCATAGTGTTGAGTCTAAACGATGGTCAGGAGATCGGATCCTTCGGACAGCCGGGCTGGACCGGGGGTATTTATCGGATCGCCTTCGACGGCACGGTCGGAAAGCTGCTCGATGTGGTCGGAGGCATCGCGCCTGGACCGGCGGGGCTCCAAATGCCCTATTCGACGGCCAGCGTCGGCGGCGACCTGGCGGTGTTGTCCACCTTTTCTCAAGGTGTTGATCATTGGCCCCGCCGAGTCGGAGGCAGCGCCGGCGATCGACTCGCTGATCGTGCAGCAAGCCTACCAAGCGCAGTGGCATCCCGATCGCGAACCGTCACTGCCGTTCGGGGTCGGGTGGAACGGCTATGTCCATCTGGCGTCCGGGCCAATGACGATCAGCAGTTTTCCCTTGGTGCCGTCATACGGCGGATTGATGAAGGTGACACAGGGGCTGACTCGGAAGATCGACGGACCGCTCGCGATGGCAGCTGATACGATGCGCCTATTTGGCTGGCAGATGTATTTTATTGAGGCGCACGCAATGGACAAGGGGGCGGTCTTGACTTCGCCCAGCGCTCCCTACGCACTCTACGTTGCCCGGGGGCAAGCGAGTTGCTTCGCAAAGGTCGATCTTCCCGGCCCTGCTCTCGCGACCCGTGCGGGTCTGGAGCACAGATCCGGAACAACCCAATACGAAGAGATCGAAAGGCTGGCGCTGGCTCGGTTGGATAAGCTCGATTTACGCCGCGGGCCAGGCGATTTTCTGCCGTTGACCGCGATCTCTGAAACTTTGCAGTTGCCGCCGGATGGAGTTTCTGAGGCGATCAGGACCAGCGCTGGCAAGGATGCCCTTGCTGCGTTGGCTCGGTGCAGTGAACGGTCGTGCAGCGGGGAGGAGAGCAGGGCGGTTATCGACCGATACAGGACCCGATCGGATGCGCCCGTGGACACGCCGCTCTTTGAATTACTGCTGCTCCAAATGAGTGCTCACAGGTGCGCCGACTAAAGATGTGCGGCATCTGGTTCTCGCTCGGCTTTGCTCCCGACCCTGCCCGTATCGATGTCGTGGCGCACCGCGGGCCCGACGGGTCTGGCTGGAGGGTATTCGATAGCGCTGCCGGCCCGGTGGCGCTGGGTCATCGTCGGCTCAGCATCATCGATCTCTCCGAGGCGGCCCGACAGCCGATGGCCTATGCGGACGAGCGCTACTGGATCGTCTACAACGGTGAGATCTACAACTACCTCGAGCTGCGCGACGAACTCGAGGCGGCCGGGCATCGTTTCCGCACCCAATCCGATACCGAGGTGCTGCTCGCTGCGCTGGCCCAGTGGGGCGCGGCCGCCCTCGGCAGTCTCGTCGGCATGTTCGCCTTCATTTTATGGGACACAGCCGAGCAGTCGATCTTTGCCGCGCGCGACGCGTTCGGCGTGAAGCCGCTTTATGTTCTTGCCACGCCCCAAGGGGTCGCTTTCGCCTCCGAGATCAAGCAACTAATCGGGCTGTCTGGATTTTCCGCCCGGCTGAATATCGCCCGCGCGTATGATTTCCTGTCATCGGGCATCATGGAGCACACCGACGGGACGCTGTTCGAGGGCGTGCGGCAACTCCGCGGCGGGGAATGTGTGCGCCTCGACCTGCGGCGCTGGAAACTCGGTGAAGACCTGCCGATACGCCGCTGGTACCGGATCCTCGAGCCGGGCACACTCGACATCAGCGAGCGCGAGGCCGCAGATCGCTTTCGCGCGCTGCTGGCCGATTCCGTCCGCATCCACCTCCGCTCGGACGTTCCGGTGGGCACCTGCCTATCTGGCGGCCTTGACAGCTCTTCGATCGTCTGCCTGATGGCGCGCGAGCTCGAGGCCGCGGGCGACGGGGCTCAAGTCAACAGCGTCAGCGCCTGCTACGATGAGCGCAGCGTTGACGAGCGCCAGTACATGGAAGCAGTGGTCGAGCGGACGCGCAGCATACCGCACTGGTGCTACCCTCGTTTCGAGGACGCCTTCGCCTTGGCCGAGCAGATCACCTGGCATCAGGATGAGCCCTATGGCAGCACCAGCATCTTCGCCCAATGGTGCGTGTTCGATGCCGCGCGCCGCGCCGGGCTCAAAGTGATGCTCGACGGGCAAGGCGCGGACGAGCAGTTGGCCGGCTATCACGGCTGCTTCCCCTACTACTTCGCCGGCCTGATCAGGCAGCGCCGGTTCACGACATTGCTCTGCGCCATGCTGCAGCGCCGATCGTGGCACGGGGTTTCTTTCGCCGAACAGGCCCGCATGTTTCTGGTGCCGCTCCTGCCCGCGAAACTGGCGCGCTGGCTACGGCGAGAGCGGCAGATCTCGGTGCAGCACAACTGGCTCGCCGGCGAAGCGCTGCGCCCGCACCTCGGCCGCAGCCCCCTCGAAACCGCGCGCGAGGGCATCGGCCTCCCGCCGATTGCCGGCATCGGCGATCTTTGCGTTGTCCTGACCCAATCCTCGAACCTGGCGATGCTGCTGCACTGGGAAGACCGTAACAGCATGGCGCACGGCATCGAGGCACGAGTGCCGTTCCTCGATCACCGCCTCGTGGAGTTCGCGATCGGTCTCGGGGACCGGCACAAGATCGTGGGCGGCGACACCAAGCGCGTGCTGCGGCGCGCCATGAGTGGAATCTTGCCCGAGAAAATCCGCCAACGACGCGACAAGCTCGGTTTTTCGACGCCGGAAGAGACCTGGTTTCGTGGACCATTGCGCGAGGCAGTGCGGGGCGGGGTCGAGCAGACCCTCGAACGCTATCCGGGGCTGCTCAACCCGCACGGCGTGCGCGCTCATGTGGCCGATATGATCGAGGGGCGTCGGCCCGTCGATTTTTCCCTTTGGCGGATTATCAATCTCGGTATTTGGGGCCGCGTATTTGCGGTGTCGGCCTGAGGATGACGCCGAGCCCCGCGCGCGGTACCGTGGTCTCACTTACACCGTTGCCGCTCGAGGCTGATAGCCGGGCCTTCCGCATTGCGTCGAGCCTCGGCGAGGCGGGCTGGCGTTCGATCGTGATCGAGGGCCGGGCGAGTGCGAACCGGTTTTGGGGAAACGCCGTCGAAGTCCGCTCCTTGGGCTCTCGGGCCAGGCGACGCGCCCGCGACGGCGCTGTCGCGATGACGCGCAGTGGCCGGTTGGGAGGTGGCGGCGAGCTCGCCCTCTATCTTGGTTTCCGCGGCTGGGATTGGTGGCGCCATTGCCGGCGTCCGCGCGGGTGTATCCCGCCGGCCGAGCTCTATTACTTGCATTCCTTCGAGTTTCATCGCGCGGTCGCGCTGATAACAGCGCGCACGGGGGCCCGCATTATTTATGACGCGCACGATTTCTATCGCGGCATAGAGCCGCCGGAGCGGCAGGCCGCTTTTGACCGCAATCGCGTGAGGCCCTTTTTTGATGCGCTCGAAGCGCGTCTCGTAGCTGCGGCTGATGCCACGGTGACGGTCAGTGACGGCATCGCCGCCCTGATGGAGCGAACCTTCGGCCGGCGTCCCACTGTCCTGCGCAATTACCACGACGAGCGGCTGGACCAAGCCGTCTCACCCGATCTGCGCACATCATTGTCCCTGGCGCCGGCCGATCGCCTCTGCGTCGTGGTCGGAAACCGCAAGCCTGGAATGACGGTCGACACGGCAGTCGATGCATTGGCGATGCTGCCGACCCATTTCCACCTTGCCTTCGTCGGGCGCGGCTACGAGGCTGACATGGTGAGGCTTCGCCGGCATCCGGCAGCGCCCCGCGCCCACTTCGGGCGGCATGTTGCGCCAAACCAAGTGGTTCGGTTTATCCGCACCGCCGATCTCGGTCTGGTGATCTACGAACCTTATTCCGCCAATTACCGGTATGCTTTGCCCAACGGCTTTTTCCAGGTGATTGCCGCAGGATTGCCCCTCGTTCGCGCGGCGTTGCCGGAGATCGAAGCGGCGATCGGCCGCCACCCTGTTGGCGCCCGTCTCGATCGTCTCGACCCGCCGTCCTTGGCCGCGGCAATCTTGCGGTGTGCCGAGGACACCGCCGGGTTGCGTTCTGCGGTCGCGGTGCTGGCACGCGAGCTGCGGTGGGAGGCGGAGTCACTGCGGCTCAATGGCCTCGTCGATGAGATTACGGACCGGCCGGTTCGCATCCCCCGACAGACCGAAGCGGTGGCGTGACGGTAAAATGTGCGGCATCGCAGGCATCGCTTCAACCGACGGAAAGCCGATCCCTCGATTGGCTTCGTCGCTTTCGGTGCTTGACCGCCTCCTCGCCCACCGCGGCCCGGACGGAAACGGTGCCTGGATCTCGCCGGCACGCTCAGTCGGGCTCGCCCACCGTCGATTGGCGATCATCGACTTGAGCGATGCGGCGCGCCAGCCAATGGTGGCGCCTGGCCCGACCGCCATCACCTATAATGG
>Ga0210406_10002698_pt1 | contig 20062 bp, 13 predicted proteins | sample IncBWC30MmetaG_FD_155454 | JGI IMG/M metagenome (GOLD analysis project Ga0210406, IMG submission 155454) | Forest soil microbial communities from Barre Woods Harvard Forest LTER site, Petersham, Massachusetts, United States - Inc-BW-C-30-M | ecosystem: Environmental > Terrestrial > Soil >... | reverse complement strand
TTCAACCAACGCGGCCTCATGAGCATGTGGTCAGTTCTATTCAACTCCGATAAGCGCTTTGAGCCTCATGCCGACCGCAGCGCCGAGTGGAATCGCGGCGCGTATCTCGCCGAGGCAATGGCTCATTGCGGCGAATGCCATACGCCGCGAAATCTTTTCTTTGCACTGAACAACCGGCAAAAGTTCGCGGGAACTGTTCAAGCCGGATGGCGCGCATACAACATCACGGCCGATCGCGGCAGCGGCGTCGGCGCGTGGAGCGATGCGGATCTGACGAATTATCTGTCCGCCGGTCATGCCGACGGACGCGGCACCGCTTCGGGGCCGATGGGCGAAGCGGTCGATGAAAGCCTGAGCCATTTGAAGCCCGGCGACATCGCAGCGATCGTCGCGTATTTGCGCTCGGTGCCGGGCGTTGCCACGTCCGACTTGCCGGAACCGAAAACCACGCCGGTGGCGACTGCGCAAGTCGCCGCCACCGAAGCAAACCCGCATGGCAAGGAAGTTTACGAAGGTGCTTGCGCCGGATGTCATGGTTGGACCGGTGTGAGTCCGGTTCTTCCGTTCGCGACGCTGACCGGCACGCGCTCGGTCAATGATCCGACGGCCAACAATGTGGCGCAGATCATCATCGGCGGTGGGCATCGCCATTTGCCTGTCGATGCGAACAATATGCCGGCATTTGGTGAGGCGTACTCGGACGACGAGATTGCGGCCGTGGCGAATTACGTTACCGCCCGATACGGCGTAAAGGGTTCGGATCTGACGGCTGCACGTGTCGCGAAGTTGCGCGCCGAGGACTGAGGACTGACGTAAGTTCCCTGCGCGATTGCGGTTCCGGCATGGGGAAAATATGAAACGCAATTCAATCGTCGGTCTGGGCCTGCTGATCGTCGTGCTTGCGGGATGCCGATCGACGCAAGTTCTGCAGCAGGAAGACGATTTGAGTGCCGCTGGATTCAGCGTTCGCATTGCCGACACGGCGGAGCGTCTGGACATGCTGAATCGCTTGCCGCCGAATCAATTTGTTCAACGCGTGCGGGGAAATGCCGTCCACTACGTTTATGCGGACCCCGTGGTTTGCGGCTGCCTTTATATCGGCACGCAGCAGGACTTCGATCGCTACGTTGCCAATCTGCAGTTGAGCTATGAGCAGGCGCAGCGCATTGCCTTTCTCGATTTCTATGACACCGCCTGGAACTGGGATGCGTGGGGTCCTTGGGGACCGGTCGGCCCGATTTACGGGCCAGGCTGGTAGCAATCGGTGAATTGGGCGGCGGCACGGGCAATTTTACTAAATAGAACCGGCTACGTTAAAATCTCCTCGATTATCGGAATCGACACTTGCAATCAATCGAGTGACCCTCACGTCGAGCTTGGTGCCATGAGATTTGTTGAAGGGTGATCGGAATGAGTCTCGATGTTGCGTTGATCGTGATCGTGCTCGGCGGACTCGGATTGTCCGCCTCCTACGTGCGAGCGGAGTATATGCGTTGGCGCGAACTTGGCGCTGCGCAGCTTAGACGAGAAGCGGCGCTGCGCGAATTGCATACCGCAAGATTATCCGAACAGCAAAATGCCGCCCTGCTTCCCAGCGTCCTCGAGTTCCAAGGATTCAGCGAACAGGAAGCCGCAAATCCCGACGGCGCGGCCAATACAGGGCATGGCGTGGCGCAATCTCCTTCGCAGCATACTTACTCTTTCGCGGACCGGCGTAAGCGCAAGAGACAGCGCGCGACTTAAGGAGCGCGCGACCTAAGGTGCCTGAGCGTCTGCTCGCACGCCCAAGGTGCGCGACAGAAAGTTCGCAGTGGCTTCATCGGCGCGCAACCAGGATGCATGGCGCAGGAAGCCGTGAATCTCATTGGGAAGCACCAGTTCTTCGAAAGGAAGATTCCTCTCCTCCAGGCGGCGCGCCAAGTCGACGGTCTGCTGAAACTGCACGTTTCGGTCATCATCGCCCTGGATCAAGAGAACCGGGGACTTCCAGCCCTCGAGCTGGGCGTCCGGCGATGAATTCCAGGCGACCTCCATGGCCTTCTCCCGATCACCTTTCTCGTAGCGCGTGCCGGGCTTGCCGCTCAGCTCGTCCATGAGACGTGACCAATCGTGCACGCCGTGCAAATCAACTCCGGCCTTGAAGAGGTCCGAGTTGCGCGCAAGCGCGAGCGCGGTGAGATATCCGCCGTAGGAGCCGCCCCAAATGCCGATGCGCTTGCCATCCACGGTCGGCAATGACTGGAGGAAGTGCGCGCCTGCGACCACGTCTTGATATTCGGCGGCGCCGGCATACCCGGCGTGTTCGGGATGATGGAACTCACGGCCGTAACCAATACCGAGACGATAGTTCACCGAGAGCACGACGAAGCCGTGCGCCGCCAGGTATTGATTCACCGCGTATCCATTGCTGTAGTAATCCATGTAGTGCCAGCCGAGCAGCATCTGTCGCGGCGGTCCGCCGTGCACAAAGATCACGCCGGGCTTTTTCCCCGGGGATTTCGCGCCGCCCGTCTCGAACAACTGACCGTGGACCACTGTCCCATCGGCGGCCTTGAACTTGACTTGCTTCGGCGCTACGAGCGATTGCAGCGGAAATTCCGGGTTGCTCGCGGCCGCCAATGATTCGCGATGCGCGCCGTCAAGACCTATGATTCCAACTGTCGGCGGCGCCTGCGGGCCGGCTGCGACAAAGGCCACCCGCGCGGCGGCCGCGCTGACCGGGGTCCATTCCAACGTCTCCCCCGAAGTAAGCGCCATCGATCCGGGGTGATCGACAGCCACGCGGAAAAGATGACGGCGATCATCATCGCCGGTCGTGGTGCCGGTATTGGCATCGTAAATCATGAATCGGCGGTCGCGGCTTTCCGCAACATGTTCGACCATGTAGGCACCGGGCGTCAGCAACACCGGCGCGCCGCCGGACGCCGCCACCGAATACAGATGCGGCCAGTCGTCCAGGTACGCCATGAAGACGATGCGATCGCCCGCCGCCCAGTGCAAATTGGCCTGCCCCGCAATGTCGGGGAAGGAACCCGCGAGCGTGTTGGGGCTGGTCCAAACGGCGTGGCCGACGCCGTCGGCGGCCGAGGCCATCCAGATTGACCAAGGATCCGGCTCTCGGGTAAGAACCGGTCGCGGCGCACCGCCCTTGCCGATCCGTCGCGCGAACGCGACGCGGGTGCCGTCCGGCGACCAGACCGGCGACACATCCCTGCCGGTGGATGGCGCAAGATAGATCAACGGCTTGTTCTTCGATGTATAAATCCCGATGAACGAGTGATCGTATCGGTCGGAAACGAACGCCAGTTGAGATCCATCCGGTGACCAGACCAGATCGCTGTTCTTGCCCCGGTCGAAGAACAGACGTTCAGGCTTACCGCCGTCAAGAGACGCGGCCCAAACGTGACCGTCCTTCGTGTAAGCGAGCTGTCCGCGCGCGGAAATCACGGGCTCATCGCCGTCATCGATTTTTATAGGCGGCCCGGCATTGAGCGGCAGTACCCAAATCGCCGTGGTTGGCTGCTCCGGGGAGGAACTCGGATCCGGCGAGAGATTCCCCTCCGCGGGCCAGTTGGCATCGTGATCGCCGCCCAGCACAAAGACCAGCCGTGTCCCATCCGGCGAGAACGTCAGTTGGGTTATCTCCTGACCGTCGTCATCGTTGAACGCCGTGACTTTTGCCGGCGCGAAGGTGGGGCCGCGCGCCACCCAAACATTGCGCACGCCGTCGAGGTTGCATACCCAGGCGATCGCATCGCCCCGTTCCGCGGCCGCCAGCTCTGCGGCGAAGGGATAGTGCAGCACTTGCGCCATGGAAAATCCGGAGCGCGCCCACGCTTGTCCCGATAAGCACCCGAAAATAATGATCCCGAGCGTGCATGCCGGCATTCGAAGATTGACCATGTGCTGCCTTCCGCGATTTTTAGTATGGACAGCGAATATTAGCGGCAAGCGAAGTCAGCGACATGACTTTTGTCGTGCCTTCAAATCAGCGGTTGGGATAGGGCGATCTGCCTAGTGTCCGACGGTCGGGTTCGAAGTCGTGCCCGGTGCCGTAGATCTTGTTGCCCGCTTGCGCCGTGCCACCAGTTCATCTGTGATTTCGATGACTGCGTGTCTGCCGGTGGCGCCCACATCTTTTCGCGCTTCCACCAGCTGATCGGCAAATCGCTCCCGTTCAGCAAGACTCACACGTTTGATGGTCGGCTTGTCCCAAAAGGCGCCGAGGTAACTTGCGACGGCAACCGCAGCAATCTCTTCGCGGAAAAATCCGAGTCGCAATGCATGAAGCACGCGGCCCTGATCGCTTCCCGCCACAGAATACAAGCGGTACTCGCTGAAGATGTCCAGGTTTGGCACTGCATCCGGATCGAACGCGCGGTCGGCGAGCGCGAGTTGAATGACGAACCATCGTGATGCTTCGGTGTCCTCCAGTTCGTTCGCCGTCAACGCACGCATCGTTTGGGTGGACTCCAAACTGTCCAAGGGCTCGTCGAGCTTTTTTACCTCCCGCGCGGCAGGCACGGGAGCCGTCGCGACAACGACGTGCTGCAGCGATGTGAGCCTCGTGGGCTGAATAATGACTGACGGACGCATCTTTTTTGCGAAAGCCTTGAGCGGAGACGCGACCGACTGTCTGAGAACCTGCATCGGCGTTTCCGTCGGTGCTTTGAGCGTGGCCGCTGGAGTCTTCTGCGCCGCAGCCCTTTGCGCCGCGGCCTTCTGCGCCGCAGCCCTTTCCGCCGCGGCCCTTTCCGCCGCGGCCTTTTCTGTCGCGGCCTTCTCTGCCGCAGCCTTTTGCGCCGCGGCCTTTTCCGCCGCGGCCCTTTCCGCCGCAGCCTTTTGCGCCGCGGCTTTTTCCGACGCGGCCTTTTCTGCCGCAGCCTTTTCCGCCGCAGCCTTCTCTGCCGCGGCCTTTTCTGCCGCAACCTTTGCCGCAGCCTTTTCCGCCGCAGCCTTTTCCGCCGCAGCCTTTTGCGCCGCAGCCTTCTCTGCCGCAGCCTTCTCTGCCGCAACCTTTTCCGCCGCGGCCTTTTCCGCCGCAGCCTTCTCTGCCGCAGCCTTTTGCGCCGCGGCCCTTTCCGCCGCGGCCCTTTCCGCCGCGGCCCTTTCCGCCGCGGCCCTTTCCGCCGCGGCCCTTTCCGCCGCGGCCTTTTCTGCCGCAGCCTTTTCCGCGGCGGCCTTTTGCGCCGCAGCCTTCTCTGCCGCGACCTTTTCCGCCGCGGCCTTTTGCGCCGCAGCCTTCTCTGCCGCGACCTTTTCCGCCGCGGCCTTTTCCGTCGCAGCCTTTTCTGCCGCAGCCTTTTCCGCGGCAGCCTTTTCCGCGGCAGCCTTTTGCGCCGCAGCCTTTTCCGTCGCAGCCTTCTCTGCCGCGGCCTTTTGCGCCGCCAGCGGCGCCTTGGGTTTGAGCTCAACCGCCTCTGTCAGAACCGGCGCGGCAATGGGCACGGGTACCGGTGCAACAGCCGGTGCTGCGGCCTGCGGCGCAGCTGCCGCCGCGGTGCGCAGCGGCAGAAGCGGCGGCACCACCAGCGCAGGCGTCGGCCATGGCATGTCTATGGAAATTTCGGCGTCCGCTTCTTCTGTGGGGGTCTTGTCCGCGGCCGGGCTGATGGCGGCTACCTTTTCGGCAGCAGGGTTTCCCATTCCGGCGGACGCGCGAGCAACGGGCTGGCGCGTATCGGCCTTCGCTTTCATGTTCGCGATGACGCGCAAATCCGCGGCACCGGCGGTTGCCGTCAAAGCGCCGGGATAGGTATCGCGGACTTCCGCGAGGACGGCGTCGGCTTCGTCTTCGCCGAGGAACGGACCGAGGCGCAGGCGATAACGCGTCCTTCCGTCCTCAGTCACTTGAATTTGATAGACATAAGCGTCGCGGCCCGCCGTGAGCGCTTTTGTCGGAATGCTGATCGGCGCCGTGGATACGCTGAGGTTGATGACAAAGGGTCCGTTGCCGCCGAGGCGCGGCGCTTCTTGGACTGGTTGAAACAAGTCCTCGATGCTGAGATGCCAGATCTCACCGGCCATTGGTGCATTTATCGGCGTCGCCATAAATCCCTTTTTCCAAGAACGGTACCCTTGCTCAAGATATTGACGAAGCGAGCAGAATGAAAGCGTGATCAGCGTCTCTGGGTGGCGACACGCGTAAGGCTTATGTCAAGGCGCCACAGCATAAGTTGTCCACGCCGCAAATCCGCAGGTGCGATTGACGGATTCACCGGCATTAAGTAAACAATTGCAACGAACGAAACCTACAATGGCCGCGCCGGTGCGCGGGAGGCCACGATGCTTGCTCAGGATCGCGTCAGGAAAATTCTCGGCCTCGTCCTGGTATTCGCATCGATCTTTGCAATCGGCGCCATCGCCTTTTCGCTGCCCAATTTCGGCTCACGTCTGACCTTGTCGCTGATGCCGAGCGGCCTCGCGGTCGCCTTGACCTACCGATTGGGCCGACGCGTGTGGCCGGCGGTTTTCCTGGCCGGCCTGGCGATAGACCTGTTCAATGTCCAGCCGATTTGGGCCTCCCTCGGCGTCGGGGTCGGTCTTGCGGGCGGGGCGTGGCTCTCGTCATGGCTCCTGGACCGCGCCGGGTTCGACTCGAGCTTTTCGCGCGCGAAGGACGTGCCCCTCTTCGTCCTCGGCGTCGCTGCAGGGATGATTTTGGCGCCGATTTTTGGCTTGTTGGGATTTTATTTGTCGGGCGCGAAGGAATTCGCGACGGACCCGAGTCACTGGGTTCGATGGTGGAGCAATTCCATTTCGGGCGCGCTGCTCGTGGGGCCCATCCTGGTGGCATACCGGCGCAACAGCTTTGAGCGCTTTCTGAAGCACTGGGTCGAAAGTGGGTTGTGGCTGCTGGGCCTGATCATCTGTAGTGCCGCGATTTTGCTGGCGCCGGGCATGCTCGGGCGACCGCTGATCGTCCTATTCGCGATCATCCTCATCGTCATCAGCGCCATTCGATTCGGCCTGGTGCTCGCCGCAAGTGCATCGTTTGTCATCTCGACGATGACGGCGCTCAGCGTTGCTTTCAGCATCGGCGCGTTCGCAGAATTCAACCAGCTGCAGGGTCTGGTCACGGTTTGGTCCTTCATTGCGTCGCTGTCGGGCTTGAGCCTCATCATTACCTCGCTGCTGGGCGAGCGCGACTCGGCCAGCCTCGAGGTATTGCGCGCCGAACAGCGCTACGCGCAGATTTTCAACGGCAGCCCGCACCCGCAATGGGTGCATGCGCGCGACAGTTTGAGATTTCTGTTGGTGAATGACGCCGCCGTGCGCCAGTACGGCTGGAGCCGGGAAGAGTTGTTGTCGCGCACCGTGGAGGTACTGTCCCCCAACGCGGGGCGAGCCGCATTGCCGCAGGCTCGGGATGAGCAGGCGACGGCAGAACTGCCGCCGGAGCCGTATGAGACGCAGCATGTCACGAGAGATGGACGCGTGCTGGAGGTGGAGGTTTGGACGCACTCGATCGATTGCGGTGGACAGCCGGGCGAACTGGTATTCGCAGTCGACGTTACGGAACGCCGCGCATTCGGCCAAGCGCTGATGGATGCGATCGGCGGTGAGCAGCGCCGCATCGCTCAAGAGATGCACGACGGTCTCGGGCAGGAACTGACCGGCCTGGCGCTCTCGGTGCGCGCACTGGCGAATCGCGCCCAGAAGGAGCGCGACGCCATTTCCGTCGATCTTGACCAGCTCGCATTACTGGCGACGAGCTGTATACAGGATGCGCAGCGCATCGTGCAGGGCCTCTCGCCCTTGACCAACGCGGATGGCAACCTCGATGCGGCGCTCGAGGCACTCGCACGGCGCAGCTCGCTGAGCGGCACCCGCGTACGATTCCGCACTCGCTACGAGGCGCCGATGATCGTCGAACTCAAAATCCGCAATCACCTGTTCCGAATCGCTCAGGAGGCGGTGCAAAACTCCCTGAAACATTCCGGTGCAAAAAGCATCGACATCGAGCTGCGTTCGCGCCCGGGCGGCATCATTCTTTCCGTCATCGATGACGGCATGGGTTTGGCTGCCGACGCCGACACCCGGACGGGGTTGGGGATGCGGACCATGCGTTTTCGCGCGAGTGCGATGGGTGCAAGGCTGTCGATCACGCGCGGCGCCGGTGGCGGCAACTCGGTGGTGTGCGACGTGCCCATCAACTCGAGTTTCGCCGCAACGGCTTAGCGGGTCGGCGTTATCAAGCGGCTAAGTCCACTCGGTCAGTTCCCACCTAAACCCTGGTTCGTCGTATGGCGTATCCACGGAAGAATCTTGAATATAGAACGAGCCCGTGCTCTCACGGGCAGCCCAGCGTCCCACTTCGGGTGCAAACCAAAGCGTTTCCTTGCGAACAGAATTTTCTCGCGAGAAATCCGCGGACGTGAAATTGACCATGTTGGTAAAGCGCAGCGCCTTGAATTGCCCTGCCGGCACGCTGATCGTCTCCCAGCCGTGCGCGACCATGGTCTGATCCCAGGACAGGCCGTCCTGATGCGTGGGTGTCTTGTACTTGGTAATGAAGTGGGTTTTCCAACCCGGTGTTAGTTGAGCGGGCCAAAGCGGTATCGGAGTTTCATAGACCTGCACCTGGCCCCAATGCGGATCCACCAAAACCTGCCCCCACGGCGCTTGGATTTCGCTCGGTAAGGGGCCCTCGGGCAGCTCACGGCGTGGGATGTACTTGCGCAGCCAAGCGGTGCCCCAGGAGGCATCGGCCTTCCTGCCCTTTGCCGCCTCGCTGCTCGAATCGATGTCGATGGTCCGGCCCACCGCAGCCACGCGATCGACCTCATCGTCGACGAGCGCATGGGTGTAGATGTCATGCTTGGCGTAGCGCCACGACTGCCCCACGGCCGGCGGACGAACCGCCGGAGAGGATGCATCTCGTTGCGCAGCGTCGGGGCGGCGCATGCTGCATCCAACCGATAGCGCCGCAGACGAAAGCAAAAAATATCTTCGAGTCACGTTGGCCATAAATCACTCCCGATTGGATCGCCGAAGCGATGCGGGCCGTTGTTCAATATGAGATGGAATGTGCGCAATGGCAAGGCATTGCAAAAGGCCGGGAGCAAACGCTCCCGGCCTCATTGTGCGATGAGTCACGGTCGACTCCCGCCGTCGGCTCAGAACGTGTAATGCAGACCGGTCGAGACACCGATCTCATGACATCCGCCCCACGTCGTCGGTCCTGCGCTGCTGTAGTCAATGAACGCCTGGGTGGTGCCGTCATGACAATCCGTCGTGACGCCGCGCCCTCCGGCGCCCAGATCATAGTGCGCGTTGCCGTGATTGATCGTATCCGCCGCGTCGAAATACCAGTACAGGTTCTTGTCGAAACGATGTTTCCACGCCGCCGTGAACATGTCCGCGTAGTTCGCGACGCTGGTCGGATTGTAGTTGTGCTGGCCGCCCGGATCGCCCACCGACGCGCCGGCATGCCCCCACCCGATGCTGAAATTATCCTTCTTCGTGAAGTCCTGGGTCGCGGCAAGCCAAAAGCCGTTTCTCTGCCGCTCGTTCTGATAATTCATGTCTGCGTTCAGCTTGCGGCGCATTTCTTCCCAAATGGCGCTGACTGCGAGCCCGAAACCGAACGTATACTGCGCACCGACCTTGAAGGCAGTTTCGTTCCCGACATCGTTAAGATACCCGGGGGAGCCGGCAGGCGCCGCGTTTGGGAACTCGGCGGCATACGCATTGTAGCTGCCGCAGTCGATATTCGGCGACGCTGTGACGCAGGCGCCCGTAGCAGGGTCTAGGCTCCAGAGGGTGCTGTAGAACGGGCTATTGGATCCAATGCCGTCGCTTCCGCGATTCACTTCCTGGTGGATTTCGTAGGCCACGGTCACATAGATCGGTCCGGTCTCGAATTTCAGGTCGAAACTCCACGCGTTGTTGAAGGCACCGTCGGCGCAGGCCAGCGGCAGATTGCCGCTGCCGGGTACGTTGCCGCCGGCGCAATCGGGCGAGCCCGAAGATTGGGCATCGTTGTAGGGCGTGCGGTTTTGGCCCGGTGAAAACAACGCATCGAAGCTGAACAGCCCGGCGAACTTGGGTGATTCGTACCAGATCGAATGGTCGATGCGGGATCCGAACTCGACCCGGTTGTCGCCGCCGGTGTTGCCCATGATGACCGAGTAATCGCCCAACATTCCGGAGAAGGGATTCATGCGATCCGTGGATTTCTTGTACGGCGTGTAGGTGGTTCCGAATTTCACCTTACCCCACTCATTTCCCGAGAGACCGACAAAGGAGTCGCCATAGCCTATGCCCGCCTTGGTGACGTTCGATTGAGCCGTATAGCCGGTGCTTGCGCCAGGGGCCGAGGTAATCGCGGGCTGCACCTCGATCTGGTAAATGAAGTCAGCGCTAAGCCCGGGGATGGCATGCGAGCCGCGGTAACCAAGCACCGACTTGTTGGTCGACAGATCCGCCTGCCAACCCACCTTGCCCACCGGGCCTATCTTTTGGCCACCTTGAACATAACCCAAGGAAGGATTGGCCGGATCGACGTAGCTGAAGTGATAGGCGCCGAGCTCACTCATGCCCTTGGTCACGTAGTCAGTGGATACGTCCAACGTGCCATAAAATCCTTTGGCAAACTTTTCAAATGCCGGCTCCGGGGGCGCTTGCTTCGCGGTCGCCGGACCTGCCGCGGGTGGCGGGGCGGCCGGCGGAGCAGCCACGACTGCCGGGGGCGCGGGTTTGTTGGACATCGCATCGATTTGTTTCTGCAAGGCATCCATGCGCTGCATCATCTGCCGCATCTGTTCCTTGAGCGCCTTGTTTTCTTGCGCATCATCGGCCAAGGCACTGCCCTGCACGAGAAAATTCGCGGCACATGCTGTCAGCGCCATCAGCATAGGCCTCGCCAGTCTTAGATTAACCATCGTTTGTTCCTCATAAGGTCGTTTGTTCGAATCGATTTAGGAATTCACTCTCACCTGATGACCTGCGGATACTTCACACGAGCGTGTTGACCGCGACCTTTGAGCGCTGCCGCAAGGGGGTTGGAATCCAAAACGCAGACGCGCTTTGACAGTTGCCATTTAACTACCCCCATCGCCAGACGCCAGATCAAAGAGTCGGAGTGCCACACCGCTTCATGTTGTTTCGTGGTATACCATATATGATTATCTTTGCGAAACAAAGTCTCTTATTTACAACAGAGGGCCTTGGCTCTGTTGCAAATTGCGGCAAACCCGCGGGGCAGCGTCAGTGCGTTGGTGTAGCGGCGACGCTCGGGGCCGTTGAGGGGAAGTCGACGCGGCTCTTGGCGAAGTGCTTTATGCGCATGGGTTTGAGCACGAACAGGGCCAACAGCGCCGCAATGATGTTGAAGCTCATGCCCACGGTAAATACCGCACCCCAGCCGTGATTCTTGGCAATGATGGCCGCGACCGGCACCAGCAGTGAGCCTGCCCCTTTGGCGGTGTACAGCATGCCGGCATTGGCGGCGGCGTACTTCGAGCCGAAGGTGTCGCCCTGGGTGGCCGGGAAGAGACTGAAGATCTCTCCATACACGCCAAAATACAGCGCCGTCACCAACACAAATGTCACTGGGTTGGAGCCGACTTGGCTCAAGGTAAAGAGCGCGCCGGCGCCGGCAAAGAAGGCCAGAGCCATGGTGTACTCGCGTCCGATCTGATCGGACAGCCAGCCGAAGAAGGGCCGCCCCACGCCGTCGAAGATGCGATTCAAGAACAATGCAAAGGCCAACGCCGGCATCGCCATGCCGAATAATTCCACCGGAATCTTGTCGATCTTCAAATCCTTGGCGATCGGCGCCATCGAGGCCGCCATCGTCAAGCCGCCCGAGGCAATCAGCACGAACATGATGTAAAGCACATAGAACACCGGGCTCTTCAAGACCTGCGCCGGAGTGTAGCCATGCGCGGTCTGCGTCGGCTTAACCACCGCATTGGCCAGCTGTGCCGGCGGCACCAGGAGCAGCCACGCCATCACAAACACGATCCCGCCCTGGATCAGGCCAAAGACCAAAAATGCCTGCTCGTAGCCGGACGAATTGATCATGGTGCCGATCGGTCCGATGGTCAGCGCAGCTCCCGCGCCAAAGCCCGCCGCCGTGATGCCTGCGGCCAAGCCGCGCCTGCCCGGAAACCACTTCAGCGCATTGCCGACACAGGTCCCGTACACGCACCCGGTGCCGATGCCACCCAATGCGGCGCCGAAATACAGCATGGGCAAGGAGCTGGCCACAGAGTTGAGCGCCCAGGCCGACCCCACCAACAGCGCTCCTGCCAACACCACCCAGCGCGGACCGAACCGATCCACCAAATACCCTTCCACCGGGATCAGCCACGTCTCGATCAGCACGAACAAGGTAAAGGCCACCTGGATCGAGGCGCGACCCCAGTGATACTTCGCATCGATCGGGTTGACGAACAGCGTCCAGCCGTATTGCAGATTCGCCACTGCCGCCATGCATATGACGCCGATGATGAGTTGTACCCAGGGGTTGGCAAACGGTGATTTGGCGACAGCAACTTCGTTCATTATAGTTCTCCGTAGCTAGAGCGGTCCGCCCGGTACTCTGCTATCCAAAGTTGTGTGAAGTCAAGGGGAATTGGGAGCCTGTCCTAAGCTTCCCCCGACGCAACAGACGCTTTTGGTTCGATTTGGCGCACGCGAACGTAGCGTTGGGCCAAGGCCGGCAAGACGAATAGATTCAGCAGCGTCGAGGAGAGCAAGCCGCCCAGCACGGTAATTGCCATGGGGCCCTCGATCTCTTGTCCAGGTCGATTGATGCCGAAGGCCAACGGCGCCAATCCCAGGGCCGTGACGGCCGCGGTCATCAATATCGGCACAAAGCGTTCATTCGCACCGCGTATCACCAGAGCAACATCCCACGTGCTGCCCTCCACCTCGACCAGATGCTCATAGTGAGCCAGTTGCAATATGGCATTGCGCGCACTGATGCCGAACACGGTGACCAGCCCGACGACCGCTCCCAGCGATATGCCGATACCGGTGATGGCGATCGCCATGACACCGCCAATCAAACTGAATGGCAAATTAGCCAACACGAGCCAGCTGTTTGCCCGCCAATGAAACGAAACGAACAATATGAGCACGATCAACGCGAGCGCCAGTCCCGAATACAGGACCAGTTCGTTCCGGGTTTGCAGTTCCGCCTCAGCCGCGCCCGTAAATTCCACGAACACGCCGGGGGGCAGCACCACGGAGCTCGCGATAGCCTGCTGCGCTTGTTGTACGACATGCTGGAGGGAGCCTTTCCCGACGTTGAAGGTCACGCTGATGCGCCGCTGGCCGCCATCGTGCTCAATGCTGTATCGATCTTGGGTCAGGGAAATATGCGCCACCTGCGACAGCGGTACCGGCCCTGAGGGGCTCGCAATCATCAACTTTGCCAGCTGAGTCGGTTGATGCCGCAATTGATCCGGCAGCAACACGATCACATCGACCGTGCGCGTGGCCTGGAAGGTCTGTCCCGCCTCAGCCCCCGCATAGGCGGCTTCGACGGTATCAAGGACGTCCTGGACCTTGAGTCCGGTCGCTGCCATTGCCTGCGGAACCAGTTCGATGGCGATCTCCGGTGTCCCGCTCTGGCGCTTGAACTGCAAATCGACGATGCCGGGAATTTTCCCCAGCACGGCAAGAATCTTGTCGCCGGTGTTATCGAGCGCGTCCAAATCATCGCCGATCACTTTGACAGCCACCTGTGCCGTCTCTCCGCTCAAGCTTTCACTGATGCGATCCCCGAGAAAGGTGACGACTTCGCTTTGCAGCCCGGGGTAAGCTGACAAAATCTTGCGCAATTCCTCTTGCGCGGCGCGCTGATCTATTTTGGCGTCCGCCTTCAATTCCACATGGAATTCGCTGCGGTGCGGCCCCCAGGTGTCCTCGCCCAGTTCCGCCCGGCCGACCTGCTGTTCGATGCTTTCCACATAGGGCAACGCCAGCACTTCGGCACTGATCCTCTTGCCCATCTCGAGCATGGACTCCAGCGATGTCCCCGTCGCGGAGCTGGAAACCTGCATGACGAGGTGCCCCTCCAGAAAATCCGGCATGAAGGTGCCGCCGAGAAACGGCAGTGCAGCCAGTGCCGCAATGACCAGCCCGATGAGCACGGCGGCGATGAGGCGAAAGTGCTTCGCCACGCCATGAACCGCTGAGGCCTGCCAGGCCTTTAGGCGTACCAGCCACCGCGCCTCCGGGCGCGCGTCATGACGTCGGAGCAGGAGCGCACACAGCGCGGGGGTCACGGTCATTGCCACCAAAAGCGAGGCGAGCACGGCGAAGATGAATGCCAACGCCAGAGGACCGACGAAGCGGCCCTGCACGCTGGAGGTGAACAGTTCCGGCAGAAACACGGCTACCACCACCGCGGTCGCGTAAATGACCGGGCCGCGCACCTCTACGGATGCGTCGCGCAAGACCTCGAGCCTCGGTTTCGGATCGGTCAGGCGGCCGCTTTCGCGCAACCGCCGCAGAATGTTTTCAATCCCAATGATGGCGTCATCGACCAGCACGCCGAGAGCCACCGCAAACCCGCCGAGCGTCATGGTATTGAGAGTCAGGCCCATGCGGTTGAGCACGGCGATCGCGGCCAGCAAGGACAGCGGGATGGCGGTAAAGGCGATCAAAGCGGCGCGCACGTCGCGGAGAAACAAATATAGAACCGCCAGTATGAGAATCGCCGCAATTGTCAGCGAGTCTTTGAGATCACCCAGGGCCCGTTCGATAAAATTCGCAGGCCGATGCAATCGCGAATAAAGGGTGATGCCTTGCGCCTTCAAGGCCGGCTCCAGATCGCTGAGGACCTTTTCGACGGCCAAGGTCGCTGTCAGCGTGTTCGCGCCGTACTGACTGGCCAAAGACATCATCACGCCGGGCTTGCCCATCACCAAAGCGTCGCCGAACTTCAGCGCGGGCGCGATTTTCACTTGCGCGAGGTCGCGCAGCAAAATGGGCGTGCCATTGTGCTCGGTCACGACCGCCTGACTGAGCGCATCGATGTCGGGCTGCGGTGTCGGCGACTTGAGGAGCACGCGTTGCGCGGCCAGGTCGATGAAGCCCGCTCCGCGCATGGGCAACGCCGCGTGAGCCGCATCCGATACTTGCGACAACGTGATGCCGAAACTTGCCAGCTTGGCCATGTCGGGCTGTATTTGAATTTGCCGGACATCTCCGCCAAATACCAGTACGTGAGCGACCCCAGGCACGGCCAACAAGCGCGGCCTGATGATCCAATTTGCCGTATCGCGCAGCGTATAGGCGTCGACCCGATCGGACAGGAGTCCGATTTTCAGCAAATCCATGGTGCTCGAGACCAGCGGCGAGAGCTTGGGGGTGCCCACACCCGCAGGCAGGCTGCTGCCAAGTTCGGAAAGCCGCTCCGATATGCCTTGTCTGGCAACGTGAACGTCCACGCCATCGGCAAAGGTGATGGTTACCACCGACAGCCCAGGGATCGATTCGGATCGCATGGTGGCAAGCCCGGAGGCTCCGTTGACGGCGTTCTCGACTTGTTTGGTTACCAGTTGCTCGACCTGCTCCGGTGCAAACCCCGGCGCCTCGGTCTGAACATCGACTTGCGAGGGAACGAACTCGGGAAATACGTCCAGCGGGGAGCGCATGGCGCTCCACGATCCGAGGATCAGCGCGAAAACGCTCAAGGTGGTCACGGCGCCGAAGTGGCGCACGCAAAGGCTGACGAGTGCGCGCATCACTAGTCAGCTTCCGCGCCGGAATTGGATTCTTGCGCGAGAAGTTGCGCGGCTGCTTTGACGACGACCTTGTCGCCCACTTTGACGCCGGCGGTGACAAAGTAGCCGTTCTCGAATGGCCTGCCCGTGTCGATCTCCGCCCTGACGAAAGTGCCGGGCTTGGTCTCGACATAACACCAGTACTTGTTTTCGCTGATGACCGCGGCTTGCGCAGGAATCAGTGCGCCGGACTGCGCGGAACCGATCGGCGCCCACACGATGACTCTTTCCCCCTCGCCCGCATCGGCGCCGCTCAAAATCGCAAAAAAACTGCGTCCCGGAACGACGGCATCCGCCGGCGCCGGCCAGACCGGCGTCAATTTCCATCCCTTGCCGGTCGCGGCCGTGCCGATGCGCGCAGCGCGCAGGGTTTTTGGAGTGCCCTCAGGCAGTGTTCCGAGCGGAAAGGTGGCGCGAACCAGCTTCGTGCTGCCATTGGCAAGCGCTTGCAGCAAGGCTTGATTTCCTCCATGACTCCAGGGCGGGGTCTGTCCGAACGTCGCGGACAGCCGCTGCCTGGCGAGCGCCAATGCGGCGCTGTCGACGGCCGCCTGGCGTGCGTTGGTTTCCTCGACATCCGCTGACATCGCGCCCGGCGTGCCGGACAAACGTTGGGTCCTCGCCAACGCCGAACGGCTCTGCTTCTCGGTCGCATCCGCCGTGGCGAGTTCCGCGACTGCCTGCGCAATCGTTTCGTGCGGGATCACCGTGCCGTAGCCGGCGGCTTCCTCCGCGTAGTCAATCGGCTTGATCACCTCTGTCTGCAGACCAATTTTCTCGACCTGCTCCGGCGTCAAACTCACCCCGTCGCCGGGCTGCTTCTTCGACTCTTTGTCTTCCTTGTCTTCCGCCGCCTTCGAGGTCTCGCCGGGTTTTGCATCGGACGTTGTCTTCGGTTCCGGCGCTGATTTTGGTTCCGGCGCTGATTTAGCATCGCCGGACGACGGGGTTTTGTGGCAGGCGACCGTGACGAGCATGGCTACACAGGCGGCGGTAGCGAGCATCAGTCTTGGCGCGATCGCCTCAACAGAACCGGCAACTCGCCGCGGCGACATTTTCGTGTTCATCCTATTTCCTTGATCGCAGACTTGGGTGCTTGCGCTTGCCAGCCGCCGCCGAGTGCCTTGCAAAGTGCCACGACCGCCTGCAAGCGGGCGAGCTTGTACTGACTGTATTGGTCGCGCGCCGTGTACAGCGTGCGTTGCGCCTCGAGCACGGTGAGGAAATCGCCGGAACCTTCCTTGTACCGGAGCGATGCACCTTCGAAGGCGCGCTCGCTTTCAACAACGCTTTGTTCTTGCGGCACCCTGGCATCTTCCAGATGACGCAGCGCCGACAACGCGTTTTCAACGTCCACCAAGGCGGAAAGTATCGCCGCGCTATACGCAGCGACCAATTCTTCTTCTTTGGCCTGGGCTTCGGCCCGCACCGCTCGAAGGCGGCCGCGATCGAAAATGGTTTGCGTAATCGATGCACCGAGATTCAAGGTCGGCCCCACGCCGCTCAAGGTGGTGACGGCGGCGTTCAACGCCGGATTTTGTACACCGCCCGCGGCCGTCAACGTTAAAGATGGAAACAATGCGGCGCGGGCCGCGAGCAGGTCCGCGTTCGCGGCCAGCATGTTGGCCTCCGCCATGAACAAATCCGGCCGGCGCCTCAACAATTCCGAGGGCAATCCGGCGCCGACCATCGGCTCGATCAGCGAATCGAGCGACTGGCTTTGAATCGCGAACTGCTCCGGAGCACGGCCCAACAGGAGTGCCAGAGCGGCCAGCGCTTCGGCTTCCTGTTGGCGAAGTTCCGGTATGACTAAGCCGGCCGTTGCGAGCACCGCTTTCTGGGTCGACAGTTCCACCGGATTCGCCATCCCGACATTGAAGCGCGCTTGAATCACGTCGAGCAGTTTCTGCGCGGCACTCAAATTCGCGGCGGCGATCGCCAATCGATTTCGCAACGCCAATACTTGAAAATATCCGTCTGCCACGCCGGCGAGCGTGGTGAGCGCGACGGTATCTCGATCGGCTTTCGAAGCATCGGCCAACAAATTCGCCGAACGTGCGGTCGCACGATTTTTTCCCCAAAAATCGACCTCATAGCTGGCAGACAACAGGGCCGCCCAATCGGTCTCGTGCGCGCTGCCGTTCACGGAATGGCCCGCCAGGTAGTTGCCGTTTCCGCCGGCATCGACACTCGGAAGAATCGCGGCGCCGGCCTGCCGCGCGCGCGCATCAGCCTGCGTCACCCGGGCTCGCGCCATGGTCAGGTCAAGATTGCTGCTCGCGGCTTGCTCGATGAGAGCCTGCAACTCAGGACTGCCGAATCCCTTGTACCAGTCCTGACTCGGCCAGGCCGCACTACTGTCGCCGGAACGCGCCTCGAATGCCGCGGGCAGAACAGGGGCTTTCGGCTGTGTCTCATGCAGCGCGCAGCCTGTGGCGAAAACGACCACTGCAATACTGCTGAGGCGAAGGCTGAGCTGGCTCATTCTTGAAACCCTAACATGACCGCCGTCAGAGCGCCGTGAGGATGACGCCTCCGGCAATGAGAATTGAGCCCAAACCGATCTTCCAAGTCAGCCTTTCTCCAAGCAGAAGTACCGCGAATAAAACCACCAGAACCACGCTGAATTTATCGATGGGCGCCACCCGCGAAGCCGGCGCCATTTGCAGAGCACGAAAATAGCAGAGCCACGAGAAGCCTGTCGCAATGCCCGACAAGACCAGAAACACCAGTCCTTTCGCGGACACGGCGCCCGGTGCCTGCCACTCTTGACGCGCTGAGACCAGCGCCGCACTCACGGCCAGAATAACCAATGTTCTGTAGAACGTGGCCAGATCGGAATTGATCTCGGAGACGCCGACTTTGCCAAAAATGGCCGTCAGCGCCGCGAAGAACGCCGAACCGAGTGCGAACACCCGCCAATCAAAACTCATGCTGCCGACTATGCACGCACAACATCCAGGGTAGCAACTACAGAAACGCGGATCCATCAGCGTACCGCGGCTACGTGACAATTATTAAGGATCTATTAAGGATCGCATGCGGCTCATTGCGCCCGGCTTGACTCGATTTTGTAAGGGATTTTTCCCGGGCCGTGAGGCATAGTACTGCGCTTTCCTGAACAAAGCCTGAACTGGGAGTCTTTCATGCTGTCGACGCGCGCTGCCTTGAACCTCTGCATCAAATTGAGTCTGTGTGCGGGACTGATCATCGCACCGCTCGCCGAAGGAGCGACGGACAGCGCGAAAATGGAGGTTCTGCAGCGCTGGAAATTGGGCGGAGACGGAGGCTGGGACTACCTCGCCGCCGACCCGGCCAAGGAGCGTCTGTTCATCAGCCGCGCAACGCGCGTCGATGTGATCAGCACCGCATCGGGCAAACTCATCGGATCCATTCCGGATACCAAGGGCGTGCACGGACTACCTCGCCGCCGACCCGGCCAAGGAGCGTCTGTTCATCAGCCGCGCAACGCGCGTCGATGTGATCAGCACCGCATCGGGCAAACTCATCGGATCCATTGCGGATACCCAGGGCGTGCACGGCATTGCGCTGGCCAAAGGCTTGAATCGCGGCTACACCAGCAACGGCCGGTCGAATTCAGTGACGGTCTTTGATCTCGACACGCTCAAGGTAATACAAGAAGTAAAAATTCCGGGCGGCAATCCTGATGCGATCTTGTATGAGCCCACCGGCAAGCATGTGTTTACATTCAACGGCGCCAGCCACAATGTGACGGTGCTCGATGGCTCGAGCCTAGCCGTAGTCGCCACGATCCCGGTGCCCGACAAACCTGAATTCGCGGTTGACGACGGTCACGGTCAGATTTTCGTGAATATCGAGAGCGACCCAGGTCAAATGGTGGTGATCGACACAGCAAAGTTGGCAGTCAAAAGCACCTGGCCTCTGCCCGGTTGCAACAGTCCGAGCGGCCTGGCACTTGATGGCACCCATCATCGCTTGTTCTCGGTTTGCGATGGAAAGGTCATGGCGGTGACCGATGCGGTGAGCGGCAAGCAGGTGGCGCTGGTGCCCGTCGGCGAGCATCCCGATGCAGCGGCCTTTGATGAGAAGCGCGCAACCGCGTACAGCTCAAACGGCGACGGTACCTTGTCGGTGATCCATCAAGACACCGCCGACCACTATTCGGTTGCGGATACCGTGCCCACGCAACGCGGCGCGCGCACCATGGCCCTCGATGACAAAACGGGGAAAGTCTACCTGGTCACGGCAGATTTCGGACCCGCTCCCGCGGCCACCGCTGAGCAGCCCCATCCGCGACCCGCACTGATCCCTGATTCATTCGTGGTGCTGGTAGT
>Ga0210406_10002696_pt1 | contig 20065 bp, 36 predicted proteins | sample IncBWC30MmetaG_FD_155454 | JGI IMG/M metagenome (GOLD analysis project Ga0210406, IMG submission 155454) | Forest soil microbial communities from Barre Woods Harvard Forest LTER site, Petersham, Massachusetts, United States - Inc-BW-C-30-M | ecosystem: Environmental > Terrestrial > Soil >... | reverse complement strand
AAGCTTCTAGCGCCATGTTTTCGCATGACTCCGCACGCCATGGTTTCGCTAGATGCCCGAAACGATGATCGAAATAGCTCTGGATTCGTTCATTGTTGAATAGATACCCCTCCGGAGATAGCTTGCGGTCGGTCCCCTCAATCCGCACCCAGTAGGGGTATGTTTTGGTCCGCATCGCTGCACACTTCTGCGGATTCGGTATCATGGACGTTGCCCGTATCTTCCCGGACCGCGTTAACTCAACGCGCATTCGGCACCCATCGAATTTCGCCCGCTTCGATTAACCTAGCTGCCTCACGTCCGTACGTTCCCTGTAACTGCCATGCCAAGCCAGTGTCTACAAGGTGTTGGAATAACTCCGCAGTCTCCTCCTCCGTTAGCTCGCCGTCCTCCCATCGGTACATCATTTCGGTATATCGAAGTGTCGGCAATTGGTTGTTTTGCTTCAGTACGTCCGCTTCCCTGCCAAGCATCAATTCCGCTCTCGCAAGTCTTCGGATTAGGGTTTTGTGTGCTGCCGCTTCGTTCGCTTCCGTTATTGCGTCTCGGATGATCGAAGCGGCAAGCTTTAACTTCCCGGATGCTATCTCCCGGTGTTGCTTTGGTTTCATGCGGGTTTTCTCCTATGTCGGAATGCTTTGGTGTGCATTCCCGAAGGGACCCGTTTTACCGGGTCCTATCGGCAATCCACTAGGAAAGCGGGTCTGAATCCGGGTCAGAATCGTCCCCAAACGGTCCATCGCCGTCCGCGTTTCCTCCCGCAAGCATCGCGGCAATCGCTTCGTTCACCTGATCATCCGTTGGCTGTGCGGGCGGATGAATGTGAACGTGTACATTGCTCGCCTTGCGCATCCGGGTCTTGCGGGTAACCTTTTTCGCTGTACGTGGCATTTTTGGTTTCTCCTATGTCAGATTGGAACGGTTAATCCGTTCCGGGAATCCCATGCTTAGTTGGGCATGGGAAACCCGCAAGGGACTACATTTCCTCTGCGATGTCCTCCGAAAAATCGTCATCACAGAGTGCCGCGTCCGGAGAATCGTCCTCTAGTCCGCAGTCCTCAATCGTGGCGGGTACTTCGGTAACGAATGGAAGCGGAAGTCCTTCCGGGGTCTCTACTCCCACGTCCGTCACAAAAGGACCGTCTCCGTTTTCGATTGTTGACGTGCTGCCGGGGTCAGTAAGTGCCGCGTCCGCCACCGCTCGATTCCTGAAGGAAACGAGTAGTCCATCCCGGACCGCTTCCCGGTAATCCAGCGGCGCAAACAGCGGACGTTTGGAAAGAATGTTTCCAATGAAGTCTCGCCCGCGTTGCGTGAATCCCTGTACCCCGTAGTCATGGAAAAACAAGTCATATGTCATGGCTGGTTTGCTCCTCAGTCTCAGATTGGAACGTCCTATGCACGTTCCGGGAATCGTCCGCTTTGAGCGGGCGAAACCCGCAAGGCGCATCTACCGCTTCCGGATACATGCTTCCTACGTTTGCCGCGCTATCTCTTCCGAGTCAGGTCCAAACCATTCCCGGTAAAAGAGCACGGCTACCGAGAGGAGTGCACATATCACTCGCATATACTGGGGTCCTCACACTCCAAACGGTCGGATTCCGCTCCGATAATGTGCGGTCTCAGAGCAAACGCGATTGCGTATCCGAGATAGGCAGGGTCGTTCTCCTGTCCCGTTACGCGGTTGATATACGAAATGATCGGACGAATCAATTCTTCGGTAATCCTCTCCGGAGACCGATCATTCCCCGTTAACTCTTCATCTCGCAGAATGTCCAAAGCTTTGTGTATCTGCGAATTGGTGAGAATCTTGCCGAGAATCACATTCTTTCGCCCTACTTGCGGTTGACGAAGCGGAATCACTTGCTCGTTTTCTGCCATCGGTTTTACTCCTCTTGTTGGGCACATTCGCCCGCGTTGAATTAGATACGCGAATGCGTGAAAAGTGTCAAGTGTAATCTGCAAAGTATGGAAACTATTATGTGCCCGTATGTTACTGGGAAGTTTTTACCGTATAATTTTTACCACATCGCACTTGACAAACTACAGTGTACAATTTACACTGTGTTCGCTGTTGGTTTGCTCCTATGACTCCGAGGACCGACAATCCCAAGAAAACCGCGTTTTTCCGAGGGTTTCGGTCCTCGGAGGTTACAGGCTCTTTCAAAAAATCCGGGTGAATTTTCGAGGAATCGTTTTTGCTGCGAAATTTTCTGCCGGAGTTTCGAAAACGCCTATAGGCCAAATCAACTGAAACTGAAATGAGTTTGAACCGGAGGACCGCATGAAAGCATTATCCCGACGGGACAAGTTTCTACCCGCCGATGGCTCCATACCGCCTCGGGCACAATACACTTGCAAGACCTGCAAGGCTTGGATGGCTTCGAGAACTGGAAGTGTTGGGCATGAAAAGAGATTTCCTGGACACGTCCTCGTGAATGTCAAGACCGGATTCGAAGTCGGCAAGCGCGGGCCTTACTCAGTTGGCTTGGGCATCTCTTCACAGAATGGTCACAGTTCCGAAATTTCACCCGCGCTCCTCGAATATGCCTTTTCGAAGATGCGCTCTACCATCGAGTCGGAGTTAGGCCGGCTCCACGATCAACTTATCCCGAGTCCCGAACCCGCTACTCGGCGCAGTAAATTCTATGTCGCTCGATAAAGGAGAATCGAATGTCAACCAAAGTGAACCGTATCCCGCAGAATCACAAACCAAAGTCCATCGCGCTCGCAAACGTCCGAAAGTATTTCCCGAAGGTTGAGAGAGTCGAGGATAGCGATAAGCCGCTTCAAGTCGAAGTGACGAAAGCAGTCTCGAACTCTGCCGCCGTTCGCAACAAAGAGGGATGCGCGATGGCTGTTGCCTGCAAACGCAAGATGCACGCCGATGGCGTTCTCATTGCCCGAAGCGTTGCCTACATCATCAAGGGAAACACGGCAACCCGATACGCCGTCCCAATGTCCGCTCAAAAAGAAATTGTGAGTTTCGACCGGGAAGCTGGCTTCGCGCCGGGAACCTATCAACTGGTCCCCGAAAGTCCAGCAAACCGATTCGGAGAAAAAAGAGAGTTTGGTCCAGGCAAGTTGACCGGGAAACCAGTGCGCTTCCAGCACAAAACAACCGGCATCCGAACGGCACTCGGGTCCGATGTGGAGATTGAACCATGAAAATAGATCGAGCGTTAATCATCGTCAAGCGGTATTTCCCGCAAGTCGAAAAGGTCGAGGACGGAGAAAGTCCCCTCAATATCGAAGTGACCGCCAACGATTCCAATTCGGCGGCTGTCCGAAGCCATGCCTCTTGCGCGATGGCCGTCGCTTCGAAACGCAAGACCAAAGCCGATGGAGTCATTATTTCCCTGAGTGTGGCCTACGTCATCAAAGGCAAAAAGGCTATTCGCTACCGAGTGCCGAACTCCGTCCAGCGAGAGATTGTCAGTTTCGACCGCGAAGCTGGATTTGCGCCGGGAGACTATACCCTCAAAACTTTCCCGCAGAGCTTGCGTCTCGGCTCGCATAAGCCGAAGGGTCCACACAAAGTCGCTGGCCGGAAGATCAAATTCCATTACACCACCGGAATTCGAACCGACCTCAATTCATCGGAAACGGATGCCGCCTAGGAGGGAATTCATGCCGAAAAGCCGTGGTGTTAAAACCGCCAAGAATCCTCCTCGCCCGAAGCAATCCGGCATCATTCGGAATACCCCTGAATGGAAAAGCGCCGTACGGGATATCGAGGACGGAAAGAGCATCGAAATCCGCTTGAATGGGGAACTGGACCTCCGAAACCCGATCAATGCCTTCGTCCAAGCCCTCAAGCGGAAATACCGAGGGAGTCACAAAATTTATGCGAGAGAGGGTGTTATTTACGCATTGCCGAAGAACCAGTAGAGCCGAGTCGATCAAGAATCTGCTCGAATTGATCCAGATACTTTGCGCTCGCGGCGAGTCGCTCGATGATATTTGGGCCACCGCCGAACAGGCCATTCAGCAACTCGATTCGAGGCACTGATGACCGATTTCTTCGAAATGGCAAAAGAGAAGATTCGACAAGCGGCAAAACTAGCCGAAGAATTGCCGCTCTGCCGGAAGTGTCAGTGTAACTGGCCGAAAAGCTACATTGACGCGAACGGGCTGTGTCCCAACTGCCGAACAGGAGAAAAACCGTGAAAATCAAAAAGCTCGAAAAACTGAAAGCGTACATCCTCGAAGAACCGCGCCGGTATCGACAAGCGATGTGGATTTATCCAAGAAATTCGGATGTTTTCGAAGAGCAAAAACCGCCCTGCGGAACACTCGGATGCCTTGCCGGGAATGCCTGCGTAATGGAAGGCTATCGGATTAAGTTTGATGTCAATAATGACCCGAGAGTTGTAGGACCAAAAGGGAAGCACCTGCGGAACGTCTGTTTTCCGGGTTCACGCTTGATGGATGGAGTCTAAGCGCCGCCAACGCCTACAACTCTGCCACGACACCCGAAGGCCGTGCCCAAGCCGCTGCGATGGAACTGGACCGATACATCCGAAAAGCGAAGCGAGCCAAGAAATGACGCTCACTCCAGATGAAGAGTGGGAAATGAGAGCCAATGCGGACGTGATCCAGCCGGATCACCCCTGCCGAAACTGCGGTCAAAGTTTGGAATATCACGTTCTAGCGGCGGCTAATCGCTGTTGGAAGTTTGAACCGGCTACACGGGACGATCTAGAGGAGGAATCCGAATGAATGACCAAAATGCCGAGGACCAGCCCAAAAACGCGCCTACGAGCCTAGAAACGCCAGCAAAGGGCAATCCTGAGCCGACTGCCGACGCGCCAAAGCCTACCCGCTCGCTTGTCCGTAAGCTCTGCGAAATCATGGACGCTGTTGGCTACGTCCAAAAAACCGGCATAAACAGGTTCCACGGCTACAAATACGCGACCGAAGCCGATCTGGTGGAAATGATCCGGGGGGAGTTTGCCAAGCGCCAAGTGTTTGTGTTTCCTGACGTTGTGGAGTATACCCGCGTACCCCTTGAGGTCGAAAGCTCGAAGGGTATCCGAAAGACGCAAATATCCGAGGTCAATATCGCTTGGACGTTTGTCGATGGTGAATCCGGGGAAGAACGTACCGTCCATGTGCGCGGTGTCGGGGAGGACAACGTAGACAAGGGGTTCTATAAGGCTTTCACCGGCTCCGAAAAGTACCTGCTGATGAAATCGTTCCTGATTCCGACCGGAGACGATCCCGAGGATGATGATGCCCAAGCCATCGAAAAGGGCAAGAAAAACGTAAAGGATGTAGCCGAACGCAGGTTGAAAGAAGCCGCGAAAGAATATGAATCTATTGAACTTGTGGAGGTAGGAGATCGGCTCGTCATTCGCGGCAATGGGTTGTCTATCGTCCGAGCGAGTATGAGCGAGGAGGAAAAGAAGAAATTCACTTTCAAGATGGACTCTTTCGCGAAGGCATGGACCATTCGGCTATCCGAAGGGAATCAGTTCGAGTCCGTCTGTCAGCGGCTAAACGTGCCGGTGAAGTGGATTGATCCAGGAATTGCAGCGGAAAGTGCTGACTGATGACCGAACCTGAATTCGACAAAGACGGCTACCCAACGAATGCTACGCTCCGAGCGATCAAGGCTTGGGACTGTTCGAAGGCGGAAGGGCGAACGGCGCTCATGAAATTCGTGCAAAAGGCATGGCGCTGGCCGAATCTCTGGCGACCCGGACGGCGCTGGATTCGAATTTCGACGGGCGGCTGGTCCGGGAATGAAGCTTTGATCGATGCGATGTCAGAAAACCGGCTGTTTTGGGCAATGAATTGGGTCGAATCTCGGTAGGCCGAAACAATGAAATATTGACTTTGCGCAACTGCCTTCCCCGCGCAAACGCCGGAACTGGACCTCACCCTCCGAAGAAAGGATAAGGCCAGTTCCGGCGACAAAAAACGGGAGTAGGGACAAGGGTGACCATGACCAAACCGAAGACGCTTCGAGAATGGATGTCCGACCAGCAGGCTCCGGCTCACATTCAGAACCGCATTCAAGAACTGTTTGAATTGGTGGACCGAATCACGCCCTATCAATTAATCGAGAAAGACGGTGGATATTACTCGGAAGTGATACGGGATTGCGCCCGCAGGCTACACACGAGTCTCGATACGATTCCCGAAGAAAACACTTGACACGGATTCCGGAATGAATAGAATGCGCCTTGAATTTGATGTACGAGTTGGCATAGAACCGTCAGGTATTTATGCCGAAGCTGACCGGGGGCGGTGCTTACTCACCGCCCTTCCAGCCATGCTCCTAGTAAGGGGAGTGATTGCCCTCAAAATCATCCACGCAGTTTGTGACCATGTGCGTACGGCATTCACTCTGGTATCCCCAACGAAACAAGCGCTCCCGGCAACGGGTTCGTCCGGGCAACGGCTCGCTAGTCGATGCGAGATTGGGCGAAATTTATTTTCATCGTTCGTCGCCCTCTATCCCCAACGTCCCGGTCCAAACTGCACATTCGAAAAGCCGCTTGGTATAAGTGTGGTCAAGGGGACCACGGGGGATGCCTAAGATAGATGCAAATACGGGATGGGGGTGTCAGTTGAGGAGTTGTTGGGCATGAGCACAGAGCGTGAATTAGAAAATTATTTCCCTGTGGGATGGAAAATTAAGTTCGATCATGGCAGTTGGACCGTTTCTGTCACCGGCTTGACCGAAGACGAAGTGAAATATATCGGAAATGTTTTGTGTTCATGGTCGGCAGAATTGTATGGAAAGTTTGGCAAATGATCGAGTTTGATACATTTTGGGAATCTTTTCCTCGGAAGGTCGGGCGCTTGAGAGCCGAAAGGTATTGGAATCGAATGTCGGATCGAGACCGGCTCCTAGCGATACGAACACTCGAACTTTGGAAGCAGACGGTGCAGTGGCAATCGAGCGGTGGAATGTTCATACCGCACGCTTCGACATTTCTGACGCAAGAGCGATACAAGGAAGAACCGTGGTATAACGCCTTCGAAGAGGCAGGGATTGAGCCATGAATCGCCGAATCACAATCAAACACCCGGAATGGCTGACTGTATCCCATCCCCAAAAGAGCATTGACCTTTTCAACCGTGGGATCATGCCCGAAAAGATTGCCGGATGGTGTATCGTGGTCGGCTGCAAACATCCCCTCCGAGCGGTGTATGGGAGTGATCTTCGAGCGGCGCTCGCACTTCTGTGGCAGGCGACATACGGAGTGATCCGGGACCGCGTGAACTATCGAGTTTGGACGATCCGGCATCCGGAAGAGGTGGCCGAACTTGAGCGAGAATTCCGAGAATCGCTGTGACTGTGGCTGCGCGAGGTCGAAACGATGCGGAAAGGGTCACACAATCGAAAAGGTGCGTCCCGAATCAAACGCAAGCACGTCACTTCCGGAACTGGTCGAAATTCTCAGAAGGCGGTACATCCTAGGGAAATCGAGCGGCGCTGTTTCTGCGGGTGCCAAATGATTGCAGCTTGGGCACCATTCACCTGTCCGAGATGCAAATTGCTGTGGTCGGAGAAAAGCCTTGACAACCGACTCATGCCCAACTAAAACACCGGATTATCGAAACGCCAAGCTACTTTGTAAATGTGGCCATCCAAAAACTCGCCATCATAAAGGCAAAGATTGTCTAGTAATCGTTGATACAGCTAGGGTTAAGTATTGCCCATGCTTGCAGTTTCGAGAGGTGAAGGAGTAGAAATGACCCAATCAACGGTAATTGCGGCCCTTCGAAGAGATGAAAAGGGCCATTTACTACCTCAATCGACTCAGGAACGACAAAATAGCCTACGAGATCGCTTTTGGGCCAAGGTACAAACTTCAGATGATTGCTGGATTTGGACTGGCTTTAAAGACAAACTGGGCTACGGAAGATTGATGTGGCACGATGAATCTGGTAGGTATCAACCATTACTCGCTCATCGGGTGGCCTACGAATTAATAATTGGGCCAATTCCAACAGGCAAAGTCCTCGACCACATTGAATGCGATAATCCACCGTGCGTTAATCCGGGGCATTTGATCGCTACTACACAATGGGGGAATTGCGAGCGGACTAATGGCGCTTGCGCGGTGAATGCCAGGAAAACGCATTGTGTCCAAGGACATCCATTAGTGGAAGGCAACCTATATAGATGCAACGGAAAAGGAAGGATATGCCGAACGTGCAAATTGGCGGTTCAAAAGAAGAGGCGGATACTTGGAAAACTCTCCACCAAGAATTGCCAGAACCAATCTACATCAGGCTAATCGTTCAATTCAAAAGACTTGCTCTAGCAAATGGAGTGAGTCCAGAGAGTTTTAGTGCAGATTCGAAGTTTGCGCAAGCGGTCGGACCACGGGTCCAGGTGTGGGAATGCCTGTTGTTGCTCCTCGAACGAACGGAAAGCGATGAAGTATTGAGAGTATGAAAAAGGAGAATCGTAAAATGACCATCCCGCTATCGGAAGCGATGTTACTCGGACTCGGTGAGGTACAGTTTAGGAATGATCTGTACCTCAGTGTCGAGAATGGCACTTGTTCCGGCTGTTTAATCGGTGCAGCCATGTACTCGCGATGGGAGAGAAGAGATTTGCCCTAGAAAAAGTGGAGGAAATTTGGCCTTGGACTGAGCGGTACGTTGGAGCGAACTGGACGTGTCCACATTGCGAAATGCGATGGAAATGTTGTTCAATGGGTATTGCCTCTATTGTCACTCACTTAGCCGAACACTACGAGCACGGTCAAATGTCGGCACAAGAGATAGCCGATTACATTCACACACTCGAACCGAAAGAACTGCCGACCGAACTGGAGACCGAATGTTCACAGGAAAAAAGCCGCCAACCCCTCCCATTGTGAAGGAAGTAGCAGCGAAGCTCGAACAGATGGCAAAGCCGAGCCGGAGACCATACTTCGAAGCCTTCCAAGCGCAGCGCCGACACGTCGAGGCACAACTGGATGCGGCGCTCAAGAATGTCGAAGAGTTAACCGTGTTGTTACAGTCCTATCGGTATGACGAGATGCTGTTATCGATGAATCCCGACATGGACCGCATCTTCGAGCGACTGTCGAACGGAAAGACCGGCGGTGCCTAGATTCGGCCACTTCGATGCAGGAGCAACCGCCGATGCTCGAAAAGACGGCAGATTCAAATGTAAGGACAGCAAGATGCTTCGTCGCATGGATGGGACATACCGCGTGGAATTGCGCGGCGTGGATGCTTCGGCTCTTAGACTGGCTTGCTTGGAGCGCGACCAATATCATTGCCGGGATGCTGGGGATGGGCATGATTGCCACGGCCCTTTGCAATGTTCTCACTGGCCCCCGATGAGCAAGTCGGAAGGATCGGACGTACTAGAACAGGTTTTCTGCCGGTGCTGGCGACACCACGTTTTACTGGACAATCATGGAGAACCGGCGCATTTCTAAGCCTGCGGGCATCAGCTTTTCGGTTCCAGCAGTACCGCCGTCAGTGAACCATTACTTGAAACATACGCGCACGGGCCGACATTACGTCACCGAGGAAGCAAAAGATTTCAAGGATTATGTAGTTCTGTTTTCATCGAAACAGCGCATTCGATGGAAGCATTACGGAGTGGAAATATTGATCTTCCTCGGGAAGAAACAAAAGGGAGACCTCGATAACTTCGCAAAAGTTTGTCTAGATTCCCTTGTATTTGCAGGGGTTATCGACTCCGACGCAAAGATTACCGACCTGCACATGACGAAGGATCGGGACATTTCGAATCCGAGAACGGTCATATCGGTGTGGGCGGTTTAATTCTCCGCGCTCTCGGAAGGAAGGTCGAGCCATGAGTGACCCGCTTGAGTCGTTGAGGAAGATAGTCAAGAAGTGGCGCAAAGATGCAACCATTCCTTGCTGTGATAGCGGAACTGGATATTATATGGGTTGTCGTTGTGTGGGATTAACGGATTGTGCCGATGACATCGCCGCCGTACTCCCGGCGCTCGAAGAGGCGATGGCCGCCGAACGCGATGCGGCTCGCGGGCAAGCCTTGCGCTTTGCTGTCGAGATTGGATGGTGGCACCGTCAATGGCACCGCGATACAGGAATCCCTTGCGATGGCACGATGGAAGTGTGCAAGCGTCACGAAATCTCTCGCACTTCCGCAATGCCGGGGCTGACCGAACACGATCAACAAGTGTGCGATGCGACTAGCGGGGAGGCGCTGCTAAATTTTGTAGATGAGATGCTGCACGGAAAATTTGGGATTCTGTCGAGAGAGACTGAGCGAACTATGGTCTACATCAAGCAACGTCTCAAAGTGGAGACCGCCCTTGACCCATCGGCGGTGAAGGCGGCTGAGCCGATTAGCGAAGCGTTGCGAGACTGTCGAGACCGGGCGGCTGAGCCGAATTTAGAGAAGTAGAAGTTAAATCGAAAAGGAGAAAAAATGTTTGACCAATTTGAAGTGCACAAACTGAACGAAACTGGCATGGGGAAGGCGATTCACATTGCGGGGGACTTCAGTAGCTTACTCGGTTCCTTGATGACCGTCTGCCCCGATGGTCGAGAAATGTCCATCGTTAAAACGAAACTCGAAGAGGCTTGCTTCTTTGCGAAAAAAGCAATGGCTAAAAGTCCCGAGAATCATGGCGGCTGAGGAGCACAAACGATGACTGATAAAATAATCGACACTGAGCGATGCGAGGGCCTTTACGTTTCCTTCACGCAGCCGAATGACGGGCAGCACACTCCGGTCTTAATCGAGCGTGTCAACGGCGATTGCCTATCACGAAGCAACGCATGGGATCGGCAGAAACGAAGATTGGTGAACGCCATTACCGCGTCAGGGCAAGCGACGTGCATATGTCGCTTTTCGACCTGGAATAAACCTGTTGATCGGGCGGACTGCCCGGTACATGGGCAAGTGTGGTGTCTCTTTCGAGATTCCGTTTGGAAGGGCTGTTATGACGTGTGATTACCATACCTGTGTCTACCCGACAGCGGTAGGTCAACGGCGCGAGCCTCGGCCTGCGGGAGAGAAGCCACAATGATCGGGGTTCAGTTGGGCGCTCGCACGGATGGATGGTGTAGCGAACCGGGCAAGGTCAATAAGTCCACGGAACTGACACCCTTTGGCGAGCGTCCAATTGAATCTCGGGGCCAAGTTGGGGAGGGGTGAATGCGAGATCGAAGACATATGAGCGTTGACGATCAAAACGGAATTGCAATGGTCGTCATGATCATTTTCGCTCTTGGGATATTGATAGGCTGGTGGGCCAAGTAGCTCCAAATCACACGAGCGTCCGGCGCAACCAGCGCACAAAGGCAGGTGATGCCCCATGATAAAAATAAATCTGAGCCGACATTCGTCATCGACGGCAGCGATCTGGAAAAGACGGTTATCGGAGGTCACTGGGAATGTCCTAAGGGTGATCTGCGCATCTCTGTTGATTTCATCAATAATACCAGACTCGAACGCCCAATATGCGACACAGGCTCAGAATAGCGAGGCCGGGGACGCCTGCTAAACCGGAGCCGCTAAGGGAGCAGGTAAATTTGCGAGGCGTCCGGCGAAGGGCGCGGAGGGGGAACGGTGAAACGATTACTTATAGTTCTGGTGTTGCTAGGATGTACTAAGGTTCCCCTATCCAACATAACGCCTATTGCAGTTCCCGCTCCACCTGTTTCAGTCCAACTTTCTGATGCGCAAAAGATCATGGCACTTCGGCAGGAAGCAAAAAATCGGGGACTTCAGTGGCACATCTTCTGTACCGGAAACACTGACATTGATATAAATGATTCGTTCCAGGGAACGGCGTGGCATCGTGGGGTTGAAGATGATGACGAAACTGATCGTTGGATGGAAACAGGAACAACTCAAGCAATAGCCGCTTACAAATTATATCTGTCCATTCAAGGGCCACCCACTCATCCTGCACAGAGGAAGCGCAATCCGAAGAACGGGAAGACCGGAGAGATATGCGAAGTTCCAGAATTGATTGGACGCTAGGCCCGGCACCGCCTGCCGAACGATAAAGGCGTTATGCTGGTGTCGGTGTTGCCGGAGGAGCCGGAACCGCATTTACTGGGCTTCCGCTAACCGTAATTCCTTTCGAATCAAGTGCATTCATAATTCGCACGACTGCATTCGTCAAATCCGTACACCCGGCGATAAATTCCGCTTCATTCGCAATGGTATGCCCGGAAACGAGTTCACTTGTACGGACAATCGGTTGAACGAGAGACGAAGCCGCAGCCAGTTTCTCGGGGCTGGTCTTTCCCTGTAGGGCTGTTTCGACCTGGACAACCGTCGTCCCAATGGACGTTAAATCATTGATCGCGGTCGTAGCCGTCTGTGCGGCCTTACCGCTTCCGAGCATCGGTAGAACGATAGGGCTGATGATTCCGGTCAGTTCGAGTCCAGCCGCCAGAACTTGACCGATCTTTTTCAGAAACGAAACGAATCCTGAAGACATGGTTTTCTCCTATGTGGTGATTAGAATTTGTCGAACAACTTTCAGCCGGTGATCTCCGGACTCCCAAATGCGTTCCCGGGCGAATTTCGGCAGAATAATACAACCCTCTGAAGCGGCTCCTGGATGTTCCAGACTATCCCCGTGAATGAGAAATTCGGAGCGCCCAAACATCGTATTGTCTGCGTCCGGAAGTAGAGGAATGGCATAAGGACCATGCTTGGGGGAATCAATGGGCGGCTCCATGTCGTAAAACCCTTCGGGGAGAGGTCCAACATCCTGTACATTTTCTTCGGTTGGGTTATTTTTGCCTTCTCCCGCACCACTATAGCCTTCCGCGAGCAGGCCGGTTGGCCCGTACATCTGACCCGTCGATTGCACCCAAGTCCAAGCCATCAATAGGCTCCGAGCAAATGCAGAATGATCGCCGATCCGACGCCGATTGCAAGCAGTGTCCAGATTAAGGTGCCCACCTTCCGCTGTTTCACCTTCGCCTGGTAGTCCAATTTCGAATTGAACTGTTTGGCCGGTTCGTTGTTCCAGTCCTGATGATCTCCACTCATGGCTTTACCGGCACCGGAGCCTGTTTGTCGTAGACCATGCTGTAATATCCATGTTGCAGGGCGTACTGACCGGCCCAACGCCAAACGAACTGTAGAACGATTTGCAGGGGAGGGATGGTCACGATCAACTGGTACCCACCGGAGGCCGCTGCGAGCGAATGCCACGCATAATTAATGCCGGTATGGGCGGCGAGCGCCCCGGCAATGCTCACGAGGCGTTTTGTCCAAATCTGCCCTTCATTTTGGAGCCAAGGGAACCACTTCGCATTCTTGAGAACCTGGATAAGCCAAACGACAAGTGCTGCCGACGTGAAGTGTGAGAAGAGTACGGACGCTGATGGGTCCACTAATACCTCCTACGAACCAATTGTCCAGTATTGAACAGCCCCGTTTCGGGCGATTAGACTATCCTCGGCTATGCTCCACTGCGGCAATCTTTGCTCTACCTGTTCCCACTTAGTCGATCTGCACGATGACAAAGGCTGTACGCTCGCCGGTTGCGGATGCGGCGTACCGGGGAACCAAGAAATGTCGCTTTCACGTCTCCTAGGAGGCGCATATGAACGAATCGGCACCCTTACACCTGATCTGCATTGTGATAGCACTGGTACTATTCGGCTTCGCGGGGTTCGGTTGGCCCGCCCCGGTCGAACCGTACCGGGTTAAACTTTCTTCTACCTGCTTGCCAGCTTTTTCCATTAGGTCAAACGCCGGACCAGTGCATTCAATATTTCCTGCCGTTTATCCTCCGGCGTGGTCATCATGGCGACGTAGAATAACTTTAGTTCGGTCTGCCGAACCTTGTCACCGAGATTGTTATTGTCTTGTTTCGCTTTCGCCAACTGTTCTCGAATGGTGGTGAATTCGACGGCCATGAGCCAGAGTTTGCTGATTCCGACCCCTAGAAGAGTGCAGGAGAGGCTCAGTATGGCGATCAGGGTAGGGGTCATACCTTTGGGCATTTGATCCCGAAGAATTTCTCCATCCGACTTGCGCTCTGCCGATAGATTTCGAGCATGTCGTCGTACCGGCGATTGGCGACTGCTTCATTCATTTCGTACATCACACCGACCAGCCAATCGAAGTGCTCGCAGCACAAATTCAGACGCTTCCACGTATGAGTGGCCCTCAGTTCGCAATCTCGGACATAGCATCCCGATTCTTTGGCCGACATAAATAGACAAATCTAATTAGGGTTGCCAATTAATAAAGCTCCCCATGTTTCTGAATTTGCTACCGCCGATGTAATCGTGACTGTTGTTCCGGATACGGTGCAGCCTACTGCTCCCCCTGTTAAGGTCGCAGATTGTTGAGTCGCTATACAAATAGGCGTGCTCGTAAAAGAGACCCCCATTGAAAAAGTACAACTCGTGCCTGTTGACATCGCGCACGTTCCTGCGATTGTTCCAGTCGCACTTTGATTGATATGTCCATGCAGAATCATCTGATCGCCAAATTCATTTTTACCCGTTCCAGTTTGAATCGCCCAATGAGCCGCATCCTGGACCTGATTCGAGACAAAAACTCCCAAATTACTTACCCCGCCATTTATTGCATTAACATATAATCCATATTCTCCGGTCGGAGGCGTACCTCCGGTAACGGTAGGGGTATAGATGTGTATTGCAGCAGCAATGGCCGCAAGACCACTACCAGCTACTTCTGATTGCGCAGCAAGTCCAGAGAGATCACTCACAGCGCCAGCAGCATTTAGGTTAGCTGTAAACAATCCACCTAATATCTGGCCCGCTGTTCCGGTCGTATGGGAAGCACTTCCGATCCCTTGTACCCCATTAAGAATGCCGCCGCCGCTTCCCGAATAGAGAGTCGTCAAAGAGTTCGCACTAAAATATCCCCCATTGATTCGATTCGTGGAGCTATCCACACCATTGTCGGCTTCGACGATACCAACAACGCCGGTATCCTTCGGAGAAGTAGTCGTATTTTGGTGGATACTTTGAGTTGCAAAAATTCCAGTCGGTACGGAAGTGCTACCGGCCAATCCGCTTATGGGGTCTCCCACCGATAATAGCGATGCTGATTGCGTACTCGAATGCCTGCTAATTGTAAGAGGAGTAGTTGTATCTGCGCCCGCCGTCAACGTGATTGCTCCCGTTCCTCCGGTGACGGCACTTCCAATAATATCTGAGAGCGTATTTCCGGCACTCGCGTATGGGATATGCGTCGAGGTGATCGTCCCGGCAATCGTGGCACTCGACGTATTGCAGGTCGGACAGGAAACCGTCCCGGTACTCGTAATTGGATTTGGGCTTACAACGATTGGGGCTGATGCCGATAAATTGACAGGGTTTACGTTGGTGATCGTGACCCCTCCAAAAGCATCGGCTGACAACGAAACACCAGTTCCGTTCAGAAGATTGAGTGTCGATTGGACGGTGTTCGTAGTTCCATTTGTTTCGAGGAGAATCCCGGTCGGGGGAGGGGGCAAAGGGACCGAAAAGGCCGAGATTGCCGCCGATTCGTTGACTGAAGCCCCGGTAACGCTAGTAATTGATCCAGTGATGAAACTCGTTACCCCATCCTTCCAGGTAATATGCCATTGATACCCGCATCCTGAAGGAGCGATTAGGTTTACGTCGTAAAGAACTTGAGTGAACGTGCCGTTCCCGTCCCCTCCAGTAATTACGAACGTCCGAGGCATCGAATAGCCATTGAATGTCGGAGCTTGATTGCCTGGACAAACAAGGGACGCATATCCAGTTAAAAAGGAATAGGGGTGAGAGCTTGGATCGGTCACGGTTGCCGTAACAGTGGTCTGTTGCGCATAGCAGGATTGAGCAGCGAAGATCGCCAAAGCCAGAATTAAATATCGTCTCATGTGGGTAAAAACCTCAATAATTCGCCCTCAATTCATGGGTTGAGTCCCGATTGACAATCTCGGCTGCCTACACCAAGATTCCTTCATCGTGACACATGGCGGCATCTGCCCCGGAGCGCCGACTTGCTGACCGCGCATCTTTCGCAGGGCTGCGTCCAGATTGCTACCGACCGTTTGCAGGTTGTTCCAGTGATCGACTGTCGGCTGAGAGCTGTAGGATTCCCATGCCGATTCAGTTGCCTTCAGCGCCTGATACGCTACTGCTCGATTCCTGCTCTTATGCGCAGCGCGAATCTCAGCCTGGTCGTGCTGGAGGCGCGCATAGACCGTCTGCCCGGCCATGAGACCATCCCATGAAGGAGGTGTGACAGCGATAGGCTTCATCCCGCCACAGGCCAAGAGAAATAGTGCCGCGATGATTATTGGCCGTAACATTGATAATTCACTCCATAGGTGCTCGTCGCTGTCAGATTCGTCCCCGCATTGTTGATGTTAAACGACATCGCCGAGGTCGTATTCGTAACGAAAATAGCCGGTATTGCTCCAGTGGCCCAAGTTCCTGTCTGCCCATTGTTTGAGTAATTCGCGTTGCAGGTCGTCTGATTCGTGCCCGTCGTCTGATTGTAGGTGATGGAGACGAGACCGACCGCCGTCGTGGTTCCCGCTGCCGTGATCGTGATGGTGCCTGCGGCATCCGTGCTGCCCGTGGCTAAGGCGCACGTCGAAGTTCCATTGCCAGTAATAGAGCATCCGCTTGGTGCTGTCCCTGAAACCGTTTGCCTGCCGCCAAGTTGCGTTGTGGCGTTTATTTGGAGCGGAAATACAAGGGGAAACGATCCAGCCTTATAGGTCGTCGCGCCCCCGGCGAGTGTGCAACTATTCCCGCCTTCATCGAAGATTCCGCCTGCCGCTACCGCGTTCCAACAGTAGTTGGCAGCGTTCTGTCCGCGAATGTGCATCCCGGTCGCATACATCTGACCGCCGCTCGCAACCGTTGGACCGCTGCCGGTGTTCGTTGCGAACGTGCCGCAATAGCCTCCAAAGAACCATACGATACTCGTCGCGTCGATGCTGACGCAGTTCGCTCCGCCCGTCCACGTCGTGCCAATCGACCAGAAGTCTACGCAGTTTGTCCAACTGGATACAGAACCTTCATCAATCACACCGCCCCAGGTTCGGATTCCTGCACCGTTGTTCCCGGCAACAGAATTGACGCAAGCAAAATTTTGATTCGTGTTGGATAAGAACGGAGAATAGATGTCACCTTCCGAACCGGACCAGCTCAACCCTCCGGTATTTCCTCCACAACTTCCCTGCGTTACCACCTTGGGATGCTCAATGACAATATCGCTCCCAGCAGGAACGGCAATCCCATAGATCGGCCCGCCTGACGTGTAGCAAGAGTCGAACACTTGAACGTTCTGCACGAACGCTGGAGAACCCCACACGGCAATAGCTTCACTGGCAGACCCGAATGTGATTGGGTTGCTGGCCTGTTCTATCGTGAAATTCCGTAGGTAGACCCCCGAGCAGCGATCCTGAATCGCCCAGCCGCCATTGCCGATTGCTGTGTTGGTGAACGTAAATGTAGGGATAAGAACACTCTCCCCCGGCGCATCTCCCTCGATGCCGACACACCCCTCATTCCCCGTAGTAATCAGGTTGTTCAGGGTAGCCGCAAAACCGAAAAGCCCTTTCGGAATGTAAACTTTACTCGGAGGATTCTGATACGAGACAGTCGCCGTCGCTCCGTTGAATGTCGTTTTCGCATCCGAAAAAGCCTGCGCAATTCCAGCGCCTGCTGCCGTGTCTGCGGTATTCGTGATCGTGCAATATAGCCCGGTTAAAACTCCGGCATTCGTTCCTGTGTAGGTGATAGTGCTGGAGTTTACGAATGTCGCTACGGTGGTTTGCCCAGCGGCCCAAGCCGCCGCCCCGATTTGCTGGGGAAGTTTATAGCAGGTGATGACATATCCAACGATTCCGGCCCTAAATGTCGCTGTAGCACTCGTCAGTTGATTATTCCCCGCGTTCGTCACTCCATCGACAAGGAATATACCGTCGCCAACCGCGCTGTATGGGAACGCCTTGATGTTCAGCGATGCCCCTAGGGGATTGGAGCCTGCGCCGTTGACGATAGTGGTACCGCCTCCGCTTGACCGGGCGGAGGCGATAGAGGTAAGGATTGAGACGACGGCGCTACCGCTAACGAAGGTCGAACATCGGATACGTACCTGTGTGTAACCAGCCACGTTTGCCTGCCATGTTCCGGTGCCGGTCGTCGATGTGACAGCGGTAGTGCTATTAGATGGAGTGACGTTCAAAGCAACCCAGGTCGCAGCATTGTCCCCGGATGCCTCAAATTGAAGTGTGTTACCGCCAGAGTTCGAGCCTACTGTAAACACCGCCGCTCCCATTGTCTGATCGATTCCATAGATCAAGCAGGTCGTACCGGTTGACGTACAACTGGTCGCCGAGGCGGTAAGGGATTGTTTTTGTTGGGCGTGCAGAGATACCGAGCACGCCAGGATTAGAACCGCAAGTTGTAGTATTTTCTTCATCTACCTCCTCCCGGAACGTCGTTTCAACCGCTTTACTTCCTTCGAGGACCCGTTCTGTGAGCCGGAAATCTTCTTATTGCCCCACATTTATCGTCTCCTCGAATGTCGGCCCTTGTGACGGGATGCGATCTTACGCATGTTCGCCGCGAAATTAGCTCTCTTCGCCTGCAATCCGCCTTCAGCCTTCCCCTCGGCAATCTTCGATGGAGTGGCTTTCCCAAAGGCTCCCTCCGTGCCCTTCTCGGCCATCTTGTCGGATGCCTTCTGAATCCACTTTTTGTCCTTCTTTTTTCGGGCCATTACGACCTCCGTGAACTCCGGTGATGCTTGACCTTGTGTTTTCGGCCTCCGACTACCACCTCTCGGGCATGGGTCGGAATCCCGTGGATATGGGTGTAGGCCCGAGACTTCCGGTATGCCTCTTCGTCCTTGAAATGCTCGGTCGGCATCTACTTCGCTCCGGCAATCCATTCCCGAAGGGCAGGATGGGACAAAAGTTCAGCAATCAACTTCTGAGCCGCAAGCCGAGGCCAGTAATACGGGATTACGGCCTGATAGGGTCGGAGCGTACCCCAAGTCTTCGGCATTTTTTCAAGGGCCTGAAGTTTCTCCCTCGTCATGTCGAGCGGTTCGGTTGTCGATGGTCGCTCCGAGATATTGATTGGTTCCGGCTCCCTTGGGAAACTCGGTGGTCGCAATCGACCGGGGATCGAAGGTGCAACGGAAGGCAATTCCCGGACCTGTTTCATCAGTGAGCGCAGCCTTCCGGCCATACCGGTTACATTCGGATTGAACATCGAATATCGGCCAAGCGCGTCGATGATATTTGCGCCCTTACTGCCGGTAATCAGGTTCAAGCGGCCATCCGACGTGGCTGAATTTTTCAATTGGGCCAGCGGCCCATCGGAATCGTAGAAATCACCCATGTATCCTGCCCAATCCGACTTCAGTCGTTCGTAGACCGGCACTTGCTCTTTCGGAATGGCAGGCTTAATCGCCTGTTTGTCGGCAACCTCTTGCACCGATCTGAGTGCCCGCCGCACGTCTCCTGGAATCGACCGACTCTTGGCAATCTTTTCTCCGAGTTCGGTGTAATACCCCCGGGCGTCCTCGAATGGAATCTGGACGTTCGGTTTAGCAACCGGTCCACTCCCCCCGCGATCCTCGAATTGCGCCTCGTCTCCGAGTTGTTTAATCAATCGAGCGCGGCCTTCTTCTGTTAAGTTCTTGCTGTTCAATACATCTTCGAGTGCTCCACCGGTTTTCCTGAAAACCGTGGCTTTTTCGAGGGTTGGATCGACCCCTTCCCGAAGGATGTTCCTGAAAATGGCGATGTTCTCGGGCGACCCTTGAAGAATATTGGTCTCCGCATCTACAACAGCCTGCTGCACAGGAGTCCAATCGACCATCTTCGGGGAGGCTGGATTGTCTCCTATTGCCTGCCGGAAGGCTGTCCAGCGGTTGTTTTGGGCTACTCGAACGTCCTTGTCGAGCTTCGGAACATCCTGGGTAGCGATTTGATCGGCCATTCCTGCGAGCCGCTGATATACAGGGCCAGAACGCGGCTGTGTCGTGAGCGCCTTTTTCTTCGTCTCGGCTCCTGATTGTTTGGCCGAAGACTCTATCTTCTTAGCTTCGTTTGCGGCTATCTTTTGAGAATAATTGTCTCTC
>Ga0210406_10002695_pt1 | contig 20065 bp, 14 predicted proteins | sample IncBWC30MmetaG_FD_155454 | JGI IMG/M metagenome (GOLD analysis project Ga0210406, IMG submission 155454) | Forest soil microbial communities from Barre Woods Harvard Forest LTER site, Petersham, Massachusetts, United States - Inc-BW-C-30-M | ecosystem: Environmental > Terrestrial > Soil >... | reverse complement strand
TCGAACCAACATGCAGCCGACATCCTGCTGGGGCTGCGCTTCAAGCTCGATCTCTACGTCAACGCCAGACCGGTCGAACTGCTCCACGACCGCCTCACTCCGCTGCGCGACCGCACCGAAAAAGACATTCGCATGATGGTCTTCCGCGAGAACACCGAGGGCCTCTATGTGGGCGTTGGCGGGTTCTTCAAGAAAGGCACGCCGGACGAGATCGCCGTCCAGGAAGACGTAAATTCCCGCAAAGGCGTCGAGCGCATCATCCGCTACGCTTTCGAATACGCCCTCCAGAACGGGCTGAAGCGGGTCTGCATGAGCGACAAATCCAACGCCATGAATTTTGCGCACGACCTCTGGCAAAGGGTTTTCAAGGAAGTCCGCAAAGAATATGCGAGCATCGATTCCCGCCATCTTTATATCGACACCCTGGCGATGGAAATTGTCCGCGACCCTAGCCAATTCGACGTCATCGTTACCTGCAATCTCTTCGGCGACATCATCAGCGACCTGGGAGCGCAGCTCGCGGGCGGCGTGGGCCTGGCACCGTCTGGGAACATTCACCCGGGCAAGACTTCACTCTTCGAGCCGGTCCATGGCTCCGCCCCCAATATCGCCGGGAAGGGCATCGCCAACCCTTTGGGCTCCGTGCTGACCTCGGCCATGATGCTGGAATTCCTCGGCTGGAAGCCGGAGGCCGTGGCGCTTCGAACCGCCGTGCAGACGGCGCTGCGTGAGAACTACGTGACGCCCGATCTTGGCGGCGAGAAACGTACGGTCGAGGCCGGCGATTGGCTCGCCATTAAATCCGTCGAAGCCCTCACCCGTCAGCGCTAAACTGCCTTGCCATCTCTTGAAGTACTTCAACTCTACTGCCGCTTCTGAGATGCTGTTGCAATTCCAGCTTTCCATCTAAAGTAATACTTTAATGCCAAGGAATTTAGATTTGCCCGCTATCTTCGCCGCGTCATTGCGGTCAACAGCATCCCCAAAAGAAATCCTCCGATGTGCGCCCACCAGGCAACTCCTCCAGAAGCACCGGCTCCGAGGGCGTTGATCCCAGAAAGAAACTGCATGACGTACCACAAGCCAAGAAAGATCACCGCAGGCACGGGCAAAGGAAAGATGAAAACCAGCGTAAGAACTTGCGCCCGGGGATAGAGCAAAATGTACGAGCCCATCACACCGGATATGGCCCCGCTCGCGCCCAGGGCCGGCACGTTGGAGTGCAGATTGAACAGCACATGCAGCAACCCCGCTCCGACCCCGCACGCGAGATAGAAGAAGAGATACCCTACGTGCCCGAAGAAATCTTCCACATTGTCGCCGAAGATCCAGAGAAAGAGCATGTTCCCGGCGAGGTGGAGGAATCCGGAATGGAGAAACATGCTGGTCACCAGGGGCATGAAGGAACCTTCAAAACTGGCGTGTCCCATCAAGAAAGCAGGGAAACGAGCGGGCACCGTGGAGTACGAGAGGAGCAGGGCTTCGTAGGCCCGGTTCGGGAGCGTCGCCTCGAGGCCAAGCTCGTAAATAAACACAGCGATGTTGGCAAGGATCAGCGTGATGTTGACGAAGGGATAGGTTCGCGACGGGTTGAGGTCCTTGAGAGGAATGAACATGGGAAGAGGCCCGCAGCAGAGTAGCGAAACCCGCGAGAAATAGAAAGGGCTGGAAGACAGCGCTCCGTGTCCGATAATGTAGACGTGGAATGCTCGCTGGTTAACAGAACATATTCATCCCCGTAATGGGCTTGATCCACTGCCTTTAGCTCGCTCCGCTCGGAAAAAGTGTGCGGAGTTGATGAGCACGATTTTCAATTTCGCCCCTACTTCCGGCTGGATTTTTCGAGAAATTTTCCACAGGAACATTGCGCGTTGGCTGCGCGTGTGGTAATTACAATAGTTCTGCGTGTGCGCGCGATTCGGACAGAGTGGCGCAGTTTGTCCGGCGCAGCGTCGGCGCGCCGACTGCTCATGCCTGCGCGGGAAACGGAAGCCATCATACTGAAGACATTTCCCCTGGGCGAAGCGGACCGCCTGGTGAGTTTTCTTGGGCGTTCCTCGGGGCGGGTACGGGGCGTCGCCCCTGGCGCGCGCCGACTGAAGAACCGTTATGGCTCGACGCTGGAGATCCTCTCGCACGTCCAGATCTGGTACGTCGAGAGGGAAACCCGCGATCTCGTGCGCATCCAGCAGGCCGATTTGCTCGAGTCCTTTCACAAGGCGCAGAGCGATTACGGTCTCAGCACCGGACTCGCGGTGATCAGCGAGATCTCAGAGCTTATTCTGCCGGAGCACGAAGTCTCCGAGCCCATGTTCCGGCTGATCCTGCTGACCGCGCGGGAAGTCGAGCGTACCGGCGATTGGCACTTGCCGCTGAGCTACTTCGCCTTTTGGACAGTGCGGCTGGGCGGCTGGCTGCCGCGCTTCGATCGCTGCGTTTCTTGCGGCACGCCCTTTGGTTCGAAGCCGGCTTTCTACGATGCCCATCAACCCGGGCTCTTTTGTGAGAACTGCCGGCGCTCCGGAATGAAGCCGCTGCACGCTGAGGCGAGGAGACTTGCGGAGCGCTTTGCCGGCGAGCGGCTGGATCGCATCGAATTCGAGAAGTCGATGCAACCCGCCGCCAGGGAATTGCGCGAGGCTGGGTTGTCGTGGATCGAGCATCACCTCGAGCGGCGACTCAAGACTCGCGAGCTTTTGGAGAGCACTTGAAAACTAAAGTAAAACTTGAGAAAAAACTGAAGGGCCTCAATTTCCAGGATCTGGTTTTGCAGCTCTCGCAATTTTGGGTGAAACAGGGTTGCGTGCTTCAGCAGCCCTATGACGTGGAGGTCGGAGCGGGCACGATGCACCCGGAAACTTTCCTGGGCGTGCTCGGGCCGCACGCGTATCGCGTGGGATACGTTCAGCCCAGCCGTCGGCCCGCCGACGGCCGTTACGGCGAGAACCCCAATCGCCTTTACAAGCATTCCCAATTTCAAGTGATCCTCAAGCCCTCTCCGGCCGACGTTCAGGACATCTACCTGAAAAGCCTCGGCGCCATCGGCATCAGCCTCAAGGAACACGACATTCGTTTTGAAGAGGACAACTGGGAATCTCCGACGCTCGGCGCGTGGGGCATTGGCTGGCAAGTCTTGCTCGACGGCCTGGAGATCACCCAGTTCACTTACTTCCAACAGAGCGGCGGGATCGACCTCGACCCCATCTCCGTCGAACTCACCTACGGCCTCGAACGCATTTGCGCATTTCTTCAGGGCGTGGAGAGCGTGTACGACCTGCGCTGGTCCGCGGACAAGACTTACGGCGACATCCGCTTGATGGAGGAGCAGCAGTTTTCCGAATACAGTTTCGATCGCAGCGATGCGGCTGCCATTCGCTCCGAATTCGAATTGCACGAGAAGCAGGCCAAGGAACTCCTCGATGGCTTCAAGGGATTGGAAGGGAAGGACCGCGCTCGTTACCCGCTGCTTGCTGCTTACGACCATTGCCTCAAGTGTTCGCACCTCTTCAACCTGATGGATGCGCGCGGGGTAATCTCCACCACCGAACGCGCCGCTTTGATGGGTCGCGTACGTACCCTGGCTTGCCGCACTGCCACATCCTACCTGTCACAAATCGGCGGCGCCGCACCGCAGCGCGAGGTGCGGCCATGAAGGACGCCGCAAAGGAGAAACGCGTCGAACTCCTGTTTGAAGTCGGCTGCGAGGAGATACCAGCCGGGATGCTTCCGAAGGCCGAAGAGGAGCTCCGCACCAACATCGGGAAACTCCTCACCGCGGAAAATCTTTTTGATGGCGTATCGGTGGAGACCTTCAGCGCGCCTCGCCGCCTGACCGCTTGGGTCCGCGGACTGCTCGCCAGGCAGGCGGACGTCGAGATCGAAGTGACCGGGCCGCCCAAGTCGGTGGCCTATGATTCCGTCGGCGCGCCGACCCGCGCGGCACAGAGCTTCGCCGAGAAGCAGCACGTCCACGTCAGCGATCTCTATCTGGTTCAGACTCCCAAGGGCGAATACCTTGCCGCCAAACAGATCAAGCTCGGGAGGACTGCGGAACAAATTCTCATCAGTGTGCTCCCCCGCGCCGTTCACGATCTCACCTGGCCACGCTCGATGGCTTGGACCGGCCTCGATGGTGCGCGCTTCATTCGGCCCATTCGCTGGATCGTCGCCGTGCTCGGCGGCAAACCTCTGAAACTCTCCGTCGCCGGTATCGCTGCAGGCGCCACCACTCGCGGCCACCGCTTCCTCGGTTCGAACGCCATTCACGTCAGCACCTTTCTGGACTACGAGAAGCGGCTCCAGCAGAACGGCGTCATCGTCCGCCCCAGCCGCCGCGAGGAGAAAATCGCGACGGAACTCGAAGCCCATGCCAAGCGGGGAAACTACCGCATCCACGAAGACGCCTCGCTTCGAAAGCTGGTGGCCTATCTCAACGAATACCCGAGCGTCATCCAGGGCGATTTCGATCCGGCGTTTCTGCGCCTCCCCGACGAAATCCTCGTCACTGTTATGCGCGACCACCAGAAGTATTTCGCCGTGGAAAAGAAGAACGGAGAACTGGCCCCGCACTTCCTGGCGGTGATCAACGCCGACAAGGACCCCAAGGGGATCATCCGCGCCGGCCACGAGCGCGTCCTGCGCGCGCGCTTCGCCGACGCACAATTTTTCTGGCAGTCGGATCAGAAATGTCGGCTCGCCGACTATTTGCCGAAACTCGAGCGCGTCACCTACGAATCGCGCCTGGGCAGTTATCGCGACAAGATCGAACGCATTCGCGCCATCGCGCGCTGGTTCACCGAGCAATGGTTCAACCTGGGCATGCACCACGCGCACGTTGCGGAGGCCGACCGCGCCGCCGAACTTGCCAAGTGCGACCTTGCCACGGAAATGGTTCGCGAGTTCACCGAGCTTCAGGGCATCGTCGGCGGCTTGTACGCACGCGCCCAGGGCGAATCCGACGAAATCGCCGACGCCGTCTACGATCACTACCGTCCCGTCGGTCTCGAAGATCCCATCCCGCGCAACCTAACCGGGTGCGCCGTCGCGCTGGCGGACAAACTCGATTCGGTCGTTGGCTGCTTTGCCGTCGGAGTGGTGCCCACCGGCTCGAGCGATCCCTATGCTTTGCGCCGTGCCGCTTTGGGAATCGTCAAGATCATTCTGGAGAAGAAGCTGCCCGTCTCGCTCTCGCTGGCTATCGGCGCCGCGGCAAAGGCGCTCCTCACTCACAAACCCAAGCGCGGCGTAACGCCGGACCAGGAAGCTCAAATCTTGGACTTCATTCTCGACCGCGCCAAGTTTGTCTTCCGCGAACGGGAAGGCTTCGGCTACGACGAGGTCAGCGCCGTTTTTCGGGCCGGGGCCGACGACCTGGTGGACGCCCAGAAGCGTCTTGTGGCACTGAAGGCCATTCGCAAGTCAAAAAATTTCGAACCGCTCGCGGTTTCCTTCAAGCGTATTCGCAAGATCCTGGAGAAAGCCAACATGGCGCCCGGAGATGCTCGCCACGCGAATCCCGAGTTATTCGAAAGCGCCGCCGAACGCGAACTGTACTCCGCGGTTCGCGAGGCCGCTTCAAAAGTACAAACGCAGAAACGCGCGGGGAAGTATCAGGAAGCCTTGGAAGCCATCGCCGGCCTTCGAAAGGTCGTCGATCAGTTCTTCGACGGCGTCATGGTGATGGCGGAGAGCGAAGCCGTGCGCAACAACCGTCTGGCTTTGCTCGCGGAATTGCTCCGCGAGTTTACGACCGTTGCGGATTTTTCTGAAATTGGCGGTGAAGAGCGGCGCTAGATAATCTCAAGCTTTACTTGAAGTCTTTAAAAGTCGGCGTGCCGACAATTTTTTCGGCCGCCGTTGCAGAACGGTGGCGGCAGCAAGAGTTCCATAACTCCCATGCGACAAGCGAGGCGTACAGTGAAAAAATGGGTGTATTTCTTCGGTGCTGGTAAAGCGGAAGGCGACGGAACCTGGCGCGATCTTCTCGGCGGCAAAGGCGCCGGTCTCGCCGAGATGACCAAGATCGGCCTGCCAGTGCCCGCCGGTTTCACCATCTCCACGGAAGTGTGCGATTACTTTTACAAAAACGGCAGGAAGTATCCTCCGGAGATGAAGAAGCAAGTCGCCGATAACGTCGCCAAGCTCGAACGCACCACGAAAAAGAAACTCGGAGATCCGAAGAACCCGCTCCTCGTCAGCGTGCGCTCCGGTTCCGCCCGCTCCATGCCGGGAATGATGGAGACCATTCTCAATCTCGGCTTGAACGACCGTTCCGTCGAAGGCCTCGCCACCGTTACCAGGAACGAACGATTCGCTTACGACGCCTATCGCCGCTTCGTGCAGATGTATTCGACCGTCGTCATGGGTATGTCGAAGGAAGATCTCGAACGCAGGCTTGGAGCCATGAAAGACCGGCTCGGTGTCAAGGAAGATACCGCGGTGCCCGCCAGCGGCTGGAAGGAATTGGTGGCGGAATACAAAGCGTACTTTCGCCGGCAATCCGGGAAGGACTTTCCGGACGATCCCATTGACCAACTTTGGGGCGCCATCGGCGCGGTGTTCGGCTCCTGGATGGCGGAAAAGGCGGTCACCTATCGCCGCGTCGAAAAAATCACCGGGCTTCTCGGCACTGCCGTTAACGTCGTTCAAATGGTATTCGGGAATACCGGCGACACTTCCGGCACCGGCGTCTGCTTCACACGCGATCCGAGCTCGGGCGAGAAAACTTTCTACGGGGACTTCCTTGTGAACGCGCAGGGAGAAGACGTGGTGGCCGGAATTCGAACCCCCATGCCTCTAGGCGAAATGCAAAAGATCATGCCCAAGGTTTACGCACAGCTCGAGAAAGTTCGAGTAAAACTTGAAAAGCACTATCACGACATGCAGGACATGGAGTTCACCGTCGAGGACGGCAAACTGTACATGCTCCAGACGCGCACCGGCAAGCGTGCCCCCGCCGCCACCTTTCGAATCGCTGTCGACATGGCCAAAGAAAACCTTATTACCAAGGAAGAAGCCATCCTCCGCGTCAAGCCGGAGGACATCGAACGGCTCTTCTATCCCGTGATCGATGCCAAAGTCGACAAGAAATCCCTGTCCTCGAAAATACTGGCTACCGGCATCAATGCCGTGCCCGGCGCGGCTGTCGGCAAAGTCGTCTTCTCCGCGCAGAAAGCGGAAGAGTGGGCCGAACGCGGCGAGAAAGTGATCCTGGTGCGTCGCGAAACGAGCCCCGAAGACGTCGGCGGCATGGCCGTTGCGCAGGGCATTCTGACCGCTACTGGCGGGAAGACCAGCCACGCGGCAGTCGTCGCGCGCGGCTGGGGCAAGTGTTGCGTGGTCGGCGCCGAAAAACTGGACATCGATTACAAATCGTTGTCGATGTCCACCAACGGCAAGGTCGTGAAGGAAGGGGAGTGGATTACCCTCGATGGCGGCGAGGGTGTGGTCTACACCGAAGCTATGCCTCTGGTCGTTCCCCAGCTTCCCAAGTCCTACGAAACGCTCATGAAATGGGCCGATGAGACGCGCCGCCTCCGGGTCCGCACGAACGTCGACACTCCGCAGGACGCTCGCAAGGCCATCGAGTTCGGGGCGGAGGGTATTGGTCTCTGCCGCACAGAGCACATGTTCTTCACCGATTTCGAGCAGCCGGAGCGGAGCCACGAGCGCCAGCGCGCCATCCAGGAGATGATCCTCGCAGACAATAGGGAAGCGCGCGTCAAGGCATTGGACAAATTGCTCCCGTTCCAGCGTCGCGATTTCGTCGGCATCTTCAAAGCCATGGACGGCCTCCCGGTCACTATCCGATTGATTGACCCGCCGCTGCACGAGTTCGTGCCGCACGAGCGTGCTAAGCAGGAAGAACTGGCGCGCGATCTGAAGATCGATGTCCAAATCGTGGTGCGCCGCGTCGAGCAATTGCACGAAGCCAACCCCATGCTAGGCCACCGCGGCTGCCGCCTCGCCATCACTTATCCCGAGATTCTCGAGATGCAAGTGCGCGCCATCATCGAAGCGGCCATCGAATGTCAAAGAGGCAGAATTAAAGTATTACCTGAGATCATGCATCCCCTCGTTCTGGACAGGAAAGAACTGTTGATTCTCGAACAGGCGACGCGCCGCGTCGCCGATGATCTCATCAAGAAGTCCGGAATCAAGCTCGACTATCTTGTCGGAACCATGATCGAGTTGCCGCGCGCTGCCTTGTTGGCGGGAGAAATCGCGGAAGTAGCTGAATTCTTCTCTTTCGGAACCAACGACCTTACCCAAACTACCATGGGTCTTTCCCGCGACGACGCCGGCCGCTTCCTGCCGGATTACGTGGACGAGAAGAAAGCCGCTGTATTCAGTGCGGATCCTTTCCAGACGCTCGATACCAAGGGTGTCGGCATGTTAATGCGCTGGGGCATCGAACAGGGGCGCAAGACGCGCCCCAAACTTAAGATCGGCATCTGCGGCGAACATGGCGGCGATGCGGACAGCGTGAAGTTTTGCCACCGGGTTGGAATGGACTACGTCAGCGCTTCTCCGTTCCGCGTGCCCATTGCGCGCTTGGCGGCAGCTCAAGTAGTAGTTGAAGAAAAGCAGGCGAAAAAAAAGAAGGGTAAGTAACGAAAGAAATCGATTCGAACCAACCTGAAGTAATACTTGAAGTCGTCGGCGCGCAGACTTTCCAACAACCTCCGTTCGTTCGGCGACTTCCTTATTTCTACGTCGGCATTTTGAAGAAAAAGTACAAGCCCAGGAAAAAGAAAATGATGTCGGGTGACCACCCTGCTAGAAACGGCGGAAGCTGGCCAACTCCGCCCATGGCTTCCAGGAGTTTGGCCACCGACCAATAAACGATTCCGAATCCAACTCCCAGCGCCACGCCTCCCACCGCTCCGCGCGTGCCCACCAGAAAAGCAAACGGGATTGCCAGAAGCATGCTCACCGGCGCGAGCAGCGGGAAGGCAATCTTTTCGTGCCATTGCACCGTAAGAGTTGAGACGTCAAAGCCCGCGCGATGCAAACCTTCGATATAACGACGCAATTCGCGCCAGCTCATCTGGAACGCCTGCCGAACCTCGCGGTTGAAATAACTGGGGGGCTCGGTGAGCTCTGGCAGCGAAGTGACCGGCGGAAGCCGCTCGTAGCGGACAATCGTGCCGTCTGCAAAATCGCGCACCCAGCTGCCTTCGAGCACCCACACCTTTGGCGTTTCCGACCACCGCGCGCGCGATGCAAAGATACGGCGTCGGACCTGAAATGTCGCCGGATCGATTTCCAACACGGTGAGTCCGCCAAAAAGATTCTGGGTGGGGTCGAAGAGATCGTAATTGTAGATTTTTGAGTTTTCACCGAATATCCAGCGCTGCGGGTGAGTATACGTTTGAGGAGGCTTGCCCTTGATCTGGTTGCGCAGAGCATCCTGCCGCTGACTTGCGAAGGGGAGATACGTGTCGTCGAGCACGATCATGGTTACGGCCAGGGCCAGCCCCGCAAGAAGCAGCGGCACCGCCAGACGGTACATACTGATGCCGCTGGCTTTGATGGCCACGATTTCATTGTTCTTGCTCATGATCCCCAGAGTCACCAGTACGGCGACCAGCGCCCCCAGCGGCGCCAACTGGTAAAGCAGATAGGGAGTCAAGTAAAAGAAATAATTGACTACAATCAGAAAGGGAACGCGATGGCGCGCAATGTCGTCGAGTAACTCGAAGAACGTGAAGGTCTCAAAAAGAAAGACAAACGCCGCCATCAGCAGCACAAAGTAATAAAAGAAACGCCGCAATACATACATGTCGATCAATTGCGGGAAACTTCCGCTGGACCTCGCGAGGATTTCCTGTTTTACGCGCTCGCCATTCACTCCGTTTGCCGTGGCGGCTCTGGCGCGAGCTTGCGTTCTCCGGCGGCGTAACAGCCGCTTTCTGGATTCCAAATAAATCATCGGCCGGAGCCACAGGGTTTCGCCGCGGAATTGCTGCATCCGCGGCATGAGCGTCAGCCCTAGCGCGAAAAGAACGGCATTGGCGATCCAGATTCCCGCCGCGGGCGTGAGCGTGCCTTGCCGCGCAAGCCCCGCCCCCAGGACGGACAGCAGATAATACGAGGAGATGAGGATCACCGCGAGCAATGCCCCCGCCGCGCGGCCGCCGCGCCGAGGCTGCGCGCCCAGCGGAACGGCCACCAGCGCAAAGGCAAAGCAGGCAATCGGAAACGCAAAGCGGCGGTGCAGTTCGACGCGGGCTTCGCGCCAACCGGGGCCGCTATCATTCGAAAGCTCGCGAACGGAGCGCTCCGGATTGTTGAGCTGACGCGGCTGGGCAACTGCCAGGCCGCTGAACTCGATGGGCCAGTCGCTCCGGCCGAATGCCGTGACGGAGTAGTGATCCGCGTCTTCGCGAGAGAATTCGTGCGTCGTGCCGCCCTGCAGATGGAGCTCCACCTTCCCCTGTTTCGGTTCGGCGATGACAATGGCGTTCTCCGCCAGCGTCACTCGCGAACCGCCCTCTCCACCCGTTTCCGCCAGAAATACGCCGTGCCATTGCGTGCCGCTGGCCGTGACATCGTTGACGTAGAGAACCAGGCGCGGGAAGCGCTCGTCGAAAACGCGGGGTTGTAACTGAAAGGAAGTCTGAGAAGTGATCAAATCGGCCTGCAGGGAACGAAACGTCCGCAGGGCCAGCGGTCCAAGCCAGGCCGTCATTGCCAAAGTTACTAGCGCGCCGGTGAACGCCAGGACGCCGACGGGAAGCAGAATCCGGCGGCGGCCGATGCCCAGCGCCGTAAGCGCAATGATCTCGCTGTCAGCGGACATTCGCCCGAGCCCCAAGAGTACGCCAATCAGCGTAGCCATCGGCACGGTAAATACAAATACGGCGGGGAATATGCAGAGAAAAAGCTTCAGAACCTGCGCGCCGGAACCGCTGTGACGAACAAAAAGCTCCATCAAGCGCACGAGCTGGGGCACGAAAAATACAAAGGTAAAGACGACAAGTCCGAGAAGTGCGTGGCGGAAAACTTCGCGGATGATATACCGGTCCAGGATGCGCATGACGCGAACGGTGAGTGTAGCACGGACGCGACAACGTTCGCCCTGGCGCGTCCCTCCGCAATTCTTCGGGAAGCCTGCGAACGCTGCCTGTAAGTTCCCGAACCTAGCCGTGGGCGGGGCGAGGACTCTCCAGGTAAGCCCAGCGCTCCACGATCTGCCGGTTGGCGATTCTCCAAATTACGATTCCAGAAAATTCCAGCCGCTGCTTCGATGCCGCATCGGTGCCGGTCCAATGGTTGCGCACCACTACTTTGTCGTCCTCGGCAATCAGGTCTTCTATGCTCACGCGCAGGTCGGGAACTTTTTTTAGAGCGGCGCCGACGTACTGTATAGCGCCTGCCGGTCCCGGAGGCAGTCCCGGCGGGACGTCGGCCCCGTGATCGACAAAGCCGGGTGCAAAATTCACTTCACCGATGCGCAGGTTTTTCCGGTTCACGAATTCTTCAAAATGATTGCGGATGAATTCTTTCATCTCCGCGTGGGTCATGTCTGTCTTGGGATTCTTGACTTCGGACGGCCCAGCCGCTGCGTTCATCCTGGCTTTCCCCCTTCAGGCGGACGCGGCCTGATCTCGAAACTCCCGCGCATTGGCGCTCAGATACCGATCGAGCGTCACGGGAGCGCGATCGATCAACGTCTTTAGCAGGCCATCCGTTTTCCCGGCGCCACCTTGCTTGTAATACTGCTGAAGTTCCAGGAGCGCGGTCACTTGCCACTCCGGCATACCCAGGCCGAGCATCGCCTCGCGCTGCGCCGATTCCGGAATGTCCACGTAATTCACCGTGCGCCCTGCGGCCTTGGAAATTCGCTTCGCCAGCTCTTGGTTCGATATCGCTTCCGGCCCATTCAATTCGTAGGTCTTTCCCGCGTGCGCGTCTCCCTGAAGCGCTTTGACGGCGACAACGGCGATGTCACCAACGTCCAGATAGCTGACCTTCGCGTCGCCCATGGCCGCGTAAAACGCGCCCTGCGCCCGAATGCTGGGAGCGTCGTACGTAACGATGTTCTGCAGAAAACCATTGGGCCGCAGGATCGTGTAGCTCATTCCGGTCGCCTTGAGCTTGTCTTCCACCTTGCGGTGCCAGCCCGGAAACGATTTCTGGTAGTCTCCCGCTCCCAGCGCGGAATTAAGCACCACGTGCTTCACCCCGGATTCCTTGCACGCGTCCAGCATATTGCTCTCCAATTCCACAAGCTGCGGAATCGGAGAACACACAACATATACGGAAGTCACTCCGTTCAGAGCCTTGCGCAGGCTCTGCTTGTCCGAATAATCGGCAAGCACGGCCTCGCATCCAGGGGGCGCCTTCGCGGCCTCCTCCTTTGACCTGTACATGGCGCGGACGTTGGACTCCTTCCGGCACGCTTCCCGCAAAACCACTTTGCCAACACTTCCGCTGGCACCCGTGATGAGAATCATTTTTAGCTCCCACTTTCTGCGGCTCGCGACGGGCCGGCCGAATTACGCTGACTTGTGCGGGCCGAATACTCCGAGGACATGGTATAACGGCCATGTACCGCGGTGAAGTACGCACAAATTTGTAAGCCCGGAGTCCCCGATGAAGGTTCACCACGGCTGTCCGGTTCAGGCGACCATCAACGTCCTGAGCGGCAAGTGGAAAGTCCAGGCAGTCTGGCGACTTTCTTTTGGGCCCCTGCGCTTCGCCGAACTCCGCAATCTTCTGCGAGGCGTCAGCGAAAAAGTTCTCACCGCGCAGCTGCGTGAATTGGAAAGGGATGGCGTCATTAACAGAAGGGCAGTGCGCTCCTCGCCGCCGAAGGTCACCTACTCGCTCAGCCCCTCGGGCCAGACATTGATCCCCGTCCTCGAAGACCTTTGCGACTGGGGCTCCAAGCAGTTTGGCATCACCCCAAATTTGCCCCGCAATCCGCGTGCGGCGTAGATAAATTGAATTACACTGGAGTTGAACGCCCCCCCACCCGCGTGTTTTTTTGCAAGAGTGCGTAAGCGCTTGACAGGATTCTGCCCTCCGCATCAATAGAGCATCACTATGATGCGAAAGGGAGTAGCGTGAGACGACTTTCTAGGGGGGCACGCGCCCACGGCAGCAGCCTTGTAGCGGCCAGATCGAAGTTCCTTTTCTAAACCCTCAGGCAGTTGCGAGATGTTGGGCGTTTCGTAGTGCGCGATGTACCGGGGCTTGCTGCTTCCGGCATATTCGCGGTCGAGCTCGCAACTCTTCCGGGCGTCATCTCCAATCTGGAGCAAGCGCAACCCGCGCGCGGCGATGAGCTTCCCGATCCATTTTTCTTGCTCCTCGATCGAGAGAATCGTGACGACGCGGGCAAAATCCTCAACAGCGAACAACTGATCGCCGCCCTCCACCACGGCGATCCCGATGGAATCGATGGCGGCATCGAGGATATTCGCGCGGTGCCCGGGCGAATGCATCCAGCCGTCGTGGAACCCGCTGGCGTACGCTGCCATGCCGATATTCTCTGTGATGTGACTGAAACTAACCCCGGCTTCTCGCGCCCGAGCCATTAGGTCGGCCTCACCTGGCAACCGGTGCAGAAGCAGATTCTGCTCTGCCATGAGTTCGGCATGCTTGCGTGCGGCGCGGGCCAGACCCTCATCCCATTTCAAGAGCGGCAACTCCCTTGCCGCCCGTTCGCGATTCATGGAATCGAACAGGAGTTTTTCTGCGTCGGAGATCCTCTCCTGGGCCAAGCAGGCGTGTGAAAAAAGAAACACAAGGGCAAACGTCAAACCTGCCGTATTACCCAGGGAATGTTTTCTCATTCGCGCACTGCCTCGCCCCTTAGCACCGCGGGACACGGTGATCCTGATCGCGACTCCTTGGTTCAATTAGAAGATGTATCCTGCTACCAAAGGCTCTTCGAGAACAAGGGAATAGCGTGAGGTCTGCCGATCATTGTTAGGGCACGATGCCAGCCTCAGTCCGGCATGCAAGATTTGTGACCGCCACACTACCTGTTAAGTTTTCTCTGGGAAAGGTATAAGATAGGCTCAAGTTTCAGGTCCCCCCTTCGGTAATTGGAGTAGTCATGGTTCTGCATGTACGGAACTGCCCTTTCCTCGTTCTGATCCTTGCTCACCTGTTTCTACTTTCTTCCCATGTCTTCGCGCAGCGGTCAGCTTCATTCCCGCCAGTGGAGGGCCCCTCAGTTTTGGCGCCCAAGCTGCAGAAAGAACTGGGAAAAGCACTGGAAGCATTGCGAGCCGATAAGCCAGCTGAGGCGCGCCGCCACCTGGATGCGGTTTATCGGTCTGCTCCTAATGACGCGGACGCCAACTTCCTACTTGGAATCTATGCCGCAGAGATGAACGATTGGGTGCACGCCAAGAGCTATTGGGAAAGAGTCCTGATCCTCGCCCCAAAGCATCTGAGCGCCCTGCTCTCCTTGAGCCAAGCCCTCATGCGGGAAAACAAATCTGCCGAGGCAGCTCAGTACCTCAACCGCGCGCTTGAAGCAGAACCCACTTCCTGGCGCGCGCATGCCGTGCTCGCGGATGCTTGCTTGCGGCAGGGCTTGCTTGACGAGTCCATCGAACATGCAGAGCGTGCACTCGAGCTGGGTCATTGCCAGGCGGGAATTGTCCAGCCAGTCCTCGCGCGGGCTTTCCACTTACATGGTGACCAGGACCGGGCTATCCATGTTCTCCAAGAGTATCTCCAGGATCACCCTACTGACGCTGCGGCAACAAAACAACTTGGGAATTTGCAGGCCCCCCTTGGACCAGCTGGTGAACCTTCACCCGGCACAGCTTCGGCATCGGCGTCGTCAGAGCCTGCCGTGGCAACCTCAGCACTTCTACCTTCCAATTGGCTGCCTCCCGACATAGACGAAAGAGTCCCGCCGGTGGAACCCGGCGTGGCATGCAATCTCGAAGAGGTCATAGAGAAATCCGGGAAGCGGATCCAGGAATTTGTCGCCAATGTCGATCAGTACACGGCAACCGAGGCCGTGAGCCATGAATCGATCAACAAATGGGGTTTCGCCTCTCATCCAATCAAATTCGACTTCGACTATCTGGTTTCCATCAAGCAGAACCGCCTCGGCCTTCTAACTGTTGATGAATACAGGGACTCTCATTATCTTCCGGCCAAATTTCCCGATGGCATAGCTACCACTGGGCTGCCGGCGCTGATGCTGATCTTTCATCCAAGCTATGTGCAAAACTTTAAGATCTCTTGTGAGGGATTGGCACGGTCGAAGGGCGGGCCGGCGTGGCAAATGTATTTCCGCCAAAGGCCCGACAAACCGAATACCATTCGTACCTACCAGATTGGTGCTGAAGGCCAGGCCTACCCGGTTGCTCTCAAGGGGCGCGCGTGGATTGCGGCAGACAGCTTTCAAATCGTCCGGCTCGAAACGGATCTCATCGACCCTTTGCCACAAATCCGCCTGGTCGCCGACCACGCAGCGATCGAATATGGTCCGGTGCATTTCCAATCCCGCAACCTAGACATGTGGGTGCCTCAAAATGCGGAAGTTCATTACGATTGGAGAGGCCGGCGCAGTCACCGGCGGCACAGTTTCAGGAACTATCTGCTTTTCTCCGTGGACGACAATCAACGGATCTCGGAGCCCAAGACCGCAGGCCCAGCGAATTGATTTCTTAAACTCCCGCGCACGTCTCCCACACTCAGCTGCAGTGCTTCTCGTTGCAGGGCCTACCCAATTCGCGGTTGCTTGGTGGAACTAGTTTCTACCGCTGGATTCGCGCAGCGAGTCTTGGTCGAAATGAAGGAAAGAGAAAAGATTCTTTCGCGTAAGAAGAGGAAAAACGAGCCTTGCGGCGCGCTCGCTACAGTTGTCTCTTGACGCCGACGCCATCATACACGGAGGAGGAGACGGGCGAAGAGTTAGCGGGTGACAAGTTAGCGGGTGGCGGTGACGGAGGCGCCTAGTTCCTTGAGTTTGCCGCGGGCGAGGCGATCTTCGTCGCTGCCTGGGAAGCGCTTGACGACTTCGCGGAGTTCACGAATGCCTGCGGTTTTCTGGCCGAGCTCGATGAGGGCCAGGCCCTTCCGGAGGCGCGCGGGACCGAGCTTGAAACTCTTTGGATAGGCGGTAAGCACTTTGTCGTAGGCGGCGACGGCATCCACGTACTGCTTCTGCTTGTAAAAGATTTCGCCGAGATAGAACTGGGCGTTGGAAGCGAGGTCGGTGTCGGCGTAATACTTGAGGTAGTCCTCAAATTCGGAGCGGGCGAGATCGTATTTGCCGCTGGTGATGTCGCGGAGGCCGTTGGAATAAAGAGTGTCGGCGGAGGGGGCTGGGCCGGTGGGACCGGCCGAAGAACTGGGCGAGGCACCGGTGGAAGAGGCGGGGTTGGCGGCGCCGGAGGCCGGGCCGGGCGTGGTGCCGGAAATTTTGGCGTCGAGGCCTTGCACGGAATTCTGAAGATCGACGAGCTGCTGGTTGAGCTTGCCGAGGCGCGACTTGATTTCCTCGAGATTGTCCGAGAGACCCTGGACCTGCGTGGACATGGTGTCGAGGCGCGCGCCGGAATTGGCCTGAACATCCTGGACGGACTTCTGGAGCGAGCTCATGGTGGCGCCGAGCTTGTTGACGTTGTCGCTGGATTGCTCGACGAGCGTCTTCATGACGGTGTGGTCCTGGGTGACCTGGGTGGAAAGATCCTTCTGGCCCTGAAGCAGGGAAGTGACGTCCCGCTGAAGCTCGATGAGTTCGCGGGCGACGGCTTCGGCGGGGCGGGGGCCGATCAGGCTTCCGGCAAGGGCGCCGGCGAGAACGGCGGCGCTGAATATGGCGATGTGGCGAATACGCATGAACAATCCTCCTCAGGGGCTCCGAAAGGCTGCAGATGAATGGTGGCCGAACAGCAGCCAACAAAAATCATACAGGCCGGGGGAACAGCTTTCACTCTAATTAGAGAGCCGCGAGGTGGCAAGAGTTTGCCGGGCCTCGCGGCTCTGTTGGTCAACAATCGGTCATCGAGGCGAACAGCGTGAAGCGGCTTAGTTGGCCTTCACGAAATGGCCGCGACGGTTCTGCTGCCAGCAGGATTCGTTGCTCTCGTTGCAGAAGGGCTTCTCCTTGCCGAAGCTAACGGTGCTGAGACGGTCGGCAGAAACGCCCAGAGAAACGAGGTACTGCTTCACGGCGGTGGCCCGGCGATCGCCGAGGGCCAGGTTGTATTCCGTGGAGCCACGCTCGTCGCAGTGGCCTTCGATGGTTGCTTTGATAGACGGGTGGCCTTTCAAGAAGTCCGCGGTCTGGGAAAGAGAGGCGCGGGCATCAGGACGAATGTCGGCCTTGTCGTAGTCGAAATAGGCATCGCGCACTTCCCTCAGGAAGAGTTCATCGTCCGTGGGCCCCTTTGGCGGAGGCGGCGGAGGCGGCGCATTCACCGTTACGGTTGCGGTGGCACTGGTGGAGCCGCCGGGACCGCTAGCGGTAATCGTGTAAGTCGTGGAGTCGGATGGGGTGACCTTAGTGGAGCCTTGAGCAGTCACGGCGCCGACCTCGGGCGCGATGCTAAGCTCCGTAGCATCGGTGGAATTCCAGCTCAAGGCTGCTGATTCACCTTTGTTGATGGAACTCGGGCTGGCCTGCAGCGTCACCGTGGGACGCGCGGGCGCCGGCGCTTGCACAGGCGGTGGCGGCGGTGGCGGCGGTGGTTTGTGGTGACAGCCGGCCGTGAGAGCAACCATGAACAACGCGACGAGCAAGGCGGCGCGATAGAGCGAGCGTGAAGCCAGGTTCATGCAAATCCTCCTCAGTGAAGTTCCCGGGTTGGTCCCACCAGAGCCAATATCCTAGCACCAGCGGGCTGGGTTCGGGTAATATCTCGTATCACGATATAATATACATCGTACTGGAACGTGCGGGCATAAATTTCAAGAGCGGCCGGCACGGCGAAACCGGGTCAACCGACACAGAAGGCACCTGCGTGTGAGATGCGCGGGATGCCCCGTCCGGTTCCATGAAAAATCTCATCGGGGGGACCAGTTGGGCGATTCGTTGTGCCCGGTGGTGGTTAGCTGATGCGGCTGCGAACCGTCCGCAAGCATGGTCCAGATCTGCCGGGTGCCGCCGCGGGTTGATTCGAAAACGAGATGGCGGCCGTCCGGGGCCCAACTGGGACGCTCGTTGCGGCCTTGGTCGCGGGTCAGTTCGACAAGCTGGCGGGTGGCGGCGTCCATAATGTAGATGTCGTAGTTGTCGTCGGGGCGGCGCCAACTGAAGGCCAACAACTGACCATTGGGCGCCCACGCCGGGTCGATGACGTAGCCTTTGTCGGGAAGGTCCAGTTTCGTCTCGCTGGTGCCGTCGGAATTCATGAGGTAGAGCTGGGGAGTGCCAGCGCGATCGCTGACGAAGGCGACGGTCTGGCCGGTTTTCGGATTCCAACTGGGAGACATGCTTGCGCCGTTGGCGCTGGTCAAGCGCTTGGGGCGGCCACCGTTGATGTCGGAAACGTATAGCTCAGGATTCCCCTGCATCGAAGATGAAAAAATGATCTGCGTGCCGTCGGGAGACCATGCGGGAGTGATATTGGTGCCGCGGAAGCGCGGGAAGGACACAAGCTTGCCGGTGTCCAGCGAATACATGCAAATCTGCGCGCTGGTAAGGCCCCCCGATGGTGCGAAACAAGTGAAAGCGATGCGCGAGGCATCGGGCGACCAACGGGGCGTGAGAGAGATCGACCTCAGGGTAGTGAGCTGGTGCTGGTTGGAACCGTCGTAATCCATCACCCAAATTTCTTTGGCGCCGCCGCTGCGCGAGCTGACGAAGGCAATCTGAGTTGCGGCCACGCCGGGGAGGCCGCCGGAGAGCTTACTGATGATTTCGTCGGCAAATTGGTGGGCGAATTTGCGGACTTGAAGATCCGTGGGGGCGCCGCGATAGACCTTTCCGACGACTGCCTGAGCCGAGGGATTGCGTACGTCATAGAGCCATGCTTCGATGGCGACTTCGGAGGTGGATTCGGACAAATTGCCAAAGCCGAGGAAATTGGCGTTGGTGGGGGGATCGATCCAGACAGCGGGTTTCAGTTCGGCGGGGACGCTGGGGGCTTGAGGAGGGTAAAAGCTGGGGCTGGCGAGATCGAGAATGCCCGAGAACTGGAGATCGTCACGCACCACTTGTGTAAAAAGCGAAGCGTGTGGTTTCGCGGCATCGGAGCGCGCCGCGAAGTCGGAAATCGCCAGGCGGGGCTTGTTGGTGTCCAAGCCGATCGCGGTGCGAAACCAATCTTGCGCCGCCGTGGATCTCCCACAGAAAGCGAGAATCACCAAGACCAAGAATGAACTAAGGCCTCTGAGCTTTGATTGCACCCTCACCTCCGACAATTTGACTAATTCCCGGAACCAGAAGTCACATCCTTAACGTATGGACGGGGGATTGAAATCCAAAGTGGCAATCACGTAAGCGCCTGAATAGTCGCCCGGCAATTTGGTCACTGGAGTCGAGCTTAGCACGGCCCGCAGCGCCGAATTGTCATAGGAGGCATTCCCGCTGGATTCAGAAATGTGCGCGTCCTTGAGCGAGCCGTCACGATTGATAGTAAACGTGACCGCGCAGTGCATGGTTCGTGAGGCGCGCGCAGTGGCATCAATCGTCCATTGTTGCCAATTGCTGTAGATCCTGTTCTTCACAGCTTCGATGTACCAGCCATAGCGGGAAGCGAAATCAGCTCCACCCTGGCCCTGGACGGTAACGCCGCTCGAACCTTCACCGGGAGTCGGAGAGTAGCCCGTTGGAAGATCAGGATTGCCGCCTTTGCCGTAGGGAACGGCGTTATCCGGAGTAGGGGTCTTGTTTTCGAGAGTTCTGGATTGGCGCGATGGTGGCAGAGGCTTTTCTTTGGTGAATTTTGGGATTTTTGTCGCGTCGGTCTTCGGCTCGGGCGGTTTCGGAGGCTCTTCTTTGTGAAGGCCCTTCGTGGGATCGACCGCCTTGCTCTCGGTGACGACGGATTCTTTGGGCATGGGGATTCCCGCGGCGCTGACCAAAGTCACTTTGGTACCGCCAAGCTTTCCACCAACCCCACCCCAAGCGCTTCCG
>Ga0210406_10002694_pt1 | contig 20066 bp, 21 predicted proteins | sample IncBWC30MmetaG_FD_155454 | JGI IMG/M metagenome (GOLD analysis project Ga0210406, IMG submission 155454) | Forest soil microbial communities from Barre Woods Harvard Forest LTER site, Petersham, Massachusetts, United States - Inc-BW-C-30-M | ecosystem: Environmental > Terrestrial > Soil >... | reverse complement strand
CGGCAAGCTTTGGGCGCGAAGACAAAGGATATTCTCACGCAGTTTCTCGTCGAAGCGGTAACGTTGTCGATTGCCGGAGGGATCATCGGCATCGTGCTTGGAATCGTCGCATCGTTCACCATTTCGCATCTGGCGCAGTGGGCAACGGTAGTGGGTCCGGGCGCAGTCTTGCTTGCGGTGGTCTTCTCCGCGCTAGTGGGAATCAGCTTTGGCTATTACCCTGCCAGAAAAGCCGCCTATCTTGATCCCATCGAAGCTTTGCGGTACGAGTAGCACCTTCATCCTGTAGATAGTTATTGGGACGTAAGTATAAGAGACAAAACAAAATCCTTTCGAGCAAAGTTTTTCTGGCGCATGTGATCGGAGTACTTTGTCCTCAGGCTGATGCCCGATAGGTCGTTTATCAGGAAATACCGACCGCGACTAATGGGGCGTAGCGCCTTCGATTGGAGCCACTTTCGGCTGTGCGCCGCTCTGCAAGCCCAGGTTCACCCGCGCCCCGGACTGGATTAGCTGGGTTTCGCCGGGACCCTGGAAAAAGGTGAATCCCGGGCGATCCTTCCAAGCCTGCGGTCCCCCCAGCCTGATCCCGTGCTGCAAGGTCACGTCGTGGATTCTTGTGACCAATGCCTCGTACTCCTTGTCGCCCTGACGGTGCCCGGAAAAATTGCCGAGGTCCGTACTGGCGGCGAAGATCACATCGATCCCGGGAACAGACGCAATCTTCTCGGCGTTCTCCACACCGATCGGGGTTTCAATCATGATCACCACCGCCATGTTTTCATTGGCGGTCTGTCGGTAGTCGTTTCCCCACAAGGCGCCGTACTGGCCGTTGCCTTGGCTGCGTCGCCCTTCCGGCGGATACTTGGACCACTTCACCGCCGCCTGAGCCTTCTCCACCGTGTCGACCGTCGGAACGATAATCCCCACCGCGCCGATGTCCGTCGCTTTCTGGATATCGCTCTCTGTCGCGTCCGGGACGCGAATAAAAGGCATCGCCGAAGCCCCCCTGCAGGCCCAAATCATTCTGGCCACGTCCTCATACGTAAGCGGGCTGTGCTGCATCTCGATCCACAGGTAATCGTAACCGGCGTTCGCCATTGCGCAATAGATGTTCGGGTCGGGAGAGAAAACCGTGGCGCCGACAATCTGCTTGCCTTCCATGAGTTTCTGCTTGGCCGTGTTGTAAAGTCGCGCTGGCGTCTTTTGCCGTGGCGCTTGCGCCTCTCCCAGCGTTATCCAGCATAAGGCCATACAAATCACAGTGAATGAGACGACTTGCTTCGCTCGCATCGGCTTCTCCTTGGACAGAAGCATCATTCCAGGCTGCCGCAAAAGAATTTATACCACGCTGGCAAAAACAGGCGCGCACCGCGCGCCACGTGACTCGACATTCTTACACGAAATGGCCCGCCGCCCCTCCATGCTCGTCGGATTACCGGACACGTCATGTAACGGGGTGTGTTGGAACTTAGGCGATTAGCAAGAAGTTTGCTCGAATTCACTGACCAGCAACAGAAAAAACCCCTGCAACGGCCGAGGTCGTTAGAGATACCGCGATAATCAGTAGTTAGGCCGCGGGATTTCGATCCAGCTTAGTTGGCGCGGTTATTCAATCCAGCACAAGCCTGTAGTTCTCCCATGGGTCACAACGGGATGAAGTTTCAATTTAGAACAGTGCGTGCCTCGATGGCAATCTCAGTCCAACCCGTTTTCAATAGCATACGAACTTTCTTTTGGCATCTAGATTGCCCATTCCTATTTGGTTCGGAGTTCGCCGCATTCGATTGCTAGGCAATCGAGAGTGCCAGATAGTAAGGAGACATGCCAATGCAGATGGCGAGAAGATTTCGAGGCAGAGGAACATGGCAACCGCAGCTGATGAAGTTAAAGGGTGTAATTTTGGAGTTGGCCGTGCTGGCCGTCGCACCATACGCCTCAGGACAGGCGCCCGTGCCTTCAGTGATCCAGCATGCGGCGCAAGATTGTGGCGGCGCGACAAGCTGTCCAGCGACTCTGCCGGCAAGCACGGTGCAGGACAATATGATCGTCGCCTTCGCCCGGCTTGGCGGCCCGTCACCGCTGGCAACGATCACTGATGATGCAGGCAATCCCTACAACCTGGCTGTGCAATGCCCACAGCCAAGCGATCCTCACGTCAGCTATATTTTCTACGCTTTTCACGCGAAGCCAGCCCGAACCGTGACGCTCACGGGAGTGGGCAGCCGGTCAGCTAGGCTGGCAATCCTTGAGGCTGCGAATACTGGAAATCTAGATCAGTTTTCCTGTAAGGCTGGCAGTGGCAGCGCGGCTGATTCAGGCTCGATCCTGACGACGGCTGGTAATGAGTTGATCGTTGGCGTGGCATCTAGCGATGGCACTTCTACGGCAACCGCTGGAACTGGATTCACGCTATTGGATTCGGCTGGAAAAGTTTTTAGTGAATACCAGTTGCAGCCGCTTGCCGGGGCCGTTGACGCGAGAATGTCATTGAGTCCCGCGCCGGCGTGGTGGGCTGACGCCGCGGCTTCCTTCAAGCCTACGCCATCGGCATTTCAAGTGCATATTGCTGGACTTGGAACGGCTTCTTTCCCTATTGCCAGCGCCTCACAAGTTCCAGAATGCACCGCCGCCGATGGGACTTGCAGCATTGTTGTTCAGATTTGCGACAACGGAACGCCGCAAAATTGCCTGACCTCAAACTCGGGCACGCTCTCTTTGCTTAAGACGAAATCACTTCCCGTGCCGCAAACCGCGACAGTGCCAATCGCGTCTGTTTCTCCGAATTGATGGAGGTTGTAGGTGGCGACACCGACGCTAATTCAGAGCAAGACGGACACAGGCCAGCCATTACAATTCGTGACGACCTGGAAGGTTAATTTACCTAACCCTTCGCAGGAGGGAAACCGCACGTGAAGCTAATTCGCAGAAATCAACCGCCGAGCGCACCGAGCCTTTCAAGCCCACTTTCTTGCCGTGAACTTTATTTTTTCCACGAGAGAAACACCGGAGTTTCACGGTTTCACGTCCAGGCCGGTCCAGAAGGGCAGTTTCCAGTGGAGGAAGCCGCCGGGCTGCTAGCCATGTATTGCAGGGTCCTCGGCCAGTCGCCCCAGGACTACGTCGTTATGGTGCAATCCGCCCAGGAATCACTGGAGGCTGTTGCCGGAAAGGTGGAAGAGTTGCTGCAAGCCGGACGTTCCGCGGGCAGCTCGGTCAAGTTGACGCCTCGTCAAGAGGAAGTACTGAGTGGTGTAATGTGTAGATTGGCGAATAAGGAAATTGCCAGTTCGCTGAATCTGTCCGAGCGGACCGTGAAGTTCCACGTATCTTCGTTGCTTGCAAAGTTTCGCGTTTGCGGCCGGATGGAATTGACACTTGAGGTAACACGCCGTACGGTGGGACCAATGGCGTGGCCACAGTCCCTCGGGGCTCCCGACGCGCCAAAATATGCTGAAGCCCGGACCAACCACAGTGCACCGCGTGTGGGTCTGATTCCGCTTGCCAAACGTCATCTGATGGCCTAACGCTTCGACCTACGGCCTTCCATGAGAAGGCATTGGGTCGAACTCAGGTCCCTTTGGCGTTATCCTAGGGTCGCATTTTGACATTGCAGTTGAAGAACCGCGTCGCTCTCAGGGCATCTTGCCCGTCCGCCGACCTATCGATGAATGAATTTTGTCAACTTGCGCCGTAGATCGTCTTCGCCCTCAAAACCCGACCATGCATCGACGATTTTCCCTTGGGCGTCCGCTAAAACAGTGTTTCACTTACGCTCGGTTTCGGTGCCGCTGATTCGCGCAAGTTGCCCTGCAAGCTTGCGCACTTCCTCTTCAAACCGTCTGTACTCGTGGCTCCCGTAAGGAAGAGCGGTACTCATGCCAGAGTGAAATTCGCGCGCTCTCGTTTGCTGCGCAACTTGCTCGATATTCAGGGCGCTGATTCCCGCGCCTGGGACAATGACGATCCGCTCCCCCGCGGCGTCGATCAGTTCAGCGAGCACTGTGGCTCCCTCAACTGCGCTTTTCGCGCCGCCGGACGTCAGGATTCTTTTCGCGCCGCTTTGAATCACATCTTCGAGCCCCCGGCGCGGATCGGCGGCCTCGTCGAACGCGCGGTGATACGTCACCGGCAGCGGCTTCGCAAACTCAACGAGCTGCCTGGTTCGCTCCACGTCGATGCGATGCTCTTTCGTCAACACACCCAGTACGATGCCGTCCATTCCACATTCTTTGGCGTCGGTGATCGAGCGCCGCATCTCTGAAAATTCGCCGCTCGAATAGACGAAATCTCCTGCGCGTGGCCGCACCATGGAAAAAATGGGAATGTGAACTTGCGCCCGCACTGCGCGAAGGAGATCCACATCCGGCGTAACTCCGCCGACAGATAAGTTTCCGCAGAGTTCGATGCGGTCCGCGCCGCCGCGTTCCGCAGCCAGCGCCGCTTCCAGAGTCTCAACACTGATTTCGAGCAGGTATTTCCGGATCACGGCAAAGTTCTCGCGACGGCAACGACGTGCGTCAGCGTGGCGTGACTCCAATTCCACAACATTCCCAGCAGCGCAGCGGCGTTCCAGCCCCACAAGAAAAGGCGCATTTCTCTTGGACTGTATGCCCGGTCTTTCCACAGCAGAGTCGCATCAATCAAAAACCAGAGCCCGCCGATGGCCAGGAAGCCCGTGATGATCCAGTTCCGAAAATAGAACTGCACCAACGCTGTTTCGACGAGCAGAAACGCAGCAATCAGGAATTTGGCGCGCACTCTCCCAATCACGGTCGCTGTCGTTCGCCGCCCGCTCAACCGGTCGGGCTCGATGTCCATCACCTCGCCGAAAATGTGCGAGTGCATCGCGAACATCGCGCCGAATGCAAAAGTCTGCCAGGGAAGTTGCGCGGCGTGATTCAGCCAACTGCTCAGCACGAAAACCAGCAGATAGCTTGCCTGAATCAGCACGTCCAACGGCGGGCGGCCTTTCCATCCAATGCCCGGAGCATTGTAGAGTCCCACGGCCAGCAGCAGCACCGCATACCACCAGAAAATGCGCGGTCCGACAAAATAATAGAAAGCCGCCACGAACGGCGCTTGCACCGCCGCAATCTGCCATTTCAAAGCCGCCAGCTGTTCGCGCGCGCCGCGTGAGCCGAACATGAACGTGCCTTTGCGCGGGTTCAGCGAATCGTTTTCGGCATCCACAATGTCATTGACTCCGTAAAGCAAAAACCCCAACGGGAAGAGCACGAAAACCAATCCCAGCCAGAGTTTTCCGGAATGGACAAAGTCCGCATGCCCGAGCGGCATGAGGTAAAACATCGCCGTGGTGCTCCACAGCCCGGGCCGCGAAACTTGAAGCAGGAAGACCGGATAGGAATGAGATTGCTGACGGCTCGCGACACTTGGAGACGCTCGGGCGGCTTCGGCCATCTGCCCCAATATACCGCGAATAACTCCGGGCCTGGGTCTACAAACGATCGCCTTGTGCTGAATCGTTTCGCCCATTTCAAATACTTCTAAGAGTAAATACGTGAAGGACAATCCCGCAGAGGCAGAAAGGAATGCGTAAGGCACTCAGATGAGGCCAAGCGAGGCGAATGCGGTAATGGAAGCGCAGCCCAGCGCGACGCCCATGACCACACCCGCCAGGACATCACTCAGAAAGTGCATGCCCAGCACAACGCGGGACACCGCAATGCTCAGCGCCAGGAAAAAGAGCAGGCCTTCGAGCGAAGGATAAAAGTAGCTGACGACCAGCGCGATGGAAAATGCCGTCATCGTGTGGCCCGATGGGAACGAAAACTTGTCCGGAGGCAGCACCTTTGACCAGCAGTGCGGCTCGATCTGGCAAGGCCGCGGCCGCTGGCTCAATCTTTTCAGCGCTTTGAATACAAAAATCCCCAGAACTGCCGCGGACCCTGCAGCCCCGATGGCGGAAAAACGCTGCGGTCCCCCATAGGCAAGCAGCATCAAACCCAGGCCGTACCAGATCCAGCCGTCGCCCATGCGCGTCGCGGCGATCATCCAGATGCGAAACCAGCGCGGCGCGCGCCAGCGATTCATCCGCCGCATCAGCCGGTGATCGCGGCGGTCAATGTATCCCCAGAGGTCGCGTGCGACTGCCATCGCTTTACCTCACCCAGATAGCCGGAAACACACACGCACTCTCAATGAGAAAGATGCATGCATACGCGAGAAGGACTTCTCGAAAGCGAATCGCGTGCGCACACAATGCCTTTCTCCTGGTCCCCGGCGAAGGATTGAAGGTGTTGTGCACTGCGCGCCTCAGCTTGCCCAGTTGGCCTCGAAGTTCGAATCCAAATCCCACAGCATCCGCTTGCGCTTCTCGCCGTGTTCGAGTAACGCGGTCCATTTCCGGCAAAAACGAATTTCGTTCAACCAGTGTCCCACCGTAAACGCGGGCACAAGCAGCGCGAATGGAGACATCGCCAAAGTCCACGGCTTGTCCCCGAACAGTGACCGCACGATGCGGAAAACGTCTGCCGTGAGTTTGCCGCAACTGCCGTGCACCCCGTGGATTCGTCCACGGCCTGTCCGCAACCCAGCAAAGAATTCATCCACTGTTCGTGCCCCCGGTACTTCCGTATACGTCTGTCCCACTCCGGCGATCGTGTGAGAGTCGCTGCCCGCAATCGCGATTTTTCCCTCCCGCGCCGCCAGCCGTGTCGCACTCTCATTCGCCTCCGGCCGCATTTGCCCATTGCGCGTTTCAAACGCCGGCACGTAGGACGCAAACCAATGAAAATCTTCCTCTTCGCGATGGCCCGTCAAACCGGAGAAAACGTGATTGGCGCTGAAGAAAAGTTTACGCTCCGTGAGGTACATCAGTAGTGCGATAAAATCGTTTCGACGGCGCTGAATTTCCGCATGATCCCGTTCCGTGATGCCGTAGACGCCCATGTGCATCTCCGTCCCGCTGGGCATTCGAACGGTGACTTCCTCGCTGAGGAAGAAATCCGGGTGGCGCCGCAAGGCCTCCGCCCCGTCGATCGAGTCATGGTCAGTTAGCGTTACGATGGACATGCTCATCCGCTTCAGCCGTTCATAGACTTCGGCGGGGTCGGTATAGGATTCCCGGCAAATGCGATTGAGCCCGGGAGCAGTGAACATTCCGGATGCGATCGAGTGAACGTGAAGGTCGCAGCGCATGTTCTAATTTTCTTCCGTCGATATGAACAGGCTGTAAAGACGTGGCGAAATCTCCGTGAATGTGCCTATGGAACTCATTGAGCACAAATAGGTTATTCACTTATCCACATGGCATGGAGCGTGCTCTCGCAAGTTCCCCTCGGTTTGTGGCACAATCCTGCCAATGAAAAGAATTCACGTCGTCTTTCATGATGGCGGAGGAGGGCATCGCAACGCCGCCGTCGCTTTGCAGACGGTCATTTCTCAACAAAGTCGGGACTGGCAGATGGAACTTATTCAGTTCCAAGACCTTACGGACCGCCTGGACATTTTGCGCAAGCTGACCGGCATCCGCATCCAGCAGCAATACAACATCCTGCTGCAAAACGGCTGGACTCTGGGCAGTACGTACCTCCTGCGCATCCTCCAGCTAGCAATCCGCCTATTTCACCGGCCGCTGGTCAGTCTGCTGGAGCAGTTTTGGCGCGAAAAGCCCGCGGACCTGCTTATCTCCGTTATCCCCCATTTCAACCGCCAGATTTGCGAAAGCTGGACGAAGACTTATCCTGGCCGGCCATTTGTCACCATCATCACGGATCTGGCAGATTTTCCGCCGCGATTCTGGATTGAGCCGATCAAAGACCAGTACGTCATCGCCGGCACGGAAAAAGCCGCCGAGCAAGCTCGCACGATGGGCCACGACGAAGCTCACATTTTTCTGACGTCGGGAATGATTTTGCGCCCGGATTTTTATGTCGAAGACAATTCAGATCCCGTGGCGCTTCGCAAGGAAATGGGGTTGCGGGAAGATCTGCCGACGGCCATCGTGCTCTTTGGCGGTCACGGCTCGAAAGTGATGTACCACATCACGGAAAAGCTGAACGCGGTTGGACTGCCGCTGCAATTGATTTTGATTTGCGGCCGGAACGAAGAGTTGGCGGGGAAATTGCGCTCTCGCCAGTGGAAGATGCCGACGCACGTTGTCGGCTTTACCAAAGAAGTGCATCGGTTGATGCGCGCGGCGGATTTTCTGATCGGCAAGCCCGGCCCGGGCAGCATTGCGGAAGCCATGGTCCGAAAACTGCCGGTGTTAATCGAGTGCAACGCCTGGACGCTTCCGCAGGAACGGTACAACGCCGAGTGGGTCAAGGAAAAGGGCGTCGGCATTGTGTTGAATGGTTTCGAACAGGTGGTAGAAGGAGTGAATCAGATGCTCGATCCCGCGGCGCTTGCCGCGTTTCGAAGGAATGTGGCGGCTCTGGAAAACCGCGCCATTTTCGAAATCCCTGAGATTTTGGCTAGACTTCTGGGCGAATCGCATTCAGAGCGCACAACGCCGGCGCCTGTGGGAGCCAAAGCTTCTTAACCCTTGGCCGTCAAGACAAGCAACTCCTGCCGAAAGACCGGTAGCCGAACCGGAAATTAAAAACTAAAAACCTTCGACTAGCGATGGAGTTGGGCATGCTCGGAACGGCCGGGATGCGGGAATCTCGGGCCGGCGTTCGAATTGGTTTTCGGCGTCTGCATGTGGGGTTTCGCGCATTTAATGGCCCACGAGCGCGAAGCATGTCGCTTCGAGTCGCACAGCTTCACGCATCCGCCTCGCCGGTGCGATTCCGAGCAGTGGCAGAAGCAGCCGCCTGCTGGAACCGTGCGCAACAATCCCGGCGTATCCGCGAGGAGCGTGAATGAGCATGCAAGGAGGACGGTCGCTAGGACGCAGTGTCGGTAGAGGTCACGTTGCCACGAGGTGGCTTTGCTGAAGAATCGAAGCACCCACGTATTCTGCGCAGAGCGGAAAAAAAAACCGATAGTCCACAAAGCTCGAAAATTTTGTTACCAGGGTCCTGGAACCAGGTGGCCGGGGCGCCGGAATGGGTTGGTGTGTTTCCCGATTCAGCATGCAGACAGTTCCGAATTGAAATGGGAGTGCGGATTTGGCCCAGGCGAATTAGCCGTCTCAGAGGCTAAACTCAACATATTAAAATGCTTATTCAATCAGAGACCGAACCTTACAGTGGCGGAAGCCGTGCATTAGCGAATGGCGTAGGCGCGTTTCAAATGACGAGATGTGAGGAGAGACAAGCGAGGGGGAAGGGGCTTGCTTGTCACTTTTTGCAGATCGTTCCCACCTGCCTCTGAGAGGGAAGCTAGGATGGATGACCCCACGCGCTGGTGTGAAAACGACGCCAGCAATTGAAACGCGCCTTCTAGGGCCCCCGATCCCAAGCGGGGGCCCCTTTTTTGCAATCCTGCCGAGACACCTAAAAGCCCAAACTCGAACCTAATTCACTCTGCCGGCGACGGCGATGCGCGCCTGGCCCAGCACATGCGCCACCTGCGTTTCGCGGAGGCGTGAAGCGTCGTATTCAAACGACAATTGCTTCTTCGATTCGTCAAGGCGAAAGCTGCGCAGGCCGTAAGTGTTCGCGAATTGGCCGAGATGGCGCAATTGGTCTTCCGTGAGAGGCGACTGCAATTCGTAGGTGACTTCGACGAGGGTCATGGAGGCATTATAGCAGCCCGCCGCAAACTGCCGGTGAGCAGACCGCAGGCACTTGACAGCATATAGGGGCAGGGGGTATAAATAGGGGTGGAGGGTATCATGACCGTGAGAGCTGCCAGGCACCTGGGCGGAGTTTCGAGAGAACGCCACCACACCTCTTTGGCCAATTGCGCATGCGATAACGCATCTACCGGCCGCAAGGCGTCCGGCGTCGATCCGCTTCTGAAAGAGGCCAATCAGAACCGCCTCCGCCGCATCGAAGGCCAGGTGCGCGGCCTGCAGAAAATGGTGGAAGAAGACCGCTACTGCGCGGACATCATTACGCAGGTGGCCTCCGTGCAAGAGGCGTTGCGCGGCGTGGCGCGCAACCTGATGAAGAATCACCTGCACCACTGCGCCGCCAAGGCGCTGCGAAGCGGCAAGAAGGATCAGACCGAAGCCATGTACGACGAATTGCTCGAACTAATCTACGCGCATCTGCGATAGCGGCGCGGGAAGAAGGGGAGATCACGAATGGGTTCCCACGATGTAGGCAGTACTTCACTTCCAAAATTGCATGACCCGGTCAAGTGCAAAGATCCTGTCTGCGGAATGATGGTCGAGCCGGAGAAAGCGGCCGCCAAAGTCGAACACGCGGGAAAGCCGTACTACTTTTGCTCGAAACATTGTTCCGAACGGTTTTCCCGCGAGCCCGAAAAGTTTCTCGCTGCACCCGGCACCGCTGGAATGGGCCACTCTCCGGCGTTTTCGGAACACGGCGCCATGCAACATTCTGAAGTCGCGGCATTACGCCCGCCGGCGGATGGAAAAAACGTTCGTTACACGTGTCCGATGCATCCGCAGATCATCCGATTTGGTCCCGGGAGCTGCCCCATCTGCGGCATGGCTCTGGAGCCGATGGACGTTTTCGCGGAAGTCGAAGCCGACCCCGAATACGATTCCATGCGTTTGCGTTTTTGGGTGAGCGCGGCGTTATCGCTTCCGGTTCTTCTTCTTTCGATGTTTGGCGAACCCCTCGGTCTGCATCTGACGCCCGCCGTCGGCAACTTGATCGAATTTTTTCTTGCCACGCCCGTTGTTCTCTGGGGCGGCTGGCCCTTTTTCGAGCGCTTCTGGTCCTCCGTAGTCCATCGCAGCCCGAACATGTTCACGCTGATTGGACTGGGTACCGGCGCCGCGTATCTTGACAGCGTACTCGCTACTTTTCTCCCGCAAATCTTTCCAGCTTCCTTTCGTGGAATGGACGGCGCTGCGCCCGTTTATTTCGAGGCCGCCGCGGTGATCACCACGCTGGTCCTTCTTGGGCAAGTCCTGGAATTGCGCGCCAGGCAAGGCACCAGCGGAGCCATTCGCGCGCTGTTGAATCTTGCGCCGCAGCAGGCGCACTTGCTGGCGCCGGATGGCACGGAAAGGGATGTCCCGCTCGATCAGGTAAAGCCCGGCGACCCTTTGCGCGTCCGTCCCGGCGAGCGCGTTCCGGTCGACGGAACAATCGGCGAAGGCGCCAGCGCCGTTGACGAATCGATGTTGACTGGCGAGCCCATGCCGGTCGAAAAGGCCGCGGGTGACAAAGTCACGGGCGGATCCCTGAACACCAGCGGCAGCTTCATCATGGAGGCCGAGCGCGTCGGCAGCGAGACCATGCTCGCGCAAATTGTGAGGCTCGTCAGCGAAGCTCAGCGCAGCCGCGCGCCGCTTCAGCGCCTCGCCGACAAAGTTGCCGGCTATTTCGTCCCGGCAGTGGTGGCTGCCGCCATTCTTTCCTTCTTTGGCTGGTCCCTCTTTGGCCCCGAGCCTCGCTTCGCGCATGGTTTGGTCGCCGCAGTTTCCGTTCTGATCATCGCTTGCCCTTGCGCCCTCGGTCTCGCAACGCCGATGTCCATCATGGTCGCTGTCGGCCGCGGCGCGCATGCAGGCGTGCTTGTGCGCAATGCCGAAGCTCTTGAGACGCTAGCCAAAGTTGACACCCTTGTCGTAGACAAAACCGGCACTCTCACAGAGGGAAGGCCCATGGTGGCCTCGATGGCTGTTGTACCGGAGAGCGGCCTATCTGAGGATCGCTTGCTCTCGTTAACCGCAAGCGTCGAGAGCGTAAGTGAGCATCCGCTAGCCCGCGCAATCGTTCACAGCGCGAGAGAAAAAGGCTTGGAACTCGTCGCCGTCACCGATTTTCAGGCGTTTCCCGGAGGCGGCGTAAAGGGCCGCGTCTTGGACCATTTGGTCGTAGTTGGAACAGGCCGGTTTCTAGAAGACCAGAACGTTCGTGCGGCCGCTCCTTCGCACATGTACGGCGGGTTTGGCGTGGAGGGCCTCGCGTCTTCGTCCATCGTGTGTGTTGGCATCGATGGAATCTTCGCAGGGTTGCTCACACTAATAGATATGGTGAAGGAATCCACACCGGAAGCGATTCGCGCATTGCGCGCTGAAGGCATGCGCATTGTGATGCTCACGGGTGACCGGCGGGATACCGCTACAACGGTGGCCCGTCAACTTGGCATCGACGAAGTCGAAGCCGAAGTGCGGCCTCAACAAAAAGGCGAAGTTATCAAACGCCTGCGCGATCAAGGCCGCATTGTCGCGATGGCCGGCGATGGCATCAATGACGCTCCAGCGCTGGCTGCCGCGGATGTCGGCATCGCTATGGGCACCGGCACGGACGTGGCGATTGAAAACGCCGGCATCATCCTTCTGAAGGGCGATCTTCGCGGCATCGTTCGCGCGCGAAAATTGAGCCGCGCCACGATTCGCAACATCAAGCAAAACCTGGCGTTCGCTTTTCTTTATAACGTGATCGGAATTCCGATCGCTGCTGGAGTTTTCTATCCGATTTTCGGCTGGCTGCTGAGCCCCATGCTCGCCAGCGCGGCGATGAGCTTCAGCTCCGTCTCCGTCATCGCCAATGCTCTGCGTCTTCGCAAGCAGGCGCTCTAGACCCTCCTGGCGGACAAAGCTACTCCTGCCAGCACCTGCGAATCCATCTTCAAGCAATTCTTTGAGAAGCCCTTCACGATCGCCGGCTGCTATGGCGTGCCGTCCACGTTTTTTGCTCCCACTACGATCATCTCGTAGGGAAGTTTCCGGACCACGCTGCCCGAACCTCCCGCGTCGATAAAGGTCGAGATGGCATTTAAGTCCAGCCGGGGAAGCGCCAGCAACTCGAGTGTCGCGCCATCGGGGGAATTCGTCAGCGCCTGTGCGGGTCCGGTTCCGGCAATGAATATCAACCGTACGTTGTTCACGAGCACTGCGTCTCCGGCATTGTCGAATACGTTAGCCAGCACGACTTGCCCATCCAATGTTCCCGCATCGTTGTTATCTAGGCTGTCGGGCTTGCCCGCCAGCTGTGCAATAAACTTCACGTAGTTGAACCCCACTTGTTTCGAGGTGATGGTGACCGTCTGATCATCAATCTCCAGACTTGCCGAAAGCTTTTCGTAGCGGCCAAACGCGGATTCCGCATCCTTTGGCGTGAAGCCGTTGATTTCCTGAAGAGATTGCAGAATGGGCTTCCCGGCATAAGCGGTAATGGGATGGATTTCGAAACAGTGGTCGGGGTTGGTGTTTCCCGCCGGCGGCACGTCGTCGAACTGAATCTGCGGCTGCCTTGAAGGGTGTTCGAACCAGATTCGCCAGGCTCCTGAGATCGGCACGGCCGTCGCGTTCCCTTGATTGGCGTGAATGGCGCGCACGACGTCGGCCTGCGATGTTCCCGCGGCATTCATGATCTCCGCGACCATTGGTAGCCCGACATCTATTGAGCGTCCCGCGGCGTGGAGATCGCCATCATTGGCAGGTGAATTTGGACGCGGATGCGCTTTGTCAACGATAAACGTGCCGTCGATTGTCGCGCGGTTCTTGTACTTCTCGATGAAGGTGCGCTGCAGGACGATTGTTTGGGCGTTCGCGAGTGGCGCTATGAACAGAAGCATTGGAAGAGTAAGGAAGTGTGGAACGCGTCTGGATTTCATACTGTCGCTCCTTTGCCTATGCAGTTGCCGGGGCCGGGTGGCTCTTGTCACGCGGCTCGCCGGGGGCCCGCCCTGCGGAGCGAATGTTCATGAAGCGATTCAATGTGTCAAACCAAAAGGGTGCCCCGAGCGTCACCGCGGCGGCAGTGAACAACAAACCGAGAATGTGCAGGAGGATCAATCCGAATAGCTCCCACCCCGTTTTCCCTTTCCATTCCTTTGCTGCGTCCTTCCAGCCGATAAGCAGGTCATTCAGTTCTGAGGTCTCCTCCTTTGTGAGTACATCATTGTTGTGCGGAGCCACTACTGTTCCCTTCTTTGGATCGTTTTGGCTGTTGTGGATGACCAAAGGGATCAGCGCCTCAGGGCGTTCTCCTTGCGAACGTCTCTTGGCGGACTCAACAACGGCGGTGCGAATCGCTTGATTCGTCCACAGCGTCTTGAAGATATGCACCGAATCAGCGTCAAGGCCGATCGTCATCACAGCTGCGAGTATCCAAATCCACAGATGAGTGTGCCGTTTGTACCAGCCGGACACGCGGTCCATGCCCTCGTCATACCAGGCTTCAATCTTTTCCTGATCTGACTTCACCTTCGGGCTTGAATCAGCCAGGATAGCCAAAAGCGATGTCCGTAGCGCAGGTTTCAGGACGGTTTTGATACCCTCACGAAGGGCCCCTGCGTCGTTCGCGGCGCCCTTGTCGCCCGTAACGATGTCCATCAAGGCCAGCGCAAATTTTGATGCCGGAAGATAGGACGGCCTGGCATTTTTCGCCTGCTCGAACGAGCCTATGAGTGGGTGGTCGAAGAGTTTTTTCTTTAGATCAGGATCGTCTCCCAGCAGAGAGCTGATTCCTTTTTCCAATAGGTCTGCGCGCCTGCCCGTCAATCCCGCGATCGTTTCGTTCAGCGTCGTGCAGATTAGAGACAGAAGCAAATAGACAAAACTCAGGCCGATGGCCACTTCCAGGATGGGAAGACCAAACATGGAGAACCTCCATTGTTCAGACCAACTGAGTAGGGAGAGTTGTGCGGAGTATAGGCTCTGTTATGCAAGAAGACAAGTATTCAGTCATCGTCGCTGAACCCGCAGCCGCTGATCGCAGGAAAGACCAAATGTTCAAGGTCGTTTCAGATTTGTCCGAGGATGGAATCGAAATACGCCAGCATGTCCGGCGAGTCCCACTGCTGGAAGCCGATGAATTTGCGCGCGATCTTCCCGTGACGGTCAATCACGTATGTCTCCGGATACATCGACGTGCCGTACTCCTGAGCAATCGGAGAGTGATTGTCCTTCGTGGACGGATCGCGGTAGGTCCGGAAGATTACCCCTTGCTCGCGGAGAAATTTTTCATAGGCCGCGGGGTCCTCGTCGGCGGCAACGCCGAGAATAACGCCGTTCCGCGACTCGATGTATTTTTGCAAACGATTGAGGGCGGGGGTTTCCTCGACGCACGGGGGGCACCACGTGGCCCAGAAATTCAGTATCACGACCTTGCCCTTCAAATCGGTCAAATGTCCGGGCTTCCCTGCGAACTCCAGTGGGAAGTCCTGGGCGGTCTTGCCTGCCACCGAGGCTTCGCCCTGGCGGTAACTCGGCATCGCGAAAAGCAACACAACCCCCAGCGCAGCCGCCAGTGCGCCCCAGGCCGCTAATTTTCTGAGGATGCCCATTCAACTGTTATACTAACTGAATCAACCTGGGTCGCGAAACGCCTCTTCCGCATCCAATACACAATGCTAACCGCTGAGCAGAACACTTCTCCACACGGCGCCTTCATTTCGGCGCCTTCGCCGGCAACCGTCTCCGCCATCATTCCAGCGCGAAATGAGGAGTCGGTCATCGCCACGTGCATCGAATCGTTGGCGTGCCAGCAGGAAATTTCTGAAATTGTAGTCGTGGATGATCAATCCACCGATGGAACTGCCCGCGTCGTGCGCAACCTCACCGGCAAATATCCCCACTTGCGATTGTTGCAGACAGGCGGATTGCCCGATGGCTGGGTGGGCAAGAACCACGCCCTCTGGACTGGCGTGCAACAAGCCAAAGGCGAGTGGCTTCTCTTCACGGATGCCGATGCGGAGCATGAGCCGGGCTCCGCTGCCTGCGCCCTGCAAATCGCTCAGGAGCGCGAGGCCGCCTTGGTTTCTTTTTCTCCGGAGCAAGTCACCGAAGAGTGGTATGAGAAAGCGCTCGTCCCCTATGTCTATTTGCGGCTCGCGAAATTCTTCTCCTACGATGCCGTGAATGACCCAAAATCAAAAGCCGCTGCGGCGAACGGCCAATTCTTGATGATCCGCCGCGACGTCTACAACGCCATCGGCGGTCACGCCAGTGTCGCCGGCGAAGTCCTCGAAGACGTGGCCGTCGCTATGCGCGTCAAGACCGCGGGCCATCGCATCTGGTTTGGCTCCGGCAAAGGCATCGTTGGCGTGCACATGTACCGTTCGTTTGATGCCATGTGGCAAGGCTGGAAAAAGAACCTTTACCGCCTGATTGGCGGTACGCCCTGGGCGCTTATTCGCGAGTTGGAGTCAAACCTCCCTTGGATTCCGTTTCTGCTGATCGTCCTCGGACTGAAGTATCCTTTTCTGATTTTCCTGGGAGTTCTCCTATTTATCGCCCGCCAAACCAGCTACGGCCTGGATCTGGCCCGTAACCAATACCCCTTTTCCCTCATCTTTTATTATGTGCCCGCCGTGGCGCTGTACGTAACCGTGCTCTGGGCATCCTACCGGAGCCATGTCAAAGGAAGAATCGTATGGAAGGGCCGGGAATACGCGGTTAGCGTTCCCGAATCGGTAAAATAATCGCACTGCTATGGTTCTCCTGACGCGCAAAATCGAGTTTTCGGCCTCGCACCGCTACCACAACCCGAATCTGTCGGCGGAGGAAAACCGCCGCATTTTTGGGAAGTGCAACAATCCCCACGGTCACGGCCACAATTACACGCTGCAGGTGACCATCGAAGGCGAACCCGATCCCGTCACCGGCATGGTACTGGACCTCAAAGAACTGAAGGAAATTCTCGAACGCGAAGTCATGCAGCGGATGGATCACCGTCACCTGAATTACGAGGTCGCTGAACTCGCCGGACAGATTCCCACGTGTGAGAACATTGCCCGCGTCATTTGGCACTTGCTTGAGCCGAAAATTACGCAAGGCCGTTTGCATCGCGTGCGGCTGTACGAGTCGCCGGACCTCTTTGCTGATTGCTACCGCAATGGCGCGAACGAGGCAGGGAAGTCATGAGCAGGGCTCTCAAGATCGAGCTTGGCCGCCGCTATCGATTCTCGGCGTCGCACCGGCTGCATAGCTCGCAGCTTAGTGAAGAGGAGAATCGCCGTGTCTTTGGGAAATGCAACAATCCCCATGGCCACGGTCATAATTACGTCGTGGAAGTCAGCATGTCGGGAGACGTCGACCCCGCGACGGGCATGATCGCGAATCTCGCCGATCTTGACACTTTCGTTGAATGCCAAGTGCTCGAGGAATTCGATCACAAGTCGCTCAATAAAGATGTCGCCGCGTTTCGCGAGAAAGTGCCCACGACAGAGAACTTGTGCATCGAGATTTTCCGGCGCTTAAAATCCTTCCCCAAAGCGAAGCTCGAGCGCATCCGCGTCGAAGAGACCGGAAACAACAGTTTCGAATACACAGGGGAGAACCTGGAAGGGAACCGCCCGTGACCAAACCAACGGAAGAAATTCTGCTGAACGAACAGGATCAGAAGGAAATCGATGAGCACAGGATTGCCTACCACATGCGCGAGATCATCAAGCTCATTGGAGAAGATCCGAATCGCGAAGGCCTGCGCAAGACGCCGGAGCGCTTCGAGAAAGCGCTCAAGTACTTGACCAGCGGCTACCACCAGAACCTGGATCATGTCTTAAATGGCGCCACGTTCAGCGTGACCTACGACGAGATGGTCATCGTGAAGGACATCGAATTCTTCAGCCTCTGTGAACACCACGTGCTGCCATTCTTCGGCAAAGCCCACGTGGCCTATCTGCCGGATAAGCGTGTTCTGGGGCTCAGTAAGATTGCGCGCGTCGTGAATATGTTTGCGCGCCGCCTCCAGATTCAGGAGCGGCTGACCAACCAAATCGCAACGTCCATCGAGGAAAAAATTGCTCCTCAAGGCGTCGGCGTGATTATCGAAGCCCGCCACCTCTGCATGCAAATGCGCGGCGTGGAAAAACAGTGTGGCTCGGCGGTGACCAGCGCCATGCTGGGCGCGTTTCGTCACAATAAGCAGACACGCGACGAGTTTCTCGCGCTGATCCGCCCCCCAAAGAGCTAAGGTAGGACAGACAATCGTGTCTGTCTGGCTTGTCCGTAAACTTTCCGTCGCTGAAATCCATATTGGCGCTTCTTTGCTCCTCTCGTCCCTCTTACGATGCATGCTGAGCACAGAATGACTGCGAGCCAGAGCCCCACCGTCATCGAATCAGCAGCATCTACAGTTTCCACGCCCTCCGTCGCCCGTTCACACCGCCTCACAGTATTTCTTTCTTTCCTTTCGATCTATCTCATCTGGGGTTCCACGTATCTCGCGATTCGTTATGCTGTCGAAACGATTCCTCCGCTCTACACCGCGGGCCTCCGCCACTTGCTTGCGGGCTCGATTCTGCTCATCTGGTGCCTGGCAAAAGGTCTTCGGCCGACTTGGGCGCAAGTCCGCGCCAGCATCGTCATCGGCGTGTTCTTCTTTCTCATCGGCCACGGCACGCTTCACTGGGCCGAGCAAAAGGTGCGTCTGGCCTCGCCTCCTTGCTCATTGCCAGCGAGCCTATCTGGGTTTTCCTGCTCACCGCTGCTGCCGCCCGGCAGTGGCGCTTGAACGCCACGCTTCTGGCCGGAATTCTTCTGGGATTCGGAGGTGTAGGCCTCTTGATGGGGCGGAGCGCTCTAAATTCCGGCCCCGGCGTGTTTCTTGGTTCGCTTGCGATTGTGTTGGGTGCGCTTTCCTGGTCCGTGGGGATTGTCTACTCGCGGCGGTCGCATCTCTCTGGACATCCACTGCTCTTGTCGGCGCTTTCGTTGCTGGCGGGTTCGTTCCAACTGCTTCTCGTCGGAACGGCTGTTGGGGAATATCGAGGATTTTCGTTCGCGTCTGTCTCCTTACGTTCGTGGCTGGCGCTCGGCTATCTCATACTCTTTGGCTCAGTCGTGGCTTTCACAGCCTATAACTGGCTCCTCGAACACTACTCGCCCACGCTCGTTGCCACCCACACCTACGTCAATCCCATCGTCGCCGTCCTGCTTGGCTGGTTTTTCGCCGGTGAAGCGGTGACGCTTAACGTCCTCCTCTCCACGGCCATGGTCATTGGCGCGGTCATGCTCGTTGACCGCGGCATGGCGCGCCTCCAGAAAGACTCCTAAAGCTTTGGTGTTTTCTCCAGTGGAACCAAAATCAAAAGGCGCGCCGTTGAATTCACAGACGCGCCCTTTTTGACTCCCGAAATCGGGGCTTGTCACATCTTGGAGATGTCCACGGATGCGCGCGTTGTCTCCCAATCCATGCGCAGCGTGCAGCCGCCGGCCGCCTTGTCAAAAGCAATCGTGAAATTCTCGACCGCCGACGGCAGCGTCGAAGCTTTCATGTCGATTCGCGCCAGATCTTCTGACGGCCCCGGGTAAGGGATACCCCATTCACCGGTTTTCTTGCTGATCACCAGCGTCCACTTGTCCTTGTTAGGAATCGCGAAAATGGTGTAGTTGCCGGCAGGCACGTGCGCGCTGCCGATCATCAAGTCAGTCGTCGTGACGAAAGTGGTCGCTTCATTGGCTCCGGCGCGCCACACTTCGCCGTAAGGCACCAGCCCGCCAAAAATCTTGCGCCCCTTGGCGCGCGGGCTGGAATAATCCACGGCGATTGTCTTCCCATCGGCTAGAGTGCAACTCGCCTTCGCCGGCGGACTGGGCTTGGAAGCCTTGTCCATCTGCGCCGAGCCCAGCATCGCCATCAGCCCCAGCGTCAAACATCCCACTGCCAAAAATGCATACTGTTTTCTCATGGTTATCCCCCCTCAAGTTATGCTCCAGCATTGAACCGGATTTGCCGGCGCGGCGCAACATCGAAATCACTCAACCCTTACAGACGGCTGAACCGTAGACTCGTTTCCTTCTCCCTTTATTTCCCATCTCGCGAAACCACGAAAAAGGGGCTCGCAAAAGGGCAAAACCTCGATGGATTCCTCTCCCTGGAGCGCAAACCATCCTCCAAAGCACATCCTGGTTTGGTTCCCGACATTCCTTTACACGTTTGTCGAGTTTGTGTTAGCCTGAATGGGTCGAAGAGAAGAGGAAAAAATTCAGGGGACGACGGAGAAGGGCACTTGAGCGCACCGAAAGCAGCGTTGATCGAACAATTCCGGACCCACGTTAAGGATACAGGCTCACCCGAAGTGCAAATCGCGCTTCTCAGCGAGCGGATCAACTATCTGAC
>Ga0210406_10002693_pt1 | contig 20068 bp, 16 predicted proteins | sample IncBWC30MmetaG_FD_155454 | JGI IMG/M metagenome (GOLD analysis project Ga0210406, IMG submission 155454) | Forest soil microbial communities from Barre Woods Harvard Forest LTER site, Petersham, Massachusetts, United States - Inc-BW-C-30-M | ecosystem: Environmental > Terrestrial > Soil >... | reverse complement strand
GGTGCGCGACGCGATCGAGAAATTCGTACGGCAGCCGCGCCCAGCGCGCTGTCATGAAGTCAATCGTTTCAACCGCACGCAGGGCGATCACATAATCATAGCGCCGCCCATCACCCATGACACCGACTGACCGCACGGGCAAAAAGACTGCAAACGCTTGGCTGACCTTTTCGTAAAGACCGTGAGTGCGCAGCTCTTCGATGAAGATCGCGTCCGCGCGGCGCAATAGATCCGCATGCGATTTGTGAATCTCTCCCAAGATGCGCACTCCGAGTCCCGGTCCCGGGAAAGGATGTCGATGCACCATCTCCTTCGGAAGGCCCAACTCAAGTCCCAGCTTTCGTACTTCGTCCTTGAACAGTTCGCGCAGCGGCTCCAACAGCTTGAGCTTCATGTGCTTAGGCAGGCCGCCCACGTTGTGGTGAGATTTGATGACATGCGCCTTACCCGTCTTGGCGCCCGCCGATTCAATGACGTCCGGATAGATCGTGCCTTGCGCGAGCCACTTGATGTCTCTGAGTTTCGCCGCCTCTTCATCGAACACTTCGACGAAAACTCGGCCGATGATTTTTCGCTTCTGCTCCGGATCCGCCTCGCCGGCCAACGCCGCCAAGAAGCGCTGTTCGGCATCGACGCGAATGACCTTCACACCCATGTGCTGCGCGAATGTCGCCATCACCTGATCGCCTTCACCCAGACGCAGCAATCCATGATCGACGAATACGCAGGTCAGCTGAGCGCCGATGGCCTGGTGCAGCAGCGCGGCCAGGACGGACGAATCAACCCCACCCGACAATCCCAACAGTACCCGATCGCCGCCCACTTGAGCGCGAATGCGCGCGACGCTGTCCTCGATAATGTTGCGGGTCGCCCAGCTCGCCGAACAACCCGCGATCTCACGAACGAAGCGGCGCAGAATCTCGCCGCCTTGCAAAGTATGCGTCACTTCGGGATGAAACTGCAGGCCGTATAAATGCCGCGACTCGTCGGCCATTGCGGCAAGCGGTGCATTATCGCTGGCGGCAATGACATCGAATCCGGGCGGCACCGCGACCACGCGATCGCCATGACTCATCCATACATCCAGCACCCGGCGGTCTCGGGCGTCGCGATTATCTTCCAGGCCGTCGAGCAGCGGCGAGCCCATTGTCGGCCTGACCTGCGCAGCGCCGAATTCGCGATGAGTGGACATTTCCACCTGACCGCCCAATTGCGCTGCCATGGCCTGCATACCGTAGCAAATTCCGAGCACCGGTATGCCCAGCGAAAAGATCTCGCGGGGTGCCTCAGGACCTTTGGCGTCGTAAACCGATTCGGGACCGCCGGAGAGGATAATTGCCTTGGGCGCGAATCGTTCAATCTCGCTTAGCGGAGCATCGCAAGCATAAATTTCAGAATACACGCCGATCTCGCGAATGCGGCGGGCAATCAACTGCGTGTACTGAGCACCGAAATCGAGAATCAGGACTTTGTCCGCATGAATGTCGGACATTCAACCTATCCGGTAGTTGGGCGCTTCTTTGGTGATGGTCACGTCGTGCACGTGACTCTCGCGAACGCCCGCACTCGTTATGCGCACGAACTGGGGTCGCGTCCGCATCTCCTCGATGCTGCCGCTGCCGGTATAGCCCATGGCGGCGCGCAACCCGCCTGAGAGCTGATGCAAAATCGCCACCAAGCTGCCCTTGTAGGGCACTCGGCCTTCGATGCCTTCCGGAACGAGCTTCTCCAGCTCCGTCGTGGTGTCTTGGAAGTAGCGATCGCTTGATCCATGAGCCTGCGCCATCGCGCCCAACGAACCCATGCCGCGGTAGGCCTTGTACGAACCGCCTTGATAGAGTTCCACCTCTCCGGGCGACTCTTCGGTTCCGGCAAACATGCCGCCGATCATCACGCAATGCGCGCCTGCGGCAAGCGCCTTGGCGATATCGCCGGAATAGCGGATTCCACCGTCGCCGATGACCGGAACGCCCGTGCCCTCGAGTGCCTTGGCGACTCGGGCGATGGCACTGATTTGCGGCACACCGACGCCCGCGATGACGCGGGTCGTACAGATGGATCCCGGGCCTATGCCTACTTTTACCGCATCCGCGCCGTGTTTTACCAAATCCAACGCCGCCTCTGCGGTGACGATATTGCCCCCGATCACTTGGATATCCGGATATTTCGCTTTTATTTTCGAAACAGTTTCCAGCACTCCGCGTGAATGACCATGCGAGGTATCGACCACGATCACATCGACCCCGGCGTCGCGCAGTGCCCCGGCTCGATCCAGCGTGTCCGGCGATGTGCCTACGGCAGCACCGACGCGCAGGCTGCCGACGCTGTCCTTGCAGGCATTGGGAAATTCCGTGGCCTTTTGAAAATCCTTGACGGTGATCATTCCTTTCAACTCATGATCACCGGCGATCACCAACACCTTCTCGATGCGATGTTTGTGCAGCAGCGCCAGCACTTGATCTTTCGGCGCGTTCTCGCGCACGGTGATCAAGCGGTCTTTCGGCGTCATCACCGAGGACACCGGCGCATCCAATTTGGTCTCGAAGCGCAGGTCACGATGCGTGACGATGCCCACCACTTTTGTCCCGAGTACCACGGGGACGCCGGAAATATTCTTCGCGCGCGTCAACTCCAGCACTTGCCGAATGGTCATGTCCGGATTGACCGTGATGGGATCGCTGATCACGCCGCTTTCGAACTTTTTGACGCGATCCACCTGGCGCGCCTGATTGTCGATGGACATGTTCTTGTGAATGATGCCGATGCCGCCCTCTTGGGCGATCGTGATGGCCAGGCGCGCTTCCGTGACCGTATCCATGGCGGCCGATACGACCGGGAGATTGACGCGTATTTCGCGGGTAAGCTGGCTCGCCAGAGAGACATCGCGGGGCAGCACTTCAGAATATGCCGGCACCAGCAACACATCGTCGAAAGTGAGTGCCTCTTCAAGAATCCGCATACGAGTCGCGTTCCAGGTTCGTCTAAGAGGCGGCGCATTGTACCTTGCAGGTGCTGCGCGGTAAACCGCAGTATTATGCGCCCATGGAAATGACCGGAAATCGCGACGTTTACAGCGTTTCGCGCCTCAATCGAGAGGTTCGAGTGCTGCTGGAGCGTGGTTTTGGCACACTGTGGCTCGAAGGGGAGATCTCCAATCTCGCCCGGCCGAGCTCCGGACATTGGTATTTCTCACTGAAGGACGCAACCGCCCAGGTACGCTGCTGTATGTTCCGGCAGCGAAATATGTTGTCGGCCTTCGCCGCACGGGATGGCCAAAAGGTACTGGTGAGGGCGCGAATCGGCCTCTACGAGCCTCGCGGCGAGTATCAACTCGTCATCGATCATATGGAAGATGCCGGCCTCGGTGCCTTGAGGCGCCAATTTGAGGAACTGTCGGCAAAGCTCGCAGCGGAAGGCTTGTTCGCGGCGGAGCGCAAACGCTCCCTACCCATGATCCCGAAGCGAATCGGCGTCATTACTTCGCCTACCGGCGCCGCGATTCGCGACATCCTGCATGTATTGGCACGCCGGTTTGCAGCAGTTCCCGTGTTGATTTATCCCGTGTCCGTGCAAGGCGCTGCGGCGGCCGCGGAGATTGTGGCGGCGGTCCGCTTCGCAGGCCTGCACGCCGTGTGCGATGTGCTCATTTTGGCCCGCGGCGGCGGCTCGCTCGAGGACCTGTGGGCGTTCAACGACGAGACGTTGGCTCGCGCCATCGTCGCCTCGCCGATTCCGGTCATCAGCGGCGTCGGCCATGAGATCGACTTCACGATCGCCGATTTCGCCGCCGACGTACGTGCTGCGACTCCTTCTGCCGCGGCCGAAATTGCCGTACCCGACGGCCAGGAGTGGCTCTCTTCGCTGGCACGCCTTGCTCAACGCCTGCGGCGCGGCTTGCTTCGCAGAGTCGAGGTCCAGCGCGAACGGCTGCGCTGGCTCATCGGGCGCGCGGCGCTGGTCAGCCCGGCGGCGAGATTGTCGCAGCAAACGCAACGTCTGGACGACTTGGAACAGCGTATGTCACGGGCCCTGCGGCAGATTCTGGCCGACCGCCGCTCGCTGTTGATTGAACGCCGCAGCCGGCTCTGGCAAGCAAGTCCCGTGGCGCGGGTTCGCGGGACAGCCGCCCGGCAAGAAGCCTTGTTCGCAAGATTGAAAGCCGCGGCACTCGCAAGGATGCATCATGCGCGGGAGCGACTCTCGCCTCTGGTGCGCACTCTCAACGCCGTGAGTCCGCTTGCCACTTTGGACCGCGGTTACGCCATCGTCAGCCGCGAAAGCGGCGGGATCTTGCTCAATGCCGCAGACGCGGCGGCGGGAACGATCATCGAAGCGCGCCTGGCGGTGGGAACGATTCGCGCCAAGGTGGAAAGCTCTTGAAGCGTTACGCCCTGTTCTTTCTTTGCATGTGCCCGTCGCTTGGTTTTTCGTACGCCTTGCCGCGCGAGAGCGCCGTGCCGGGCGGGGTAAAGATCATCCGCCTCGACCTGCACGGCAATTCAATGCCCTATGTCGACGTCGATGGGCATCGCGCGATGGTAGTTCAGGATGGCGAAGACTGGCTCGCGATCATCGGCATACCCCTGTCGGCGCCGCTGGCGCCGCGCCAAGTCGTGATCCACAGCCACGATGCCCGGCAAGAGATCGAATTCATGGTCGGCGACAAACACTACGCGAGTCAGTCACTCAAGGTGGCGCCGGCGCAGGTAAACCTGTCGCGCGCAGATCTTGAACGGGTGAATCGCGAGAAATCGATTATCGATCACGCATTGAGCCGTTGGACGGACGATCAGCCCCAGACATTGCGCCTGGAACAGCCGGTGCCCGGCGTGCGCAGCAGTTCGTTTGGCATGCGCCGCATTTTCAACGGCGAGGCTCGCAATCCGCATAGCGGCATGGACATCGCGGCGCCCGCCGGCACGCCGGTGAAGGCGCCGATCGGCGGTACCGTCATCGACACGGGCCATTATTTTTTCAATGGCAACACGGTATTCGTGGACCACGGCCGCGGCTTGATCAGCATGTATTGCCACCTGAGCGCCATCGACGTACAGCCCGGACAGCGTGTGGCCGCGGGCACGACCCTCGGCGCGGTCGGCATGACCGGTCGTGCGACCGGTCCTCATTTGCACTGGGGCCTGAGCCTCAACCGCGTCTGGGTGGATCCTGAATTGTTCGTGCCGAACTAGGAGTTCCGACGGGCTGCTGCTAACTGCCCGTCGCGTGCGTCCCGCTCAGCATTAGATCAACGGCGCCCGCTCCCAGCGCAGGAGACTGCGAGGCCTGACGCAGGCGTGCGCTGTGCTCCTGGACCGCCGCGCCCGAAGGCTGCATCTCGATCTGACCCTGGAAAAACGCGCCCTCGCTGATCCCAACGCGCGGCGCAAAAACGTTGCCCTTGACCTTGGCGGTGGCGCGGATATTGACCGACTCGGTGGCGTACATATCGCCCTCGACCTTGCCGTCAATGACGATGACCCGGGCGCGGATGTCGCCCTTCATCGTGCCGTCGGTACCGACCGTGAGGCTCTGCGTGTGAGTGATCGACCCTTCCACGCTGCCTTGAACGATCAAGTCTTCCTGGGCCGAAAGTTCACCGCGGAATTTTAAGGTCGGCCCCAACACGGAAGCTCGCGGCGCCGCATCCAATGCCTTGGCATCAGGTGCTCGCGCAGGCTCCGCGATACGCGGTGGCGCCGGCGATCGAGGTTCGGCGCCGGGCACTCGCGGCTCCGGGCGTGTCAGTGAGGGTTCGGGCGCGCCGGAGCGGCCGCTTGAGTTGGAATTCATCATGAGATCATCTCCATCGAGCGGTTTCTTGAACCACGACATTGTTAGGCGACACCACCGGCGATTTTGGGCGCGCGGACCGCATCGGATTTACCGGGCTGTTGGGCGGCTTTCTTGCCGTCCATGTCGATGCTGCCGCTGAAATTGGCACCTTCGACAATGCTCACGGTGGGGGAATAAATGTTCCCGCAAACCTTTGCCGTTTCCTTCACGAACACGGATTTCTCGGCCTGCAGGTCGCCGTCCACGGTGCCCTCGACTATGATCAGCTGCGCTTTGATATTCGCCTTCACCGTGCCCTGCGGTCCAACCGTCAGGCGCTGCGTGTGAGTGATCGATCCTTCGACGCGTCCCTGGATCAAGAGATCTTCTTCGGCGGATAAATCGCCTTTGAAGTAAAGCGTCGGTCCCAATATTGAGGCTCGCTCGCTCGCGCTGTTGTATGGATTGCTCATTAGGTTCTCCGTGGACGCTGGGTTCGTGAAGGCACCGGAAGAGTACCTGGCATAATCGGTCTCAAAATGAGACTTTGATCACGAAACGTTTCGCTGCAAAGATTCTGCAATCGCGCCTGTCGCAAAAAGCGGACGCCGGGCAAATGCTGCAAAGCAGCCGATTTAATCCCTGTCGCGCTCTTCGCCCGATTTGGCCGGCCGCTCTCGCGCCAGATGGTCGTTCAAGGTGTGCGCCAGGGAAACAAAATCCGACGGAATCATGATCACCGTGGTGCTGTTGTTCTCCGCGCCCACTTCGGAAATCATCTGCATGCGGCGCAATTCCAACGCGGCGGGATTCGCAGCGATCTGCGCCGCGGCCGCCGATAGCTTCACCGACGCCTCGAGTTCCGCCTCGGCCTTGATGATCCTCGCCCGCTTTTCGCGAATGGCTTCGGCTTGCATGGCCATCACCTGTTGCATGGCTTTCGGAAGTTCCACATCCTTCATTTCGAAGCGCTGTATCTCCAAGCCCCATACCGCGGTCGAACCCGAGATGCTGTCGCCCAACAGGGTGTTGATCTTGTTGCGCTCCTGCAGGATCTCATCCAAGTCGTGCTGGCCGATGATGTTGCGAAGTCCGGTCAATGCCAACTGGTACACGGCCGCGGGGGCATCAGCCACTTCGATGACCGCCTTTGCCGCATCGACGATTCGGTACCAAAGAACGGCATTGACCTTGATGGTCACACTGTCGCGCGTGATGGTTTCTTGCTGCTCCGCAGAGACGGTGCGGGTGCGGATGTCCACCCGCACCGAGCGCTCTATGCCCAGCGGAATGATCCAATACAAGCCAGGTCCGCGCAGGCCTTTGTAGCGCCCCAATCTGAAAACGACGCCCCGCTCGTACTGTTGCGCGACCCGCAACCCGGACAGTGCAATGACAATCAGCGCGATTAGGACGATGTCGAGGATGGGCAAACCGGCGCTCCTTATTGTTGTGGCACCAGTTTACGCCCATACGGCGACTGCGGCGATTATCGAAGTTCGCGCCGATTACTCGATGCTCTCCCCATGTAAGGAGATGTCCAAGCCTTCGCGCTCTTGTTCCTCGCTGACGCGCAAACCAATGGTCATGTCGATGGCCTTCAGGATGAGGAAACTGGCCACGAAGCCATAGGTCACGGTGACCGCGACGCCTTTGAACTGAATCCACAACGAACCGTCGACGCCGCTGATTTCCTTGCTGACAAACACTCCGGTCAACAACGCGCCGATGATGCCGCCGATGCCGTGTACGCCGAACGCGTCGAGCGAGTCGTCATATTTCAGCGCATGTTTGAGCGAAGTCGCGGCGAAGAAGCATACGACCCCGGCAATGAGGCCGATGATCACTGCCGGAGTCGGCCCTACGAACCCGGACGCCGGCGTGATGGCAACCAGTCCCGCCACCGCGCCCGAGGCAAGCCCTAAGACGCTCGGCTTGCCCTTGGTAAGCCACTCGGTAAACATCCACCCGAGCGCAGCCGTCGCCGTGGCCATTTGCGTGGTCAGCATGGCCATACCGGCTCGGCCGTCGGCAGCGCCCGCCGAACCCGCATTGAACCCGAACCAGCCCACCCACAGCAGCGATGCGCCGATGAGGGTCAACGTCAAATTGTGCGGAGCCATGGCTTCCCGACCGTAGCCCAAGCGCTTGCCGAGCACGAAGCAGCTGGCAAGACCCGCCATGCCGGCATTGATGTGCACGACGGTGCCGCCGGCATAGTCCAGGACACCCGCGGCGTTCAGCCATCCGGTGGGTTCCCACACCATGTGCGCAATCGGTGCGTACACCAGCAAGGACCAGGCACCCATGAATACCAGCATCGCGGAAAATTTCATGCGGTCGGCAAACGCGCCGCAGATCAGTGCGGGAGTAATGGCGGCGAACGTGAGCTGGAACATCGCATACACGGTTTCGGGAATGGTCAGTGCCAAATGCGAAACCGACAGTTTGTTCACCGGCGCGTTCATGAACGTCATGCCATTGAATAGAGCGCGGCTGAGGCCGCCCAAAAATTTACTGCCGGGCGTGAACGCCAGCGAATAACCGGCCAGCCACCACAAAATGGTCACGACGCAGACGATCGCAAAGGTTTGCATCAGCGTCGCGAGCACGTTTTTCTTGCGCACCATGCCGCCGTAGAAAAGCGCCAAGCCCGGGATCGACATCATCAGAACCAGCGCCGTGGAGGTGAGCATCCAAGCGGTATCCCCAGCGCTGATCTTATCGACGCTGATCAGCGTGGGTTCTGTCGGCCCGGCATCGCCCCACGCCGCCGGCACCGCCAGCGTCAACACCCCCAGAAAAGCCAGAATCGGCATTTTTTTCATTATGTCCCCTATGGTCTAAATAGCGCTCGCGTCGCGCTCGCCCGTCCGGATGCGCACCACCCGCGTAAGATCAAAGACAAAGATTTTCCCATCCCCTACTTTTCCGGTCCTGGCCGACTTGATGATCGCTTCTATCACCAGATCGAGGAGCGCATCATCAACTGCGATTTCTATTTTTGTCTTCGGAACGAACTCGATAGCATACTCAGCGCCACGATAGATCTCAGTGTGGCCGCGCTGCCTGCCGAAGCCTCGAACTTCCGTTACCGTGACGCCCTGAACGCCAATGTCGCTGACCGCTTTTCGAACCTCGTCGAGCTTGAAAGGTTTGATTATCGCTGTAACGAGCTTCATTCCACGGCATCCCCGGCAGCTTCGACTGCAGGGCGGAAAGCACCGCTTGTGCCAGTCTTGAAGTCTTGAATGCGATCAGCAGCTTAAGTTCGGGCGCCCCTCGACAGGCCACGATTTTGCACCGATCAGGGGCACCGATCATCGCCCCCGCGCATCAATACGGTGCGGCGTTGCCTTCATCGCAGCGACAATTCCAACCGGACCCGGCCGTCCACGTTCTTGGCCTTGTCATTGGCGACCAGAAATACCCGGCCCGGATCGATTTGCGTGCCGGTCAACAAGGCTTGCTGTAGGTTCATGGCACGCTGTTGCCCCAAGGCGGTCAACTCAGCCTCGCTGACTGTTATGCGCTGATGTAATTCGCCGCTCAAAAAATCGATTTTTGCCGCGATGACTTCCGGTTTGGTCTTGATGGCTGCGATCGAGTCGGGGAACTTCGGCCCGGCGCCGAAATTCTTCGTATACAGCTGCGTCAGCCCGTCGAGCTGTGTTGACGGATCCAATTGCGCAAAATCGGTGGTGGCGCCGGCCGCTTTTTTGCGGACGCTCGGTGCTTGGACCTGCAGCTGTGCCTGGAACTTCTGCTCGATCAGACGCGGGCGATCGAGCTCGTCGACCACCGCTATGGGTATTTCGATCTTGAGCTGCGGCCGCTCACCGAGGGCCTTGACCAGAGTCTGGCCCCTCTCGATGGCGACCGGATCCAGTTGAGCGGCTCCCGGCTCAAAATCGACGAACTGCAGATCCGGGCCGCCCCCGAACAGTGATCCCAGCAAGGCGAAGGGCGCGGTGACGGCCTTTTCCAAAATATTGACGAAGACCTTCCAGATGATCGGGGCCAATTTGAATTGGGGATCGTCGAGTGACCCGGTAACGGGAAGATTCAGGTCGATCACTCCGTCGCGATTCTTGAGGAGCGCCACCGCCAGCTTGACCGGCAGAGATACCGCGTCCTTGCTCTCGGTCTTCTCGCCGAACTCGAGCTGCTCGACGATGATGTGATGTTGCGCATCAAGCTTGCGGCCCTGGACTTTGTAGTGCAGCTCCGTGGTCAACTTGCCCTTGCTGATGTTGTAGCCTGCGAACTTTCCGGAGTAAGGGTTGAAGGTGCTCAGCTCGATATTGCGAAAGCTCATCGTCAGATCGGTGTAAAGGGCCGCACTCAGCACATTGACCTCTCCGGTAATGGACACCGGTGCAAAGGCATCCACTGATCCATGGAGATCGATCTTCGCACGAGAGTCCGCCTTCGATGAAATGCCCAGTACGGTTCCCTCGAGGTTCTGAATGCCGGTGGAAAAGTTCGGCATCACTGACAGGTCGGCGAAATTGGCTTGGCTGGCCTTGATCACGATTTTCTTGATGGACATTGGCATGGCCGGCGCCGCGTTCGGCGCGGCTGCCGCAGAGGTTGCCGCGACCGAAGTACCGCCGCGCGGGTGCTTGGGGCTCTTGCCCGCGCGCGGCAGCGGCGCCGCCGGTGCAGGCGCGGCGGTAGCGGCGACGGGCGGGCCGGTATTTCCACTCGGTGCAACCACCGTGGCGCCCGGGCCGGCCAACACACGCTTCACATTGATGGATTCATCAGGTTCGACGATGACGCGCGCGTATAGCTTGCGGGCCATGACCTGATCGATATCCAGACGATCAGGTTGGTGCTGGAAATTCAATCCCTGAATATCCAAACGGTCCCAATTGATGAAATCATCGTGCAACGCGTTGTCGACGGTGTGCAAATTCGCGACGCTTAAGTTTCCGCCGAATTGCCACACGGGTTGATTCGCACCGTAGCTGAATTTGGCATCGCCGCTCAGCGCTCCTGCCAGCAGGGTCATCGACGTGTATTGCGAAATATACGGCTGGAGCGCGGCAAGCTCGATGCCGGCCAGCTTCAGGTTCAGATTCGCCGCTGCCGGTTGCACGGTCACCGTTCCGGTTACGCTCAATGAACCTGCATCGTTGATTTTCGTATCCAGCGCGATGCTCAAGTCTTTCGCAAGATCCAGGTTGACACCGAGTACCTTGATGGACATGGGCGCAAGCAGCACTTTCGCAGCGGGTTTGGTGCGTCGGTCCTCGGCTGAAATACTGGCATCACGCAGGGCAAATTCGCGCAAATCATATTGCCAAGGCCGAGGCGGCGCTGCGCCCGCGGCGGGTGGCGGCGCGGGCGCCGCTGTTGGCGCGGGCGCCGCTGTTGGCGCAGGCGCCGGTGTCGACGCGAGTGCGGGTTGCGGCGCGGGCGCGGCTGTCGATGCGGCTGCGGCTGTTGACACGGGCGCCGGGGATGGCGAAGCAGCCGCTGCGGTTGCCGACGGCACCGGTGTCGCGGCAAGCTTGAGCAAATTAAACGAGCCGTCCGGCTCCAGCCAGGTCACGAGCTTCACGTCCTTGAGGGATAGCGAATCGCTATGGGCCTGGCGTCCCTTGAGGTCGAGCGTGGTGCCGCTCAAAATCAATTCAGGCACGGTTATCCAGTCGATATCTGAATCCTTCGGCCTGACGGCAAAGTCGGTGAGCGCGACCTTGGACACGTCCACCTTCAAATCAAGCTCATCTTGCAGAGAAAACTTATAAGTGGCGTTCAAATCAATTTTGCCGGAATTGACCAGGAAGCTGAGCCGATCCTCCAGATATTCCCAAATCGTGTGTGCCTGCAGTCCGGCGATTTGAAACTCACCGTCGGACTCGATCGGCTGCACCGAGAGATGTCCATGCCATTCGATTCGTTCGCCAAGCTTCGATGCACCCGTAAAGGTAAAGCGTCCGCCCTGCACGCCGGTGCTGAAGTTTTGAAGTTCAAAGTTGATCGGTTCCAGCCGCGTCGCAAAATCGGATGGCCGCCGGCGATCATCGAACGACAGGAAACCCTGGGTGACCTTGAAGGAGCCGATACGCAGCGCCGGTATGGGTTCAGCGTCTTTTTGATCGGTTTTAGGCTTTTTCGCGGTCTTCGGGCTCAACTGTGACAGATTCAAGCTGCCGTCTTTGAATATGACGGCGTTTGCAAATGGCGATGCCATATCGATATGGCCGAAGGTGTACGCGCGGTGCCAGACGGAGGACAGATCGAAATCGACGAAAAGCCGCTCGAATCCCACGAGCTTCGTGCCATTGGCCCCCGTCAGAGAAAAGTCCTTGATTTCGACCTGGAACAAGAACGGGTTGACGCGGATGTCACCCACCGCGGGTTTGACGCCCACGAGCGTTTTCGGAATCTCGTCCAGCAGAACGTTGCGCAAAAGCCTGGGCGCCGCCCAAAATCCGAGCGCCGCATACACGCACAGCAGCAGCGCGACGATGCTTAAGATTCGGAAGGCTTTTGTATTGAAGAACTGCCGCAAGAGACCATCCCGTCGTGGTGCCGCAGCCCGATCTTACCGCTTATTGCGCTGGATCAACCGTTTGCGTTTACGTACCTGCCGGGGCGTCAGGGGATTGCGCTTGCCGGCAAAGGGATTCTCATCGCCCCGAAAAGCCACTCTGACGGGCGTACCCATCAAATCGAAGGCCTTGCGATAGACATTCACCAGGTAGCGCCGGTAGGCATCCGGCACATGATCGGTCTGGTTGCCGTGGATGACCACGACCGGCGGATTGCGGCCACCCTGGTGCGCGTAGCGAAGCTTGATGCGGCGCCCGCTGACCAGCGGCGGCTGGTGGCTTTCGATGGCCGCTTCCAGCACGCGCGTCAGTTCCGGCGTGCTCATATCGCGCATGGCCGCCGCATAGACCTGGCGTACCGTCGCAAACAACTCGCCGACACCGCTGCCATGACGCGCGGAGATGAAATGCAGCGGCGCGAAATCGGCGAATTTCAGCCGCTGCTCGATTTGCTGACGAATCAGATCCCGCTGTTCTGTGGGAATGTTGTCCCATTTATTCACCGCAAGAACCAGTGCGCGACCCTGCTCGATCACCGTGCCCAACAGACTCGCGTCCTGCTCCGCAACCGTATCGTGCGCGTCCATCACAACGACGACCACGTGCGCGGATTCGATGGCCTGCAAGGTCTTGATGACGCTGAATTTCTCGACCGCTTCCTCGACGCGTGAGCGGCGCCGCACGCCGGCGGTATCGATCAAGGTATAGCGTTCGCCGTCCCGTTCGAAGGGCACGAGCACGGCATCGCGCGTGGTGCCGGGTTGATCAAAAGCCACCATGCGATTTTCGCCCAGCAAGCGATTGATCAAAGTGCTCTTGCCCACATTCGGGCGGCCGATCACCGCGACCTTGATACCCTGCATTTCCGGGCCGTCTTGAGGGTCCGGCGTGAGGCCTGCGAGGACCGTCTCGAGCAGCGAGATCACCCCCTGGTCATGGGCGGCCGCGATCGGCAGCGGCTCGCCCAGTCCCAATTGGTGAAAATCAGCCACCGCGATATCCTGATCGAAGCCTTCGGTCTTATTGACCGCCAAGAACACTGGCTTGCCGCTGCGGCGAGCCAGCTGCGCCACGAACTGGTCCTGGGGCGTAACTCCCGCACGGCCATCCACCAGCACGACGAGTCGATCGGCCTCGCTGATCGCACGCTCAGTCTGCGCGATCATCAAACTCTCGATCACATCGGCGTTCTCGACGAGGCCCCCCGTGTCCACGACGATGCACGGCACTTCTGTGCGTCGTGCGAATCCGTATTGCCGGTCGCGCGTCAGGCCCGGTAAATCCGCAACCAGCGCATCGCGCGTACCGGTCATGGCATTGAACAGGGTCGATTTGCCCACATTGGGGCGACCGATCAGCGCGACTACCGGCAGCATTACCGGCCCCTAAGACGACGGAGGAGGCGCGGGAGTTGCAGTCTCGGCTGGAGGTGGGGTCTTCTCGGCAGGAGGTGCAGTCTCGGCTGGAGGCGTGGTCTTCTCGGCGGGAGGTGTAGTCTCGGCCGCAGGCGTGGTCTCAGCGGGTGCCTCGCCCGCAGCCGGCGTTGCGGTCGGTGCGGCGGGCGCGGCCGGCGGGCTCGAAACTCGAGGAGTGGCTCGGTACGCCGCCAGGGTACCGCCGTCGGTCAACACGACGATGGTGTCGCCCGCTCCCGCCGGCGGATTGGAAACACGTTGCTTGGAGATGTGTTCTCTTGCCACCAGCGCCCCGGTGCCCTTGTCCAGCCAGTGAATGTAACCCTGGAAGTCCGCGATGGCGACCGCGGTGCCGGTGACGATGGGCGTGCTCAATCCGCGGAGCTTGAGCTTGTCGTTGCGCCACAGTTCGGCGCCGTCGCGCTGACGCAGGGCCACTACGATTCCGTCGGATTGGGTAACATATAAATTGTCGCCATCGACTGCCAGGCCACGATAGCTCGACATGTCGTGCGACCACCAAAGCTGTCCCGAATCGAGCGCCAGCATCGCCGTGCGGCCCTGAAAACCGGCGGCAAATACGTTGTCGCCGACGACGCGAACGGCCGAATCGATATCCACGAGCCGATCGAGTTCGGTGCGGCCGTGAGGAGACGCCAATGCCGTGTCCCAAATGGTGTCCCCGGTGATGAGCGACACAGCCATCACCTTGCCATTGTCGAAACCGCTGATCGCCGCCTCTTTGGCGACGACCGGTATCGCCGTGCCACGCAGACTCAAGCGTGGCACCTGTTGCTCGACGGACCATAGGGACTTGCCGGTGTGCGTATCGAGGCCATGCAGTCGGCCGTCGACCGAACGTATCACCACGACCTTCTCGCTGACGGCCGGAGCGGACAGGAGTTCCGAATTGATCTGCGAGCGCCACAGCTGACGGCCGGTGGCGCCATCCAACGCGATGACCGCTCCCTTGCTGCTGCCGGCCACCACAATGCCGAAACCGGCCGCCGGACCTGCCGAGATCGGCATCTTCAGCTTCTTGACCCACACATTGCGGCCCGTATCGAGGGCTACCGCAAGCACCTCACCCTTGTGGCTCGCGGCGAATACCAGACCGTTGTCGATCGCCGGCCCCAAGCCTAATCGCAGCTTGATCTGTTTCTTGCCGCCGCCGACACCTTCGCTCCAGAGTTTCTTCACCGGCAGGGTTGCTTTGAAATTTTTGACCAACGTGGCCGGCGGTTCGACGTCTTTGTCTTTGCTGCAGCCGGCAGCAAGGAGCAACGCCGCGAAACTTAAGGAGAGCAGTAAGCGCATCAGGGTTTAGCCTTCTCATTTGAGGCAAGGTCGGCCTTTTCGTTCGAGGCCAGGTCGGCAAGCTTCAGTTGCAGCCGTGCGGCGTCCACGCCGCCGTCGCCACCACCCAGGGCAGCGCCCAAGGCCGCGTTGTATTCCGCAATGGCACCGGGAATCTCCTTCTTCGAGTGCAGCGCGTCGCCATGAACCTCGTGATAGCGCCCCGCAAAGCTCCCGGGCGTACCCGCCGCGAGCGTCTTGATGGCATCGTCAGGCTTGCCCTGATCGATCAACACCCGCGCAAGGCGCAGGCGTGCGATCTGCCGCAGCTCCGTATCTTTGGAGTTGTCCATCACTTGGGTCAGGGGCGCCACGGCATCGGCGGATTTGCCGCTCTCCACATCGATGCGGGCAATCGTCAATTGCGCCTGATCGGCATAGGGCGAACTGGGGAAATCCTTGATGAGTCCGTCGGCAATTTGCAGGGATTTCTTTGAATCGTTCATTTGCAGCGCGAACGTCATCTGGCTGAACTGGTCCGCAGCACGAAGCGCAACCTCATTTTTATGCGCCTGGTAGTGCTGGTAGCCGAACCAACCACCAACGCCGAGCACGACGCCGCCGAGTATCCAGGGAGCATATTCAGTGAAAGCACGCTTGACGGCTTCCAGTTGTTCATCGTCGGTCAAATATTCTTCAGCCATGGTTCCGCTCCCCGCCCCTCTTGAGACCTAATAAGATGCCAATACGTTCACTGATTCGCTCGATCGGGCATTCCTCTTGCGCCAGTTCCCGGCGCAGCGCCTTGACGGCCACCACCCCCCTGGCCGCTTCGTCATCTCCCAATACGAGCGCAAATTCGGCGCCGCTCTTGTCGGCCCGCTTGAATTGCGTTTTGAAACTCCCGCCGCCGAGATTTATCTGCAAGGCCAGATCCGGCCAGGCATCGCGCAATTGCTCCGCCAATTTGAACCCCGGAATCTGCGCCTGTTCCCCGACCAGCACCAAATAGACCTGCGGCCGCTGCCTCAGCAGATCCAGGTTCTGCTTCTGCAGGAGCATGACGATGCGCTCCTGCCCCATGGCCCAGCCGATCCCCGGGGTGTCCGTGCCACCCAACTGCGCGACCAGGCCGTCATAGCGCCCGCCGGCGCATACAGTACTTTGCGAACCCAACTCGTCCGTGGTCCACTCGAATACGGTACGCGTGTAGTAATCGAGTCCGCGTACCAGATGCGGCTCAATATGGTACTCGATGCCGGCGCTATGCAATTGAGCGCACAAGGACTCGAAGTGCTCCCGAGATTCCGCGTCGAGGGAATCGAGCAACAGCGGTGCCCCGGCGACGATGCGCTGCATCTCCGGATTCTTGCTGTCCAGTATGCGCAGCGGATTACCGGTCAATCGCCGCCTGCTGTCTTCATCCAGAGACTCTGCGTGCGCGCCGAAATAGGCGGTGAGCTTTTGGCGGTAGATCGCGCGGGAAGCCGGTGTCCCCAACGAGTTCAGCGTCAGCTTCACGTCCCGTAGGCCGAGGAGCCTCAGGAGCCTGGCGGACAGCAAAATCATTTCCGCATCGACATCCGGCCCCTCGAATCCAAAGGCCTCGGCGTCAATTTGATGAAATTGGCGATAGCGACCGGCTTGCGGGCGCTCGCGCCGAAACATCGGCCCCATGCACCAGACGCGCAGGCGCCCTTCGCGCAGCAGTCCGTTCGAGATCACGGCGCGCACGATGCCGGCGGTCGCCTCTGGGCGCAACGTGATGTGATCTTCGCCCTGATCGATGAAGCTGAACATTTCCTTTTCGACGATATCGGTAAAATCGCCGATCGAACGCTTGAACAGCTGGGTTTGCTCGATCACGGGAACTCGGAACTCTTCATAGCCATAGCTTGAAAAGACCTGGCGCGTGATGCCCTCCAAGTGCTGCCAGGCTGCGATTTGCGCGGGCAATACATCATGCACACCACGCAAGGGCTCAATGATCTTGCTCAAGAGTCCGCTCAGCCGGGTGGTTGGCGCGCGTTGCGCGGCGGCGCACTGTGCGCTGGATCGGAACGCGGGGACTCGCCGCGCGAATCGCGCCGTAGGACCCCGTCGGCGCCGGCCTCGAAACGCGCGACATCGCCTGCGAAAAATTGCGGCCCGATCGCGACGGCCCGATCGTTGATTTCAAGTTGCACGCCACTGCCGAAACCCAGGTACACGCGCAGCGGCGCTGCACCGGCAATGGTCTTGACGCTGTTGGCAAGCCCGTTACCGGCGAACGTGCGCCGCCCATTGGCGTCATGCACATCCACCCATGAATCGGCCGAGAAGCTCATGCGCAGTCGCGCTCGGCCCGCGCCCGGGGGCGGGACCGCAGCCGCATCGGCCGAGGCCGGGCCGGCTGCGCCGCTATCGACGGCCGGTGACGGGACGGGCGCCGCACCCGTATCCTTCGCCATGGCCGGCGACTCGGCGGTTGAGCCCGCGCCGGACTCGGAGGTTGCATCCGCTGCCGCCGATGCCGCCCGCGCCGACGCCGCGGCCACCGGAGCACTGCTGATGGGCGCATTGGCGCGCTGATGCCAGGGTCTCCACCACAGCACGCCGGCCAGCAGCAATGCAGCGATCAGACCCCCGACGATCTGGGTCGGCGACCAATTGCCGAAAGCCGGTCCTTCGTCGCGCGTCGACAGGAGCATGCTCGGACCCGCGGACGTATGTTCGACCGGTCCCGGCGGACGCGATTCGTAGCCTGCCAAGATCTCGGCGGCCGGCAAGCCGAGCAATGCAGCGTACTTCTTCAAGTGACCTTTGGCGTAAACGGTCGGACCGATGCGTTTGTAATCGTCGGCCTCGAGCGCATCGATTACCCATCGATCCAGATGCAATTCATCGGCGGCCTTTTGCGCGCTCAAGCCGCGGCGTTCGCGTTCAGCCTTCAGCTTGCTGCCCGGAGGTACCACAAGCTCGCTCATCGATCGATGCCGTTGCGCATATTTTGCGCTTGCTCGGAATTCGGAAATTCAGTCTGCACGCGGCGCGCGTACACGGCCGCGGCGACCGGATCGCCCAGCTTGCGCTGCGCGCGGAATCCGAGCCACAGCACCTCCGGGGTGGGCGGATTCACCGCCAGATAGCGCTGAACGATTTCGAGCGCCCGGGCGGCATCGCCGCGATCGAATGCGACATTGCCCAATTGCAGCAGCGCCTCGGTGTAGTTCGGACTGATCGCGAGCGCACGATTGAAAAACATCTCGGCATTCACCAAGTCACCCGCGCTGCGCGCACAGGCACCGGCGTTGCTCAATGCCACCCACGGCGTCTGATACAACGGATTGACCGCAACTTCGAGGAATAACTTCCCCCCCGCCGCAGTCTTGCCCGTGCGGCAGAGAAATACGGCATACGTGTTCGCTATGTTCGGATCGCCCTTCCCCAGGCGGTTGGCGGCATCGTAGGCATGTTCTGCCTTTGACATTTCGTTGATCCTCTCGTACACCAGACCCGCAGTGATCTGCACGTCCGGGTTCGAGGAATCTTCACCGAGGGCCTTTTCGACGCACTCGCGCGCGTTCGCCAGCTGGCCAAGCTTCATGTACTCGATGGCCAGTTGCATATTGGCAATCGCGGCTTTGGCCGGCTCCTTCTTGTACGTGCGCACCGGGCGCTGATATGCCGGCGGATTGTGGTTGCAAGAGGTCAGAATGAACGCCGCCATCACGGCGGCCACCGGGACGGCGCGAAGTAATTTCGGATTCAGCTTCATTGAATTTCCGCCGGAGTGCGCGACACCGTTGAGAGTTTTGTCCCGAGCCGCACCAGCGTGCGATCCGTGACCCGCCCAGCCAATTGACCGCACGCCGCCTCGATGTCATCTCCGCGCGTTCTGCGCGTGGTGGCGATGACGCCGTGATCATTGAGAATGTCTCGGAACTTCAAAATGGCTGCGGTCGGAGATCGCCGGTAGCGTGTGCCCGGAAACACGTTGAAAGGAATGAGGTTGAGCTTCGCCGGATGACCCTGCATCAGGCGGGCGAGCTGCCGCGCATGGTCCGGTTTGTCATTCACGCCGTCCAGCATGACGTATTCGAAGGTAATGCTGCGCCCGTTTTGCTGATCGATGTAATGCCAGCATGCGGCAAGCAATTCGGCAATCGGATGTTTTCGATTGATAGGCACGAGTTCGTTGCGCAGCTCATCGTTCGGCGCATGCAATGATACTGCCAACGCGACATTGCACTCCTCGGCCAATTTGTAGATTTGCGGCACCAGCCCGGAAGTGCTCAAGGTCACGCGGCGCCGCGATAAGTCGTAGCCCAAATCGTCCAGGAAAATGCGCATGGCGGGCAGCACATTGCGGTAATTGGCGAGCGGTTCCCCCATGCCCATGAACACGATATTGGTGATGCTGCGCCGGCCCTCATCGGCTGTTCCCGCGCGCGCTGCAGCCAGTTCGCGCTGCGCCAGCCAGACCTGGCCCACGATTTCCGCAGCGCTCAAATTGCGATTGAATCCTTGCTGAGCGGTCGCGCAAAAGGTGCAGTCCATGGCGCAGCCCACCTGACTCGAGATGCATAGCGTGCCGCGATCGGGTTCGGGGATATAGACGGTCTCGATCCCCTGCACCTCGTCCATGCGCAGCATCCATTTGCGGGTGCCATCCTTCGACACTTGCTCGGTCACGATCTGCGGAACGGTGATTTCGGCGATCTGCGCGAGCTGCGCGCGAAACTCCTGCTTCAGATCGCTCATCGTGGAGAAATCCGCGGCACCGCGCCGGTAGATCCACTTCATGAGCTGACGCGCACGAAATGGCTTCGCGCCGAGACGCGCCGCAACGAACGTCTCGAGCTGCGCGCGGGGAAGGCCCAGTAAATTCACGCGATCGCTCGACACTCGATCCCCCTTATCGCCGCTACGCTAACGCGTACGCGGACAGAGCTCAATGTCACGGAAGAAGTACGCGATTTCGCGTGCCGCCGTGTCCTTGGCGTCGGAACCATGCACGATGTTCTCATCGATGCTGGT
>Ga0210406_10002691_pt1 | contig 20072 bp, 13 predicted proteins | sample IncBWC30MmetaG_FD_155454 | JGI IMG/M metagenome (GOLD analysis project Ga0210406, IMG submission 155454) | Forest soil microbial communities from Barre Woods Harvard Forest LTER site, Petersham, Massachusetts, United States - Inc-BW-C-30-M | ecosystem: Environmental > Terrestrial > Soil >... | reverse complement strand
GAGAGTGCTCGACTCCACGATAGAGGTGCCCATCCGCGACGAAACCAGTTCCAATACCGGTTCCGATGGTGACATAAATCAGCTTCTTCGTATTCTTGCCTGCACCCAAAGCCGCTTCTGCTAGAGCGGCTGCGTCGCCGTCGTTTTCCATGGCAACGTTCACGTGAAAGATCGCGGCGAGGTCTTCAACTGGATTTTCACCTTCCCATTTCGGAAAGAAATTCACTTTGCCGAACCGTCCTGTTAGGGGATCGACGGGTCCCGTTGATCCGATGCCGATTCCTGAGATCTCCACTCCTGCTGTACAAGCCGTGGTCTCAAGCATGCTTCTGATATTTGCAAGAGCCCGAGAATAGCCGCCACCGGCGTCAGTCGGGCACTGGAGGTGTGCTCGTACCTTCCCGTCATCGTCAACGATGCCAGCGGCGATCTTCGTTCCCCCGATATCTAAAGCTCCAATCAATGCTGATAACCAAGCCTAAAACCGGGGCGTCTCGGGAACCTTATGACCACGACAGTCAAAAGCGCGCCTGGCGAGTCTTTCATGCTAACCGGTAATTTTCGGATCCAAAAGCGCGGACTCAAAAAAGGAGTTGCAGCGAGAATTGCAGATGCCGCCAACGTCCACTACCTGCGATCAATGGGTTTCCGAAAGAGGTATATGAACCTCATATGTATTTAAGGTGTCAAGGTAATTCTTCTCGACCCAAAATTTGGCAAGCGCATCGGATCCAGTTGCGTGTGGTTTAACGTATTTATTCTTAACAAGTTGAATGGGACCTCTTACTGCAGTTGTGGGTATTGGACCAAACATCGCAGAAGAGCTAGTAGCTACGTTGTATACTACGTCTGCTCCTAACCCTTGGAGGTCGTCTCTTGGCACAATCGACAGGATCGGCCGCTTCCGTCAGCGTGGAGAGGCTCGGGCTCACCATCGACAGCAACAGTTTCGTTCCTTACTACGTGCAAATTGTCGATCACGTGCGTGAGTTGATCAAGAAAGACGAGTTAAGGCAGGGACAAACGTTTTGCTCCGAAGGCGAAATTGCGCGGGCTCTCAACATCAGCAAAATGCCTGTTCGCCAAGCTTTCCAGAAACTGCGTTCAGAGGGACTACTGGTGATCGCCAAGGGCAAGCGTCCCGTGGTCGGCTCCAGCCGAGTGCCTTGGAATTTTCAGCAGCTTCGGGGTTTCAGCGAAGAGATGCGCAGGCGAGGTCTTAATCCTTCCGCAAAGGTGCTCGGCATAGGTCTGGAGGAGCCTGATCTCGAGGTTGCGCAGGCTCTGAAGTTAACTCCTGGAGAACGCGTGTATCGGATTCGACGACTCCGATCGGTCAATGACGAGCCCGTGGCCGTGGTCACGAGTTACCTTCCCGCACGCATTTTTGTCGGGATTGATAGAGAAGATCTGGAGAAACAATCGCTCTATTCCATCTTCGAGCGAACTTACAAACGCAAATTGCAATGGGCAGAAGAAATAATTGGAGCTATGGCTGCAGGAGAGGAAGAAGCAGAAATACTTCAAGCTTCCGTTGGGAGTGGACTTCTGATCATTCGAGAGACAACTTATGACTCTCAAAACGTTGCCATCGAATACAGTCTCTCCCTTTTGCGCGGTGATCGTTACACAGCTTCGGTAATTTCAGTTCGAAAAAATTGACGAGAGAGTCGCAAAAGACAACCAGATAACGCGGTTAAAACTAACGAAACTCGCATATAGACTATGTATATCATGCTGATATGCGTGTTGCAGAAATGTTAAATTTCTTAGCATTTGGTCGCATTCTCTGCCTTTCGTGAACATTGGTTATCTCCCTGAAGATAAAAGAGTAATCGGCCCGGGACACCCCTCTTCGATACTTCAACACCAAACCCGTGTGGAAATATTTTGCTTGATCTCGTAACTACATCTGCGGTTTCTAGTTGTCACCTGATTCGATCGACTGGGCCCTACGCACGAGAAATTAGGCCGGAGCGTCAAAGCGGTTATCCAGATTGGACCTAATCCAACGCCATGCAGAAGAAGAGATTTCTTGCGGAGGAAATCATGGCCAGCCTCGGATCTGCACGTCAGCAAAACTTTACGACAATGCTTTTTGGCCGTCGGGGTGAGAATGTCCGCGAATATCTGGGAGGGCGTATGCGTCTAGTCAGAACCCAAAGTAGCCGTGTTTCGTTTCGTGTCTATTTCTTCCTAGCTCTGGCGTCCGTAAGCTTGTTCTTCGTCGGCATGGCTTGGGCGGGGGTGACCGGCAGCATCTCAGGCGTGATACGCGATTCCAGCGGGGCGGTAGTCCCCGGGGTCGAGGTATCCGCCCACAATACTGAGACCGGACTTCAGTGGACCACCTCGACAGATAGCAAGGGATTCTATTCGTTTCAGGCGCTGCCAGTCGGAACCTACGACGTCGAGGCCAACAAAACCGGGTTTAAGGGATATCGGCAATCCGGGATCGTCATAAACGTCAACTCCTCCATAGCTGTGGACGTAGCCTTGCAAACGGGGGCGGTCGTAGAAAGGGTCACTGTCGCCAGCGATGCAGTCCACGTGGAAGAGACTAGCACTCAGATGGGCGAGGTGATTGACAGCCGGAAGATAACAGAAGTGCCTTTGGTGGCTCGCAGTTTCACGGACCTGCTCGCGCTACAGCCAGGAGTTGTGCCCGTAGCTTCCGGACTATCCGGAGGCACGAGCGGAACATTCGTCTCGCTTGGGTTCGCAATCAACTTAGTTTCAGGCGATCTGAACGCTGGCAATCTTTCCGTCAACGGCATGCGGGAAGCTTCAAACGGCTTCCTGCTGAACGGAGCCGTCGTCGAGGAAACGGCCGTCCACGGCACGGCGGCGATTCCCAACCTCGACTCCATCGGTGAATTCCGCATTATCACAAACAATTTTGACCCCGAGTACGGTAGCTATGCTGGGGGGCAAATCAATGTGATCACCAAATCGGGGACGAATCGGTTTCATGGTAACGTTTTCGAATTTTTGCGCAATACGCGTTTGAATACGCGCAATTATTTCGCCCTGCCTGGAAGCAAACTCGCTGCTTTTCAGCAGAATCAGTTCGGCGGGACATTCGGGGGGCCGATCCTCCGTAATAAGCTGTTTTTCTTTGGAGACTACCAGGGAAACCGAAAAGTAATCGGACAATTCGGACAAGGCGGCGGCGACATAGCGGTTCCCAGTGACGCGGAACGTACCGGCGATTTTTCAGCTGTGAGTTCACAAATGACGGGAACCGTTCAAGGCCCGTACTGGGCACAACAACTGGCGACTGCGCTGGGGTACCCGGTGACCCAAAACGAGCCCTATTTTTTTACTGGGTGCACCCAAGCGACTTGCGTGTTTCCCGGCGCCGTTATACCAAGCGCGGCATTTTCTACACCATCAAAAAATGTTCTTCAATACATTCCAGAGCCGAATACTTCCATCAATGGTGTCCCAGAGTTCCAAACATCGAGCACAAACCTGTATTTGCGAGACAACAAGTTCAGCGTACGGGTGGACGGCAATACCCGCGTCGGGCTTCTTTCCGGGTACTACTTTTCCGACAAATATGTCTCCAGTGCTGGTAACCCTGTCACCCCTGCCTTCACCGGCGAAAATACAGGCCACGTGCAAGTAGCCAACTTCGGCGTCACCACGACGATCGGTAGCGCCGCGGTGAACGAGGCGCGTATCGCCTATATCCGCAACTTCACAGTGAATTTTTCCACCGGCGGCAACCGCGGCCTCAGCGTTCTAACCGGGTTGGGCTTTACCGGCATTGTCCCAGTGCAGCCGGCTTATGCTGGCGTACCCGGGATTAACTTCAATAACTTCAGTACTGGGAACTCGGGCGCTCCCGCACCCATCATCCAAAACACTTACCAAGCATTGGATAACTACAGCAAGGTGATGGGCCGACACACCATGAAATTTGGAGGTGACACTCGTTACACCTGGCAAATATGGAAGAACTTAGGGTCCAACGGGGCCTACGGTTTCAATGGGAACGAAACCGGAATTGACTTCGCCGATTACCTCATAGGCGCTCCGAACTACTATCAACAAGGCCAGGGGTATCCATCAAATGGCCGTAACTTCTACTTGGGTGGATATGGCCAGGACAGTTGGCGCGTGCGTCCTAACCTCACACTGAACTATGGTTTGCGTTATGAGATTGCCACTCCCTGGTGGGAGAAGCACAATGAAATTCAAACCTTAGTGCCGGGCTTGCAGTCGCAAGTCTTTCCGGGCTCACCTACCGGCTGGGTTTTCCCCGGTGATCCGGGCATCCCAAAGACACTGGCGCCGATCCGCTACGATAATTTCGCCCCGCGTATCGGAATCGCCTATTCACCGAGTACTGACAGTGGATTCCTGCGCAAGCTGACCGGTGGACCGGGAAATACCAGCATCCGTGCCAGTTGGGGGAAATTCTATACCACCTTTGAAGGTGGAACCGATTACAACGAGATTGGCGATGCTCCCTTTGGCTTTTATTACGGTAGTCCGGTGCCCCCAGAGTTTGCCAATCCCTTCATTGACCGGGGTACTGGGTTTAACGAGGGCCAAAGATTTCCTGCCCCGCCCCCGCCTTTCAATGTTTCCGCCAAGAATCCCGACAATTCCGTAAATTGGGCGAATGAGGAGCCCATTGGTAGCTCGCCCGGATTTTATTACAAGAATGTTAATCCTTATGCTGAAGATTACGAGCTCGCCATTGATCGTCAATTTGGCCGCGCCACCCTTATGAAGATAGCTTATGTCGGAAGCCAAGCTCATCACCTTCTCTCGGCAGAGGAAGCAAATCCGGGGAGTCCAGCTTTATGCCTCAGCGTGAGTCAGGCAAGCCAGGTTGCTCCAGGCACCGCGACTTGTGGACCCAACGGGGAGAATGGCGTTTATACGACCGTCGGAGGCACTGTCATCAATAGCACGCGTGCTCCATTCGGACCCGCCTTTACCAGCGACGCTTATTTCAAGACGATTGGAATCTCTAACTATAACTCTCTGCAAACGAGCTTGCGTCACGTAGTACAGGGCATGGAGTTTCTTGCCTCGTATACCTACAGCCGGTCCATGGACAATGCATCCGGTTACGGAGAGGGAATCAATTTCGAAAACCCGAATCAGAAGGCCCTTTCTTCTTTTGATGTCACCCATAACTTCGTCATCAGCTATGACTACACTCTGCCGTTTTACAGGCTGAAGTCGAACCGGTTGACGAACGGTTGGACGGTTAGCGGAGTCACTCACTTTTCCACTGGTCTGCCGGTGTTCATGCTGGAGAATGACGACCGTTCGCTATTGGGGACCTCCGGATCGGGCCCGATTCAACTTCCCCTCGACACGCCCAATTACACGCCCGGTCCGCTGAACTTCACCAATCCCCGCTCCAGACAACCGTACTTCAACACTTCCTTGTTTACTCAGGAACCGCTCGGACAGCTGGGAAACGCCCCACGCTTCTTCTTCCATGGTCCTGGGCTTAACAACTGGGACATCAATTTGCAGAAAATCACTAACATCACCGAAAGCATGAACGTGGCATTCCGGGCGGAGTTTTTCAATGCCTTCAACCACGCGCAGTTCGGCCTACCCGATGGCAACTTCACGGATTCGACCTTCGGGCTGGTAACTTCGGCAAATCCAGGGCGCATCATACAGTTCGGGCTGAAATTCGCGTTCTAGAAAATCTTTGCTCCAAATCGTAGGGCGCCTGACTTACAGCTGCCGAAAGGCTCGCACGAAGAGCACTTTTGCGGTATGACTTCTTTCTAGCGTTTTTCGCGAAGCCAGAAAGCAAACCCATGCGGCGTCGCCAATTCATAAAATCCCTTCTCGGCAGCACTTTGCTGTGGAAGCCTTCGTGGTTGCTTGCGGGGCAGGACTCTTCCAGTGCGCCGCCGCCAGACTTCGCGGTGAAACGCGTCCTGGTGATGTTCAAGTGCCACTTCGATGCCGGCTTCGCGGAAACTCAGGCAACCATGGTTCGGCGCTACTTCACGGACTTTTTTCCGCAGGCCATGAATTTTGCCAGCCGTCTGCGTGACTCCGGCCGCTATCGCTATGTTTGGACGACCGGGTCGTGGTTGCTCTACGAGTATTTGGAGCAGGCTACTCCGGAACGACGCCGCCGCATGGAGCAAGCCATAGCAAGAGGCGACATCGCGTGGCACGCGCTGCCCTTCACCTGGCAGACCGAGATGCTCGGTCCATCGATGATCCAGGGGAGCATTGCACTATCTCGGTCGCTAGATCGGAGATTTGGACGAACCACGACCGGTGCCAAGATGACCGACGTGCCGGGACACACGCGTGGTCTGATCGCCCCATTGGCTGAGCAGGGAGTGAAATTTATCGATCTTGGCGTCAACGATGCCAGTAAAGTTCCGCAAGTGCCTCCAGTGTTTCTCTGGAAGGGGCCAACAGGATCAACCCTGGCCGTGATGTATCACCCGGGGTACGGTGCAGTGGTGCGCGTGCCTCATTCGGACTTGGCAGTGGCGACTGTTGTGCGGGATGATGACTCCGGGCCACACACGATGCAGGAAGTACAGGAGACATACTCAAGCCTAAGCACTCGTTTCCCCAATGCTGAAATGGTTGCCACGAACTTGACCGAAATTGCCAACGCCATCGAGCCTTACCGCAACTCGCTGCCAGTGGTGACCAGCGAAATTGGTGACACATGGATCCATGGCGTGGCGAGTGATCCTCTCAAACTCGCCCGCTACCGCGAAGTGGCACGGTTACGGCAAGGATGGTTGGACCAAGGCAAATTCACAATCGGCGATGCAACAGATATCGCCTTGCTTCGTCACTTGCTTCTGGAGGTGGAACACACCTGGGGCACAGATACCAAGACCTGGCTCGACTTCGATCACTACACTCCGGCCGACTTGTCCCCCATGCTCGACACTAAGAATTACAAAGTCGTTGAGTTTAGTTGGCAGGAGAAACGTCAGGAACTTTTTAATGCTATCGACACTCTTCCGCCTAAGCTGAAAGAAGAAGCGCAACAAGCTGTTCAAAGCCTGCAGGCGAAGCAACCTCGCGTCTCGCATCCCATTCCACTTCCGCCGGGCAACGAGATCGAAACCGCGCATTTCATCTTGGGAGTCGACTCAAGAACAGGAGCAATCTGCCGTCTTCGCAATAAGAAGTCAGGCCGTGAGTGGGCTTCGAACGAACGGTTATTAGGTCTATTTTCGTATCAGACGTTGTCCCAACAAGACTACACCCAGTTTTTCGCAAGCTATGTAATGAGTGAAGAGGATTGGGCCAAGAAGGATTTCGGCAAACCGAATATCGAACGATTTGGAGCCAAGAGCCAGGAGTGGTTCCCCTCAGTTGTGAATGTCCAATGGGAAGAATCCGAAAAAGAGCATCGCCTGCTCGCGCAAATGGTAATCAATGACGCAAATGCGCTGCAAAGCGGCCGCGCAGCATTTCCGCGACAGATGTTCATGGAACTTCTTCTTCCAAGACGAGAGCCCGTGGTTCATTTGAATTTTTATTGGTTTCAAAAATCAGCTACGCGCTTGCCTGAAGCTCTTTGGCTGAGTTTCCAACCGATCACGCCGGATGCTCAAGGTTGGGAGCTGGAAAAATCAGGTGAACTCGTATCCCCGTACGACGTCGTGGTCTCGGGCAATCGCCACATGCATGCACTGTCAAAAGGGTTCAGCTACAAGGATGGAAACGGAGAGTTCGTGGTCGAAACTCTGGACGCGCCGCTGGTCGCTTTGGGCGTGAAATCACCCCTATATTTTTCGGACCAGCAGCCCGACCTGTCTAAAGGCGTTCATTGCAACCTCTTCAACAATGCATGGGGAACGAACTACATCATGTGGTTCGGAGAAGACATGCGATTTCGTTACTTGATTCGCGCTTGATGTCGCCATCCAAGCTCCAGATTAGCGACCTCTTTGCGGCCTGCTAACGCACAGCCCGAACCTGTACAACAGGAACTGGAGGTATCGAATCTTGGCCGCGAATGGATTGCCATATCACGCGATTCAATTCGGCTTCCGGTGCTCGGTCGGGGTGAGTGAAGTCCCATCGCGCGGATTCCTTCGCCCCTGGTGCATCCGGACTATTCATCTCATGAAGAGAGATATCCGGCGTCAACGCTTTGTAAGGCTCGAGCACGGGTTGCGGATCAAAATCGGGAAGTAAGCTTGGTGCCCGGTCATCGAAATAAGTAAGGCTCGTCATGCCCAGGATTTGCTCCATCGTCTTGAGTGCGGAGGCCGTCTGAAAACGCGCGTGCTCGACTGCGCGGCGATGTGTAAACGAGGACACGACCATCAGGATCGAGCGATGCGCATCCACATGGTCAGGACCACTCTGAGCGTCATCTTCCAGAACGAAGATGACACTGTGTGCCCAAAACCGACTGTGGGAAATAGTCTCGACGATTCGCCCGAGCGCAAGATCATTGTCTGCAACCATCGCCCGCGGGGTCGGGTAACCCGGCCGGGTGCCGCTAGTATGGTCGTTGGGAAGATGAATAATACTTAGTTGGGGCAGTTTGCCATTGGTTTCGAAGGCGCGGAATTCCCGCTGCCACTCATCCACCCGTGCCTGATCAGTGACGTCTCCAATTTCGTCCCGGTAATACGGATCAAAATGATTTTTTAATCCCGCCAAGTACACCACGTCTTTGTTTTTGTCTTTCTTATCAGGAACGCCCCACTCGCCATAATCGCGATAAGTGATCCCCAGTTTCTCAGCCCGATCCCACAGAAAGCCTGATCCGGGAGCCGCAATCGGATGATCATGGTCTTCATCTCCGTCATATGGGGCATCGAATGCTGCTTCCGCGTGGCCTGAGTATGTGGTGGACCACAGCCGCGCCACATAGTCAGTTGCCGTTGCAGACATGGACCAGAAGTGTCCGTCAGCGCTCACATCTCCGTTCACAAAAAAATTATCGAACAGAATAAAATCACGCGCTAAAGCATGATGGTTTGGAGTATTGGTCTCTCCAAACAGCACCAGGCGTGGATCGCCATTTCCCTGCGGGAGGTCGCCCAAAACCTGATCGTAGGTGCGATTCTCTTTCAAAATGTAGAAAACGTGCTGAATCGGGCTCGAAACCGCTGAAAACTGAGCGATACGCGCTTTTCCAATTTCCGTTTCTTCGGGCCTAGGTTCATAAACTTGCTGCCGGAGAGTCGTGGTTTTCATTTCCTGCCCGTCGGCTGAATAACCTTCAATGCCGCCGCCAATGATTGATCCAATCTTCGAATAGTCCGTCGCGGTGGCGCCCGGAGGCCCAGTAGGACCGGTTACGGCATTTCGTCCATTCGCGACGAATAACACACGGGATCGGGCTGAAAAGCACAGCGCCGTAGGATAGGCTCCGGCACTGAATAATCGATTGTACGAGTACACAATCTGTTTCTCGAATTTGACTTGAAAAACCGCAACAGCATCCACAGCTGCGAGAGCGACATAGAATTTTCCGGTCTTTGAATCCGCCGCTAATGCAACCGGCTGTGCACCGCCCAACGGCACGTTTGGAATATCCAAATGAAAACGGCGCATCTCAACCTGTTTGACAAGATCAATCACAGAAACGTCGTCGGAATCGGAACATGCAACCAACAAATGTCGCGCCTTCGGCAAATAGAGCATTTCGTTGGGATGGCTGCCGACAGGAATGAGCGCGATGCGCTCGAGCGTACCGGCATTTACGAGTGCAACGGCGTGCTCTCCCCAGAGGCTGACCGCTAATCTTCCAGATGGAAGACTGACAATCGCGTATGGGAAAGCTCCGACCTTAGCGGTGCCCAAGATCTTGCCCGTCACGTAATCGACTCGCAACAGACTTTCGTTCTGGTTACAGGCAACCCAGGCCGTACCGTCCATTGCCAACGCTAAGCCGGCGGGCAAGGGGCAACCCTCCAAGCGAACTTCCCGCATATCGCTGAATGTTCCCGCGTTCAACGCGATCACATATAAGGAAGATTCCGCCGACGAAGCGATCACTAATTTCCGTTTTGCGTCGTAAGCCAGTCCGTACCATGCGGCAGGGAGCTCGATATGGCCTGAGACTTTGTGGTTTTGCTCATCGTAGCTCTGAAGATACGCATTGTGCCAACCTGAATTCGTGCTGATCAGCCATCTGCCGTCGACTTCCAACAGATTGAGTGGCATATCGCCGCCCGCAACGCGACTGGTTGCGACACTGGAGGGCGCCGCAAAGCTATGCGCGCTTTGGAATGCCCAGGCGAGTAGCAGCAAAGTAAGGATCGTTCTCGGACGCATGAAACTTTCAAACATGTACGGCTTAAAGAAACCGAGCATTGGCGAAACATAAACTCACGAAGCCTGACCGGCAATGGAACCTGCTCGACAATATACCAAGGGCCTTGAGTCATCTGCTGCGAGAAGTATCCTTTTAACATCGACAATCAGACTTGGGCCTCTTGAGGGGATCGGGGTATTCCGTGAACTGGCGCCTGATTCACCCTGGAGGCACTTCGATTCTCGCCTCTTCAGCCGTCAACTGACTGTCCACTCTGAAGCGGCCGATTCAATTTGGGGCGGTCCCAAGATGGTGGCCAGGGAGGGGAGTTGAACCCCCGGCGCCAGCCTTTTCAGGGCTGCATTTTTTGCGCCTAAACCCTTTTTCAATCAACAACTTAATTCGTCAAGATGGCCATATTATTGTGACCGTTCTGTGACCAAGCGCCGATGTTCGCCTAAACGTCGGCCTGAAGCCCTATGTATAAGGATCGCGACAGCAAGTATTCATCTGGAAGCGAATATCTCGGCCTTGAACCGTTCTCATACTGAGTACAATTGTTCTCGGAATGAGTACACACAGTGGTGTGGCGGATCTTCTGTTCGGACGCACGCGAGGCGCGGTTCTGGCCCTGCTCTATGGCCGCGTCGATCAATCTTTCTACACGCGCCAGATCGCACGCGAAGTAGATGCCAGCGTCGGCGCGGTTCAACGGGAGCTTGAAAACCTCTCGAAAGTGGGTCTTATCGTTCGCAGCTCAGTCGGCAGTCAGGTTTTTTATCAGGCCAACCGAGAGGCTCCCGTTTTTTCGGAGATGCGCGCTCTGGTAAGCATGACAATTGGTATCTTCAGCGTTCTGCAGTCAGCGCTGCACCCTCTAGCAAAGCGAGTACTTGTGGCATTTGTGTATGGGTCGGTGGCACGGGAGGAAGAGACGGCGCAGAGCGACGTAGATCTTTTGGTTGTTGGGAAGGCCACGCTTGACGAGGTACTTTCGCGGCTCACTAGCGTCGAGAAGAACATCGGCCGCCCTATCAATCTAACCTTATATTCCGTCGCGGAATTCAAGTCCAAACTTGCGGACCGGAATCATTTCTTGAACGCCGTACTCAACGGACAAAAGGTATTCTTGGTGGGAGACGAGAATGAGCTTAGTGTGGGTTCCGGAAATTCTGAGCCGTTAATTCCGGAAATTCTGAGCCGATCGGCTTTGGAAGGCGAAACCTCCTCTAAGTTTAGATGACGTGTCCGACCTGATGGTCCGTCGAGGGGTACAAAGCGTCCGCGTTCCAGGACTCGATCGAGGATAGCAGCTGCCAGGTCCTCGTCGTGCAACACCTTTCCCCACACACTGAGCGGCTTATTGGTGGTAAAGATCATCGGCCGTTTTCTGAGATGGCGATCATTCACCACATGGAACAGAACATTGGCAGCGTCGGGGCCATAGCTTAAGTATCCGATCTCGTCGATCACAAGGACGTGAGGACGAGTGTAGGCGGACAATGATTGGTGTAAGAGGCCTTTGGCGCTGGCGTTGGACAGATCCTCAATGAGTTTGGCGGCGGTGATGCAAAGGGTCTCGAAGCCATTCTGGATAGCGCGATAGCCAATGGCCACGGCGAGATGAGTTTTGCCGCGGCCAGCCTTGCCGTAAAGGATCAAGGAGCGGCCCTCGGTGACGAAGTCCGGTCCCAGATAGGAACCAAGCAGCGATTGCCGCAGAGTGGACTGCAAAGTGAAATCGAACTCATCAATGGTCTTGAAGAAGGGAAAGTGAGCCTGGCGGGTGCAGCGCTGCAGGCGGGTTTGCTTGCGGTGCGCCACTTCTTCGGCCAGCAGAAGAGCGAGAAAGTCGCGATAGGTCCAGTTTTCTTTCTCGGCTCGATCCGCTACCTCTTGGTAGATGCGGCGTGTATGCGCCAGGTTGAGACGTCGGAACAGAGGCTCGAGCTGGCCTTCGGAAAGTTTCGGGATGGCCGGCACGGGCATGGGCTGGGATGGCTTCTTGGTCATTGCATTCTCCTTGCGATGTGATTTACGGCTCGGCGCCATCTGTGGGTAGAAGGGCCGTGGAAAAAGCCGTTCCGCGGAAGAGTCCAAAGGCAGGACTTTCCCACGGCACTTGAAAATCCCGCAACCCCCGCGGGATTTTCACTTTTCCCACCGCCCCGGCTACGGCGGTGAGCTTTTCCGGTTAATTCCCAGAAAACTTTTGCGCGAGGATCGCCTAGGAACGACGATCGCCACCTCGGTCGACCTCTAGCATCCCCCGGTGTGTGCTTTTTCCGTACCTCTGAAGGCACGGGCGCACAACCGGCTTCCCCGACCTTGCCGGCTTCCGTTTTCATTGCACCACCTCCGGAAAGTTCAACTTTGATTGCAGAGCTCGCTCCACGTAAAACGCACCAAACACTTGTTCCTGAAGACCGGCTTCCATGGCTCGCCGCAGAACCTCCGGACCATGACTCTGCAGGATCGCGTGCAGTCGATCGACATCCTCGTACCATTGCCGCGGCCGACGATGCACAATCTCGGTGAGATAGCGAATCGCAGGCTCCCCTAACTCCAGCAACTGCTGCCGTTTCAGATAACGTCGACCCGCGTTTTCCCGACACTGCGGCCACCAACGCGGCGCGATGCTCCGCCAGGGAAGATCCTTCGTGCGCCACGAATTTCCGGGGATGCAGCGCTTCATAACGACCGGCCACAATGCGCACTCGTTGCCGATACAAGTACAACGTGCCCGGCATACTGATCGCCTCCGGCGGCATCGAGTAAGCGTGGTCGTCGTGCAACACCGTTCCGGTGGGGCCCACATAGACGGGAATGCGTAAGGCCAGATCTTCCGGCTGTACTTTCAAAGGACGAAGTCGAGGCTTCTCTTCGGCCCAGCGCACCGCGGGAATCACGCCGGTGGCGCGGCACGGACGCTCCTCATTCACTTCGCCGTGCCAAGCTTGCAGTTGCTGGCGAAGATCTTCCTCATCGTGAAACCGACGGACCTTGAAGAAAGAAGACTTGACGAAACCGACCAGGTTCTCCACGCTTCCTTTTTGCTGGGCGCGGTAGGGCCAGCACAACTCCACCCCCACCCCCATCTCCAGCGTGGCGTAGGCAAAGATGGGATTCCATTCGGTCACTTCCCCATTTTTCTGCCACTGCAGAGCGATCGTCTTGGGTCGATCAAACACACACAGCAGGGGACGTCCGCCCCAGCTGGCCAGATGCTCCGCCAAGGTGCGCACCAAACTTTCCACCGCCTCATCCGGGACCAAACTGACGCGCATCAAGCGTGAGTACTTCAGTCGAGAGGCGAAAAAATGGATGCGCCGGCGGGTGCCCGAGACGAACTCCACTTCGATTTCTCCAAAATCGTGCTGACTGAACTCCCCCGGGAGGCCTTCGAAACGAACCAGCGGCTTGGCCGACTTCGGGCGCAGCGAGGCCACCAGCGCGTAGAGAGCAGTCTTGCCGCCCTCATAGCCTGCCTCCCGCACTCGCCGCAGAATCTCCAGCGACGCTAGATCGGGTGTGTGCTGCAGAATCTCCAGGATCGGTTTCCGGAAATTCGCCACCGTGCTGGGCCGCCCCACCTGTCGTTGGGCGCGCTCCGCCGCATCATCGACATGCACCACTGGGCCCTCTTGCGCGATGCGCTTCACCGAGCACAGCGATACTCCCGTCAGCCGGGCCACCTCCGCCTTACCGTGGCCCGCCTTCAATAAAATCTCCACTTCGTGACGCTTTAACATACTCAGCATCCTCCTCTCCCTCCGCCTCCACCGGTCCTTGGACCGACGCGGAGGCATAGGGAGAAGTTCTACCGCTTGTGACTATCACTGGGTGGCTCAGAATTTCCGGAATTAGGCGGCTCAGAATTTCCGGAACTCACACTTAGAAAAGTGGGTGGAGTACGGTTGGCTCAGGCGAGAGCCGACTAGTCCTCGTGAAATCAAAGATCTTCTGGGAATTGTGGAACGTAGCCTCGCGGATTCTAGGGTCGAAGCTGTATCGACCGATCTCCGATTTATCGCTGCTTTCAACGCGGCGCTCCAGCGTCGCAACTACTGCGCTCCGCGCCTCAGGTCATCGCACCGTGACGCAAGCAGGCCACCACGTCAAAACAATCGAATCTCTGGAGCTCACCATAGGAGCCAACCCCAAGCTCATTCAGAGATTCAAGATATTCAACAACAACCGGAACAAATCGTTTTATGACGTGGCCGGTGCCGTATCAGACCAAGAACTGGAAGCAATCGTAAAGTTGGCGACTGAACTCAGAGACAGTACCCTTACGTGGCTGCGAAAAACCCATCCCGAGCTTTTAAAAACCTGACCGGAAAACCGAACCCTCGGATCTACACAGCGATGATTTCTAACACTTTGAGGCGCAAACGACTTTCGGCACATTTGTTGTTTCCAAAACCCTCATCGAACCCTTCAGGAGCTTCAGCAAGGATTCATTTAGTGACAGTCCTGATATCGCAGTGGAAGAACAAATACGATAAGGAAATACAACGAGTTGCAAGAGGCGGCCGGCCACCTAAGTCCTTGCTAGTCCGTACAAGCCAACACACTTACGTCCCGTAATCCGTACCGCGAACAAAGCCGCTATGTTGGATGCAGACCTACCGGGTACAACCGAATGCACTCGGGCGGATGGTCGTTAAAATCATCAGTTTTTTTGCGGCGGCGTGGGGGCACATCTCCTCAACCAAAAAATTCGAGCAATTCATTTATGACATCCTGAGGTCTCTCTTCTTGCAGAAAGTGACCGCAATCGAGAGGCTTTCCCGTCACCGGCGCGGCAGACTTCTCCCGCCAAGTGGCGAGCACGTCCCATAACGGGCCCACTGTGCCCTTCGCGCCCCACAGAGCGCGAAGTGGACATTGGATCTTTCTGCCGGCTTTATCGTCGGCTTGGTCCAATTCCAGGTCAATGTCCGCAGCGGCTCGGAAATCCTCACAGGTAGCGTGGATCGCTGCATCATTCGAAAAAGCGCGTATGTATTCGTTCATCTCGTCTGGCCCAATCGCCCCAGGCGTCTTGTTCAAAGCCTCGAAGACATGTTGCAAATAAAACTTCGGATCGAGTCCGATCATATGCTCAGGGAGCGGGTAGGCCTGAATTAAGAAGAACCACCACATATACTTTGTGGCAAACTCCTGGTTTGTTCCCCGATACATTGTGAGGGTGGGCGCAATGTCCATAAGGCAAACTTTCTCGACCCTCTCGGGATGATCGAGACACAGCCGGTGCGCTACACGTGCGCCGCGATCATGAGCCGCCACCAGGAAGCGCTCGTGACCGTAGTGCTGCATCACATCGACCTGGTCCTGCGCCATTGCGCGAAATGAATAGTTCTCATGCTGTTCTCCGCCTTGAGGTTTTCCGGAATCGCCGTAGCCCCGAAGATCGGGCACTACCACAGAGAATCGCTCCGCCAGTTCGGGCGCGACTTTGTGCCATGTCACATGCGTTTCGGGGTACCCGTGCAGCAGTAACAACGGACGGCCGGCACCCTCTCGTAAAACATGGATGGTAGTCCCGGTTGTCCGGACCATCTCAGCCGAGAAGCCTGGAAAGAACGCCTCCGGTGTAACTGCCGGCAGGCCCGGCGCATTGGATTGTGCTGATGCCGAGCGGACAAGCCCGAGCTTAGCGGCAGCAAGGCCGAAGGCCGCCATGCTGAGGAAGCGGCGTCGAGTTCCATCGATCTCTTCATCCATTCTGTTCATCAGTGCGTCTCCTTTGGCTCAGTCAAATCGGTGGTCTGGTTCACTTTTGTCCTCACGTAAAGGCAGCTCGGGGGAACAGTCGGAACAAACATGCGACAAGGGATCGTTGTTTTCTGGAAGTCCTGTTTCAGCGCCGTTGAATACATTTTGCTCATCGCCCAAGGTGCTACTGTTACCGGCGTCATTGGCTATCGGCATCAATCAGCGTAAGGTGGGACGTCGGATCGTATTTCTTCTGCAGCGGAACCGGGTCGACGGTGACAAAAACCTCAAGTGTCGGGGATACGATTGCCTCGATCAGGTGTCCGCCGTTCGCCGTTCCATCGCGACGGCCTACCACTATGTGCGTGTGCAACGTGGGCTTCCCTTGATACAAGGCGAAGTCACCGATCATCGTCGCCACTTCGACCTGCTCATCGATCGGATTCTCGCGATACATTTTATTTTGCGGATCTAACCAGCCCAAAACCACCCTGCTGAGCGCTCCGATGGCAGTGAAGTGTGCGCTGGTCACGTGATACTTTTCGGCAAAATCTAAAAGCCCGGAATAAGCTTCATCCCCGGCGCTGAAAATGACTGCATACTGCTTCGACCCTTCGCCGCCGCCAATCAACTTCACTTTCATGCCTGGAGCACCACTTCTTTTTTGCGCGGATTCGGCTGGCGACAGATAAGTGACTTTTGCCGGTGCAGTTTGTTGAGGGTCTGGGTTCCCCGGGGTCGACGATGGAACTGCTGACGGGCCGTCGTCGAGCGCGATGGTCGATGGATCCAACGGCGATTTTTCTGCGGGCTGCTCAATCCATTTTTCCACGGCGGTTGGGTCTAGGTCGACCTGATGTGGTTGCTTGCTCGCTGCGGTCGCCGCTTGGCTCACCGATCCAGGAGTCCCGCTGGAATCGCCCATAGCCGATCGTTGACTCCGGAGTGGTAGCGTGAGTGCCAGGGCGGCTACCACGATTACGGCTGCCTGCTTGCCAGCTTCCACTGCAGATTTGTGCACATGGTTCCTAGAGTTCATAAGTATGAGTTCACCACGTCGCTTACCTTGGTTGAACTTCGCAAAATAGACGTCCATCGCTCGCGGCGAAGCGTTCTTGCAATCTCTCCTGTGAAAGGCGTTAGACTCCGTCATAACGCGAATATCCACGTTCCGCCCAATAGTCTCTTGGCTCTTCCGCGGCGTACGTAATCCTGGTAATCGCCTTCACATTCTTCAAACCAAGTTTCACGGGCACCAACAGACGGAGCGGTGCTCCATGCTCGACGGTGAGGGGCTGACCGTTGAAGTGTGTGGCGAGCAGCGTCTGCGGATGACGGGCGGTCGCCAGGTCGATGGACATAAAGTAAGGGTCAGGATTCCCCGAGGCATCGAGATTGACCGAAGACTCCCCACGCGCCCATTTCGCTTGCGACATCGGTGGGTAGGCACGAAGCAGATCATGGAATCTGAGACCGGCCCACCACGCGATCGCACTCCAGCCTTCAACGCAAACCAGCCTCGTAATCTGTTCCTGTATCGAAAAGCGAGTCAGGAGATTCCGAATATCGAGAGAGATGCTCAGGCCAGAAGCGAGCCCATCCAGAGTCAATTTCCATCCGGGAATATAGCCAGGATCCGGAGTAGCTCCGTTGTAGTTGTTCTTGAGCGAGGTAATCTGCGATTTGGTGTAGGTGGGTACGCTACGATTCGCCGAGTACAGTGCTTCTGCAACGTCATCGTCGATACGTAGTGCTCTGTTTAGAAACCATTCCTTCCCTGGAGAGTCGAAGTTTCGATGTAGACCCATGCGACTGAGCGTATCTTCCGGCAGGAGAAATCCAGCGCCCGCTAGCGCTGCCAGCGCGCCAGCCCCGAACACCAGAAAGTCGCGCCGGCTTTGATGTCGCAGGAGCCGGGGAGCCATCTCAATTGCCGGGAGAGGTCGCTCTCCAAAGAAGCTTTGCGGCTTTTTCACGGAGACAGATTTCACTCTTGGTACCACACCCGCCGGAGGTATGTCTTTCCTTTGCAATGGATCGCTCTTTTCCTCATTGTTCATTTGCGAGGACCTCCGACCGCTCTACTCTTGTGGACCAACCTACGATCATGCTGCGCAGCGTATCCCACCCGTCGGCGAAAACCAGAATCACATGCGGCACGACGAAGAGGATGTAGATCCACATCAGCCAGAAATGCCAGACACGCGCTGCGTTGTACCCTCCAAACAACGCTGCCAGCCAATGGAGTTGCATGGGCTTGTGCATCGCCCATCCTGTAGCGACCGAAAGCAACCCGGCGACCGGAACGGAGAAATATGCCGCGCGCTGGAGCGCGTTGTACTTTGTGTTGAAACGGGGATGCAACCACTGGAGGCGCGCCAGCGTAGCGAAGGGAAAGCCGACGTAGTATCGAAACATCCTGAGCGCGTCAAGCAGATCGGACCGGCGAGGCAGCAATGAACGCCAGCCTCCTCCCATCACCAGCCCCGCAACGTACACAACGCCATTCAGCATGAACAGATACACACACAACCAATGCAGGCGCAGGGCTAAGGCCAACATGCCCGGCCCAAGACTGATGTGGTTGTAAATCCAGTCGGGTGGACTGCTGTACTCATGCAGTCCAGGCACATGGGCGCATATCCAGATTCCAATATCCGCCGCAACATCGGTGTTTCCCGTATTCGGATCTGGCTTATGTTGATAGATCGGCGAAGCCCAGTAAATCGAGAGGCCACTCAGAATGAGGCCAAGAAGGAGCGGCACATTCAACCAGTGACTCCAGCGCACCAGGAAATGGTGTTTCCTGACGAGGAGCACGCTCGGCTGTTCCGGCAACGTGCTCGTAGAGTTCGGTTCACAATCAGGAAGTGTTGAATGGCTCATTGCCCAGAACCCTTACTGCTTGGCGTCACTAGACGCCGCTGGAATGAAGAGGAATATCTTGTCCGTCACAAGAGTTCCGTTTGGCAGCTTCTCAGTCGCCGCATAGACGACATCGCCGGCAGCGAATGTGACTTGTGCAGGTGCGACTTCGGTCACGGAAACATTTGCTGGCACGGAGAACGTCTTAGAGCCGTCCTGATACCGGACCACCAGGGTGGTGCCGCTGCCTTTCTGTACCGTGCCGTTCGTCATGCGTGAATGCGATACGGCAGGGCGAGAGACGGAGCCATTGGTCATTCTGCTGTGAGTAATTGCGCCCGGCGGGTCTGTCAAGACACTACCTTCTGCAGCTCCACTCAGTTCCGCTGGAAATATGATGACCTGCTTCGCTACTTCTTTTCCATCCGCCTGCTCGGTCGATGGAACGCCGACATAAGACGCGGACGTGACATGACTCAAATTCGACGGTATCTGCCTATAGGTTGTGAGGGGCTGCTTGACATCAACGTGGACCACGCCTGCAGGTGTCTGAACGTCGAGTGCGCTGCCTGTAAAGGACTGCACTTTTCCAATGACTCCGGAGATTGGAGGGGCCGCTTGCCCTTGGGCCCAGACTGTACTTGGATTTGCCTGCGCGGCCAGCAAAGTGACGAATACGAGACGCAACAGCGGATGCTTCATAAAAATGTCCTTCCACCTATCCGTGGTACGGACTTTGGCGGCGTACAACGAGTTTTTGAGGATCATGATGAGTTCTCCTTTGGAAGATTGTGCGTTGCGCGTTCCCGATTGATTCGGATGCGATGCACAGTTGCGATTAAGCCTGAAGCGGAGAGACAAATCTATTGGACGATGGTATCGATCGACACCTTGGTATCAATCGGCGCGACGAGCGCTTCCTCGCTCGAAAGGCTTGTCGCTATGTGAGACACGCTGGTGCTGATTTTGGCGACTCGATACGAAGGTCCAATTGCGCATTCGCTTGGAGTCGGCACATCCTGAGAGTGACGCTGATCGCAAACTGAATCGACCGTTAGTCGATTCGCGGTGACGACTCTACTAATCACAAACTTATCCATCGCAATAGAAAGTCGGAGTAGGGATCACGATTACTCATGACCCCCTCCACGGATCCGGACAAGCGGGACTACCGCATCCGGCTCTTGCCTTAGGTAATGACGCCCATGCGGCGCAGAGGATAGGGATGACAGACAGA
>Ga0210406_10002690_pt1 | contig 20090 bp, 16 predicted proteins | sample IncBWC30MmetaG_FD_155454 | JGI IMG/M metagenome (GOLD analysis project Ga0210406, IMG submission 155454) | Forest soil microbial communities from Barre Woods Harvard Forest LTER site, Petersham, Massachusetts, United States - Inc-BW-C-30-M | ecosystem: Environmental > Terrestrial > Soil >... | reverse complement strand
CTCATCATTCGGTCGTAGGCTTCCGCCGCTTTCGCCAGCGGATACTTTTCGATCATGGCGCGTACGCCGGTCATTTCAGCAAAGCGCAGTGTATCTTCCGAATCGGTCGGTATTCCCGCCGACCATCCTTGAATGCGCTTCCTGCCGAAAATCAAACTCCCGGTCTGCACCTCGATAGGGTCTTGCGACGCGCCGATGACGAGCATCGTGCCATTGTCCCCCAGGCCGTCAACAAGGGATGACATCGCCTTCCCGCTAGGCGCGGTAGCCAGGATGACGCGAGCGCCACCGAGCTTCTTCAGTTCAGCCGCCACATCGACTGCCGCGCTGTCGATGTATACGCCCGCGCCCAGCTTCTTCGCGAGGGACGCATTGTCTGCTCCGCGCCCGATTGCCGCTACTCGGTATCCAAACTTTTTTGCGAACTGAATCCCTAGGTGCCCCAGGCCGCCTATCCCCTGGACCGCGACTAGATCGCTGGGCATCCCACCATTTCGGCGCAGGGCGTTGAACGTTGTAACTCCGGCGCACATGAGCGGAGCGGCTTCCGCGGGATCGAGCGATTCCGGCATGTGGGCTAGCGCCTCGACGGGTGCAACCATATATTCCTGGTAGCCACCGTCATAGGTGATCCCGCATATGATGACGCTCGCACAGTTCGCGAAATCGCCTCGTCTGCAGGCCGGACAGGTATTGTCCTGGCCGCCAAACCAGCCCACGCCAACGCGCTCGCCTTTCTTCCACTCTTTTACACCGGCGCCAACCTCATCGATTACGCCGGCGACCTCGTGTCCGGGAACGCGAGGATACGAGATGCCAGGAAGGATGCCTTCTTTGGTAAGGACATCGCTGTGACACACTCCGCAGGCTTCGACACGAATCCTGACCTGCCCAGGGCCGGGCTGAGGAATTTCGCGCTCCACGATTTCGAAGTCTGCTCCCGCTTTAGGCACTTGAACCGCTTTCATCTTTGCCACTTTGTCGTTCCTTTCGTTAGCGATTGTTGTGTTGGTATCGGTGACCGAGAGACGGGAACATCGACCGTCCCGGCGGCATGATCGTGTGTATTGCGTGACCCTGTCTACCTGAAAGTCGTTTGGCGTTAGGAGAATACCCGAATTGGATGACGAGAGCAAAAAAGGGAGCGGAGCCGAAGCGGAGCCGGGACGCACCTCCTGCGGCATGCCTTGTTGCGAAGGCTGCCTGCAGGTCCGCACGACCGGTCCGGCGGTTGGGAAAAGGGCGATCTACGGGGCCAACCAGCGGGCGCGCACATCTTCGCGGTCCTCATCGCTTACCGGGCATGTGTCCCTCGGAACCGAAGCAACCGAAAGTCTTCGCTCGCCGAAGACGGCTGGCCCTCGACTACTCGGGACTTCGTGAAGTATTGCTCGAACGCGTCACGGCACCCTTGCACTGGCAGCCGAGTCGTTTACCACCATGGCATAACGGTCAAGCACAGTAATCTCGGGCTTGCGGATTGCACCAGCGGCCTCCGCACACGCAGAGGGGCATCAGCTACCTTGTGGAAATGCAGTCTAAGTTCAGCAAGAGGTCAGTAGATTTTCCCTCCCTACCCGGCGGAATTGTTGGCCTCGGGATTCTGGCGAAGCCTTTGTGGACGGCGTGGCCTAGTGTGATCTACACGTCCAACCCTCCCGTCGTCCACACCGCGTTCCCACCCAAGACCGCGTTTTTCGAACTTGCCCGGGCCGCTCAGGCCGCTCAGAGCCGCTGCTCCTTGGTCATGTCTCCCCTAGGATGGCAGATGAAAGCGGCCGCCCGTGCTGCCCGCAAGTCGCTCCCGTTCCCGCGAAACGATCTACCGACTCCTTCGCGCCCTCTGCGGGAAGCATGCCCGGGAAGTGGCCTCCGAAGAACGGGCAAGTGGTACCCCAATTAGCGCTGACAAACGCGTTTGATCCCAGCGACAGACTCGCTTGTGCAATCGGTCCGCCTGGTCTCCGACCATGCCCGAACATCGCCTAATCATGGCAAGTCTTCGATCAACTGTCTCACACCGGATCGGAGGGACCCGTAATTGCCCTGCCCGCTTCCTTTCGCAAGACCATATACTTGGCGAGGATGTCATCGAGTTCTTGCCGCCGGATAAGCTTTGCAAGGTAGCCGTCCACGCCCGCGTTCAGGAATAGCTCCTCATCGCCCTTCATTGCATGTGCGGTCAACGCAATTCCCGGCAAGTGTAGTCGTACATTGTTGCACCTCTGCGCGGCCTCCCGGAAGAAACTGCTGTCGATGGCGAGATCGTAGTAATTGCCGATCCAGGTGTCTGGAAAAAGTATCCCAAAACGTGCGCATCTGAAAGGCGAAGAGGACTGACCATCGAAGGATGGACATCCCTTGCACGCTGAAACCATAGAAGGTACACTTGTGTACGCACAGGTACACAGGAGATCGTAATGGAAACACTCAAGGTCGGGATTCGAGAATTTCGGGACAAGCTTGCCAGCTATCTCCTTGAAAGCGACGCGCCGGTGGCGATTACACGCCACGGAGATACGGTTGGCTACTACATCCCCGCACGGCGAAAACGCACGGAAGCGGATCGAGTCGCGCTCAAGGAAGCGGCCTCTCGCCTTCAGGCGGTGCTGGCTGCTGAAGGAATCTCCGAGGACGAAATCCTCAAGGACTTCAAGCAATGGCGCGGGCGCAAGCGTAAATGACGCGACGCAAGGGGCTGGTGCTGGACGCGAACATTCTCTTGCGCGCGGTCCTCGGGCAGCGGGTGCTCGAATTATTAGAAGCCTTCGAGGACACCGTGGCCTTCTATAGTCCCGATGTGTGTTTTGATGACGCCCGAAAATACATCCCGGATGTGTCCTCTCGCCGGAGAATCGATCCGCTTCCGGGGCTGGCAGTCTCGGAGGGAGTTGTGACTTGTGACACCCCTTCCCGACGCCGCAGGCGGCGCGCTCCCAGTACTCAAGGGCAACGGGCTGGACGCAAGAGCCTCAGTGGCGGATGCGCCAGATGCCGTCGAGGATTGCAGCTAATGCACCCATGAGTATGAGCAGCCGTCCGATCCATGCTGGTTCTATTGGCGGGCCGTACTTCGTTCCGGGTGCGCCGGAGTTATAAAACTTGGTCTTGGGTAAAGCCGCCAAGACCAGTAGAAAACCACCGATGAGGATTTCAAACACAATGGCCTCCGGTCTCTAGTGGCATCCGCTGCCCGGGACGACGTTCACATAGGCTCCGGCACCACGGCCGAAAGCCTCACCATATCCGCCTAGCTGGATGGGGGAGTTGCGATTGCTGTAACCCGCGAACGCTCCGAGATGGTCCCCAACGCCGGCCAGCATCAGATTGCTCGTATCAACTTTGCCTGTGCTCACGTTCACTGACGATTCGTGCGCGACTGAAACCGGCCCGACTCCGCCCTCAGCAAGATACCCAACCGAATTTCCAGATCGACTGTCATGTGTCACCATTCCATAAACGCCGGCGTGTGCGACCACCGTTTCGGCTCCCTTGCCTCTAAGTACGAAATAGCCGGCGCCGCAGACTTCAGGGTCCATCCATCTGAGTTTCTTGAACACGTCTCCAAAGACGGCGGTTGCGAATGGGTTCAGTGTACCGCTAGTGTCTGCTAGCGGCGGGGTCGTAAATGTACCTGAGATGAGTGTGGGCGTGCCTGAGTCATTGTTAGTACCGCTGTATCCACCAACCACTCCTTGGTCATTGCCTGTGCTACTGTCGATGGTGTTGACCGTACCATCGACATAGTAGCCGGTATTCGCCTTCTCCTCCGTCGAGTTGTCGCAGTCTCCGCTCTCGAAGCCCTCGTACTTCCCCGTGTCGTTGTTGATGTGAATGCAATCCATTCCGCTCGGATCGATATAATTCAGAGGGTTGTTCAACACGTAGGAGTAGGCGTTCCAAGATTGCGGGGTGTCTAGAGACGCACCGGCATTTGCGGGATCGGGACTCATGAATCCTGCGGCAGTCAGCGCGTCCAAATTTGAAGAGCCACCGATAATAACCGATAGGGTAGTCTTAAATAAATGATAATTCTGCTAAACTAGTAGCACGGCACAAATCGCCGCATTTTTATTGGCGAAATGAGATCTGGCGGAGGAGGAGGGATTCGAACCCCCGAGACCCTTTCGGGTCTAACGGTTTTCAAGACCGCCGCATTTAACCACTCTGCCACTCCTCCGCATTGATTCTATTACATTTGTGCAAACCAGCGTTGCACATTTGCCCTTGGTCCGATAGGCCTCGGCCGCGGTAATTTTTGCAGACGATCGAGTGTAGCCAAATCATCGAAACCTGACGCAAAACAGACAAAGACAGCGCAAATCGAGAAAATAGAGATTGGCGCTGTCTAGCTTAGAGAAAGGACTTATGCCTCCCTAAGATTTCATTTGCTATTCGCGAATCGCGAATATAGAATGTAAACCATGAACCTGAAGCCCCAAGACGTCGTGGTTGCGCTGAAGCTCTTCGGCTACCCGAACGGTCGTCCAGCAATGTCGATTGTAGCGAGTGATCTCGGCCTTAGCCCGTCGGAAGTTCATGGAGCCATTCAGCGCCTGAGAAGCTCGAAGCTTCTGCATGGTACCGCGCTGAAAGACAAACTGAATATTTCTGGTCTTGAAGAATTCTTGGTCCATGGACTGAAATACGCCTTTCCTGCGGAGCACGGCGAGGTGACGAGGGGCGTTGCCACTTCGTATGCAGCCGAGCCGCTGAAGAGTGAAATCGCCACCTCGAACGATTTGCCGCCAGTCTGGCCCTGGCCTGACGGCGAAACCCGTGGTGTTAGCCTCGATCCTCTCTACAAAAGCGTGCCGCACGCCGCGTTACGTGACCCAGCGCTCTACCAATTTCTGGCGCTCGTAGATGCAATTCGGGATGGACGCGCGCGCGAGCGAAATCTAGCTGAGCGCGATTTAGTCCACAGGTTAAGGTCGGCTCATGGCCAATCCTAATCTCGAACTTCTGACGGATGCGGCCAAGTTGCTCGAGCCGCTGCTCGGAGAATTGGTGTTCGTGGGCGGTTGTGCGACGGCACTGCTTATCACAGATAAGGCAGCGGCCGACGTGCGTCCAACTCTTGACGTGGATGCGATTGCGGAAATCACGTCCTATGCTGGATACAATACTTTTTCGGAAAGACTCAAAAAGCTCGGCTTTCAAGAAGACACAAGAGAAGACGCGCCGCGCTGCCGTTGGCGGCAAGAGACGACGACTCTTGATGTGATGCCGCTCGATCCAAAGGTTCTCGGTTTCTCGAATTCATGGTATCGGCCGGCAATGGAACATTCGGAAGAACGCGAGCTCGAAAATGGATTGAAGATTCGGTTGGTGGCGCCGGTATATTTCTGTGCTTCAAAGCTCGAGGCTTTTGAGCGGCGCGGAAATGATGATTTTGCCGGGAGCAGGGATCTGGAAGACATTATTGCTGTTGTCGACGGTCGTGCCGAATTGCTCGGTGAAATTCGAGCTGCGCAGAGCAATGCGCGCAGTTACCTGGCGAAGGAAATCAAGAGGTTGATTTCGATCCCTGCGTTTAACGACGCTCTCCCCGGCCATGTGCCGCCGGACGCCGCCAGCCAAGAAAGAGTCGGCACCATTATTTTGCGACTGACAGAGATTGCCTCGCTGTAGCTGGCAGGAGTGCGATGGAAATCCTCCGACCTTGGAAACCTTCAGGATTCAGTGGTCCTAGACAGAGCAAGGCCGCTGTGTACTTTCATGCGGTTTATCTTTTCGATGGATTATCTCGGGATTCCGAGAATCGCCATCATCCCTAAACGTTTTAAAAAAACTCGCTCGCATAATCAGGTCAATCTCAGCGCATTGCTCCTTTGGTGGCATTGCTGAGTCGCTGCTTGAGCGCGTCTGGAACCCTCAACAGACGCAAGCCATCACCCCGATGGCTAATGTCGCTGATCTCGACGAGGACATTCTCGCCGGCCATCACAGCATTTGAGGCAAAGCCGCCATCTCGTTTTCCCCATACCGCGATCACTTCGCCCGACAACGCGTCACGCCACTCAAGGTCGAAATGCCCGTTGCGCGTGACGGCCGCTCGCCCGAAAACCTTGAAAAATGCAAAGCTCGTGAACTCGTCGGTGGCCCATAGCCGGCTCCCCGTCGCAACGTTGAAGGCCAGTGCACGGCCCTGTGCCAGGACGAACACGTTCCCGCCGTCCTGCTCAAGCCCGTTATAGGCGCCCAACTCATTTGGCAGATCGGCGCGCCACAGCTCGCGAAGTGTCTCTTGCTCCAGGCATTGGAGCTGGTACGTCGGACCAAAGCTCACGACGCAGACCGCGTCGCCGAACGCGGATAGCGCGGCAGTTTTTAGTCCGGTACTCACACGAGTTGGTGCTCGGGCCGGGTCGTCAAACACCAGAAGTGGACCGTTGTGAATGGCCGAAAACACCCGACGCCGCCCTTGCACCAGACTCCGAGATACGTACTCGCCCATCGCATACGTCTGGATCTGACCATCGGGCGTTACGACGTACACGGACTTGTCGTCTGGCACGAACAGCCGGCCCGACGCCGCAACGATCGACGGCCCGGTCGTTCCCATGCCGGGATTCGAGGTTAACGGCTTTGCCCACGCGGGCTTGCCTCTGACTGAAATGCAATGAACCACACGGTCGTCGGAGACGAAGTACAAACGGTCTCCAATCCGAACCGCATTTGACCGCACGCCAGCTGTCGTCGGATATGTCCAGATTATCTTGTGAGACACGAGGTCGAAGCCGGTGACGCGAGTCTTGTCGACAATTCCGTATCCAATCCCGAGGACGACAGTGTGGTCGTCGAGAACGTTGAGAACGTGAGCTCCCGCCTTGGCCAGCGGGACGTCCCAGACCGTCTCCGCGTCGATTGCTGGCAGAGTCGAGCGAAGGGCCTCGTTCAGCGTTCGGAGTGCGTTCTCGGCAACGTCTAGGTCGCTGTCCTTCGTGAGGTCGCGAAGAACTTCCAGAGGGCCAGTGCCGTCAACTCTTCCAAGAGCTGCGACTGTCGCCCTTCTGGCGGCACTTTCCTTTGATATGCTCAATACTTTCGCCAATCGTACGACGGTTTCCGAAGGAACTGTCCGCAGGATTTGCAGGGCATTTGCTTGCAGGTACCACGGCTGATATTTGGGATCCGAAGCCCGGATCAACGCCGTGACGAACGCCTCGTCCGGAGGATCGGAGACGGGAAACCCGTGTTCCATGAACCCATCTTTGATCCATTGCCCTTGCGTCTTGTCTTTGTTCTTTTCGTACCACAGCCGCCAGTCTTCGGCGTTACGTCCGGCATCGTGATTCGTGATTGCTTGCAGGGTGGCCAGCACGTGAAAACGAGTGTCAATGGCGGAGTACGGTCCTTCGCGCGGCACCGTCCCCTGTTTCGCCAATGCCTCGATCAAGAACGGAACTGACGTGGCGTCGCCGATTCGGCCGATCTCCAGAATGACGTCGTGAGGATCGCCCGACGATGCGAGGGCCTTATGAAGCTGCGCGAGACGTTCGGCAGTTGGAAGTTGCGGGTTAGGTACCGGTTGGAGGTCGTGCGGCATGATTGTGCTGCCTTGTTGCGCCGCGATCGCCACAAGGCCCGACTGCGGTACGGTCGCTACGACCAAAAGCACCGCCGGTGTCACTAAAACCGTCAGCAGCCTCCACATGCCCATGGTCGTTTTGTTCGGTGGCGAAAGCATCTCGTTAGTAGGCTATCGGCCTATGCTTCCGAAGTCTATCGTGACCTCAGCAACTCAGGCGAACTAGTGCAAATGCGCATCGAGTTTGATGTCGCGTAAGCGGCAGAATTAGGAATTAGCAATTCGCGACAAGGGAAGGAGCGAGAAGTCCTGTTGCACAAAATTCTGCCCGTTGCACATTCTGTTGCACAAAAGGCTGCCAAAGTCGCCCAAAATACCCCATTTCTATGTAGTACTGCGTACCGTAAGTTGTTGATTTGTATCAGGTCGGAGGACTACCTGGCGAATTTCAAGACCGCCGCATTTAACCACTCTGCCACTCCTCCGTTTCTAATTCTAATTTAATCTGTAAGTTAGCGGCCACTTTGCTACATTTGCCACACTCCCGACCCTTGCTGCTGCATTTTGGTGCCCCCGCCAAAGGTTGATGCGCATACCTCTAGTCATGTATCATGGCCACGGTACATCACACGGCCATGGTACATAACGTGGCCACGGTACAACGCATGCCTTCGCCAAACCGCGACGGGGGTCGGCAGCCAGAGAGGGAATTCGAATCTTTGGTGGCGGATGTTTTCCGCCGGGCCGGTTGGCGCGTCGAAGAGCAGCCGGGCGGTGGGAAGGCGGATCTGTTTGTAGAGTCAGGGGGCCGGAAATATGTGATCGAGGTGAAACGGTCCGCGGAGAGCCGGCCGGACCGGCTCATTCCCGTATTGTCGCAAGGTGTCCTTCAAGCACAGTCGGCGGCGCGTCATCTCTCGAAGTCGGTTATCCCAGTTGCCGTAGTCGGTTCCCCGTATATTTCGCCCGCGGTTGCCGAGCAGGTAAAACGATTCGCCGCCAGCCATGTTCCAGATGTTGGCATTGGGGTGATGGACGCGCAGGGTTTTCGATCCTTTCATGGGTTTGGCTTAGAAAAGTTCAATTCCGAGAGATCGGTCTCGTCAGATGCAGAGGTGCCTCCTCAGTGGGAATCCCCTTCCGACCTATTCTCTGACCTGAACCAATGGATGCTGAAAATATTACTGGGACAAAGTCTCCCAGAATCGCTCTTGTCGATTCCTCGCGGCGAATATCGAAGTGGAAGGCAACTCGCGGAGGCTGGCGGCGTTTCGCCTATGAGCGCATCGCGTTTCCTTCGACAGTTATCGAGCGAAGGTTTCCTGGATGAGTTGAAACAGCCGTTGCGATTGGTTCGGGTCGAGGAACTAATGCGGCGGTGGGTGGCTGCAAGCTATCGAAATGCGCGTGAAGTCGCCGTCCGTTGGATGATCCGGGGCGGCAAGGATCAACTTCAATCCGCGGTGCGGTCCTATCTTTCGCGGCTTGAGGACAAGAAGCCACGAAAGGGAAAGCAACGGAGTGTCCGGTTGGCCGGCCCCGCTCCGCGCATCTGCATTGGACTCCTCGCGGCGGCGGATGCGCTCGGATTCGGTTTCGTTCGCGGTGCAGCACCGCATATCTACCTGGAACAGTTCGACGCAGTCGCGCTGGACCAGCTTGGTCTCTCGGCCCGGCAGCCCGAAGGTCCGCCGGATGCGTATATTCGAATTCCTGAAAACAAAGAGGCCGTGTTTCGCTCGACGGTGCGACACAACGGCGTTCTGGTATCCGATATTCTCCAGGTGTGGCTTGACGTGTCGAATCATCCGACAAGAGGGAAAGAACAAGGCCACGAAATTTGGAGACGAGTGCTTGCTCCCGCTCTGCTAAAGGACGCCCGTGAACGGCAACGCTGAGAACGAAGAATTTGTCCGGTTGATCGATGCCCTCAATCCATGGCTCGGAGAAGTTGTTATCGTCGGCACGCACAATCGTTCATCATCAGGGTGGCGGGCAAAGTGACCGGAGGAGACGTTGACTGACGACCTTACGAACAATACGGAAGTTCAAAACTGCAGCGTCACCGCCTATCTCACTGGGGCTCTGAACATGGACAGGCGCAAATTCATGAAATCGCTTCTCGGCGGTGCATTGCTGCCGAAAGGATCTGCTTTGCTGGCGTTGCAGAATGTTCTGAATCCGCCGGCAACTAACCCGAACGTAAAGCGGGTGCTCGTGGCGTTCAAATGTCATTTTGATGCGGGATTCGCGGACACCCAGGCTGGCGTGGTGCAAAGGTTTTTCAAAGAATATTTTCCGAAAGCGATACAAACCGCGAGCCAACTTCGCCTTTCTGGAGGAAAGGAACGTTACGTCTGGACTACCGGGTCCTGGCTTCTCTACGAGTTTCTTGAACAAGCGTCGACCGAGCAGCGCAAAATCATCGAAAAAGCCGTGAATGAGGGCGACATTGCCTGGCATGCACTTCCCTTCACTTGGCAGACCGAACTAATGACTCCGTCCTTGATCGCTGGCGGCGTCGGGCTTTCACAGGCTCTCGATCGGCGATTCGGCAGGAAAACCACGGGCACCAAGATGACCGATGTACCTGGCCACACTCGTGGATTGGTCTCGCCGCTCGCCGAAAGTGGCGTCAAATTCCTGGAGATTGGCGTGAACGATGCGAGCACGCCGGCGCAGGTACCTCCTCTTTTCGCCTGGAAAGATCGGAGTGGGGCCATGCTTACCGTTATGTATCATCCCGGCTATGGCGCGGTTTCGGTAGTTCCGGGATCGGACCTAGCAATCGCCACGGTCGTGCGGGATGACGACAGCGGCCCACACACACTCGAGGAGATTCACGATACGTATACGGCGCTCGGCAAACAATTTCCAAACGCCGAGATTTTAGCGACTGATCTGACCACGATAGCGAATGCAGTGGCGCCGCACCAGAATTCACTGCCAGTTGTCACAAGCGAAATTGGAGACACCTGGATCCACGGCGTCGCCAGCGACCCACTCAAGCTCGCGCGGTACCGTCAAATAACCCGCCTGCGCGAACAGTGGCTGACGCAAAAGAAGTTTTCGATTGGTGATTCGACCGACCTGGCTTTGCTGCGACACCTTCTTCTTGAAATCGAGCACACCTGGGGAACAGACACCAAGACATGGCTAGACTTCGATCACTACACGCCAAATGATCTGGCGACGATGCTTGACACAAGAAATTATAAGATTGTGCAGTTCAGCTGGCAGGAGAAGCGCCAAGAGCTCTCAAATGGAATTGCTACGCTACCGGTGGCGCTGCGGAGCGAAGCGGAAAACGCGCTGCGAGATCTGCAGCAAGCAATTCCGCCGAAGCTCGCCAATGCCCGCGCGCTGTCTTCGCCCTACGAAATTGAAACACTGCACTTCAAGCTCGGAATCGACCCTGCGACAGGAGCTATTCGCGACCTCTACAGCAGGAAACAAAAGAGAGAATGGGCGTCGGCCGAGCACCTCCTCGCCCTTTTTTCTTATCAAACACTTTCGCAACAAGATTACTCGCAATTCTTCAACAGTTACGTCATCAGCGAGGAAGACTGGGCGAAGAAAGATTTTGGCAAGCCCAACATTGAACGATTTGGGGCAAAAAGTCAGGAATGGCTTCCCTCCCTCGTCGACTTACAACTCGAAGAGGACAAAAAGGGTCATCGGCTTTTGGCCCAGTTGAAAATCGACGATACCGAATCCGTGCGCAGCGGTCGCGCTGCGTTTCCGGAAAAAATGTATCTGGAACTATGGATGCCGGAAGAAGAACCCGCCTTGCACTTGAGCTTTTCCTGGTTCAACAAGAGGGCGACGCGCATGCCAGAAGCGCTGTGGCTGAGCTTCCATCCCATCGCATCTGATCCGGGTGGCTGGCTGCTGGAGAAGTCCGGACAACAGGTTTCCCCAACGGACGTTGTCGCAGGAGGTAACCGTCACATGCATGCGCTTTCCAAGGGCCTCGAATACCGTGACGAGAGCGGTTCCCTGAGTGTAGAGACCATTGATGCGCCACTGGTCGCTCTGGGGAAAAAGTCGCCGCTCTATTTTTCGAGGTCGCAGCCCGATCTCACGGCGGGAATTCACTCCAACCTTTTTAACAACGCCTGGGGAACCAACTACATCATGTGGTTCGGGGAAGACATGAAGTTTCGCTTTGTGCTTCGGGCGTGATCGTTGCGGAAGTGCGAACTCTGGGCGTTTTTATTGTCCGATGCCGGGAATCTCGTGGGCCTCGCGCTGTCTTTAGTTCGATGCCCAACTGCATCACATCGTAGGCATTTCGCTTTCTCTTGCTACTACTTTGCTACTAGGTTTTGGCGATTTGCCCCCTTCTGGAAACCGCTTAAACATTGATGATTCATTCAAATCGACGAGCCCTATTCAAGACAAGAGACATACCAACGCTCACCAACCCCTCGCCTCCTGCTCAGCAATTGGGGTTACAATCCCCCCTCTCCGCCATTAGCAAAACACTCAATGTTTATGTGTGCTCGCTGTTGTCGCAGGCCGATGACGCGAAGGCTCGCAAGTTCAGGAGCGATTGCGGGAGAAGGTATCAAGAGTAGATCCCCGGAAACACCCTCCCTCGATTTCCCTCGATGGGGCCAAGAGTCTTATCAGGTCCTGTTGCACACTTTCCCAAACTGTTGCACAACCTGTTGCACATTTTCCTTCAAGTTCTGGCCTTTTGAGGGTAGCCGGCGCGGGCGGTTCCCGGGCCGGTGGGAATCCCGGCCGAATAGTGGACAGCTGGCCGATTTTTTCCTCCAGCGTCATCTGGCTGAGCAGTCCGTCCACGCGACGCTTGATCGCGGGATCGTCGAGTTGCGCGGGACTGGGCGCGAGCGCTCGCCAAGGCTCCGGCGGAGACCAGGATCGCAGGGCAAACGCCAAGAGCGCACATTTCAACCTCCTACCAAAACACCGCGTACAATGCCGCCAGGGCGCCGCACACGATCAGAGTGCCCGCCAAGAATCCATTCGATACTTTGAACATGGAGGCATCCACCGCCAACGAGGTTCCGGAGGAACTTTCGCCGCCCGGGGCGGCGGGCCTTTTCCCGATCAGGCTGATGACCACCATCCCGATCACGCAGAAAATAAAGACGATCTCCATGCGATCCAAAAAAGGGATCTCGTAAACACCCGTGTCATTCGCTTTGGCAAAGCCGCTGGAGGCGAGTCCGGAAAGGTCTATGAAATTTGGAACTGATTTCAGCAAACAGGAGCACGCGAATCCACCGATGGTGGCAAAGAGCGCCGCGTTTGAAGTCGTCCGTTTCCAGAAAAAGCCCAGGAAGAACATCGCGAAAATCCCGGGGCTCACAAAACCAGTGTATTCCTGGATGTATTGGAATCCGCCTTTCGCACCGATGCCCATTCTCGGGGCGAGGAATACGGCGACAGCCATTGCGACGACGATCGCGAATTTACCTATCCAGACGATTTTCTTCTCGGCGACCCCCGGGTGCAGATACGGCTTGTAGATATCGAGCGTGAAGATGGTGGAAATGCTGTTGGCCTTTCCGGCGAGAGAGGCGACGACCGCCGCGGTGAGCGCAGCGAAGGCCAGGCCTTTTAGACCGGTCGGCAGCAGGTTCAGCAATACGGGATAGGCCTGGTCGGGTTGCACCTGGCCACCCAGAAGCAATTCGGTTTGAAAACTTCCCTGCTGATACAGCACATAAGCGGCGATGCCCGGCAGCACGACGATTACGGGCATTAGCAATTTCAGGAAGGCGGCGAACAGGAGACCGGCGCGCGCCGTGGGAAGGCTGGCCCCGAGCGCGCGCTGGGTAATGTATTGATTGCAACCCCAGTAGCTCAGATGCGAGATCCACATTCCCCCGATCAAGACCGTCAATCCCGGCAGATCCAAGTAGTTGGGATTGTCCCTTTTCAAGATCATGTGAAAATGATCGCCCGCGTGCTCCCTCAATAGGTTGAATCCGTTCACGACTCCGGTTAAGCCGAATCTTTCCGAAACGAAATTCAGGGCGAGGTAGGTCGTCACCAAGCCGCCGAGCGCGAGAAAGAATACCTGAATCACATCGGTGTAACCGATGACCTTCATTCCGCCGAGGGTGATGATCACGGCGAAAATCGCTAGCGCATACATGCAAGTTCCAGGATCGATTCCGGAGATCCCGTGGACCGCGAGCCCGCCGAGGTAAAGAATGGACGTGAGGTTCACCACCACATAGAGCAATAACCAAAAGACCGCCATGATCATCGCCACCGTGCCGTTGTAGCGCTGCCGCAAAAACTGCGGCATGGTATAGATCTTATTTTTCAGATACACCGGCATGAAGAACACGGCCACGATGAGGAGCGTGGCCGCCGCGAGCCATTCGTAGGTCGCGATGCCCAAACCCATCTTGAAACCGGAACCGCTCATGCCAATCATCTGCTCGGCGGAGATGTTCGAAGCGATGAGGGAGGCGCCGATGGCCCACCAAGTCAGGGCGCCCTCGGCCAGAAAATAGTCCGTCGAGGAAACCGCGGCGGCCCTTTTTTTTGTGTAGATCCAATACCCATAGCCGGCGACGGTTAGGAAATAGATGAGAAAGACGACGTAATCAGGGGAGTGGAGTGTATTCATAGGGTAAAGTAGATTGCTCCTCAATCCAGCGGTTGCGCATGGAATAAGACGGCTGGTGGATCAACAGCAGCAGGCGGTACGACCTCAGTATCTCGGCAGCCTGAGCCGTAAGAGTGGGAGAGTAGTAGGAAATACCCACATGGAGCGCCTTGCCTCGACGGTGCAGGGTGGCGAGCGCGCCCATGGTCTTTTCCAGTGGGGTCTTGGCTTCGACGCGCTGCGGATAAAAGATGTCGACGTATTCAAGCCCCATGCGCCGCAAGCTCTGGTGGCACGATGCGATGAGGTAGTTGCGCGAGCCGTCGACATCGCCATAGGGCCCCGGCCGCATATCCCAACCTGCCTTGGTCGAGATGACCAGTTCGTCTCGGTGGGCATTGAAATCGGTGGCCATCACCCGTCCAAAATTCTCTTCCGCCGAGCCGTAGGGCGGCCTGTAATTGTTGGCGAGGTTGAAATGAGTGATGCCGCGATCGAACACGTTTCGCAGGATGGATGGCCCGGTCTCAATGACATCGTCAGCGCCGAAATTCCGCCACACGCCGCGTGCTATGGCCGACCGTTTCAAGCCCGAACGGTCGCCGCGGCGATACGCAATAAAATCGTAGTGCGAAGGCGCCGGAGTGTAGGAAACGGAAAAGGCCATGTCTTTAATCCAATGTTGCGAGAATAGCGTTAACGCCAATTTCGGCGATTTCGAGATCTTCCACGCCCGTAAGCCCGCTGACCGCGACAGAGCCAACACATTGCTCTCGATAAAAAACCGGGGCCCCACCGTCCCAGCCGAGATAACGGACGTCGCCGTGATAATGAACGTCCCAACCCTCAGCGAGTGCGGCGCGCCCCAAAGCGCCGCTGGGCTGACGGAGGCGCGATGATGTGAATACCTTATTGGCTGCTATTCCCGCGGACGGCAGCGAGGCGCCATCCATACGCAGAAGCGCGATCAACTCGCCATGCCTGTCACCGACGGCGATGGATCCCACTTTTTTTCGCCGCCTAAGCTCGGCAGCGCAGGCGTCAATAGCTAGGCGCGCTTCGGCCTCACCAAGTTCGAGATATGATTCCATTTACGCTGCCCCCGGGCTGATGATCGTTCCAAGATTGTTTACCAGAACGCACCTGCAACATCGTTCGACTCGTCCCAGCGGCCTGCTGGGATCCGCTCGAGAATCTGACTGCTGCTCACAGGATCGTTCCGCAATTGCGATTGTATTGTCGGTTGCCATATAACCCGGCGCAGTTGCGTTGATTTCAATTCCTTTGGACGCTCAGTCATTGGCTAACGCCTTGGCAAGAAAAATCATTAGAGGTGCATTCGGCTAATCAGACCAGGGCGTCGGCTTGCGGTCCCAACGATGCCGTTTCAACTCCCGAAGCAGATCCGGAGGGAGCGTGCCGTGGTCACTCAAAGCGACGTTTTCGCGGACATGCTCCAATTTCCTCATGCCCACAATCGTCGTGCTCACCGCAGGATGAGAAAGCACGAAGCGCAGGGCCATCTGCGGCAGTGACATTCCTCGCGGCAGAATTTGTTTGAGTTTGTCCACGCGTTCCAAGGTGTTGGCGAGATTCGTGGGATTGAAGTACCGCGAGCGCCAGTCGCTGGCGGGAAATTTCGTGTCTTTGGTCACCTTCCCACCGAGGCTGCCTTCGTCGAGCGCCACCCTGACGATGACTCCAACGTTCAGCTCCTGGCACGCGGGAAATAATTCGTCCTCGGGTGATTGGTCGAAGATGCTGTAGATGACTTGCACGGAATCCACCAGGCCAGTCCGAATCGCCTTGATTCCGTTTTCCGGTTCCCAGCGGTTCAGGCTCAAGCCAAAAAAGCGAATGACTCCATCCTGCTTCAACTTCTGTACTGTGTTGCGGAAATCACCCTCATCGGCCCAATGATCGGACCACACATGGAATTGAAGCAGGTCAATCGAATCAGTGTCGATATTTTTGCGAATAAGATCGGCGTACTTGAAAACGTGCTGCGGAGGAAACACTTCACTGTACTTATATTTCGACAGCGCGGGCCAACGTTCGTTCATCGGCGGAATTTTAGACGCGGCATAGAGGCGTTTTTCCTGATTCAAGCCGATGACCTGCCCAAGCAGGCTATCGCTTTTGCCTTCTCCATACGCCCAGGCGGAGTCGAAGAAATTGCAGCCGAGCTTCACCGCAAGTTGGAGTGCCGCCAGGGACTCGCTATCCTCCGATCCACTCCACCCGCCCATGCCCCATAACCCGTGCGCGATTTCACCAACTTCAAACCCAGTGCGACCGATCTTGCGATATTTCATTTGCCGTTCCTATAAAAAGATTCGCGTGAGGTTGATTTGTAAACGTAGATGCGCCAACACGTGCTGCTCGCGCCTGCACCTCCGGTACGGACCTTCTTCGTTGACATGCAGTGGCGATGCCACTCGGTGTGCGAGACGTGGCGAGGACAGGTGCACAAATGAATTGTCAAAGACTGGCTACTTTGCAATGACGAAATCCGCACTCTCGCCCTCCGCGGAGCTGGGGCCGATCCACACGGTGGCATGTGCCGGTTCCACTAGGTTTTGCATATCGATGTTCCAGAATGCAAGTTCATCGCGTCCCAGGGCGAATTCGACCCGCTGTGATTGTCCTGGCGAGAGAGTAAGCCTTCGAAATCCCTCCAGTTGTCTTACAGGAAGAGCGACGCTGGTTCCCCGAAGGCGGATGTAGAGTTCTACAATTTCATCCCCAGCGCGCGATCCAGCATTCCTTATCGTGGTGGACACATGCAGCGGCGGCTCGGTCTTGTCGTTGAGCGCGCTAGCGCTCAACTGGGATGTGCTCAGTTCCAAAGGAGAGTAGCTAAATTGGGTATAACTGAGTCCGTGACCAAACGGAAAGAGCGCCGCATTCTCCTCGTCCACGTAGCGCGAATGGTATTTTTCGCGGTTGTTGGCCGGTGGACGACTGAGATCAACGCCATCCGCGGGACGGCCGGTATTCAATGCATCATAGTAGTGGGGTTCTTGGCCCGCGCTGCGAGGCATCGAAACAGTAAGCTTACCGCTCGGAGTCACATCGCCAAAAAGTGTTCGTACGAGCGCCGGTCCCGCTTGCACTCCTGGAAACCAAGCTTGCAAAATCGCCGGTACGTGAGTTGCGGCCCAGTTCAGGGTCAGTGGCCGGCCACTAAAAACAATCAAGACCACGGGTTTCCCCGCCGCGGCTACTGCTTCCAAAAGCTGTTGCTGGTTTCCCGGCAGACCGAGATGGGCTCGGGAAGCTGCTTCGGCGGTCATCCACAAGGAGTCTTCTCCAAGAGCCATCAAGACAACGTCAGCCTGTTTGGCCGCCGCAACGGCTTCTGCAAAGCTGTTATCTTCGGCAGTTAGAATCTCCGTGCCTTTGGCGTAGAGCACTCGCCCGCTCGATTGCTGCACGCGCGAGGTCAGGGCTGTCCGCAACGTCACTACGTCTGCCGCGTTGCCCCTTGCGCGCCACGGACCAAGCATATCCGAGGCACTATCGGCTAGAGGGCCGATGAGAGCGATGGTGTGGACGTCCGAACCAAATGGGAGAGGCGCCTTCCCTCCCGGGTTACCGTTCTTCAGAAGCACAAAGGAACGCTCCGCAACGGTGCGGGCGACCTCCAGGTCGGCAGGATCGAGTTGAGGCTTGCCGCCGCTTGCCGGTTCGCGAGTATAGGGATGATCGAATAATCCGAGCGCGAATTTTATACGGAGCATACGACGCGCAGCTTGATCCACGGCGGCTTCCGGCACCTCTCCTGACCGCACCAGTTCCGCCAAATAGCGGGAATACTCGTTGCCTTCAAGATCCACGTCGAGGCCCGCGAGAATCGCTTTGCGCGCCGCTGTTTTGCCGTCCACGGCAATACCGTGGGCGATCGTTTCCCGCACCGATCCATAGTCGCTGATCACCACTCCCTCAAATCCCCACTCTTGGCGAAGGATGTGCGTCAGCGTAAACCAGTTGGAAGTAGCGGGCACGCCGTTTAGGGTATTAAAGGCGCTCATGACCGACGCGCCGCCAGCTTCCACGGCGGCGTGGAAGGGTGGCAGATAGACTTGACGCAACATGCGTTCGGACATGTCCACGGAGTTGTAATCTCGCCCCGCTTCGGCGGCTCCGTAGCCAACGAAATGCTTCATACAGGCCACCATGGATTCCGGATCGTTCAGGCCAGCGCCTTGATATCCGTGCACGTAAGCAACGGCCATGGCGGAGCCCAGGTATCGATCCTCTCCGGCTCCTTCCACAATGCGTCCCCAGCGGGCATCACGCGCGATGTCAACCATGGGCGAATAGGTCCAGCGGATGCCTTCTTTGGTAGCTTCCTTGGCAGCGATGCGCGAAGCCCTTTCCACCAGCGCGGGATCCCAGGTCGAGGCCATGGCCAGCGGTACAGGGAAAATGGTGCGGTATCCATGAATTACGTCCAACGCGAAGACGAGTGGAATGTGCAGCCGGGAGTTTTCGACGGCCAGCTTTTGCAAGGAATTGGTCTCGGCCGCTCCGGTGATGTTCTCGAAGGAGCCCACTCGGCCCTGGGCGGTCTGTTCGCGATAGTCGGCATGGGCCGCACCAGGTCCAGTGGAACTATCGGCGAAGTGAACGGTTTGGCCGATCTTTTCTTCCAGTGTCATTTGGCCGAGCAATCGGCTGACGCGCTGCTCGATTGCGGCATCGTCCAACCTTGGCGGAGACTGCGCCCTGAGCAAACCGTAGGGCCACGCAGAAGCAACAGTCAGAAGCAAAATACGAACCGAACACATTTTGGACGCCATGTTCCTTCTCCGTCTCCTCATCGGACTGATTCGCTCAGGCAGACGCTGATTTCACATGCGCGTGCGGACTACGGCGTTCGCAGCAAAGCAACGAAAGTAATGGATATGCAAATAACCCATCCAGTCTTTGAACCTTGGCAACCTTGATGCAAAACCGCCGGAGGAAGACCATGTCAAAAGCCGTACGCGAGGCCACGGTCCGACGGCGGCTTTCTTCGCGCAGCCGTTTTGAGGGGCTGGCCGATGGGCCGCTTCCAAGCGGCCATGGGGCTCTCATCTCCGCAGCATGAAGCAGCCGCTAGGGCGGCAGAGGATGAACAACAGGGCCCTTCCTTGACACAAGTATCTGGTCATCGACCCTCCAGACAAATCGTCCGCTATCTGGGCGGATGCTACTAGCAAACCGGTATTCTAGCAATACATTAAATGATGCGAAGCGATGCAAGTCACAGAACTGGCGCACTCGTGGTCTGCCCGCGTGATTTCCAATCCGAAGGTGCCTTCAAAAATAATTTTTGCGCCCTGGTACTCCCAAGGCTAAGATGCGGCTAATTACTGGCGAGGAGTGCTTTGGCGTGCGACAGTTCGGGGCGCTGCGAGGACGCCTCACTCTCCTAGCATCTCGCGCGCGGGCAACTCAACTTCTCCCTTGCCTTCCGCGTCCTGTTTGTCCGCGACCGAACGCAAGGGGCTAAGTGCTTGGTCATTTTTTCCTTCGGCGAAATCCAGCCAGGCATGAGCCTCATCGTGGTGCGCGCTCATGTAATCAGCTCCATAGGGGCGGCTCGACTTGCGAACCGTGTCGAGCATGGCGTCGTACTGCAGGACGGCATCACGGGCGGCGGCTACCTCGCGCAGATGACCAGCGGCGACGGCGCGTGCCCAATGGGTGATCGCCTGGGCACTTGGTTCCGCGCCTGCGGGAGGCTGGAGCGCCAGTGCTTCTTTCCACTGATGCGTTTCGAGTGCATACATCGCGGGCATATGCGCGCGCATTCTGTCCAGATATCCATCGAGACCCGGATCGACATCGTCCTCGTGTATGGGAGCCAATTGATCGACGATGGCTTTCGCTTTGCTGTTTTCGCCGATTTGCAGGTAGGCGTACTCCAAGAAATCAATGGCGTGAATCTGATGTTCGGCTCCGACGTGCATT
>Ga0210406_10002688_pt1 | contig 20101 bp, 17 predicted proteins | sample IncBWC30MmetaG_FD_155454 | JGI IMG/M metagenome (GOLD analysis project Ga0210406, IMG submission 155454) | Forest soil microbial communities from Barre Woods Harvard Forest LTER site, Petersham, Massachusetts, United States - Inc-BW-C-30-M | ecosystem: Environmental > Terrestrial > Soil >... | reverse complement strand
CGAATGTCCGGGACTGAGAAATCCTTCACCACCAGGCGTGATCTTCTGCAGGGAGCGGCGACTGCGGGCACGGCCGCAGCCTTGCTGACTGGATTGGGCATGAGCCCTGCGGCACTGGCGGCGGAACTCGGACGCTCGGAAAAGCCGCTGAAGGCCGCGTTCTCCAATGCGGGCCTGCAGGCCACCTGGTGCGCGCAGGGCAAGCAGGCGGCCGAATGGTGGGGCAAGCTGTTCAACGTCGATGTGACCTGGTTCGACGGCCAGCTCGACGCGGTCAAGCAGCGGGCCGCGATCGACAACATGGCCTCGCAGAAATGGGACTTTGTCGCCATCCAGGCCTTCGGCATCGGCACGCTGACCCAGCCGGTGCAGAAGATGATCGACGCCGGCACCCCCGTCATCGACATGGACACGCTGATCGCGCCGCTCGACCAGATCAACGTCCATTCCTTCCTCGCGCCCGACAACGAGTTCATGGGCGCCTCGGTGACGCAGGCCTTGGTGAATGCGCTCGGCGGCAAGGGCAAGGTGATCATGACCCAGGGCGCGCTCGGTCATACCGGCGCGCAAGGCCGCGCCAAGGGTTTCAACACGGTCGTCAAGCAGTTTCCGAACATCGAAGTGCTCGACACCCAGCCGGCGGACTGGGACGTCTCCAAGACGGCGCGGCTGTGGGAGACCTATCTCACCAAATATCCGCAGATCGACGCGGCCTTCTTCCATAATGACGACATGGCGCTGGCCGCCTACAACATCATGAAGGCGCGCAACCGCACCAACATATTGATCGGCGGGGTCGATGCCATGCCGCCGGCGATCCAGGCCGTCAGCGAAGGCCGGATGTTCGCAACCGTCCGCAATCCGTCCTGCCGAATCCATGGCGGCGCGATCGTCGCGGGCGTCGCGGCCGTCGTTGCCGGCGAGAAGAGCGGCCAGGGCATCCCCAAGAGTGTCGTGACCGATGGTCCGGTCGTGACCAAGGCCAACGCCGCCGGCATGCAGTGGATGGAGGACCATTTCCTGATCTGACCCGATCATGCCGCAGGGCCGCTCACCCATCCTCGAACTGCAGGAGATCACCAAGGCCTTCGGCGGTGTCGAGGCCTTGCGCGGCGTCGACTTTCAGCTTTTTCCCGGCGAGATCCACGGTCTCGTCGGCGAGAACGGCGCGGGCAAAAGCACGCTGATGAAGATCATCGCCGGCGTGCATCCGGAGTTTTCCGGCCGTTTCCTGCTCGATGGGCACCAGACCCGGTTTCGCTCGGTGCGCGACGCGCGCGCCGCCGGCATCGCCATGGTGCATCAGGAGCTGAGCGTCGCGCCCGATCTGTCGGTCGCCGAGAACGTCTTTCTGGGCGCGCAGCCGACCAATCGCTTCGGCCTCGTGCAATGGCGGCGCATGGCGCGCGAGGCGGGCGAGCAGCTCGCGCGGTTCGGCATAGATGTGGACCCGATGTCGCGGCTCGGCGACCTGCCGATCGGCCTGCAGCAGTTGATCGAGATCGCCCGCGTGCTGTTTTCCGGCGCGCGCATCATCATCCTGGACGAGCCGACCTCGGCGCTTTCGCCGCCGGAGGTCGAACGGCTGTTTGCGACCTTGCGGCGGCTGCGCGACGAAGGCACCGCCATCGTCTTCATCTCCCATTTCATCGAGGACATTCTGCGCGTCTCCGACCTCGTGACCGTGTTCCGCAATGGCCGGAAGGTCGCCGAAACGCCGGCCGCCGAAACCGATAAAGCCGCTCTCATCGAGGCCATGATCGGCAAGGGCCGCGAGGCGCTGGAGGAGACCTACAGCCACGACATCGCGTTGCCACCGCCGAACCATCAGCCTGTCGCGCTGTCGGCCGAGCAGCTCTCGCTCGCCCGCAGCCTGCGCGACGTCTCATTCGAGGTCCGCTCCGGCGAGGTGCTCGGCATCTACGGCTTCATGGGCTGCGGCCAGCTTGAGCTGGCGCGGATCCTGTTCGGCAAGCTCAAGCCGGATCGCGGCGGGCTCGCCGTGGCGGGCACCCCGAAATCCTTCGGCAGCACGGCCGATGCGCGGCGCGCCGGGGTCGCCTTCGTGCCTGAAAGCCGCCGCGCCATGCTGTTCCACCAGGAGCCGGTCTACAAGAATATCTCGATCAGCATCCTGGAGCGGATCTCCTCGCTGCTGCTCAAGCCGTCGGAGGAGCGCGACCTCGCCAGGACGCAGGTGGAGCAGTTGCAAATCCGGCCGCCCGCCGTCGAGCTCGACCTCGGCATGCTCTCCGGCGGCAATCAGCAGAAGGTGGCGCTGGCGAAATGGCTGACCTATCCGCCGCGCGTGCTGGTGTTGTGCGAGCCGACGCGCGGCATGGATGTCGGCGCCAAGAACGACGTGATCCACATCATCCGCGATCTGCGCGCCAAAGGGCTCGCCATCATCGTGCTGTCGACCGAACCGGAAACCGTCCTGTCGCTCGCCGATCGCATTGTCGTGCTCAAACGCGGCAGCGTGGTGCGCGAATTCGCCAATGAAGCGATCAGCAAAGACCGCCTGCTCGAGGCGGCATAGGAGAAGCCCCATGGCAGCCAGCGACGGCGCGACGATGTCCACGGCGGATCGCACGCCATCGCGGAAGCTCGCCGCGCTGTTGCGCGCGCAGATGCGCAACATCGCGCCGTTCCTGACGCTGATCCTCCTCAGCGCATTCTTCGCCATTGCCAGCCCCTCCTTCGCGACGCTGGACAATGTCGGCAACATCCTGACCCAAGTCTCGGTGACGGGCATCATCGCGGTCGGCCTCACCTTCGTGATCCTGTGCGCGGAGATCGATCTGTCGATCGCCAGCATCGCCAATGTCACGGGCATTGCGGTCGCCTATTTCACGGTTCAGGAATCCTATGTGAACATCGCCAATGTCCCGATGCCCGGCTGGGCGGCGATCCTGCTTGCGCTCTTGCTGTGCGCCTGTCTCGGCCTCGTCAATGCGCTCGGGCTGACGGTGATCGGCATCCCCTCCTTCATCATGACGCTGGCGATGATGCAGATCGCGGCGGGCATATCCGCGCTCCTCGTGCGCGGGCAGATCGCCTATAAGGTGCCCGACCTGATCACGACGCTCGGCTCCGGCGCGATCGACGGCATTCCCTGGATCGTGATCGTCGCGGCCCTGATGCTGCTCGCGGGGCATTTGGTGCTGACCTACACGCGGTTCGGACGCTATGTGTACATGGTCGGCGGCAACCGCGAGGCGGCGGAATATTCCGGCCTCAATGTCAAGCTCATCCTCGGCAGCGTCATGGTGATCGCGGCGGTCTGCGCCGGCATCGGCGGCATGCTCGGCGTTGCGCATTTCGGCAGCGCGCAGCAGAACGAATTCGACACCTACCTGCTCGACTCGATCGCAGCCGTCGTGGTCGGCGGCACCAGCCTGTTCGGCGGACGCGGCGGCATCGGCAACACCATCGTCGGACTGTTTGTGCTTGGCGTGCTCAACAACGGGCTCGACCACGTCAATATCGACAGTTTCCTGAAGATATTGATCCGCGGCCTCATCCTGCTCGCCGCGCTCGTGATCAACGTCTACGCGCAGCGGCTGCGAGCGAAGGCCGCTGACTAGAGCATGGTGTGATTAGGTGAAATCGCCATCATGCTCTAGCTCTTTGTTTGAGCATGATCTCTTCGGAAAACCGGTTTCCACTTTTCCGGATCATGCTCTGGAGCACCATGCTCTACGTCCTGACAACCAGATTGCCATAGGCCTTCGTCCCCAGGCCGTAGGTCCAGGCGACCGCTTCGCGGGCCGTGCGCATATGCGCGGGCACCTGGAGAAAGAAGTGCCTGCGCGTGCCGTCGGGCTCCGCCGTCGCATTGATCACCTCGACCGCGGCCCAGGCGTCCGGAGGGAACCATGTCTTGCGCCAGAGCACGCCCGTCTCATCCTCGGCGACGCGCTCCGGGCCGCCGAGCGCGACATAGCGCGCGGGAGTCATGATCTCGATCAGGCAACGGCGCAGCTCGACGTTCGATTCCGCGTCGATCGCGGCCAGCGTGATCCTGTCCGGCCGGTCGATCATCCAGCGCGGAATCTCGACGCCCTTCCAGGCCCAGACCGACCAGCCATCCGGATAGCGCAAGGCCGGGCCGCCGGCCTCGTGCAGCCGGTCGCGCGTGTCGCCGCGCAACAGATCGGGCCGCTCCGACAGCCAGCAGGTGCGCTGATGCGGCTGCAACCAGCCGAGCGTCTGCGCCACCTGCCACAGGCCGGTCAGCCGCGCAGTGTCCCCGTAAAGCTCGAGCACATCGCGGAGATATTCGTAGGTCCCAAGCCACGACAGATCGTGCTGCCCCACGCCGTCGTAGCGTAACCCCTGCCGGCCAGCCAGCACATCGAGCGCGGTGGACCATGACAACGGATATGAGCGGCGCACAAGCGCGAGCAAGGAGACTTGCTCACGCTCGGTGCTCTGGATCACCGCATCCGCGGCGGCCGCAACCAGCGCATCGTCGGGGTCGACCATGCTCTCCACGAGCGCCAGCACGCGCGCGGGAATGCGGCGCCGGACGAGCGCGGCAACCTGCCGGCGCAGCCGTTCGATGATCACCGATCTCACATTCGGACCATCGGCGTGCGACGCCTTCCGCGCAAGCGCGGAGAGCGCGACCGGACTTTCACACCACACCAGCCGGTCCGGAGGATCGAGCCCCGCCGCATGATAGGCAAGCCGCACGCCCTCCTCGGCGGCGTCGCGATCCGCAGCCTCGGTCGAGCGGCGGATCGCCGCCCACCGCGCGCGATAACGGGCGAGCGCCGCCGTCTGCTCCGGCGTGAGCGCGCTGTGCTCAGTCGGCAAGGATGCGCGCGTCGCGCGGGCCGAGTTCACGCTGCCGGCGGACCCGGTAGGTTCCTCGCAGCAGCGTCAACGGCGCATGCTCCTGATGCGTCACCCGCGCATAGGCGGCGCCGACCCGGACATGCCCGACATAGAGGCCCTCGGGAATGTCGCGCGCAAGCCGGTCATCCCTGAACATCGTCACGCGCTCGCGGATCGCGTGGCAGTGCCCGGTCGCCTCGCCTTCCAGCAGCACCATCGGCGCGCCTTCGATATTCTCCTCCACCGTCCCCGATGGCGCGATATCGGGGACGCGTTCGATCAAGAGATCACCCTGTGCGAAGATCTCGGTCATCATGCCATCTCCTTGTGCTCGGACGCCCGAAGGCGCCGTTGCCCGGATTGCTTCCGCCCTGCAGCGCGATGAGCTCAGGATGAAGCAGCATCGCGCTCGCTTATTGTTCGAGCATGATCTCCGCGCAAACGCGTTCCGCGTTTGTCGCGAGGAAAACCGGTGTCCACCCCGCAACAAGTGCGGGGCAGGCTTTTCCGGATCATGCTCGGACGGCCCTGCGCGCCGCGAACGCGGCGGCGCGCGGGCCGTCCTTTATCGTTGACTACTGCACGACCTCGCCATGCAGGGCGAGATCGAGTCCTTCACGTTCGGTGTCCTGAGATACCCTGAGGCCGACGAACATCTTGACCACGGCAAGGATGATCAAGCTGACGACGGCGTCGTAGACAAAGACGGTCGCGACACCGATGCATTGATTGAAAAACTGCCCGACGTTACCCTCCAGGGCACCCGCCGTTCCGCCATACTGCTCGACCGCGAAGACGCCGGTGAGCAATGCGCCGACGATACCGCCGATCGCATGAACGCCGAAGCAATCGAGCGCGTCATCATAGCTGAACATCCGCTTCAGGCCCGTGCAGCCCCAATAGCAGAAGACACCAGCCGCAATCCCGATCGCGAAGGCTCCGACCGGTCCGACAAAACCGGAGGCAGGCGTGATCGCAACTAGGCCTGCGACCGCGCCAGAGCAGATGCCTACAACGGTCGGCTTGCCCTTCAGCGCCCATTCTACCAGCATCCAGGTGAAGCCGGCAACGGCGGTCGCGATCTGCGTCACCAGCATGGCCATGCCGGCCTGCATCCCCGCCGTGACGGCGGAACCGGCGTTGAATCCGAACCAGCCGACCCAGAGCAGCGCGGCGCCGATGAAGGTAAGGACCATATTATGCGCAGGTCCGGTGTCGACGCGCTTGCCGAGCATGATCGCGCACATCAATCCGGCGACGCCCGCGTTGATATGCACCACCGTGCCGCCGGCGAAATCGAGCACCTTCACCCATGCGGCGTCGTTGCCGGATGAGAAGATTCCGTCAGGTCCCCAGACCCAATGCGCGACCGGCGCATAAACGAAGATCGCCCACAGGCCGATGAACCAGAGCATGGCCGAGAATTTCATCCGCTCGGCGAATGCGCCCGCAATCAGGGCAGGCGTGATGATCGCGAACGTCATCTGGAAGCAGATGTAGACGGCTTCCGGAATGGTCGCGGCGAGCGGATTGGGATTGCCGATGCCTCCATGGCCGATATCGCTCAGGATGTCCTTCAGGAACATCCGGTCGAGGCCGCCGATAAAGGGCGAGCCGGCGCGAAACGCCATGCTGTAGGTCAGGACCGCGAACAGGATCGTGACGAGGCAGGTGACCGCAAAGCTGGTCATCACCGTGTCGCCGACATTCTTCTTCCGCACCATGCCCCCATAGAACAGGCCGAGGCCGGGGATCGTCATCATCAGCACCAGTGCGACGGATGTCAGCATCCATGCGGTATCGCCCGAATTCGGCGTGCATTTTTCCAGAATCTTGCCGCCGCAAGCCGGCGGCGCGTCATCGGCAAATGCCATGTCGCCGAATACGAGAAAGAGCAGCGCTACTCCCAAGAGAACAGTCGCCAGTGTCACGAGCCTTTGGCGCGTGGTCGTCCCAACCTGCATCGTCATTCTCCTTCGTCCCAGGTCATTTTCGTCCCAAGTCATTTTGGTCCCGAGTCATTTTCGTCCCAGATCATCTTCGTCCCAAGTTCGTCCCAAAGAGTCATCGTCCTAAAGAAACGTAAGTCGGTCGTCAGTCGGCCGTCGGTCAATCATCGGACAATCATCAGTGCATCCTGCGTGAGGGCTCGTCGAGCCGCTCTGCCGGTGTCCCAGCACGCGGACGGATGGCTCGGCGCGCGGGCGAAGCGCGGTCTCGCGCCGCTCGCCGCTATCTTAGTGTGTGGAATTCGGTGCGGTGCGCGCACTGCAACGCGTCGGCACGGATCAAGCGATGCCCGGAGCAGCAGATGCGCCGTCGGGCGTCCATGCTTGAAATGGGCGGCGACTAGCCCCATGGCTATCGGCCTTCCCTGGTCCCCGCGGCGGGAAAAAGTTCCCGCGTCTAGTTCTTAAGCAATACCTATCCAAAATTCGTGCCAACCAACGGTTGAGCCAAGTAGCTGAATCATCTGATATTCTGTTTCGGATATACGACAGTATTCCTGCCCTTTGGCGAATTTTGCGGCAGATAATTGCCTACAAGTTGAGCAGACAAATCCTACGCTGCCTTCAGCAGCGGCGGCGATGTCGGGCGAAGCAGTGCAAAGGCGATCTGGATGACCCCGGCCGCGAGGCCGACCGCGAAGCCGATCCGCCACGCCATGTCGTAGGAGCCGAGCCAAAACCAATGTCGTCAAAGAACAAGGGAAGTGGCGGCAAGCGCACTGAAAATCCGCCCCCGAGAACATCCCGGCACGTCAAGCACGAAGCCGGGCAAGCGTTGCGAAATGGAAATAAAACTGAACGAAGCTTGGCTGGTTCGGTGGAGCGGCACATCGAACCAAGACGACCGTCCCGTAAAGGGAAATAAAACCGGACCCAGTCTTGGTGATGCGACACGGTGGCGGCCGCGATCGCGTCATATTTGCGGTGGTACGCGAAGCGAGAATGTTTAATGGGCAGAGCAGTGCGCAACGCAAAGCGCAGCCGCCATGTGATGATTCGTGAGCTTTTTTGAGAGAATATCGGCGCGAGGCCTCACTTACGGTCAGGTTCGTTACGCTGTAGATGGTGCGCGAGATCGGCGCCGCGAACAATCTTACGCCGCTTCCGCCACCACGCGGTTGCGGCCGTCATGCTTGGCGCGATACAGCGCGGTGTCGGCGCGCTTCAGGACATCGGCGAACGCTTCGCCCTTTTGCTCCAGCGTCGACAGGCCGATCGAGATCGTAACGGGGATGTGCTTGGCGCCCTTGCTGATCGTGAACAGCTCGCCCGCGATCGACCGCCTGATCCGCTCGGCCACCACGCCGGCGACATGCAGATCGGTCTCCGGCATCACGATCACGAATTCCTCGCCGCCATAGCGGCAGGCGAGATCGATGCCGCGGATCGACTTGCGGATTCGGATTGCGAATTCGCGCAGCACGTCGTCGCCGGCGTCGTGGCCGTAACCGTCGTTGATCGACTTGAAATAGTCGATGTCGAGCATCATCAGCGCGAGCGGCTTGCCGCGGCTCGATGCCTGTTCGGCCAGCGTCGCCAGATGGGTTTCCATGTAGCGGCGATTATGCAGGCCGGTCAGCGCATCGGTGATCGCCATCTCGATCGAGTGCTGCACGTTGTCGCGCAGATCGTCAGTGTAGCGGCGCTTGCGGATCTGGGTGCGTGCACGCGCCAGCAGCTCGTTCTTGTCGACCGGACGCGGCAGATAATCGTTGACGCCGATCTCGAGCCCGCGCAGCAGGCGGGTGTTGTTCTCGACATCGGCGATCGCCAGGATCGGCACATGCCGTGTCCGTTCCAGCGAGCGCACCTGGCTGCACAGCCTCAGGCCGTCGAAACCTTCCAGATCCAGCGAGACGATCAGAAGATCGTAGTTGCCGTCGGCGGCATGAAACAGCGCCTCCGCCGCATTGGTCTCGACGTCCACCGTGTGCTCGGCGGCGAGCAGCGGCCCAAGCCGTTCATAGGAGGACGACCGGTCGTCGACCAGCAGCACGCGCCCGCCCTTGCCGGTGTCGGCGACGGCGCTGCGCTCCGGCGCCTGCACGCCGATTTCGAGCGACGTGAGCGCGCGCATGCGCAGCTCGTCGGTCATCATCTTCAGCCGTGTCAGCGATCGCACCCGCGCGATCAGCACGATGTCGGTCACCGGCTTGGTCAGGAAATCGTCGGCACCGGCTTCAAGCCCGCGCACGCGGTCGGAAGGGCTGTCGAGCGCGGTGATCATTACCACCGGAATGAAATGCGTCGCCGGGTTCGACTTCAGGCGGCGGCACACCTCGAAACCGTCCATGTCGGGCATCATCACGTCGAGCAGGATGATGTCGCATTCGGCGCGCTGGCAGATCTGCAGCGCCTCGGTGCCGCTGGAGGCAGTGAGCACATCGAAATATTCGGCCGAAAGCCGGGCTTCCAGCAATTTGACATTGGCGGGGACGTCATCGACCACCAGGATACGCGCGGACATCGAAACACCTCCTACCCGATGAACCGGCGAACGGTTTCGATGAACTTGCCGACCGAAATGGGCTTGGAGAGATAGGCTTCGCAACCGCCCTCGCGGATGCGCTCCTCGTCGCCCTTCATCGCAAACGCCGTGACCGCGACGACCGGGATCGCGCGCAACTCCGGATCGTCCTTGATCCAGCGCGTCACTTCGAGGCCGGACACCTGCGGAAGCTGGATATCCATCAGAATGAGATCAGGCCGCATCTTGCGGACGAGATCGAGCGCTTCAACGCCGTTGCTGGTGCCCCACGTCTGATAACCATGCGCCTCCAGCAGGTCGCGAAACAGCTTCATATTCAGTTCGTTGTCCTCGACGATCAGGACGGTCTTGGCCATCCCGTCCTCCCGATTCCGACACGACGGCACAGCTTGCCGCACCTCAGTTATCCCCACAAAGCCTGCCGACATGTCATTCAAACTAGCGCCAGATTTGCTCTAACCGGTTAAGCGCGGGTCATCTCTTGCGGGTTGGTTTCCACCGGCTTGAACCGTTTCGAGGGACTCGGGCATGATGCCAACCAAATTAGAGACCATAAGTTAACGGAAAGGCAAACCCGGCCTTTGAAAAAGCCTGTTCAAAACGCCCGCGAAGTCGCTGAAATCGTTGCAATTCAGGCGCTGTCTTTCCTGGCCGGCGAGCCTGAGCGGCTGGGCGCGTTCCTGGCCGAGAGCGGAATCGGGCCTGAAACCCTGCGCAAATCGGCGGCCGACCCGCGTTTTCTCGCGAGCGTGCTCGACTTCATCCTGCGTGATGATGATACCGTCAAGGCCTTTGCGAAAGCGTCGAAACTGCACCCGACCAACGTCGCCGCCGCACGGCAGGCGCTGGGCGATCCGCGATGGGAGCGCGACGTGCCGTGAGCGCGCTTGAGGGGAAGCCGACCTGTTTTTGCCGGGACTGCCTGAGTGATCCGGCTTTTGCGGCGAAACGGTGCGGTGAATGCGGCTCCCCTCGCCTCGTCCGCCACCATGCGCTGCCCACGCTCTCGCTCGCGCATATCGATTGCGATGCGTTCTATGCCACCGTCGAGAAGCGCGACAATCCGGACATTGCCGACAAGCCCGTCATCATCGGCGGCGGCAAGCGCGGCGTCGTCTCGGCGGCCTGCTACATCGCGCGCACCTATGGCGTGCGCTCGGCGATGCCGATGTTCAAGGCGTTGGCGCTGTGCCCGCAGGCCACCGTGATCGGCCCCGACATGGCGAAATATGTCCGGGTCGGACGCGAGGTGCGGCGCGCGATGCAGGCGCTGACGCCGCTGGTCGAGCCGCTGTCGATCGACGAGGCGTTTCTGGATCTCGCCGGCACCGAGCGCGTACACGGCATGATACCTGCGAAGGTGCTGGCGCACTTTGCCCGCGACGTCGAGCGCGAGGTCGGCATCACGGTTTCGGTCGGGCTGTCCTGCAACAAGTTTCTCGCCAAGATCGCCTCCGACCTCGACAAGCCGCGCGGTTTCGCCGTGCTCGATCAAGAGGACGCGCGCGCGATGCTCGCCGACAAGCCCGTCGGCTTCATCTTCGGCGCGGGGCCCGCGACACAGGAGCGGCTGGCGCAGCGCGGCTTTCGCACCATCGCCGATCTGCAGCGCGCCGACGAGCTGGACTTGATGAAGCAGTTTCCGAGCGATGGCCGCCGGCTCTGGCGGCTCGCGCGCGGCATCGACGAGCGCCGCGTCGTGCCCGATCGCGGCGCCAAGACGATTTCGAGCGAGACCACTTTCGAGACCGACATCCGCGATTTCGCAACCCTCGAACGGCTGTTGTGGCGGCTGTCGGAGAAGGTCTCGGCGCGCCTGAAGGCCGGCGAGCTTGCCGGCGCGACCATCACGCTGAAGCTGAAGACGGCGGATTTCCGCCAGCGCACCCGCTCGCAATCGATTGCCGCGCCGACGCAGCTCGCCGCGAAGATCTTCGCGGTGTCGCGCGAGATGCTGGCGAAGGAGATCGACGGCACCGCGTTCCGCCTGATGGGCACGGGCGTCAGCGCCTTGCGGCCGGGCTCGCAGGCCGACGACAGCGACATGCTCGACCGCCGCGCCGCCCATGCCGAGCGGGCGATGGACGGTCTGCGCAAGAAGTTCGGTGAGGCCGCCGTGATCCGGGGGATCGCTTACGAGGGGCCGGAGAAGGCGGGATAGACCTCCTGCTCGTCATTGCCGGGCTTGACCCGGCAATCCATCCCGGCCGTGAAGCTTTCAAGATTGATGGATGCGCGGGTCAAGCCCGCGCATGACGGCCCAGGTCATTTCTAGAAGGTCATTTCTAGAAGGTCATTCCACCTCGTCCGCGCGAGGCGCGGCCCGATGACAGGCTCCGCATCGAACCCGGAATATCGAGATTCCGGGTTCGCCTCTTCGAGGCGCCCCGGAATGACCGAGGGAAGCGCAGCGGGCTTCTCTCGGTCACTTACACGGCTTGGCGTCCTTGACGTCGAATTTGCCGAGCGCGCCGGAAATCACGAAGTCATTGTAGTCGAGCACCAAGGCCCGCGACACGCCGTTCTCGAACAGCTCGAACGACATGGCATAGACCGGCGTCTGCTCGCCGTCGTTGGTCTTGGCGTCGTGATCGTAATAGCTGACCGTGACCGGCCAGCGCGTCAGCGATTTCATCTGCTCATTGGTGGTCGATGGATCGGACAGCACCTTCGCCTTGTCCGCCTTGTCGGGGGTAATCGGCTGGCCGATCACGGTCAGCGTGTTGTAGACCTTCTGGCCGTTGTCGGAGCCGTCATAGACCGTCAGCTCCAGCAGTGATTTCCCCTGCCGGGCGGCGTCAATGATGCGGTGAATCTGCTCGGTCGGAAACACGGTGGCGCCGTCGAGCGTGAACGTCTTGGCCTCGGGCTGCTTCAGCTTCACCGTGATGTGGTCGCCGGACCGCTCCGCGATGCCATCGACGGGACTGGATTCAGAATCGTTCATCCGCGCGTCGATCTTGAAGCGATAGCTCTTGCCGGCGCCATCTTCCCAGGAGCTGGAGCGCAGATCGCTCAGCGTCACCTTGCCCTCGCCGATTTCGAGCTCGGAGACCTGCCGGAATTCGGATGTGTAGCCCTCGCAGGTGCTGCCGGAGAAATTGTACAGAATGCGTCCGCGCGCGCTGTTGATTGTATTCGATCCGCGCGATTTCAACAGGTTGAGATCGTAGAGCGCCTGATGCGGCAGGAAGGCGCCGCCGGCGGCTTTCGCCGGACCGCACGCGACAGCCGCAATCGCCAGCACGGCGAGCGAAGTCCGGAACGAGTTAACCATGGCGCATCCTTGGATCTATCTAGGAACTATCCTGGACCTTGGGCGCGAAGCCATCCTCGGCTTGTCCTCGGGACGAGCAGGAAGATTTGACACTTTAATAAACGGCCCATTGCGTCGCAACTGGGGCTCAACTCACAGAAAAGTGCGAATCAAGGTCATGGCGGCCTTTTTCACCGGATCGTGCCCCGACCGGCGGCCGCCTGCACGACCTGCGGCCTCGCTTGCATGTCCCGGCATGATAGGCGAAACAAGGCTTTGGCCGATTGATATCGATCGGAATCGAGGCACATTGAGCGAGGACGACCATGGCGGGCAGCATCGAACAGAAACTGGCGGCACAAGGCATCACCCTGCACGAACCCGCTGCGCCCGTGGCGAACTATGTCGGCTTCGTCCGCACCGGTAATATGCTGTTCGTATCGGGGCAGGTCTGCGTCGACGCGCAAGGCAAGCTGATCGCCAAGGGCAAGCTCGGCGCCAGCGTGACGGTCGAGCAAGGCAACGCCGCCGCGCGCGGCTGCGCGATCAACCTGCTGGCGCAGATCAAGGCCGCGCTCGGCGATCTGGACAAGGTCGTGCGCGTGGTCCGGCTCGGCGGCTTCGTCAATTCGGCGCCGGATTTCCTCGACGGACCGAAGGTCCTGAACGGCGCTTCCGACCTGATGGTTCAGGTGTTCGGCGACAAGGGCCGCCATGCCCGCACCACCGTGGGCGTCGCCTCGCTGCCTGCGGACGCGGCGGTCGAGGTCGAGGGGCTGTTCGAGGTTTCCTAGAGCGTTTTCGAGCGAAGCATGCCCTCGGACTTGATCCGGGGGTAGGTACCGGTTCGCGTGAAGAAAACGCGTCAAAACAAAAGATTGGAGCCTCCGTTCCGATTCAATCGGAACGGAAAAGGCCCTGAGAGAGAGCATCATCGGTGCGTGCACCGGACTGGTTGACGGCGCGGCCGGTGGCCCATCGCGGCCTGCATGATGCCGCACGCGGCATCATCGAGAACATGCCGGCCGCAGCGCATGCCGCGATCGCGGGTAAGTTCGCGATCGAATGCGACATCCTACTTTCCGCCGATGGCGAGGCGATGGTGCATCACGACGACGAGCTCGGCCGCCTCACCGACGGCAGCGGGCCGTTGCGCGCCAAGACCACGGCCGAATTGAAGGCCGTCACATTCAAGGGAACGGCCGAGCGGATGATGACGCTCACCGATCTCTGCGCGCTGGTCGCAGACCGCGTGCCGCTGGTGATCGAGGTGAAGAGCCATTTCGATGGCGACCGCAGGCTCGTCAAGCGCATGGCCGAGGTGCTGTCGTCCTATGACGGCCGGGCGGTCGGCATGTCCTTCGACCCGGACCAGGTGGTCGCGTTGCGCGAATTGATCCCAAACCGGCCGCGCGGCATTGTCGCCGAACGCCATTATACCGAAAGCGACTGGCCGGACGCATCGCAGGCCCAGCGTCATGACATGACGCATCTGCGCCACTTCTTCCGATCGCAGCCCGATTTCGTCGCCTATAGCGTCAACGAGCTTCCGGCTGCGGCGCCCTGGATCGCGCGCCATGTTTTCGGCTGCCTGCTCCTGACCTGGACCGTGCGCACGCCCGCGCAACGTGCGCGCGCGGCACGCCATGCGGATCAGATGGTTTTCGAAGGCTTCACGCCGGAACCTTGAAGTCGCAAGATCAGCCGTAAGATCAGCCATGAGATCAGCCATGCGTTTCGTCATTGCGACGGCGTAAGCTGCCCGCGATGCCGATCCGGCAACCCTTGAACTCCTTGCTGCGATGCACGATGTTGATGGAGCGCTCAAAACAAGTAGCTGATGGCATCACCTGAAATCACCCTTGAAGCCGTGCCGTCCGTCGGAGATGTCAGCCCTGCCGACTGGGACGCTTGCGCCAATCCCAAGCTCTACTATAACCCGTTCGTTTCACACGCGTTTTTCCACGCCGCCGAAGAGTCCGGATCGGCCATTGCGCGGACCGGCTGGCTGCCCAGGCATCTCATCGCAAAGATCGGCGACCAGATCGCAGGCATCGTGCCCTGCTATCTGAAATCGCATTCGCAGGGCGAATATGTCTTCGATCGCGGATGGGCCGACGCCTATGAGCGCGCCGGCGGACGCTATTATCCGAAATTGCAGGCCTCGGTTCCCTTCACGCCCGCGACCGGCCCGCGGCTTCTGATCCGAGAGGGCGTCGACCATGAACAGGTCGGCAGCGCGCTCGCGGCCGGCCTCGTCGCGCTGTGCGGTATCAGCAAGGCCTCGTCAGCGCATGTGACCTTCGCGCAGGAAGCCGATTGCCGTTTCCTCGTCAGCCATGGCTTCCTGCAGCGCACCGATCAGCAGTTTCACTGGCGCAATCAGAGTTTTGCTAGTTTCGACGATTTTCTCGCCAGCCTCAATTCGCGCCATCGCAAGTCGATCAAGCGCGAGCGCCGCGAGGCGGTTGCCGCAGGCGTCACCATTCTCTGGCTCACCGGCAAGGACATTACCGAAGACGCCTGGGACGCTTTCTTCGCCTTCTACATGGAGACCGGCTCGCGCAAATGGGGCCGGCCCTATCTGACGCGCGCATTCTTTTCGCTGATCGGCGAAAGCATGAGCAAGGACGTGCTCCTAGTGATGGCGAGGCGCAACAACCGCTGGATCGCGGGCGCGATCAATTTCATCGGCTCCGACACTCTGTTCGGGCGCAATTGGGGCGCCATCGAACATCACCCGTTCCTGCATTTCGAGGTCTGCTACTATCAGGCGATCGAATTTGCGATCAAGCACGGCCTGAAGACCGTCGAAGCCGGCGCGCAGGGCGAACACAAGATCGCGCGCGGATATCTACCGCAGATGACCTATTCGGCGCACTACATTGCCGATTCCGGCCTGCGCCGCGCGATCGCGGACTATCTGAAGCGCGAACGCGCCTATGTCGCTGCAGCCGGAGAGGAGCTGGCCGCCGCGGGGCCGTTCCGCAAGACTGCCAATGACAAGACCGCCGATGACAAGGCCGCCGACGAGGCGCCTTGACGTTCCGGCGCGGTCGGTGAAATTAGCAAACAGATTTTGGGAGCCGGCCATGACCGCTTATGACAACAGCAACATCTTCGCCAAGATCCTGCGCGGCGAAATTCCCTGCCACAAAATTTACGAGGACGAGCATGTGCTGTCCTTCCTCGACATCATGCCGCGTTCGCCGGGCCACGCGCTGGTAATCCCGAAAGCCCCTGCCCGCAACATCCTCGACATCAAGGAGGAGGATTACCTCCATGTCGCGCGGGCGACCCGCAAGATCGCACGGGCCGCGATGATGGCCTTCAAGGCCGACGGCATCACGGTGCAGCAGTTCAACGAGGCCGCCGGCGGCCAGGTGGTGTTTCATCTGCACGTCCACATCATGCCCCGCCACGATGGCATCGCACTGCTGCCGCCCGCAAGCCGCAAGGAAGACGTCAAGGTCTTGGAAGACAACGCGACCAGGCTCGCCGCCGCGCTGAAAGGTGCATGACCCGCTTCCCGTCATGACGAGGAGCTCTTTGTTTGAGCACGATCTCTCCGGAAAACCGCTACACACCCGTCGGGTCGGAGCCCGAGGGCATGCTTTTCCGGATCATGCTCTCATTCTGCTCCAGATCGGCCAGGAAGCTTTCGACCAGCGGCAGGCGCCGCATCGCGATCTCGCGTCCTTCCGGCGTCTGCAGGTTCGCGAATGCGGTCTCGATCTTCCGCCGGTACCAGGCAATCGAATCCGCAATCGGCCTTCCCATCTGCTGCGACAGGGCGAAGACACGCAGGATACCGAAGGCGCCAACGCCGTCCACCTTGTCGGCATCGAACAGGATGCGTGCCTCGATCGAGGAAGGTTGGTTGGACGCGATGGTCTCCGTCGAGTGCTCACGAATGGCCTGAACGACCCGCTGCGCCCGGTCCGGCGGGTATGACAGCTCCGCAAGGATCTTCTGTGCGGCAGCCGCGCTGTAGGCGACATGGTTCGCCTTGTCGTCGTAGGGCTGCTCTATGTCATGCAACAGGACGGCAAGCGTCAGAATCTCGATGTCCGCCTGTGGATAGGATTTGGCAATCGTCTCTGCATTGGTCAGGACCCGCGCAATATGATCGAACCGATGCGCAACCGATTGCCGGTCAGCGGTTGCGAGCAGAGTCTGCACTTTGGCCTCGACCGTCCGGCATATATCGGATGAGCGCCGAGAAGTATTCGCCGCACCGGGTTCATGCATCAGCGATGGCCTTTGCTCTTTTCATCTGCAATCAGGCGGTAGTTACACAGTCCCACCCGCAAACCCAAGGCCTTTCTCTTCGCGCCGAACGCCTCGACGCGCATCCTGGAGAACGTTGCACGTTACGCGCGTAGGGTGGGCAAAAGCGAAGCGTTGCCCGGCGCGCTCGCCTATCGAGACGCGACGCGACGATAGAGATCGGCGTATTGGCTCGCCCGATTGCGCCACGAAACGTCCGTCGTCATGCCGTTGCGCTGCATTCTTCGCCATGCGGACGTGTCGTGGAACGAGGCGTTGAACAGCACATTGGCGCGGCGAAGGGCGCCCGCGAGATTTTCCGCAGTGACAGGCGCGAATTTGAACCCGGTGACGGTGCCGGCAAGAGCCGTCTCCGCCTCATCGACCACGGTATCGGCAAGTCCGCCGACCTTGGAGACGATCGGAACGGCGCCATATCTCAAGGCGCAGAGCTGGGTCAGGCCGCATGGCTCAAAGCGCGATGGCACGACGAGCGCGTCCGCGCCGGCCTGAATGAGATGAGCAAGGCCTTCGTCGTAACCCACGACAACGCCGATCCGGCCCGGATTGGCTTGCGCGGCCGCCCGGTAGCCGTCGCGAAGCTCGGCATCGCCATCCCCGAGCAGGGCGAGCTGCATGCCGCCATTCACAATGGCCGGCAACGTTTCGCGCAAAAGGTCGAGCCCCTTCTGAGGGGACAGCCGACTGACCACGCCGAGCAGAAAAGCATCCGGCAAGACCTCAAGCCCCATTCGCCGCTGCAACGCCGCCTTGTTCGGCGCGCGATTTTGCAGCGTCGAGGCGCCAAAGCGCGAGGCGATGTTGGGATCGGTTGCCGGGTCCCAGACGGAAATATCGATCCCGTTGAGAATCCCGATCAGGTCTGCCGCCCGCTCGCGCAGCAGGCCGTCGAGGCCCATGCCCTGCTCCTCGCCCTGGATTTCCACCGCATAGGTCGGCGACACCGTGGTGATCCGATCGGCGAATTGCAGGCCGGCCTTCAGAAACCCGATCGACCCGTAATACTCGACGCCATGCAGCGTGAACGACTCCTGCGGCAGGCCGAGCATATCAAGCAAATGGGACGGGAAAATTCCCTGATAGGCCAGATTATGAATTGTGAGGACAGTGCCGGGGCGAGGCCCATGGCTGTAATGCAAATAAGCCGGCGTCAGCCCTGCCTGCCAATCATGCGCGTGGACGATATCAGGAGGAAATGCGGGGATCGCGCCGAGGCCGATATCGGCGGCCATGCGCGCGAGCGCCGCGAAGCGCAACGCGTTGTCCGGCCAGTCGGACCCGTCCGGTCCCAGATAGGGATTTCCAGGGCGCGCAAAGAGGTGCGGCGCATCGAGCACCAGCAGGTCGAGCGCGCCATGCGTGCCGCGCAGCAGCCGCGCCTCGCCGCCAAAGAATTGCGACAGACGGCGAACCTCCTCGGCCTTTGCGAGCGCCTTGATGACGTCGGGATATCCCGGCACCAATGTCGCGGTTTCGACGCCTTCGCTCTTCAAGGCAAGCGGAAGCGCGCCGGCGACATCGGCAAGGCCGCCGGTTTTGACAAGCGGATAGATTTCAGAGGCGACCGCGAGGGCGCGAATGGGCCTCATGCATTCAATCCATCGATCATCGGCTGGGTGATGAGACAGATGCCTTGAGGGGTCGTCCGGAATCTCTTCGCATCGATCTCAGGCTCCTCCCCGACCACGAGTCCTTCCGGAATTCGCACGCCGCGATCGATCACGACATTACGCAAGCGCGCACTCCGGCCGACATTCACATAAGGCAGGATGACCGCATTCTCGACCTTCGCGTAGGAATGCAGGTGGACGCCGGTGAACAGCAGCGAACGGCGAACCGCCGCGCCCGACACGATGCAGCCGCCGGAGATCAGCGAGGCGATCGCCTCGCCGCGGCGCCCGTCTTCGTCATGGACGAATTTCGCGGGCGGCGTGATCTCGGCATGGGTCCAGATCGGCCACGAGCGGTCATAGAGATCGAGCTCGGGAACGACATCGGTTAGATCGATATTGGACGACCAATAGGCGTCGACCGTTCCGACATCGCGCCAGTAGCTGCGCGGATCGTTGCCCGACCGAACGCAGGAGCGGGAAAATTGGTGCGCGACCGCGCGGCCGTGCTTGACGATATAGGGGATGATGTCCCTGCCGAAATCATGGTTCGAATTGGGATCGCTGGCGTCCCGCTTCAGCTCGTCGAACAGGAAATTGGATTCGAAGACGTAGATCCCCATGCTGGCCAGCGCCTTGTCCGGCTTTCCCGGCATCGGCGGCGGGTCCGCGGGCTTCTCGATAAAGGAGATGATCGTATCGTCGTCGTTGACATGCATGATGCCGAAGCCGCTCGATTCCGAGCGCGGCATTTCGAGACAGCCGACCGTGACGTCCGCGCGCTGCTCGACATGCTGCTGCAGCATCGGCTCGTAATCCATCTTGTAGATGTGGTCGCCCGCCAGCACCACGATGTACTTCGCCCCGTGGCTTTCCAGGATATCGATGTTCTGATGGACCGCGTCCGCGGTCCCAAGATACCAATTGGTTTCGGAGATGCGTTGGCTGGCTGGCAGGATATCGAAGCTCTCGTTGCGCTCCGGACGGAAGAAGTTCCAGCCCATCTGCAGGTGCCGGATCAGGCTATGCGCCTTGTATTGCGTGGCGACGGCGATGCGGCGGATGCCGGAGTTCATGGCGTTCGACAGCGCGAAATCGATGATGCGCGATTTGCCGCCAAAATAGACCGCCGGCTTGGCCCGCCGATCGGTCAATTCCAGAAGGCGGCTGCCGCGGCCTCCGGCGAGCACGAAGGCCAGCGCATGGCGCGCGAGCGGCTCGGTTCCGACGGGTCCCATCTGCTCCTCCTTGCGACGTTGCGCAAACCCAGGTCGTTCCGGCCGGACGTCGCCGGCGCCAAACCCAGTCCTTACCTTCCGTTCCCATCTTCATAATCGGAAAGCCCGTTCGGAGGCCAGCCGTTCCTTTCTGCTTTGGCATGGCACCATTGCCGCGCGACGGCGCGCGAGAGCGGAGACATGTGAGCGTGAGCGGGGTCACCGACGTCGGCCCGCGTCTGTCCGAGCATAGGCCGTCGAAACACTCTATCTTTCGGAGGCAACCGTGCTGACACTCAACAAGCTGGATGCGATCGCCGCAGACCGCCTGCACCGGAAGCTGGCCCGCGCCTGGCGCCTCACGTCACCGTCTGATGTGCAGGGTCTAT
>Ga0210406_10002687_pt1 | contig 20108 bp, 17 predicted proteins | sample IncBWC30MmetaG_FD_155454 | JGI IMG/M metagenome (GOLD analysis project Ga0210406, IMG submission 155454) | Forest soil microbial communities from Barre Woods Harvard Forest LTER site, Petersham, Massachusetts, United States - Inc-BW-C-30-M | ecosystem: Environmental > Terrestrial > Soil >... | reverse complement strand
CGTCTGCCCAAAGTCCAGCAACCTCGACTGCGGCGCGCATGCCTCGGCGAACTCGTCCAAATCGATGGGTGCGAGCATCCCTGGTTTGAAGATCGCGCGCCCGTTTGTACAGCGCTGGTCTATGTCTATGTCGATGACGCCACCAGCCGCTTGATGCACGTTCTATTCACGGGAACCGAGTCGACTTTTGGATATTTTGAAGCGACGCGACGGTATTTTGTTCGACACGGTAAGCCGCTGGCGTTCTACAGCGACAAGGCCAGCATCTTTCGCGTCAATCACGCTTCAGCCACCGGCGGCGCTGGGCACACGCAGTTTGGCCGAGCGTTATACGAATTGAACATCGATGGCATCTGCGCGAACACACCGGCCGCCAAAGGGCGCGTCGAGCGGGCTCATCTGACGTTGCAGGATCGATGGGTGGCCGTTGGGTGGGCCCGGAACCTCACTGTGCATCGATTCTGATCGAACGGCGAGTCCATCGGACCGACGTAATCGAAATCTGCCCGTCATTTGCCGTACCATCGATGTCCTAAGGCACAAAATCGATGTTGTGGAGCAGTGTCGATGCGCCCAAAGCTTCAAGCGCAACCCATGAATCGGCAGGTCCTCTGGCTCGGTCTCGCTGCTGCCGTGATTGGGGGGCTCTATGTGCGGGGTGGCCGCAATTTTGCCGGGGCCCTCATACTGGCGGGCGTCATCGTCTTCGCTATCGCCTTCGTTAGGTCAGCGACGTCCAGCTGGCATAGACGCCCCAACTTCGCGTCATTCGTCAATGCTGCGTACCTCGAACTCGCGAAGGCGCTGATAAGCGCCGCATTGGCGATTGATCTTATCGTGGGAATGTTTTACCTCGCTGGCTATGGGGTCATCGACAAGGGTAACGAGGCCATTGAGGCGACCTGGGTCTTACTGTTTTTCTTTTTCGGGGGGATGTCGATCATTTTCTTTGCATGCTTCTTGGGCACGCTCGCCTTCATATGTCTCCGTCGCCGCTGACTACCATTTGCACCTGATCTGGCAGGACCGCGTCTGTAACGGCAAATAGGACGAGAAAGGAGAGAGCGCCCTCCTCTTCCAACACGACATTTCCACTTTGGAGACAGGACGACTTGTGTATTTTCTAGGCAGCTAAGATCAGATTAACTGATGAAGATTTCACGTCAGGTCAGGAATGTCAGCGTCTGGATCATCATCTAGGTCAAAGGCCACTACCAACGCGGTGCGCAGTTGCTTTAGCTTTGACACTGACAGCGCACCGATATAGTCGGTGAGCATGCTTTTCTCGAGGCGTGTGATCTGGTCGCAATTGATGACTGAATCGTGCTTCAAGCCTTCATTAACCCCGACTTGCACTTCGGTCGACAGGCCGACGCCGGACGTATTGATCGGCGCGCACAGAACGCGGTTGGCCTTTGAATCCAGGAGATCCTGGCGGCTCACCACGGCGAAGCAGCGCGACTTTTTTGGATCGCCGTGTTGGGGCTGACGGACACGATAAATCTCGCCGCGGCGCAAGCCCGAGGACATGACGACTTACTCCGCGGTCCAGTTTGCCTGGTAGGTCGCGCTATCGTCGCCTTCGGCGTTCAATGCATCTGCGTGTCTATTTAATAGCACCAACTCCCGTTCTCGGCGCAGCTCCTTCAACTGGCGTGCCGCGTAGCTTTGAACAGCGCGCTCAATCCATGCGGACCGTTGAGCCGCGCCCGCCAACGAATCGATGACCTTCAGAAGATTGCCCGAAAGTGTGATCGATGCTTTTGCCTTGGTGGCAGGCGTTGCAATGAGCGCCGAAAGCGCGGCGAGCTGACTTGCAGATAGTGATCTTGTGTTCATGCGATAAACAATACTACCTTTTATCCTCCCTGTCAACGCTCTCGATATAAGGCCGAGATGGCTCGGTCGGATTTCTAGGCCTCATTGAATGGTAGAAAGGGCGCGCACTCTCCCCTGCCAGCACGACATTTCGACTTTGGAGAAAACAGTCTTGTGTGGATCCGGCACGCGACAGCCGTCAATCGGCTAATCCGCCAGACCCATGACGAACGCCAAGGCAACATTCAGCCGCGCAATAGCCTGATCGTCAAGATGACCGATCCGCCGTCCAATTCGTTCGCGCCGGATCGTGACGGGCCTGTCGGCCATGACTTGCGACCTCACTCGCAAGCCGTTTGTCGCCGTCGGATCGACCGTCACGCGAAAATCCGGTGCGTCGCTGCACTCAGAGGTCATCTGGCAAGCCGATATCGTCAACAGCAAGCGCTTGGCCTCTGTGCTCACGATGGCACGCGATGCTCAACTCGCGAGCATCGAGCGGCGCAGCAAAAGCTGTCCCTCGCGAGGCGTTACTGTTTTGCGACTATTGCGCCATCGCGCGCAAGGTGTAGCGTAGTACTGAGCTTCGCCAAAGACGAAGCCAGAGGGGGAAAGACAATGAGCACCAAGACGGCGACCGAGACGCCGACCTTACGATTTCCGACAGTGTGCCCGCGTTGCTCACGGGAGGCGCTAAGCGAACTCCCGTTAGCAGTGATTGCAGCCGCACTCACGAATGACGACAAATTGCTCTTGCGTGCGGGGTGTTGTCATGACGTCACCTGGTATGCCAGCGAAGCTGAGCGAGAACAGCTCCGCGAGTACTGGCTCTCGTTGACGATGGACGATTAGCGCACGACCGAGGGCTAAGTAAAAGCTTCCCTGAAGAGCTGTCATGACAGACCCCAGGGAGCGATACGCGGGACACCCCACAGCGTTCGAACGAATGTTCACGCGCCGTGCGCGTTTCGTCTATACGGAGCATGCTCAGTCTGATCAGCGAAAACCAAAAACTGCTGCCAAGGAGAAAGGCAGCGTAAAGTGCCCTACTCGTCGCTACCCTGCCCCGCGGGCTCGCATAGAGGGTAACAAGCATTGGAAATACGCATCCTCTTGCAGGGGATCCTGGACGGTCGGCTCAATTAAGCTGAAGCGCGGCGCAGTCGGCATTGCGCGGCGTGCCACGGTCCACCAGTCGCAACCCCGAGTCCGCCACATCGACACTGAACTTCGGTTGCAGCAACGTGCCTTGCACCAACACCGGCGTCTTGAGGCGCAGAATCCGCAGCCCTTTGGGCTCGCCATGCAGCTTAAGATCCAGCGTCTCGGGGTCGAGTAGCACGCGGCCCTCGCCGCTGATGAATACCGGCTCGCTATCGATGAAAAAGCGCGTAGCGTGCATCTCGCCGGCATGAATTTCAAAGTCAGCAGCGGCGCAATGCACCGGCACCTCACGATTGCGGCCCGCCAGAGTCAGGCCCAGGCCGCGCAAATCAACGCCGGCCAGTTCCGCCAACGAGGCACGTATTGTGCCCTGCAACACCCGCGCGCTCAGGTCGCCGTCGGCGCCGGCAGCCAGCGCGTGCAGCGAGTCGCCCCATCCCTGAGCATGGATTTGCAGCTGCAGCGAGCCTTCGTACGGCGGTGGCTCGTCCTTATGCGGCATCTGCGCCAACTGCAAGTCCGTAAGTGTCATCTCGATGCGGGTGCGAGCGGGACTCTGATTGGCATCGACATCGAGATGCAGCACGAAATGGCCGCCCATGAAATGCCCCGTAACCTCCGGTGCCTTGACCAGACCGCGCTCGATCGTGAATGGCGCGGACAGTTCAGTCACCTCAACTCGCGACAGCAGCACGCGACTGGCGCTGTATTTCCCGGTGGCATCCACGCGCCGAGTCGCCGGAGGGATGAGCCGCACGTCGGAAAACAGTTTGGGCGGCGCATCGGGATTCGGATCGCGTCCCGCGGCGCGCAGGCCAACATCAGTCAGGCGCAACAGCGCTGAGCTCAGATCGGCGTGCACAAGGGTGCGGCCGGCTTTCTGCGTGTCGAGCGACACCCGCCCCTGCACATCGCTTTGGCCTGACACCAGCTTGAGATTATCGAAAAGCGTTTCGCTGCCCCGACGCACCATGCGGCCCTGCAAGTGAAAGGTACCGGTGTTCGGCAGGCTGACTCCGACCAGATAGTACAAGTCGCGCAAATCGGCGCCGCTGGCATTAAACTCGGCATCGACCAGACTCACGTCAAACGGCCGCGGCAGTGAGCCGTGCGCGGTGAAATGCGTACCGCTCGAGCGCTCGTCGAACTCAAATGCATAAGGTTTGCCGGCGGCCGCTGACGGTAACGCATCGCCTTTCAAGCGAAAGGTGACTGCGTGCTGGTTCAGGGTGCCGGAGCCTTCCATTTGCAAAGGCTGAGCCGAATCCGGGCCGACGACAGATAGATCGCCGTCATAGACGAGGTGCAGGCGCTCATCGGCAAGCGTCAGATGGGTATGCGCCAGCTCCAGCGCGCGAATCATTGGCAAGGGTCCACCAGGAGATTTATCGGGGTCAACGCGCTGCCAGTTGGCGCGTCCCGTCCCGTCACGCATGAAGTACAAGCGCGCGGTGTCGATTTTAAGGAGACTGAGTCCGGATTGCTGACTCAGCAGGGGCGCGAATATTACGGTGAGTTTCGCGACGTCCGCCGTGATACCCGGCTTGGTCCAGGGCGGATTGCGGATGGTGACTTCTTCTGCCTCGATCCGCGGGTTCCCGGTTAGCAGATGCAGATGCAACGCGCCGCGCACATCGATGGGACGGCCGATTTGCCAGGAGGCAAAGCGGATGAAGCTCGAGCGCAAGAAACCTGCGTTCCAGGCTAGCAGCACCCCCGCCATGGTCAGAACAACCAGGAGCAACACGGCCGCCGCTGATTTGACCAAACGGTGTCGCATAGCGGAACTCAAGTGGTAAAAAGTGAAACTTCTTCATACCAGAAGCCGCGAGATTGCTAAAGGGAGGAGACCCGCGTCGTCTCCACCTTACACCAGCGTCTCTACGCCAGCACCACCGCCGCATCCTGCATCACATAAGGCACATAGCGGAAATCGCGGATGCGTCTGATCTTGTCCTGCTCGAAGTCCAACTCAATGAAGTAACCGGGCCGCGTATCGCCCGGCGCGCGGAACACCGCAATCACCTCGCGCCCTTCCAGCCAGGCCGGCGCCAGCCGCCAGTCGCGGTAGCGGTCGTAGTTGGTCAGGTAGTTGCCGACGGCGCGGCCGGCGCGCTGTGCGCGCGACACGAGGTCGAGCTGTACGTCCTCGGCCAGCATGGTGCGCACGCCGTCCCAGTCGCGCGCGTTGAACAGAGCGACGTAGCGGGCCACGGCGAGCGAGGTCTGCCGCGGCGGCGGCGCGGGTGGCTGTGCTTCGGCCAGCTCGCGCAGCCGCACCCGCCCACGGTGCAGGGCCGCCTTCACCGCGGGGAGACTCAGCTCCAGCAGACCGCCGATCTCCTCCAGCGAATGGCCGAGCACGTCCTTGAGGATCACGCAGCTGCGCTGCGCCGGCGCCAGCTCGACGAAGCGCGACACAGCAACCTGCACTGCCTGCTGGTGCGCGATGGCGTCGCCCGGATCGGGCGCTGGGTCGGCAGCGCTGTCCTGCACTGCCTCCAGCGGCTCGCCCATGCGCGCCTCATATCGCCGCAGGTGGTCGAGCGCGCGGTTGTGGGCGATGCGGAACAGCCAGGGCCGGAACGCGGGCACCTCATCCATCTCGGGCAGTAGATAATAGGCGCGGGCCAGGGTCTCCTGCACGATGTCCTCGCCGTCGGCCACCGAGCCGGTCATGCGTGCGCAGTAGCGGTGCAGCTCCGGCCGCAGGCCCGCCACCAGTTCGAGGAAGCGGCGGCGGCTCTCGTGCTGGACGGCGATCATGGAATCCTGTCCGCTCACGCCCCTCAGGCTCCCAATGCCACGATTCCGTGATCGGCCTTGATGCCGAACGCCGGGGCCTCCTCGTACTGCGGCTCGGTGAGGATGCTGGCCACGTGCTCGCCGAAGTCGTGCGCCGACAGCGGCTTGCCGAACCCGGCGAGGAACTGCTCCGGGGTGACGCCCTTGCGCCGCGCGTAGGCCTCGGCGCCGGTGCGGCCCACGCCGCCGGCGGCCGTCATCTGCTGCGGCACCAAGGCCTGGAAGCGGATCCCCAGGTCCTGCTCCTCAGCAACACTGTTCGCGTAAGAGGCCATGATCCACAGCATACGCTTCGCGCCGGCATAACCCCCGGAAAGCGGCGAGCCGTTGGCCGCGCCGCTGGAGCTGATCAACACGCGGCTGCCCCGCGCCAGCGGCAGGCGGATCGCCTCTTGAATCCAGTGGAAGCCGGCCTTGACGTCGCTGTTCCAGGGGGCGCTGAAGCCCTCCCAGCACTGCTCGTGCAGCGGCCCCATTGCCGGCTTGGCACCGGCGTTCAGCACCAGCACCGTGGGTCGAAACTCCTGCAGCAGCGCGGTGGCCAGCGCCCGGTCGGTGGCGTCACCGACGGCGCCGACCACACCAAGCCGATTCTCGACCTCGGCCAGGCGCTGGGCATCGCGCGCCACCACCATAACCTTTGCCCCGCGCGCCACCAGAGACTCGACCACGCCCAGCCCGAGACCCCTGCTGCCGCCGGTGACGATGGCGTGTTGGTTCTTGAGGTTCTGCATAAAATCGCTCCTTGGGGATGGTTGATCCCCAATAACGATTCAGCCAGCCCAAAGGATGCGCTGCACTTCTACATTTGAAGTCAGCCCAATACGTGCCCTCCGTCGTCAATCGGCGCTGACGCCCTGACTCGCCGCGATGGATTGAATCTTCTTCAAGTGAGCTTGTAGGGTCGGCAGGGTGGCGACTGCAAATACCCTCGCGTCTGGATCCTGACCCGAGGCAGCCTCGTGTTGAAACTCCTTTATATCCTCTTCGTGATCTTCGACCATGCCTTTCATATAGGATTTATCAAAGGCGCCGCCTTTGAGCGCGCCCTAACAGTCGGCGCTGTCCGACGAGGGGTCAAGGCGCCTACCGATGTCGAACTCCAATCGGCCGGCTCAAGCTTCCGCAATCTTCCACAAAGGAGGCGTTATGCCGATCAGATCTACTCGGGCTTTCCGAACACAATCGCAATCCAAGAGCCTAAATGCCATCGCAGTACTCAAGGCGGACCATCGACAAGTCGAGCAATGGTTTTCCCAGTTTGAGTCCGCCAAGAGCGAATCAAAGAAGCAACACCTCGCCGACAACATCTGCGACGCCCTGACGGTCCACACGATGATCGAGGAGGAGATCTTCTACCCCGCCTTCATCGAGGCCTCGGGCGATAAGGACATGCATCATGAAGCCGTGGTGGAGCACGCGGGCGCGAAAAAACTGATTGCCGAAATCAAAGGCATGTCCGCCGGCGACGACTACTTCGATGCGAAAGTGACCGTGCTCTCCGAAATGATCAAGCACCACGTCAAAGAAGAGGAGAAGCCGAGCGGTATGTTCGCGGAGGCCAAGAAGTCCCGCATGGACTTGGCTGCGCTCGGTGAACAGTTGCTAGCGCGCAAGAAAGAGCTGCAGGCGCACACGAAAGCGGCGTGAGGAGACCCGCTGGCAGGACCCGAAGTCTAGACGCCAGCGCAAAAGGCTACACCGGCCCCAGAGTTTCCGAGAACAGGTTGAGCATCGCCTGCCACGATCGCTCGTCGGCGGTCTTGCTGTACGCAAAACCGGGGAGACCCAGCGCCGCGGCGCCGGGCCGCGTAAAGGCGTGACCTGCGCCCCCATAGAGGTTCAACTGCCAGTCGACGCCTCCCGCCTCCATTTCCTGTTCGAATGCAATGCGCTGTTCCACCGGTACGATGGGATCTCGCACGCCGTTGCAAATGAGGATTTTCGCACGAATATTTTTTGCATCCTGAGGCCGCGCAGTGCCTAAGCCGGCGTGAAAGCCGATAACCGCCTTTATATCAGCGCCGCTGCGGGCCAATTCGAGCGCCACGGTGCCTCCAAAGCAATAGCCGATAGCGGCAACCCGACTGCCGTCGACGCCCGGCTGTGCGCGCAGCGTCGACAACGCAGCCTGGGCACGGCTTCGCGTCCTCATCGGGTCTGCCATGAACAATTTGAGTCGCTCGGTCATCTGCTCGCGGTTTCCGATGACTTCGCCCCCGCCGTGAATATCGAGAGCGAATGCCGCGTAACCGAGCGCCGCCAAGCGAGTGCAGCGTTCGCGATTGAAATCATCGAGGCCCGGCGCCTCGGGTGCAACTAGAACCGCGGGGCGCGACCCGGGGTTGGCATCATCGATGGCGAAGTACCCGACCATCCGCAGGCCGTCGCCGTGATAGGGAAGAACGCTGGTATTGATCATCGAGGGTCCTACGAAGTGAGTGGTGCCCCTGCCAATTAGGTCGCGGTCGGAGCGCCTTGTCAAAGGCTCCGACAGTGGCTGATGCGCGACCCCTGCCCCGGGTTCGACTCCCGAGCATTCTGCGGAATTGGGCAACGGCCTGCCGGAGCGCCGCCGCACCGCGGCGCTCTCGTTTACTTGCCGCTGGCGGTGATGTCACCTTGAGGGTGGTCTGTAGGCCTTCTTGGTCTCCGCCGACAGTTTGAGCGCCTTGATCCCATCCTCCATCGTCAGCAATGCGGTTGTCTTAATCGACGAAAACGCACCGGAGGCCCCCAGTGTCATGGCAAGTGCCGCGGACGCAATTGCATCGGGTGCTTCGTATATGACAATGACGTCCGTTTCCCCAAAGGTCATAAAAGCACTGTGAAGCTTGCCACCGACGGCCTCGACGGCTGCGGAGGCGGCCTTGGTCCGGTCGACTGGGTTAGTGATCAAAGCATTCTTCGACTCGGCAGAATAATTGCAGCTGACCATATAGTGCGACATTTGAATGCTCCTGTTGTTAAGAAGCTATTTGATTCGTGCGCGCGACGATCATACGCGCCGTGTCAGTCCAAAGAAATTGTTTGGCAGCGCAGCATCATGGACGAGTCTTACAGCATGGTCAGGCCTCGATTCCCGCGAGTTTCGCGGACTCGCCCCATAGACGCTTGGCCGCGGCGTCGTCGCGGGCTTCGGCGGTTGGTGTCGCCGGCCGGCATTTGTAGAAGTACTCTCCGCTGATGCGGGCCACATCAGGCGACGAAGCCAGATAAACGATGGTCTGAGCTCCTTTCTCCGGCGAAATTGCGAATGTCTTGGCCAGACGCGCCGCGTGCGAAAGAAAGCCGCCGCTGCCGTTACCGATGCGTGTAGCGACGAATCCGGGATGCAGACAGTTCACCGTGACACCATCTCCGCTCCAGCGGCGAGAGAGTTCACGCGTGAACAGGATATTGCACAGCTTTGATCGTCCATAGACGTTGAGCGCGGAGAATCTCTTCGCTGATTGTAGGTCATCGAAATCCAGCACACGTCCCTTGTGAGCATCCGAGGCGGTGTTCACGATTCGCGCCGGCGGGGAAGCGAGCAACCGTTCACGCAGACCCAGGGTCAGCAGGAAATAGGCCATGTGATTGGTAGCGAACGTGAGTTCAAGACTATCTTCGGTCAACCGACGCGAGCCGAAGATGGCGCCCGCATTGTTGATGAGGACGTCGATTCGAGGTTCCGCCGCTGCAATCTCCACCGCCAGCCGTTTCATTTCGGCGATGCGCGACAGATCGCCGTAGTGAATGGAATGCGCCAGGCTCTTGTCGGCACTTCGCAATCGCGTCAGGGCGGCTTCACCGCGTGTTTTGTCGCGCGCGACGAGCACGATCCGCGCGCCCATGTCCGCGAGGCGTTGTGCGGCGACTTCACCAATACCCGAAGTCGCACCTGTAATGACGACGACCTTACCGTGCATGGTTACATGACCTCGGGGACCTAGACATCTTGCGTTGACGAAAAAGGGTTCAGTGCCCTAGACAGAAGCCTCGGCCCGGGCATTGCGCCGGATAACTTGCGGAGGCTGACCGAAGTTTCGTAAAAACGCCTCGCGCATCCGGCGGCGATCGACAAAGCCGGTTTCCCGGGCGACGACATCAATCGGGTGATGGCTTTGCTCTATCATCAGCCGAGCAGCTTCAAGGCGCAGTTTCTCGACGGCCTTGGCCGGAGATTGTCCCGTTTCCGCTTGAAAGGTCCGACTGAACTGACGCGGGCTCAGGCTTGCCACTTCAGCCAACTTATCGACCGACAATGAGGAACCAAGATTCTTCTCGGCATAAGATAGCGCGTTTTGAATACGGTCCGATTTCGGCGATAAGGCCAGTAATTCCGAATGTTGGGATTGACCGCCCGCGCGTCGATGATGCATCACCAGCTTCTTTGCCACCGATCGAGCGGCCTCCGCACCCAAGTCTTTTTCGACCAATGCCAAGGCTAGATCGAGACCAGCCGTCGCGCCTGCCGAAGTCCATATCGGACCATCGACGATGAAGATTCGATCCTCCTCCACCTTGACTTCGGGAAAACGCGCTTGCAATTCTCGGGCGTAATACCAATGCGTGGTGGCGCGGCGGCCGTTCAGCAAGCCCGCTTCGGCAAGGATGAACGCGCCCGTGCAAATGGATGTCACGCGCCTTGACCGCTTTGATCCACGTCGGATGAAATTGAGCAGCCCAGGCGTGAGCCTGGGTGATGCATCCTCGGTTCCAATGACTATGAGCGTATCAAAGGCGCGGCCGCTGAGGCGTTCTGTTTGAACAGCGACGCCCAGAGACGAACGCACGGGCCCGCCATTCTCGGAGAGCATACGCACCTCGTAGACGCCCTTTCCTGCGACGCGATTCGAATATTCAAACGCCGCTTGCGCGGCAAGTCCGATCATTTGAAAGCCTTCCTGGATTACAAAGCCGATACGTTGCATCGAGGTCCTCTGAGGGGAATGCATGTCCTAAAACCGTACTATATACGTCATTTAAGACATTCGCCAGTCGAGATAAGGTACGTCCCATCCGCCGCTCATGGCGGCCAACCAAACACGGAGACAGATCATGACTACTCAACGCAAAGGCACCGCACTCATCACCGGGGCGTCCTCGGGTATCGGTGCCGTTTATGCCGACCGCTTGGCGCGACGCGGCTACGACTTGATTATCGTTGCGCGCAATCGCGGCAAGCTCGACCAATTGGCGACCCGCCTGACGAACGAGACCAAGCGTTCCGTCGAAGTTCTGCCCGCCGACCTCAACGACAAAGTGGACCTGGCGCGAGTCGAAGCGACGCTGAAAAACGACGCCAGTATCACTCTACTGGTCAACAATGCAGGCTTTGGCACTTTCGCCCCGCTGCTCAATAGCGACGTGAATAAAATGGAGGAGATGATCTCGCTCAATGTCAGTGCGGTTACCCGGCTGACTTATGCGGCAGTTCCGGGATTCGTTGCGCGTGGCACTGGCACCATCATCAACATTTCATCCATCGTTGCGATCTCGCCGGAAACGCTGAACGGAGTATATGGAGGCAGCAAGGCCTATGTGCTGGCTTTCAGTCACTCGTTACAACACGAACTGGCCGGCAAAGGTATTCGCGTTCAGGCCGTGTTACCCGGCGCTACCGCGACGGACTTCTGGGATACGGGCGGCCTGCCCGTGCACAATTTGCCATCCGAATCGGTCATGACGACCGAGAATCTCGTCGATGCGGCTCTGTCCGGACTTGATCAGGGTGAACTCGTCACCATTCCGGCACTGCCCGACAAAGCGGAGTGGGATCGGTTCGAAGCGGCGCGTCGCGACATGTCGACCCGCCTGTCGCGCACGAACCCGGCGGCGCGCTATGGCATCAAGGCACTCGCCTGAGCATCGTAAAAGCGATCGGCGCCCGGCCTACCGGGCGCCGACCATCAGACCTCTGCGCTTATCAGGCGGTGATCTCCAGTCTATTGCCGTCAGGGTCGAGCGCCACACTCTCATAATAACCATCGCCGGTCCGTCGTGGTCCATCGAGGATCGCAAAGCCGTCTTCTTTCAATCGCCGCGTCAACTCATCGACCTGTTCGACGGAACCCACCGAAATTGCAATGTGGGTCAATCCCATCCGCTCCGCGCCTGGCTCCAGAACAACCGGCGACAGCTTGCTCGTCTGCATCACTTCAAGACGCGTGCCGCCCTCGAAACAGAGAAAAAAAGATCTAAAGCCCTTGGATGGATTGGCGTACTCGCGTCCGGCGTGCGCACCAAAATACCTCGCGTAAAACTGTTTGCTCCGCTCCAAGTCCGTAGTCCACAAGGCGATATGATCGATGGATGCTTTCATGTCACTTCTAGCCTCAAACGCAGATGGGTTGCAGACGGCGAACTTCGGTCCTACACTACGCTGGAACATAAAAAAAGCCGCCATAAATAAATTGGCGGGGGATGATTAGACAGTCGAAGCAAAGTCCGAGTTTCCGGGCGCGGAGTCGTGCGCCTGCTTCCTCGGCGCAACGCGGTCCAAGGAGGGCCCTCGATGGTCATAGTGGAAGAAGCAGTCGACACTGCAGGGCAGATAACATCGATGCCGTTGCTCGTTCCGCGCAGCGACGCGTCGCGCGCGATCGGCCGCTCCGCGCCTCGAAGTCGGGCTGTAGCTTCGCCTCGCCCGCGCTACTCCGCCGTAGCCAAGATTTCCTTCGTCGTTCTGGGAGAACCTGCATGAAAACTCTGCTGATTGTCGGAATAGCATTCGTTCTAACCATGTCAATGGACGTGGCCACTGCCGCGAGCAGCACCGCCTCGGACACTGGCAACGCGGCTCCCGCGAGCGAACTCGATGAAGTGATCGTCACTGGAACGAGGCGTCAGGACCGCACCGTCGCGGAGTCCTCGGCACCGATCGACGTGCTCACGGGCACCGAACTCGCCAATTACCCGTCTGCCAGCATGCTGGATACCCTGTCCAATCTCGTGCCGTCGTTTATCGTCGGCCAGAATTCAATTTCCGATGCGTCCAGTTTCGTTCGTTCCCCGTCATTGCGCGGCCTGCCTGCGGACGAGATGCTGGTGATGCTCAACGGCAAACGCATGAACCGCTCGGCACTCGTGCAGGTGTTCCAGGGCGGTGAAACCGAATTGGCGTTCGGTTCGCAAGGCCCCGACCTAAACTCGATTCCGTCCATTGCCGTCAAATCGCTCGAGATTCTGCGCGACGGCGCGTCTGCGCAGTACGGCTCTGATGCCATCGCCGGGGTCCTCAACTATCAGTTCCGCAACGCACCCTCGGGTTTTCAAATTGATGGGCGTTACGGAAAATATTTCCCGAAAGACTACTCGAGCGACGGCGGTGATGGCTATTTAGCGGCAAATCTCGGCTTGCCCTTGGGAAGCCAGGGCTTCGTCAACGTCAGCGCGGAATGGTCGAGAAACGAACAAACCGTCCGCAACCCGACTCGGCCATCGGCCCTCGCCTTCGCCGCGACTTATCCGAACCTGGCGCCTCAGTTGCCGCACTACCCCGGTCCGGTACAGCAGTGGGGGACGCCGCCGTCCGACAGCGTCAAGACCTTCCTCAATTCCGGCCTCAAACTCGATAACGGCGATCAAATATATTTCTTCGCCAACTACGCCAATATTCAAACGAACGAGAGCTTCAATTATCGCCTGCCGAAGACCGTCACCGACTCCAGCGGCAATACGTTCTCGCACCATCCAGCGTTTAGCGACATCTACCTGGATCCCTGCAACCAAACCACACTAACCGGTTGCCCGGTCGGCGGGTATATCCAGGACAGCAATACCTTCAACTTCAGCTCCTTCTACCCCGCCGGCTTTACGCCGCGCTTCTACGGTGTCACCCAGCAGTTCTTCGGTGCCGTGGGCTACAAGGGCACCAATCGCTGGGGTATCAATTACGATCTCTCCGGCACCACGGCGCAGAACTCCCTGGCGGTATCCTTGAAAACTTCGATCAACCCGTCATTGGGACCGCTATCTCCCGAGAGCTTCTACGATGGCAAGTTCGTGCAAAAGGAGAACAACTTCAACCTCGACCTGAACTATCCCTGGGCGGTTGCCTGGCTGGCGAGTCCAATATCGCTGGCAGGCGGGCTTGAATGGCGGGACGAGAACTATCAGCAACTCCTTGGAGATCAGGCCTCGTATGCCGCGGGCCCGTATGCTTCCCAGCCGCTGTATACCTGCGTTGCGGGTGCGTGCACAGCCGTCCTCGCCCCCGATCCGAAGACAGGCAAGCTGGTCCAGGTCGCCGCCACACAGTCCACGGCATCCAACGGCTACGGCGGCATCTCGGCCGCGGTCGACGCGTCGCAGGTCAGTTATGCCGGATATCTGGATGTAGAGGCCGACGTCATCCGGAATCTCACGATGGGTCTCGCGGGACGTTTCGAGCACTACGCCTCATTCGGCTCGACCACACTCGGCAAATTTCAGGTTCGCTACAAAGCCACCGACTGGCTCGCCCTGCGCAGCACGCTGAGCACGGGATTCCATGCACCCACGCCGGGCCAGTCGAATGTCGAGACCCTGAGCACGACCTTCTTGCCGGGTACGACCACTCAAGTGCAGATCGGCACCTACCCCGTCACCAGCGCGGACGCCAAGTTCTACGGAGCAAAGGCACTGAGGCCTGAGGAATCCACTAATTTGAGCGGCGGCATCGTCTTGACCCCGATCCAGGACATGCTGATCACCCTCGACTGGTACAGCATCGCGGTGCGGCACAGGATCGGCATCTCACAGCAGTTCAACGTGACCACGGCAGACATCGCCAACCTCCCCGCCCTGGCTTACGTTGGCGCCGGCGGTACTGTGCAGTACTTCACCAACGGCTTTGACACCAAGACCAAGGGAACGGACCTGGTGGTCAGCTATCCCTTCCAACTCGGCAACTTTGGTCACTTGGAAACCGCGCTTGCATTTAACTACAATCTCACTCACGTCACGAAATATGACCCGAACGTCATCACTCCGGCGCGAATCGATGACATAGAACACTATGCCCCGAACCGTCGCCTGAACCTGAATGTGAACTATGCGCTCGGCCCGTTTCGGGCCGCCTTACACGAGAATTGGTACGGTACGTGGCGGGACGAGAACGACTATCCGGGCCAGCTGTTCTCCGCCAAATGGACCACGGACCTCGATCTGTCGTACGAGGTGTTCAAGAACGTGACTGCGGCCGTCGGTGGACGCAATATTTTCAACGCCTTTCCCGACGCTATCGCCAACTCCGCCAAAAGCCAGATCTATCCCCAGACCGGCGGCGAGTCGGACGGCGAGCGGTTTCCCCGCACCGGCGGTCCCTTCGGTTTCAACGGTGCGTTCTGGTACGTCCGGGTGAGTGCGAGCTTCTGAGGGCCGCTCCCTCAAATCTGCACGGGGTGGTCAATTCGTCCCATCGATCCGCGCCGCGAGGTCTACACTTCGCGGCGCGGCTAGACCGCCATAGCGCGTATCTATCTTATTGAGCAATCGCCGTGCTCCGTCGACATTGCCGGCGGCCAGAAGATCGCTTGCTTGATCCATCTGTTTTCCCAATTCCCGATTGAGGCGCAGGCGGCAATTGTTCAACCTCGCCACATTAGGTACCGCATGTTTATCGAGCATATCGAGCGCTCGGCCAAGGACGGCCGGGCCCGCCAGTTCATGGCCCATCCACGGCGTCCGCTCGACGTACCAATCAAACACGCACCACTCGAGCAGGGACTGGATGCTGGCGGCGTCCTTGTCGACGTTGACGGCGTCATTTTGGCCGCTGATATACACGATGCGCGTCATTTCCTGAAAGCGCGAAAATAATTCGGGCGGCGGCAGCGGCAGCGGCGTCTCACCAATGGGATCGCTTCCCGCGTTGAGGAATGCCCCTCGAAAGAGGTCCGGAAACCCCAGCGCGAGGCGCAGCGCCACGCGCGAACCGCCGGAAAACCCGCCTATGTATATGCGCTCCGGGTCCACTCGAAAGCGCTGCATGATGTTATATGCGGCCAACAACGCCAAGGGATCACGGCGATCGAGAATATTCGCCGCGTTACCCGAGTTCGCGGCACTGACGAAAATCACACCGTGGCGATCCAGTATCGCGGCCCAACCCCGTGGCAGCATCGCGTTCTCCCACGGCGACACGAACACCAACAGACCATAACCCCCGGTTGGAGGATGCGAGGGAACGTAGACGGTAAATCGCTCCCGGGCCAGGTCGATCGATTGATCGCGCAGCGCCACGGCCGAGTGCGCCAGCGTCTTGCGCACCTGCACCGCGTTCAACGGACTTAGGAGACGATGCAGTAATTCCGCGCTGGTCGACAACGGTGAGTAATCTGAGAACACGACGTCGCTCTGCAGTCCCGTGAGCCCAGCCACGGTGTCTCCCATCGCGGGCATGGGAAGAACCATGACCCCGAGCCAAAGCAAAAGGCGCTGAGTTGACATCATGGTGCGTCGGCACGGCGCTATGCCCAGCGCCGTTGGTGTAGTTGGAGCTCCGACTGGATGTGCGAAACAATCGTTCGAGAGCGAATGTAATCAGTTGCACGGCAGAATCCAAGTGGCGCGCCTCACACGGTCAGTGAAAAGGTTGCCGAGTGCATCTGCGCACCGCACGCCGCGCCGCCTTGGCGTTGCGCCTCGACGACCGGCGGCCACCGGACTACCAACCGATGGCGACCACCAGATAGGTGGGTTTGCCGCAGCCGATATCCGAGGAATGGCCGCCCACGTCGTCGTACGGGAACCCATACGCATACCCGCCGATGCCATGGGTGTGCCAATACTCGGCGTAGTAATTGGCCGGCCCGGCCCGGTAGAACGTACTGCTCGGCATCGTGGACCAAAAGTTCGGGTTCACCAGCTTCCCTGCAGTGGTGAAGGTGCCTGGTTTGTCCGCGACGTGTCGATTCAGCGCCGCGCTCAGATCGTTGAGATTGCCATTCGCCAAATTCAGGAACGGCGTCGGTTCCGGCACGATCGTCTTGTCGATGTTGTTGTTGGCCCATACGAGATCGAGATAGCTCTGGTAATAGCCCGCATTCGCGCCGCCGGGCCCAAAATCGGCGGCGCCCGGATTGACGATTCGGTAGGGCGCGTTTTGCGTCGCCGTCGACGCGAACAGCGCGGGGACCTCGGCGAGATATTTCAGGAACGTGATCGAGCGATCCTCGAGAAACGTGCCGTAATCCTCGCCGCGTGCGAGGTCAGTGCCATCGGCGCAGACGAGTCTCACGGCAGTCTTCAGACCAAAGGCATCGACGCGCGTCGTGTCGCCGTTGAAGTTATAGTTCCCAGCCGCTCCACCGATGTTGAACTCGATGAAATCGTAGTAGCTCGTGGAGCCGTTATTGATGCCGGACGCATTCGGCGCGATGTAGAAATACATTCGCGCCGAGGTCAACGGCGGCATGTCATAGGTCGGCTGATCGGCGATCGAGTGCACTTCGTTCACCTGGGTGCCGCCCGCCGTATGGCCTTGGACGCTCCAGAAGACCTGACTGTCCGGGTAGACACCGTTCGTCTGATTCACGAAGCTGAACGTCATGGACTGCGCGGCCGCCGGAAGGGCGGCAGTATTTCCCCAGAAATTCGCCGGCGGTCCACCGTCGGCGGCCGGATTGATGGAAAGCGCCGCGGCGCTGCTCGTCACGTGGCCCAAGCTATTGCCCACGACGACGGTAAACAACGTGCCCGCGTCGGTGGATTGGATGGCCGGTGTGTAGTAACTGGCGCTCGTCGCCCCGCTGATGGCGGTCCCGTTTTCAAACCATTGGTAGGTCGATGCGCCGGTGGCAATCACGTCAAAGAGCGCATGCTGGCCCACGGTGACGGTCTGGGCGGCCGGCTGTATTTTGATCGTCGGCACTCCGGATGGCGGCATAGTGCCGGCCGCAGTGACCGTCAATGTCGCACCGGGGGACATCACCGATCCCTGGATGGCGATAATCGAAGCTGAGCCGGCGCTGACTGCGGCCGCAAGCCCTTGCGAGCCGCTGGTATTGCTGATCGAGGCGACCGCGGCGTTGGACGAACTCCACATGACCGATGTCGTCAGAGTCTTCGTGGAGTGATCGCTGTAGGTGCCGGTGGCGACGAACTGTTGTGTGGCGCCGGTCGCAACGCTCGCCGCAGCGGGCGTCACGGCGATGGAGACCAGCGTCGGCGCGGCGGCAGTCACGGTTAGCGGTACTCCCGGCGATGCAATCGCTCCGTCCGCCGCCACTATGGATGTGGAACCGGCGCCGACGGCGGTCGCAAGTCCTTGCGAGCCGCTCGCGCCGCTGATGGTTGCGATGGCGGTGTTGGAGGAACTCCAGGTGACGGACGCCGTCAGAACCTGCGTCGACTTGTCGCTGTAGGTGCCGGTCGCCGTGAACTGCTGTGTTGCGCCGGTCCTCACCGTGGCCGTGGCCGGTGTGACGGCGATCGATACCAGAGCGGGGGCCGGAACTACCGGGGTCGTCGACGACGGAGTGCCTCCGCTGCCGCCGTTGTGACCGCCGCCGCAAGCGCTCAGCGTGAGCGCTGCCGCCATCACCCAAGTGCCAAATAACGCAAATCGTCCAAGATTACTCATCGGGAAGTCCTTTGCTTGAAATGCTCTACGACGCTCAGGGTGTCGCATACGGCAGCGACAGATACAGTTGACCGAGGGCGGTCAGTTGTCCGGGAGCGGCGAGCAGACTCGTGAAATGGATGTCATCGCTCATCCGTCCGGTGAACCACGCGTAACGCACGACGTCCGCGCGCGACTCGCAGATTGCAACCATGTCGGTCATCTGTGTCTCTTGCTTGGCCGCGGTGTCGATCTGCGCTCCGTCGATCTGAGAGTGCCAATTGGCAAATTCGGTGACCCAGAACGGCTTGCCGTATTTCGTCAAGCGATCGAGCTGCGCGTCCAATCCGTAGTCGTACCAATGGAAAGCGAGGTAATCGATTTGTGGATCCCGGTTGCCGTTGGCTGCGTGATAGGCCGCATAAAAGGCATCAAGCCAGACCACGGGATCGGCGTAGCCGGGCATCGTCCCCCAGGTTATGGCGGGACCCACGATTTTGACGCCGGTGTGCGCGGCAATTGCTTCGAAACCGGGCCAGAGATCCGCTGCTTGCTGGGGCGTCAGGTTTGCCTGAGTGACGATATTGGGCTCGTTGACGACGAGGAGAAATTTGACGCCGGGATTCGCGAGCAGAAAGGCTTCGATGGCCGCCGCGTCATAGTTGCCATTCCACAGCATGGGATAGAAGTCCATGTGGTATTGGGCAACGTAATCGGTCGGCGCCTGCGCATTGAGTTGCGGGCTCCAGTTGTACCACCAGCTGACTCCCGGCGAGAGCGCCGCAAAGTCGCTCGGGTCGACAAGGTCGTAAGCTACGCCCCGCTTCGCACTCTTTGCCGCCGGCGCCGCACCGGTCACGGTCAGTGTCACCGCAGAAGACGTGATTGTTCCCTTGGTCGCCACGATTGAGGTTGACCCTGGGGCGGCGGCGGTCGCCAGCCCCGGGGTGTTGGTCGAGTTGCTAATCGTGGCGACGCTGCTGCTCGAGGAATTCCACGTCACCGCGCCGGTGAGAGTCTGTGTGGATTTGTCGCTGTAGGTGCCCGTCGCGGTGAACTGCAGCGTTGCGCCCACTGCGACGGTCGTGGGGGCTGCGGCAATCGCAATGGAAAGGAGCGACGGTGTGGTTGGAGTGGCGGAACTACCCGCGGGCGGCGACCCCTGGCTGCCATGAGCGCCGCCGCCGCAGGCGTTCATCACAATCGTCACACTCACTATCACCAGCGACGCAAAACGCCGCGGTCTGTTCCCAAGATTCGTCATCGAAGTGCCCCTTCTCATTCTCCGCGGCCACACACCTGGTGCGGCCGCGAGCGGAGGGAGTCTTCCCGAATTTGTTAGGCGTGTGAATGTCTCCCGCCACCGACAGCGAATTGAGAGACACTAGGCAAAATCCTGCCAGTGTGATTGACGTGCCCGAAGCTTGATTGCCGTGCGCGCCCGCGTCACGTTACATTCACATTCCTGTCACATACGGCGCGCGCGCAGTGATTCCTTCGACGGTGTCCGCGCGCTGCATTGCCCCGCCCTCTCCGCCGCCACGCGCATCTCGAGCAACGCCAGCCAACACTTTTTCTTGTGCGGAGAGCTATTAAACGAGCGGCAAATGGCTTTTCGCAAGCGATCGATTTCAGCGTCGTCCATGAGTTCACGCATCCGCATTTAACGGCGGACGCCTCCTTCGAATCTGGCGAGTTTCGGCAGCCATGGAGCCCATCCCGGTGTAACTCAGTCTGCAAAAATGTAGCCGAATATTGTCAGCTATGTAAGTCCGGGAATATACATATAGAA
>Ga0210406_10002686_pt1 | contig 20108 bp, 14 predicted proteins | sample IncBWC30MmetaG_FD_155454 | JGI IMG/M metagenome (GOLD analysis project Ga0210406, IMG submission 155454) | Forest soil microbial communities from Barre Woods Harvard Forest LTER site, Petersham, Massachusetts, United States - Inc-BW-C-30-M | ecosystem: Environmental > Terrestrial > Soil >... | reverse complement strand
GAAATCCACGCGTAGCCATCGATCGAATAAAGGTGCCCGCATCCCCCGCATGCCCTTGCATGCGAATCCGATCGCCCAGAATCGCCCCACCCGAGTAGGGACTCGTAGGATCGACCGCGATCACGCCCACCTGTTCCCGCCTCTTGCGGTGATAACTCGCCAAACGGTCGACCAGCGTGCTCTTTCCCGTCCCTGGCGCGCCCGTGACACCCGTAAGATACGCCTGCCCAGTGTGTGGAAAGAGCAGCCGCAGCAGCTCCTCCGCTTCAGGCTGATGATTCTCAATCGCGGTGATCGCCCGCGAAACCGCGCGCACATCGCCCGCGCGCACCAGTTCCGCCCACTTTTCAACGGATACACTCATGTTTTTTCTATGGAGCTTTCTGGAGCGGGCAGGCGCATCACCCTATTATTTCTTTCCTAGCAACTGCCGGGCAATCACCAACTTTTGAATTTCGCTTGTGCCTTCGCCGATCGTACACAGTTTCACGTCCCGGTAATACTTCTCCGCCGGATAGTCCTTGATGAATCCGTACCCGCCGTGAATTTGCACGCATTCGTTTGCGACGCGCACTGCCACTTCGCTGGCAAACAATTTTGCCATGCTCGATTCCTTCGTGAATCGGACGTCCTTGCGATCCGCCAGCCAGGCCGCTTGGTAGACCAGCAGCTTCGCCGCTTCCACCTCGGTCGCCATCTCCGCAAGCTTGAACTGGATCGCCTGAAATTCGCTGATGGCCTGCCCGAACTGCTTCCGCTGTTTTGCGTATTTCGTAGCCGCTTCCAGCGCTCCTTGCGCCATTCCCAACCCCAGGGCGGCAATCGAAATTCGACCGCCATCCAGAATCTTCAAGCTCCCCACAAACCCTTCACCTTCCGCCCCGAGCAGGTTTTCGGCAGGCACTCGGCAATCCGAAAAAATCACTTCGGAAGTGTCGCTCGCGCGCAATCCCAGCTTGTTTTCCTTTTTGCCTGGCTTGAATCCCGGCATTCCCTTTTCCAAAATGAAGGCGCTGATTCCGTGCGAATTCTTGGACTTGTCCGTCAACGCCATCGCCACGCAAACATCTGCATAGTGGCCATTCGTCGTAAAGGTCTTCGCACCGTTTAACACCCAATGCTTGCCATCGCGTACGGCAGCCGTTCGCGTGCCGCCCGCGTCCGAACCGGCTTCGGGCTCCGTCAGCGACCATGCGCCTATTTTCTTTCCCTGGGCCAGCGGCACAAGATATTTCTGCTTCTGTTCCTCGCTTCCAAACTTGAAGATGTGATTGCTGCACAGCGAATTGTGCGCCGCGACGATGATCCCCACCGAGCCGTCTACTCGAGACAATTCCTCAACGGCTATCACATACTCCACGTACCCCAGTCCCGCCCCGCCATACTCTTCCGGGAAAATTACTCCCAGAAGTCCCATCTCCCCCAGCTTGGGCATGATCTCCACAGGAAAATGCGACGCCTCATCCCACTCCATCACGTGCGGAGCGATTTCGCCCTCGGCGAACTCCCGCACGCTGCGCCTCAGCTGCTGCTGTTCCTCAGTAAAGCCGAATTCCACGTTTTCTCCGATGCAACTAGGTATTCTCGCTACACTCAGCCCAAATATGATTTATACCACAGTACTCGTTTTCCCCCGTTTGCCCCGCTACCAAACGTGCTAGTTTCGTTCACTGCTCTTCACCGAAAATCACGATTTCTTCTTCTTCCTGCCTACGCCTCTGGTAGACTCCTGCCGATGCGCCGCCGCCACTTCCTCACTCTTTCGGCCGCAACCCTCGGCGGCGTCCTCGTTTATTCCTTCGATCGCAAAGCCACTCTGCTCGCCTCCGACCAGAAACCAATCCGCATCCCGCTTCGCTTTTTCACCGAGACCGAAGCCTTGATCGTCGCCGCCGCTGCCTCCCGCATCTTCCCCTCCGATGACTCCGGCCCAGGCGCGCGCGAAGCGGGCGTCTCCATCTACATTGACCGCCAGCTCGCCGGCTCCTATGGCCGCGACCGTTTCCGCTTTACGCAACCTCCCTTCGAAGACGGCCCACCCGAGCTTGGCTATCAAGGGAAAGAGACTCCACGACAGATTTACCGCGAAGGCCTGAAGGGCCTTAAAGATTTTCATCTCTTTCCACCTGTCGATCAGGACAATGCCTTGCGGCAAATCGAATCCTCCGTTTTCTTCGCCCTCCTTCGCCAAAACACCATCGAAGGAATGTTTTGCGACCCCATCCACGGCGGCAACGCCGGCATGGTCGGCTGGCAACTCATCGGCTTCCCCGGTCCGCGCATGAGCAACTTCGACGAAATCGATAAATATTATGGGGAAGTTTTCCGCCCCAAGCCCGCAAGCCTCACCCAAGTCACCGGCGCAAAACTCCGCCCCAGCGAGGACGAATCGTGAAAACTCTCCCCGCCGTAGATGCGGTAATCATCGGTGGAGGTTGGTCCGGGCTGCTCATGGCCAAAGAACTTGGTTCGCGCACTTCGCTCTCCATCGTGGTCCTCGAGCGCGGCGTCCCAAGACAAACCTCCGACTACGCCGACGCGATGGACGAATTGGATTACGCCATCCGCCTGCGCATGATGCAAGATCTCTCCCAGGAAACCGTCACGCTTCGTCACACCCCGAGCCAGCGCGCACTTCCTCTGCGTCAACACGGCGCGTTCCAAATTGGCGCCGGCGTCGGCGGCTCCGGTGAACACTGGAACGCACAGTGCCCCCGGTTTCTTCCCGACTGTTTCGAATTGCTATCTCAAACCACAGCCAAATACAGTGCGGCTGCACTTCCCAACGACCACTCCATCCGCGATTGGGGCATCACCTACGACGAGTTGGAACCCTATTACACGCGCGTCGAAAAGCTACTCGGGGTTTCCGGCAAAGCCGGTAATCTCAAGGGAAAACAAATCGACGGCGGCAATATCTTCGAAGGCTGGCGCAGCGAAGAATACCCAACTCCACCCACGAAGGTCCCTTATTTCGCCACGCTTCTTCGCGACGCTGCCAAATCGCTCGGCTATCACCCCTATTCCGCGCCTTCTGCCACGATCAGTCAGTCTTACACCAATCCCGATGGCATCTCTCGAGGTGCCTGCACCTATTGTGGATTCTGCGGAAGGTTCGGCTGCATGGTCGGCGCCAAGGCCCAGCCCACCAATCTCCTGCTTCCCATCATCCAAAAACGAAAAAATGTCGTCCTGCACACCGGCGCCTGGGTCCGTCGCATTCTTTTTGACTCCGCCTTGAAACCAGCGGCGCGCGGCGTCACCTACATCAATGATCGTGGCGAAGAACTTTTTCAACCCGCCACCCTCGTTTTTCTAGCTTCCTGGACTTTCAACAACACTCGCCTTCTCCTTCTCTCCGGAATCGGCGAGCCCTACGATCCGGCCTCCGGTCGCGGCACGGTCGGAAGCAATTTCACTCACCAGATCAGTATTCCAGCCGCTACCGCTTTTTTCAGTAAGCCCCTCAATCGCTTTATGGGTTCCGGTTCCGCGGGGACTCTAATGAGCGACTTCGACGGCGATCTCTTCGATCGCGGTTCGCTTCCCTTTCTGCGCGGGGGATATTTCGCGGCGCGGGCATACGGTTTCCAGCCCATCGCCAGCTTCGGCGTGCTTCCGCGATCCGTGAAATCCACTTGGGGCGCGGAATGGAAACAAGCTGCCGTTTCCTATTACGACCGCACGGGCACCATCTCGTTCACGGGCGAGCATCTCGCTTACAAAAACAATTTCATGGATCTGGATTCCACTTATAAGGACAAGCTCGGCGATCCGCTACTTCGCCTCACTCTCGACTGGCGTGACAATGAGCGCAACATGGCCGATTTCGCCACTGCCAAAGCCGTCGAAATTGCTCGCGCCATGGGCGCACAGGAGATTAATCCGTTTTCAGGTTTGCGCCACTACGATGCAACGCGCTATCAGAGCACTCACGTCCAGGGCGGCACGATCATGGGCAATTCTCCCGCCCATTCCGTCGTCAACCCTTACTTGCAGCACTGGCAACTCCCGAATCTTTTCATTCTCGGTGGTTCAACGTTCCCCCAAAATGCTTCCGCTAACCCCACCCCAACCATTCTCGCGTTTGTCTACCGTACAGCCGACACTCTCGTGAACCGCTATCTCAAAAATCCCGGTCCGCTCGCTTAATCAGATGAATCTGTACTTTCCGAACAATTCTCACCAGCCCACCGCGTAATGATTCAACTTGTTCTGCTCGTCGAGCCACGTCTTCAGCGGTGCAAAGTAGTCCGCCAGCGCGGAGGCATCCATCTGCTTCTCGCCCGTCAGCGTCTCCAGCGCTTCGGGCCAAGGCTTGCTCTGTCCCATCGACAGCATCTTGTTGAGCTTCTCTCCAGCCGCCTTGTTTCCGTATATCGAGCAGCGATGCAAAGGACCGCTATAGCCCGCTTCGCGGCAAAGCGCTCGCTGAAATTGGAATTGCAGAATGCGCGCAAGGAAATACCGCATGTACGGCGTGTTCGATGGCACATGGTATTTCGCGCCCGGATCAAAGTCAGCTTCCGTCCGCCCCACGGGAGGAACAATACCCTGATACTTCCTTCGCAGCTCCCACCAGTCTTTGTTGTACCCGTCCGGCTTCACCTGGCCTGCAAATACTTCCCATCGCCACTTATCCACTAGCAATCCAAATGGCAAGAATGCTACTTTTTCCAGCGCTTGCTGTAACAGATAGTCAATGTCGCCAGACGCGGGCGGCACCGCGTCAATCAATCCAATTTGCTTCAAATATTCTGGCGTGACGGAAAGCGCGATCGTGTCCCCCACCGCCTCGTGAAATCCGTCATTCGCGCTGTTCTGGAAGAGCGGCGCCTGCCCGCTGTACGCCCGCTGGTAAAAGTTGTGCCCCAGCTCGTGATGGATCACCCGGAACTCTTCTTCCGTAATCTGAATACACATCTTTACCCGCACGTCATCCTTCGAATCAATGTCCCAGGCGCTCGCATGGCACACCACGTCGCGGTCGGCCGGCTTGCTGAAAAGTGATCGCTCCCAGAAAGTCTTTGGCAACGGTGCGAATCCCAGCGATGTAAAGAATGCCTCCCCGTACCGCACCATCCCTTTCACATCCGTGTGCCGGTCCTGCAATATCTTCGTCAGATCGTAGCTCTGCGCCGGCTTCGGCGAATCCATCAGCGGGTAAACATTGTTCCACTCCTGGCTCCAGATGTTTCCCAGCAAGTGCGCTGGAATCGGCCCGTTCGCGGGAACCAGCTCAGCCCCGTATTTTTTCCGGAGTTGCCCGCGCACATAAGCATGCAGCGATTCATACAGCGGTCGCAGTTGATCCCAAAGCCGGTCCGCTTCTTTCGCCAATCGATCCGGCGGCATGTCGTAATTCGAACGCCACAGTGCCCCCGCGTCCGCGAACCCCAACTCCCGCGATCCGGCATTTCCGAGTTCCACCATCCGCGCATAACGCTGCCGCATCGGGGCGCCCACCGCATGCCACCCAATCCACGCCCGCTTTAATTCCTCTGCATCGCGGCTCGTAGCCATCAATTTGCCGACCGCCGTCACGTCCAGACATTTCGAAGCGTCCCCGCCGGAGCACCATTTCCCTTTTCCGTAGTCGCCATCCAATGACGCCAGCACCTGCGCCAGTTCCTTTTGTTCTTTCAGATCGGCGGGCGCGGGAAACCCTGCCGAAAGCTTCAGCAGCAGCATCTTTCGCGCCATCTCGGGCGGAAGTGTCAGTTTGTCGAAATCGTGCGCCTTCTTGGACATCTCCGCGCTAAAACCACTCAACTCCTGGTTGGCGTCTGCTGCAATCTGCTCCGTATCATCGGTGATGAAATTTTCTTCCACCCAGGAAGCTCTTTGCGCCTTGTTGGTGAGATCGAATAAACGGCTCTCCGCCTCTTCAAGAAATTTCTGAGCATCGGCCAATGTCGGAGAGCTTTTCTTTTCCGCTGCTTTCTTGGCTTGCGAGTCTTGCGCCCAGCTCGCGCCTGCGAAGAATAGACACGCGGCAGTCAATACCGCGCTCCACCTGTTTCTTCTCATGCCCCCGCCTTTTGGGTCCTGGCAACAACTTCTTTCAGCACCACGAGCGCTCGCTCGACCCCCACCTGGTCCACATCGCAATGGGTAACCACTCGGACCGAATGCACCGCGGTATCCTGCGCCCAAACCCCATGCGAATGCAGCGCATCGCACAACTCCACCGCCGTCTTCCCCGTCTTCGAGCAATCAAAAATCACAATGTTCGAACGCACCTTTTTCAGATCAATCGTCAGCCCCGGAATCTCCGCAATCCCCTCCGCCAGCCACTTGGCATTCTCTTGATCGACGTGCAGCCGCGCCGGCGATTTTTCCAGCGCAATCAGCCCCGCCGCCGCAATCACCCCAGCCTGCCGCATCCCCCCGCCAAACATCTTCCGGTACACTCGCCCCTTCTCGATGAACGCCTTCGTCCCTGCGATCATCGACCCCACCGGCGCGCCCAATCCTTTCGACAAACAAAACATCACCGAATCCACTTTTCGCGTCATTACCGCTACGTGGTCTCCCAACGCCGTCGCCGCATTAAAAATCCGCGCCCCATCCAGGTGCACCTTCAACCCCATCTTGTGCGCGTGGTCGCAAATATCATCCACCTGCGCCGTCGGGTACACCGTCCCGCCCGCCATGTTGCTCGTGTTCTCCAGGCACACCAGCGCCGTCTGCGAATCATAATAAATCTTCGGCCGGATCACCGCCTCGATCTGCTTCCAAGTCAAAATCCCATCTTCGCCTCGCGCCGCGCGCGGCATGCACCCCGCAATCGCCGACATCGACGCCAACTCATATAAATTCACATGCGAGCGCTCCTCGCAAATCACCTCGTCCCCGTGATGCGTCCACACCTTGATCGCAACGAGGTTCCCCATGCACCCCGTAGGAACAAACAGCGCTGCCTCTTTCCCAAAAATCTCCGCCGCCCGCTTCTCCAGCCGGTTGACTGTCGGGTCCTCTCCATACACATCATCCCCAACCTCCGCCTCCGCCATCGCCCGCCGCATCTCCGCCGTCGGCCGCGTCACCGTGTCGCTCCGCAGGTCCACCACCCCCTCCGGAATCTTCCCCGCCTCCGCCACCGAATCCGGATCCACCCGCTGATTCCCCTTCGCCATCGTGTAACTCATATTCTTTTCTCTCTTCCACTCTACTTTTCTTCTCTGTGAACTCCGTGCTCCGACCTCTGTGCCCTCTGTGTTAAAACTCACCTGCCCCTTCATCACAGCTCTGCCCGTCGAAATTCTTACCTCATCAACTCCACAAACACCTCATTAGAAACACTCAGCTTCCCGGCCGCCAGCCGGACCAAGCCGCCATTTCGCTCCACCAATCCCGCCCCCACCAACGGATCAAACCGCCCCGCCAGCGTAACCCCGTACTCCAGCTCGATCCGCCCCACATCAATCCCGTCCAACTGCCGCAACCCCAAAAACAATTCCTCCTCCAGCGCGCTCTCCACCGTAAGCCGTTCATGCTGCTCCACCGGCAATCGACCACCCTGCACCGCCCCCACATACGCCGCCGCATCATGTGCATTCGCCCAGCGCTCCGCCCCCGAAAACGAATGCGCCCCCGCCCCAAATCCCAAATACGGCTCCCGCCGCCAATATTTCAAATTGTGCTTCGACTCATACCCCGGCTTGGCCCAATTCGATATCTCATAATGATGATACCCCGCCGCCCCGAGCCTCTCCTGCGCCGTCTCATAAAACTCCGCCATCTCATCCTCGCTGGGAACCGCTCCCGCGCTGTATTTTTTCCCGCCGCCCAGCAACTCCGCACCCAGCCGGCTCCCCTCATCAATCTCCAGCAAATAAACCGAAACATGCTCCGGCCCAATCGCAATCAATTCATCCAACGATTGCCGCCAACTCTCCCGAGTCTGGTGCGGTAACCCCGCAATCAAATCAAAACTAATATTCCCAATCCCCGCCGCCCGCAAAATCGGCACTGCCCGGTAAATATCCTCTCGCCGGTGCATCCGCCCGGCCGCCACCAGCTCCTTATCCACAAACGACTGCACCCCAAAACTAGCCCGATTAATCCCCGCCGCGACCCAACCCGCCGCCTTCTCCAACTCCACCGTCTCCGGATCCGCCTCCAGCGTCACCTCTACCAACTCTTTTCGGTTGCCGTTGTAGGGCCCGCCTTCTGAGGCGGGCCGCCCCATGGAGTGCGGCGGCTCGACGCCGCTTTTCCGACAGCCCCGATCTTCACTTTCGCCAGAGCCATTGAACGTTTCCCGAACGGCATCCAGGATGTCTTGCAGATGATGAGGATCAAGCAGACTCGGCGTCCCCCCGCCAATATAAACCGTGTCCACGAGGGCTTCGTGGCAAAGCCACTCCTGGCTGTGCGCTTTTTCGCCGGCCTCAGAGCCCCACCCAACCCCCGCCGCCCTCAACAACTCCCGATGCCCTCGAATCTCCCCGCAAACCGCCTCCACATAAGGCGCAAACCGCGACGTCGCCACCACCCCCGTATGAAAATTGCAATACGTACACCTCGTCTGACAAAACGGCACCTGCACGTAAACGCCAATCTTCCTCATCACCCAAAAACTCTAGCACACCCCTGTCTCAAATCCCGCGATAAGCGCAACCCTCGGCGGCGGGTCAGTTTCCGATTACCGCTGCGTTTATCAGGCATGCGGTTTTTCTGACTATAATGTTGACCGATGCTAACTGCCCTAGCAATTTCCAATTACAGGTCGCTGCGGGAGCTAGTGGTCCCTCTGAAGGCACTAAACGTAATCACGGGGGCGAACGGAAGTGGGAAATCGAGCCTCTATCGGGCGTTGCGGCTTCTCGCCGATACGGCACAAAGCCGAGTCGTTCCCTCCTTGGCACGAGAAGGTGGTCTGCAATCAACCCTATGGGCAGGACCGGAATCCATTTCGCGCAAGGTACGTCAAGGCGATTATCCCGTTCAGGGGACATCTCGGAAACAGCTTGTGCGCCTTCGTCTTGGATTTGCGGGAGATGAATTTGGCTACCTGATAGACCTCGGCTTACCTCCCCAAGGGAAAGACAGCCCGTCGGCATTCCGCCTGGACCCTGAGATAAAGCGGGAATGTATTTGGCACGGACTCCAACTTCGCCCTTCGACCACACTCGTTGATAGGCAGGGACCGGTTGTTCGCGTGCGCAATCAGGATGGAAGTTGGAATTTGGTCGCGGATAGCTTGTCCTCCTTCGACAGCATGATGACGCAGATAGCCGACCCCCGGAACGCGCCTGAAATGCTTCTCCTGCGGGAATCGATTCGAGCTTGGCGCTTTTACGATCACTTCAGAACGGATGCGGATGCACCTGCGCGTTCGCCCCAGATCGGCACTCGCACCCCCATACTCGACAACGACGGGGCGGACCTCGCAGCAGCAGTCCAGACAATCTGCGAGATTGGTGAACAGGAGGCGCTGGTTGCGGCGGTTGCGGATGCTTTTCCTGGCAGCGCCCTGTCAGTGGTCAGCAACGATGGAAGATTCGAGCTTCAGATGAAGCAGCACGGTTTGCTTAGACCCCTGAGCGCCGCGGAACTCTCTGATGGCACACTCAGATACCTTCTGTGGATTGCCGCGCTCTTGACACCAAGACCTCCGGCATTGATGGTTCTGAATGAGCCGGAGACAAGCCTGCATCCCGACTTACTCCCCCCACTAGCACGCCTCATAGCGCGGGCAGCGCAACAATCACAAATTGTAGTTGTCACACATGCGCCTCGGCTGATCGCTGCGCTCCTGGAACAACCGGGCTGTCATTCCATCACGCTCGAAAAAGCCTTTGGCGCGACCAAGATTTCCGGATTTAGAGAAATGGACCTCCCTTCGTGGAATTGGCCAGCACGATAGGCATTCAGGTTTGGAAGCAGTGCTCTGCTCGCGAGATCCTCTGGTGCTTCAAATCAGTTTCTGACTCCTGATAAAGTCGCCTTATCGCCATTTCCGCTAACTCCCGTGCCGCACACTATTCCTCCCCAGCTAAGCGTTGCGCTTGATGAACTTCCTTGAGGCCGAACCTCCGCTTCTTCAATCAGCCGGTTTTCCCTCTTGACTACCCCTATCGACCGGAGTAAGATACGCATTAGGTATTCATCCGTTTTGGAGTCCCTGCTCCCGCTTTTTCATTTGTGGGTCTCTACTAGCCCCCCAATCCCCATGCTGCGTAGGAAGCAGGTGATACTGCACAATTTTGGTGCAATGTAAGCACCTTTAGAATCAACGCTTTTGGAAGTGTTTATTCTAAACAACTTTAACTCGCTCTAGAATCAACACTTTATCAAAAACCGGGGAGGGGGTGGGGGAGTCGCCAACCAGTATACTTTCCGAGATTCGCGCTCAATCAGCTAGGACCTTCACCTGTAGCCGCCGCTCCCGCGGCCCGTCGAACTCGCAGAGGAACACGCCTTGCCAGCGCCCAAGAACCAACTTGCCGCCTTCAACGTGGATGATCTGGCTCGCTCCCACAAGAATCGCCTTCACATGCGAGTCCGAGTTCCCCTCGCTGTGTCGATACGGCCCGTTCGCCGGAACCAGCCGGTCCAGCGCCCCCTCCACGTCCCGCGCGACATCCGGGTCCGCGCACTCATTGATTGTGATCGCCGCCGTCGTGTGCGGCACATACAAATAGCAAACGCCGGTAGCCACGCCGGTTGACGCAACGGCCTTTTGCACTTGCGCCGTCACGTCCAGCAGTTGCGTCCGGCGATCCGTCTTCACACTCAGTGTTTGCATGAGAGTTTTTCACTGCGTTGTAGGGCCAGCATCCTTGCCAGCTTACGGAAGTTGAATAATGAAATGATGCCCGAGCTTTTCGCCGCTGCACAGTTTCTGAAGTTCGTCCAAGGCGCTCGCGCCACAGCGCGCAAGGAGTGGCAGCAGACTCAGTTCGCGTTCCTGAACCATTTTGTGCGGATTGAGCAGGGATTCCAAGTGCTGCTCGTGCGCGGCAAGCAAGCCCGCTTTTTGATCGAGGGCCATGCCTGCTTTGCGCCGCAATTTGTCGAGGTGAAATTCAATGCCCTCTCTCGCCTTTTCGATGGTGTTCTTCAGCGTTGGGTCGAGAGCTTCGATTTTTTCTCCCAATTTCGTCAGCATCTCGGCAATCTGCTTCTGATCACGCTCGAAGTCCCTGGCCAGCGAGCCCGTCACGGACTGCTTCTCCATCTTGTGACGCAAATCCTGGGAACCCACCCACACTTCCTCGACCTCCAGTTCATATTTTCGCAGGAGTTTGCTGGCTTTCGCGTCCACCAACGTGAAACCGGCTCGCGGCAGGACCACCGGCATTCGTCCCAGCAACTGCCGGTACACCACTTCGGATTGCGCCAAATAGGCGATTTCAGTAGGCCCGGCGATCGAGGCCACCGTGGGCAACAAATAGTCCTGCACCACGGGCCGCAAGAGCGCGTTGGGGCTGAAATTTTCCGGCTCTTGATGCGTCAGATGCACCAACTCTTCGCGCGCCCAGGGTTTATCGCCGGCCAGGAATTTCTCCGCGCTAGCGGTGATCACTTGCCTCCCGCCTTCATCCATGCGAAACAGCAGCGTGCTTTTCGAGGTCACTTTGACCGTTGCCTCGAACCCGGCGTGTTCCAATTCCTTCCCGCGCTGCAAGAGCTTGTCGTTGAGCGTGTCGCGCTCCGCAAGCGCATGCTGGTAAAGCGGCGCTGCCACTTTGTGCAAGCCAGTATCGAGCGGGTCCATCAGGATCAAGCCCTGCTGCGCGAACAAGCGTGCAAATAATTTGCCAAACGCGCTCCCGTACGTTTCCTCCGGCCTGTAGCTTTCAATTAGATATTGCGCCAGCAAGTGGCTGCCTTGATTCGCCAGCATCTCCGCCGCTTCCTGCACCAGCGGTTCGATCTCCGCGCCGAGTTGGATTTGCCCCACCGGCTGTCCTATTAACGCGGCAGCCGGTAATTCAAATCGAATCAGCTTTCCGTTATCGAACCACGTTGTGTGGCGGACTTCATCCAAGTCGTGGTCCTCCGTCGCCATCCAAAAAATCGGCACTGCCGGAATTCCGCCCCGCGTCAATTCCTCCGCGATCTGCACCGCCGTCAGCGCCTTATAAATGGCGTACGCCGGCCCGCTGAATAGTCCCACCTGCTGCCCGGAAACAACCGCGACCGCCCCGTCCTTGAGCCGGTCCAGATTGGAAAACGTCTCCTCTCCCGCCCCGAGAGCGCTGTTCTGCTTGCGAAGAATAGAACTAACTTCCGCTCTTCGATCGTCTGGATAATCCAGCTTCCTGGCCGCGCGCGTCACCGAAGGCATTGCTGGCGGAAGAGCGTAGAACGACTTCACCTTTTCGAAGTGGTCGAGATATTCAAGGAAAAGCTTTGGTTGGTGCGGGAGCTGGCGGAACGTGAGGGCACGGCAATCCATGAGCGGTTAGATGATACTCGCGAGAAAACGTCTCATCAATTGAATCGAATCTTCGATCCTAAGCACGAACCGCGGCAGGCTCCAATGCCGACAGTAAATCGGTAAGGCGTTTCTTTTGTTCAGGGTGCAGGGGTAGAAGTGGAGGGCGAGGGATGCCGCCGCGGTAGCCACGCTGGTCCATGGCGTACTTTACCCCGGCGATGCTGAGTTCGGATACGATCAATTTTGAGGCGCGGACCAGGATGGCTTGCAGTTCGCGCGCTTTTTCGTGGTGACCCTGTTGGAACAATTCGTATAACGCCACGCACTTTTCCGGCAACGCGCTCGCTAGGGCTAGGATTGCACCTCTCGCGCCAATCGCCAGCGACGGATACACCGAGGCTGCCGAACCAACCAGGACCTGAAATTTTGTAGGCGTTGCCGCAATAGTCTCCGCGACGCCCTGCACATTTCCGGAGCTGTCTTTGATGCCGATGATGTTGGGATGCTCGGCAAGCGCGGCAACTTCCGCGGCTGTCAGCGCGATGCCCGTGAATTGCGGAATCGAGTAGAGCATGACGGGAATCGGAGATTCGTCTGCCACGCGCCGGTAATGAGCCAATAGCACGTCTGGTTTGTACGCGGTCTTGTAGTAGTACGGCGTCTTCACCAATGCCGCGTCGAACCCGAGTTCAGCGGCGCGTTTCGTGCGTTCAATCGTTTCTGCGGTTGACTCCGCGCCAGTGCCGGCGAGAATTTTCTTTCCTTTCGCCGCTTCCTTGACGGTGATGAGAATTCCATCCATCTCCGCTCGCGAGAGGAGTACGGATTCTCCGGTTGAGCCCACCGCGACGTAACCCGCCAGATCGGTCTGGTTATATTGCTGAACGTTGTGCTTGAGGTCGGGAAGAGAAACCGAACCGTCGTGCGCGTACGGCGTAGTCAGAGCGGCGAAAACACCGGAGAAGATCACGGTTTAATCTCCTGAAGCCGGCACGCCGGAGGCGGCGGCTTGCCCGCGGTGCAAATCTTGCAGTGCGGCGACTTCCGTTCCCTGCTCGAGCAGCGCGCGAATTCCGCGAGCGGCGGCATTCGCTGCGGCTAGCGTGGTGATGCACGGTATGTTATAGCGGATCGCCGCACGACGAATGGATTTTTCATCGTAAAACGATTCGCGGCCCAGGGGCGTGTTGATCACCAGATCGATTTTTCCCGTTTTCACCAGGTCCACAATGTTCGGGCGGCCTTCGTTCACTTTGAAAACCGATTCGGCTTCGATGCCGGCTGATTCCAGTGCTGCGGCAGTGCCGCGCGTAGCAAGCAAGCGAAAACCCAGCGATGAAAGTTCTTTTCCAAGTGTCCCGAGATGCTTTTTGTCGCGATCGTTTACGCTTAGAAAAACGGTTCCCTTGCGCGGCAACCGCTGCCCCGCCGCAAGTTGCGCTTTGGCAAACGCCAGGCCGTAGGATGTCGAAATTCCCATGACTTCGCCTGTGGAGCGCATCTCCGGGCCAAGAATCGTATCGACGCCGCGGAATTTATTGAAAGGAAACACCGGCGACTTCACCGAATAAAATTCGTGCACGGCAATTTCAGCGACTCCCTTATGCCATAAAATCGGCAAGTCCAGGTTGGCCAATTTCTTTCCGGTCATCAATCGAGCGGCAACTTTTGCCAGCGGCACGCCGGTCGCTTTGCTGACGAACGGGACGGTGCGCGAAGCGCGCGGATTTACTTCCAGCACAAAAACCGTGTCGCGTTGAATCGCATACTGTACATTCATTAACCCGACGACTTTCAACGCCAGAGCCAAGCGCTGCGTGTACTCGCGAATGGTGTCGAGAATCGCGGGCGACAAACTCACCGGAGGCAGCACGCAGGAAGAATCGCCGGAATGCACTCCGGCTTCTTCGATGTGCTCCATGATTCCGCCGATGACCACGTCCGTTCCGTCGGCCAGAGCGTCCACATCGATTTCCGTCGCTTCCTCGAGAAATTGATCAATCAACACGGGCCTCGCGGGACCCATGAGCGCCGCTTGGGCGACATAATCCTGCACGGTGTTCACGTCATACGCGATGACCATGGCACGGCCACCGAGCACATAGCTCGGCCGGACCAAAACTGGCAAACCTATTTCTCCGGCGACGCGCGCCGCTTCTTCCGGCACCAGCGCGGTGGCATTGCGCGGTTGCGGAATCTTTAGTTCGTCGAGCAAACGGCCGAAACGCCGGCGGTCTTCGGCGAGATCGATCGATTCCGGAGCGGTGCCAATGATCGGTACACCGTTGCGTTTCAGTTCGAGCGCAAGATTCAGCGGAGTCTGACCGCCGAACTGAACGATTACGCCCTGCGGCTTTTCTTTCTCAACAATCGCAAGCACGTCTTCCAATGTGAGTGGTTCGAAATAGAGGCGGTCCGAGGTGTCGTAATCGGTCGAAACCGTTTCCGGATTGCAATTCACCATGATGGTTTCGAACCCGTCTTCGCGCAGTGCGAATGCGGCATGGCAGCAGCAATAATCGAATTCGATTCCCTGTCCGATGCGATTCGGGCCGCTCCCCAAAATCATAACTTTGGGGCCCGCATGGGCGTCGGACTCGTCTTCGTCTTCGTAAGTGGAATAGAGGTACGGGGTGAACGATTCAAATTCCGCCGCGCAGGTGTCCACGCGTTTGAACACTGGAGTCACGCCGTAACGCGCGCGTTGCAAACGCACGGAAGCAGATGTGGTTCTCCAGATTTGGGCCAACTGTTCGTCGCTCGTCCCGTTGCGCTTCACCTCACGCAGCAACTCCTTCGAAGCCGTCTCGACAGTCACAGCCGCGGCGCGGCGGTTCATCGCCGTCAACTCTTCAATTTGGTGGATGAACCAGGGATCGATCTTAGTGATCTCGCAAATTTCCTGGGCCGGCAGCCCGCGCTCCATGGCCGTCAGTAGCCAGTGAATGCGATCAGGCCGCGGCGTTGCTAATTTTTCGCGCAGCAGCGAATCCGGCGTCTCTGACGGGGCGCGCCACGGGGTGCTCGGTTCGAGCGAGCGAATTCCCTTTTGGAGCGCTTCCTTGAACGTGCGGCCAATAGCCATGACTTCGCCGACGGATTTCATTTGCGTTCCAAGAGTGCTGTCGGCGCCGGGAAACTTTTCGAACTGCCACTTGGGAATCTTCACCACCACATAGTCGATGGTGGGCTCGAAGCACGCGGGCGTCTTCTTCGTGATGTCGTTGGGGATTTCGTCCAGCGACATTCCTACAGCCAAGCGCGCTGCGATTTTCGCGATCGGAAACCCAGTGGCTTTACTAGCCAGCGCCGAGCTGCGCGACACGCGCGGATTCATCTCAATCACCACCATCTTGCCATTTTCTGGGTTGACGGCGAACTGCACGTTCGAACCGCCGGTTTCGACGCCGACTTCACGGATGATCGCCGCGCTGGCGTCGCGCATGCGTTGAAATTCCTTATCCGTCAGTGTCTGAGCCGGAGCCACAGTGATCGAATCGCCAGTGTGAACGCCCATAGGGTCGAAGTTTTCTATAGTGCAGATGACCACGAAGTTGTCGCGGAAATCACGCATTACTTCGAGTTCGTATTCTTTCCAGCCGAGCACGGACTCTTCCACCAGCGCTTCATGCACGGGGCTCATGTCCAAGGCGTGAGCGATGGCTTCGCCGAATTCTTCTTTGTTGTAAGCGATCGAGCCGCCCGTTCCGCCAAGCGTGAATGATGGACGAATCACGAGCGGGAATCCCAGTTGATCGCAGAGACGCAAAGCGTCCTTCGCGTTGTTCACTAGCGCGGACGCGGGGACTTCCAGCCCGATCTTGCGGCAAGCGTCTTTGAACCACAGACGATCCTCCGCGACCTTAATGGCGCGTAGCGAAGCACCGATCATTTCCACTTTGTATTTTTCGAGAATGCCGCTTTCAGAAAGCTCGACGGCCAGATTCAGCGCTGTTTGTCCGCCGACAGTCGGCAGCAACGCGTCCGGCCTTTCTCGCGAGATAATTTCCTCGAGGTATTCCTTCGTCAGTGGTTCGATGTAAGTGCGATGAGCGAGCTCTGGGTCGGTCATGATGGTCGCCGGATTGGAATTGACCAGAACGACCTCGTACCCTTCCGCACGCAGCGCCTTGCAAGCCTGCGCCCCGGAGTAGTCAAACTCGCAAGCCTGGCCGATGATAATCGGCCCCGACCCGATAATCAGAATCTTCTTAATGTCTTTTCGCTTCGGCATATTCTCCAGCAAACCTCAAGTCAGTGGCGCGAACTACCAGGCTGCGCGAATTCTTTCATCATGTCGGTGAACTGGGTGAACAAATAGTGCGAATCGTGCGGGCCGGGCGAAGCTTCCGGATGATACTGCACGCTAAAGAGCGGCTTCGACTTGTGGCGCATGCCTTCGTTGGTGCCGTCGTTGAGGTTGACGTGAGTGATTTCGACATCGCTCGACGGCAGCGATTCGGGATCGACGCAGAAGCCGTGATTTTGGGCGGTGATTTCCACTTGTTCGGTGAGGAGATTCTTTACCGGATGATTTGAACCATGGTGTCCGAATTTCAGCTTGAAGGTTTTTCCGCCGAGCGCCAGTCCGCACAACTGATGGCCGAGGCAAATACCGAAGACCGGCACGTGGCCGATCAACTTTTGAATATTCTCGACCGCGTAAGCAATCGGCTCCGGATCGCCCGGGCCATTTGAAAGAAAAACTCCGTCAGGCTTCATTCCCAAAACATCTTCGGCGGAAGTTTGCGCCGGCACAACGAAAACTTCGCAATGGTGGTCCACGAGCAAGCGCAAAATGTTCTGTTTGATGCCGTAGTCGTAAGCCACCACGCGATGCTTGTGGGTCTCACCTTGCGCGTCGGATTCGCCCATCTGTTCGGACCAGGGCGAGATGGCGACTTCGACGGAACCTTTATCCCAGCCGTAGGACTTGCCGCAGGTGACGCGGCTGGCGAGTTCCTGGCCGGCCATGCTGGGCAATTGTTTGGCTTCGAAAATTAATTGTTCAGGGGGAGTGCCATCCGTCGCGACCATGCCGCGCAGAGCGCCGACGTTGCGGATATGGCGCACCAGGGCGCGAGTATCGATATCCCAAAGCACCGGGATTTTGTGGCGATTCAAATACAACTGCGCCGTCTCTGCCGACCGCCAGTTGGAAGATACCTGCGAAAATTCCCGCACGATGAGCGATTCAATGTAGGGTTTCGACGATTCCTCATCTTCGAGATTCGCGCCAACATTTCCAATGTGCGGATAAGTCAAACAAACGATCTGCCCGGCGTAACTGGGATCGGTGAAAACTTCCTGATAACCGGTGAGGCTGGTATTGAAAACGACTTCGCCGCCGCGGCGCGTAATCGCGCCTGCCGCGCGGCCATTAAAAACGCGCCCGTCTTCCAGCGCGAGTATCGCGGGTCGGTGCTGAACTTCGGTCAGTGGATCCTCCCATGATTTTCATCAAAATGTGCCATTCACTTGGTGTTGGCTTCGGTGGTCGAAAGCGAACCGAAATGATCCACCGGCCAGTAAGCAAAGACGGCGCGCCCGTAGATGAACTGGCTGCCGACCGAACCGAAAACGCGTGAATCGTTGGAGCTGATGCGGTGATCGCCCATGACGAAGTAACTGTCCTTTGGCACCCGCACTTGGGCAAAATCGCTAAGGTCCTCGTACTGCGGTGGAACGTAGGGCTCAGGCACAATTTTGCCGTTGACGTATACGGCGCCCTGGCGGATCTCCACGGTTTCACCCGGCAAGCCGACCACGCGCTTGATGAAGGACTTCGAGTGATCGAGCGGATACCAGAATACGACCACATCTCCGCGTTGAATGGGCTCGAAGCGGTAAACAAATTTGTTGATGAAAATGCGTTCCTGGTCGGACAGCAGCGGGGCCATGCTTGTGCCTTCGACTTTTACAGGCTGGTATAAGAAGACGATGATAATCAGGGCCAAGCCGATGGCGATTAGCAGGTCTCGGGTCCACACGCGAATTTCGTTGCGCAACGAATGCAGCGGCGCGGAACGCTCGGCGGAAGCGCTGGAGACTGGCGGCTCGGTTCTTAGATTTGGCGCTGCTAGTTGGGTTGTCACGCCAGAAGATGCGGCCGGAACCAGGGTCTCTGGTGGGGTCGGGCTCGCGGTTTGTTTCTCGTCCAGTCTGTCCATTTTTTGCTGCCTTGTATTTATAGCATGCCCATCGCGACCCGCGCCAGATGCGATTTGCCGCAGCGGTCTAGGGAAGCTGAACCGTCGCCTTCCGCGGTTGCCTACACTTATTGAGATTCACTTGACACGACGTTTGTTGCAAGGCGGCCGCGAATATTTGTGGAATGGCGGAGAGGTGTTCGGAACCGGAGTTGTGAATTATTTGTCGTCGAGGGCGTAGTTCAGCGAGGCGAGCGCGGCGATGACGGCAGTTTCCGTGCGCAGGATCATGCGGCCCAGGGAAACTTGTCTGAACTCATTCTGGCGGGCTACTTCTAATTCCCGGTCTGTCCAGCCGCCTTCGGGGCCAATCGCCAGTGTCGCGGACTGTGCTTTAGCATTGGAAAGCGCGGTCTTCAGGGAGGGAGCTTCGGCGCGCTCCGAAAGGCAGAGGCGGGCGCCGTCGGTGTCATTCGAAAAAGCATCATCAAGCTTTGTGAGAGGGTGGAGCGTGGGGACGCGGACACGGCGGGATTGTTGCGAGGCTTCCAGCAGGATTTTCTTCCAGCGCTCGGCGCGCTTCGCTGCCGCGGCGAGCAAGGCCTTCTCGCTTCGTTCGGCGGCGAGCGGCACGATCGTGGCGACTCCCAGCTCAGTGGCCTTTTCGATGGCCCATTCGAAGGCGTCAAATTTCACCACGGAAAGGAGCAGTGTGACATTCACGCTGGGGTGGACGGCGGGCAACTCCTCGACCAGGGCGAATTGCACGCGGTCGCGGCCGACGCTTTCGATGCGGCCGAGCCACACCCGTTCGCCGTCGCTCAACTCATAGAGCTGGCCGGCCTGGGCGCGCAGCACGCGGCCCAGGTGATGGGCGGCTTCGCCCTCCATAAGGGCGGTATTACCCGCAAATTGCTCCACGAAAAATCGTCTGCGCACGGGGGAGATTCTAGCTTAGATACGGTTCCGCGTACGTACGCCGGCAGAAAGAAAAAGCTAGCGAGTAGCACGTTTGTCGCGAGCTGCTGCGGAAGAGCGAATTTGGGATTGGTCCGGCCGTGACAGTCGACCTGTACTTGCGGACAGATAATTCTTGAGCAATTTGCCCTTCGCCACCCGATTCTCTGTCGAGCCTCTCTTATAAAATGGATGTAGCCCGCCCTAAGGTTTGACTAGGAAGGAGTGAATCCATGACCAACACATCGGAAGTCGAGGAGCGGATTCACGAAAATGAGCTGGCTGACGAGCCGTCCAACCCAGTGGCACAACACGTTTACGACGGTTTTCCCAAAAGGCAAAGCAGGTCAGGGCCGTCGTTGGTTCTTGGAGCGGCCGCGATAGGGCTTGTCCTGGTTCTTGCTTCCATTTTCGGTCTGTGGCTTGTGAGGTCGGTCAGGCGATTGAACCGGGAAATGGCCCACCTCAATCGTCAAACAGAGCAACTCAACCAGCGCGTGCAGGGCGCCGAGCAGCACGTCAAGAGTCTCGATCAGAGAGCTTCCCAAGCCGCCGCTGCCCAAGCAGCCCCTGCCCAAACACCCCCCGCCCAAACACCCCCCGCCCAA
>Ga0210406_10002684_pt1 | contig 20109 bp, 17 predicted proteins | sample IncBWC30MmetaG_FD_155454 | JGI IMG/M metagenome (GOLD analysis project Ga0210406, IMG submission 155454) | Forest soil microbial communities from Barre Woods Harvard Forest LTER site, Petersham, Massachusetts, United States - Inc-BW-C-30-M | ecosystem: Environmental > Terrestrial > Soil >... | reverse complement strand
CCGTGCCGTACAAAAGACACACGCCGACTACTTTCTTGGTTTGGCGCGAACAAACTGTGGACGCAATTGCGCAAGGACGGGACCTGGCAGGGTTTGCCAAAGTGGGCCGACAGCCCTTCCGACAGAAGATATTCTGGTTCAGCGAGGGCTATAGCTCGCGATCCGCAGCCAAGACTGGAGCTCACCGGGCAACCAGTGGATTCCCCGGCAAGCGCCCTGCTCAAACTGTGATGTTGCCAGCTGGCTGGACCAATGATGCCGAGCATCCATTCATAGTGCGCGCGATAAACCTCCCAACGCTGTGCTGCTCGCCGGGCACTATGAAGATGGAGAGTTGAGCTTTATGTGTGGGTGACGGAATGAGCGCGATTTCTGGTATCTTCTGTCCGCAGGAGAGCCGAGAAATATGAAAATGAATGCCGGAAAAGCGCGACCCAAAGATATCGACGAGTACATTGATGTGGCCCCGAAAGCGACACAGAAGAAACTGCTGGAGATGCGAGCGTGCATTCGCAAAGCGGCGCCCGGAGCGAAGGAAGGGCTGAAGTGGGGGATGCCGGCGTTTTCCTACAAGCGGATCCTAGTGGTGTTCGCGGCGCACAAAGGGCACATCGGCTTCTATCCCACGCCGTCGGCGGTAAAAGCGTTCGCTAAGGATCTTTCGAAATTCGCGACGGCCAGTGGATCGATCCAATTTCCGCTGGAGAAGCCGCTGCCGCTGGCGCTGATCCGGAAAATCACGGAGTTCCGGGTGCGAGAGAGCGTGGAGGAAGACGGGAAATGGAGGACGTGAGGGCAGCGCTGCGAATTAATGATTGTTCGGCGGGGAGGTGCCGTAGCGCGCGTTGAAGGTGCGCAGAGCATCGTGGAGTCGCAGGAAAATGCGCTCACGGCCGAATGTTTCCGTAATGTGGTGACGTTCCAGATCAGCTTGCAGCTCCGGGTGAGCGCGGGAAAAAAGCAGTTCGATTCCCTGTTGCTCGAGATCCTGATAAACCTCGCGCAGCACACGAGCGGCGGTGTAGTCCACATGGACGATGGCCTCCGCGTCGATGACGATCCAATGCAAGGGCGACCCCATGGGAGTGGCCAGACGAAGCACTTCCTCCGCGAAAAGACCGGCGTTGGCATAGAAGAGCGCGGCGTCAAAGCGATAGATGATCAAGCCAGGTTCGGTTCGGGCGCCGGGCAAGGAAGGAATGGTCTTCCAGATTTTGTTTTCGTCGCGGACGAGCACTCCGGTGTGCGGACGATAGCTGTGGCCGACCACGCGGAGGAGCGAAACGATCATCGCGGAGACGATTCCCTGCTCCACGCCGACGAGAACCACCACGGCGGCGGTCATCACAGCAAGATAATATTCCCCGGGACTCTCGCGGCGGATGTCGGCAAGGCCGCGGAAATCGATAAGTCGCACCGCGGTGACGAACACGATGGCGGCCAATACGCAGTGGGGAAGATACTGCAGCGGGCGGGTAAGAAAAAGAAGAACGCAAGCGACCACTACGGCGGTAGAGACCTGCGCCAATTGGCTGCGTCCGCCGGAACTCTCAACCATAGCAGTTTGCGTGGGACTGCCGTTGACGACAAAGGTGCCACTGATTCCGGCGGCAAGATTGGCGGCGGACAGACCGAGCAGGTCGGAGTTTTCGTCGAGGCGTTGATGGTGGCGGGTGGCATAGATGCGTGCGGTGGCGGCGCTCTGAGCCACGATCATCACCAGGCACGAGCCAGCGACGGGAAGAAGCGACTGAATATCTGGCCAGCTGACATCGGGCAGGCCCAAATGCGGAAGGCCTCCGGCGACAGGTCCGATGGTTTCGATGCCGCGTTTGGCGAAGTCAAACGCAGAGCTGGCCGCGACGGCAGCCACAACGGCGATCAGCGGCCCAGGGATACGCGGAGCTAACCAGTGAAGACCAAAGATAACCGCGAGAACCGCGGCGGAGAGAAGCACGGTGGAAGGATGCGCCAGGGAAACGCTACGAAACACTTCAGCTAGTTGCAGGACAGAACGCCGCGAGTGAGTTTCGATACCGAGCATTCCACCAAGCACGGCGATGCCAACCTGAAAGCCGACGCCAGTGAGAAATCCGACAAGAACGGTGCGCGAGAGGAAATCGGCAAGAAAGCCGAGCTTCAACAGTCGAGCGATCAGCAAGAATGCCGCAGTGATAAGAGCCACAGTGGCAGCGAGCGAAACATACCGCGCGCTGCCAATCGCGGCCATAGGAGCGACACCGCTGGCGAGAATGGCGGCGGTGGCCGAATCCGCAGCGACAACCAGGTAGCGGGAACAACCAAAAACAGCGAAGGCGAGAAGCGGCAGCAAGAGGGTGTAAAAACCGGTGACAGCTGGGGTGCCGGCAATCTTGGTGTAGCCAAGCGCCTGGGGAATATTCATCGCGGCGAGCTGGATACCCGCGAGTGCGTCTTTGATAGCGCCCTCGCGAGTGACGGGGCGTATGGCTTGGAACAGAACGGGGGGATGGTTACGGGAGGATGGATTTGTGCTCATTGGGAACCTGCACCGGTCAGCGCGCAAGAAAGGGATGGCGCGGAGGAATCAAGTGCAATGATCCGGGCGGGCAAGTTGAGTGGCAAGTACGTGATCGGCAAAGAAGGATCCAACCGCTGCGGAAATTATCACACCGGCCATGAGGTTGGAAGCAAGATTCCGCCACGGGCGCGGCTAGGAGCTTAGAGAAGAACCGGGTCAGGCGGGACTGCGGAAAGAAAGGCCGCGCTGCTCGTTGAACTGCGAAGTGGCGTCGAGGTCGAGGGTAGTGAGTGGAATGACTCGGCGAAGACCTTCTTGCGTGATGTACTGCAGGCTGCCATTGCTCCAAGAATAGGCCACGGCGAAGAAAACGGTGCCGTCGCGGCGGACGAAAATGTATTCCGGTGAGGGCGCAAGGGGAGCGCCGGCGCGCTCGCGGCGGGGAGCATAGGCGGACGGCGCGGAATAGTCCTGTTGCGGCGCGGTTTGCGCTTGCTCTGGCTCGACGTTGGGCTCCGCGGCAGGCTGTTCGGGCGCGGGATAGGGTTCGCTGTAATACTCAAAGGGCACATAGAGGCCGCCGCCGATGAAGGGCACGACGCCTCCACCGTGGAATTGATGACGAAAGGCACCAGGGTGAACGGCGGCGAAGTGCGCGTAGTCGAATCCAAGACCGGGAACCGGGAAGTTGCCATTATTGAAGCCATCGTTGAACCCGTTGTTGAACCCGTTGTTGAACCCATTGTTCGGGAAAGGCATGTTGGTAAACCCAGGCTGGGAGGGGGCGGGGTAAATCCGCGCGGGAGGGCGAGGTGAGACCGGCTTCACAGGAACAGGACGATGCGGCACCGAGGGATGAGCAATGGCAGAAGGACCAAGATGGCCGGGAGCATGCGTCCCCGCAGCAAAGTGAACGGCGCCTGCATGCACGGGAGCAGCGGCGATCGGCGCGGCCATGCGAGGAGCTACCGCGACAGAAGTAGGCGCTCCCGCGCCGCGCTGAGCGTTTGCATAAGACGATACAAGTGCGGAAGAAAGTAGGACGACTGAGACGATCTGGCCGAGGCGTTGCAGCATAGGCTCCCTGGTTCAGGGCTCCTTGTGTATCTACATACTATTAGACGCAGAATGCGGCTGCAACGTTTCTTGTTGAACTTATGGGAGGAATGCTCCCGAAGGCCAGCAACGGATTGGTTGGTCCGATTGCGTCACTTACGCGCCACTGGATTGCATCCCTGCCGAATCGGTTCGCTGCTGGGCGGGCAAGTCCGGATGGGTTCCGGGGCTTCCGGGGCGGCTGTCCTTTCGCGTTGGATGGTGGATGTGCTATAACCGGAAGGCTGTGAAAGCTATCTGGAAACAGGAATCGACTCCGGCACATTGTGGTGCGACGGATGCGGGAACTGCCGGGACGGACGCTCAGGCGCAAGACACATCCGCGCGAGGGCGAGGAGATGCCTCCCGTTTCTGCCCGGTTTGCTCGCAGTGTCTGGAATCCCGGCGTTGCAAGCTGATTTGCAATGTTTGCGGGTACTACATGTCGTGCGCAGACTATTACTGATCGCAGGGTAGAAGTTCGAGAAAAGACTGCTTTGCGAAAGTGCAGCAAAGCGGATATGCTTTGCGGTTCCGGCCCGGTTGCTGCCGGATCTGCGTTCCTATTAGGAGGAAAGTACCGTGGCATTGAAGATGACATCAAGAGAAGTGGACGGCGTAACCGTGGTCGCGCTGGACGGGCGAATCGTGCTGGGCGAAGAGAGCAACGCGCTCAGGGAAAAGATCAAGAGCATGGTGGCGGAAGGAAAGAAGAAGATTGTGCTGAACATGGACGGAGTGACGTTCATCGACAGCGCGGGACTGGGCACGCTGGTGGCGGCGCATCACAGCGCCAAGGCGCAGGGAGCATCCCTGCGGCTATGCCATTTGGGGACAAAGTTCCAGGAAGTGCTGCAGATCACCAAACTGATGACGATCTTCGACGTGTACAACACGGAAGCCGAAGCCGTCGCCAGTTTCTCGAAGCCGTAGTCAATTCTGCGAGATTTGGCTTTTCTCAGGGAGGGCCAGAGTTGCCTGCCCTTGTGTTTGTATTGGGTATTGAGTCGTTGGTGATTCGGGTCGTCAACCCAACAGAGATTCCTCACTCCGTTCGGATGACACATAGGCCCTACACGGGCAGGAAGAACCGGCCTAAAGACCGGCCACTACAAAAGAGAAGAGCAGCCCACCCAATGTTTGGGATGAGATCCTTCGGGACGCAAAACGGCGCGTCGCCTAGGATGACAACGCATTGCTGCGCGGGGCACTGGAGGAAATCTTCGTTGGAACGAAATTCCCGCGCGCTACTGGTCTACGCGGTACATGGTGATGCCACTTAATAGCTTGGGATAGAAGTCCGTGGATTTTTGCGGCATGACTTCGCCGGCCGTGGCTACCTTCATGACCAATTCCACTTCCACAGGGTTCAGCAGAAACACAATTTGCGCGGCACCGCGATCCACGGCATCGATCGCAGCAGATGCTTCACGCTCGTAAGTGAGATTCGCCTCAGCGGTGACGGCGTGGGGAGTAATGCCGAGAACGGGCTCCAGAATTCCCTGGTGAAGGAGGACAACGTCAAGTTGCCGCTGCAGGGCGGAGAGGCCAGGAAGAATCTGGGCGATTTCCGCTTGCGGACGAAGAGTAAGCACATAGAACGCGCGCGAAGCAAGTTCCGATTTTGGATAGATGCCGATGGCGCGTTGCTCTTTCGCAGCGGTGAGTCGCTCGAGGAACTTTGCCTGGGCTTGCTGACGCTGAGACTCGTCCGGGAACGGGAAAACCTCGGTGGCGAACCAGGGTTCCAGATAGCGGCGCACGTTGCTCCAGGAAAAATCGCGAAGGTTGGCGACCACGCGGTGCGTAGGCAGAATAGTGAGGCCTTCGCTGCGAGTATTGATGAAGGTCATCATAGCGTACTCGTAGGGCGCGTCGGGATTGGGCTTTCCGACACGCGCTCGGGCTTCGTTGCGATAGTTCAGGGAAGTTTCGTAGCGGTGGTGGCCATCGGCGATCACCAGCTTCTGGTGTGCCATGGCTTTCTGGATGGAAGCAATGCGGCCAGGATCCGAGATGATCCACAAGCGATGAATGACGCCGTATTCGTCGGTGAGTTGCGCGACGGGCGATTGCGAGGACTGCACCTCATTCAGAATGGAATCGACGGTAAGCTGAGAATCGGAATAGAGGAAGAAAAGTTGGCCGGTGTGCGTGTGAGTGTGGCGAAGAAGCTCCAAGCGATCGGCTTTGGGACCGCTGAGGGTGTGCTCGTGGCGGAAAATCACGCCGGCGGAATAATCCTCGAGCTTGCCGGCGCCAATGAATCCGCGGCGGGTGCGACGCTCGGAAGTTCCCGGGACTTGGAACTCCTGGGAATAGGCATAGAAGGCCGGGTCGGGGTCCTGTTTCACGACGGACTTGCCGATCCACTCCTTCAGCGCGGCTCCGGCACGCGTGTAGACGCTGTCCTGAGGGGAGTCACTCGGCAAGGCGCGGCCTTTTTCCACGGCAATGAGGTTGTGGGGATGGGCGGAGTAGTACTTTTCCTGCTGGGCAGGCGAGATCTTGTCGTACGGCTGCGTAAGGACGCGCTCAAATGGGGCGAGTTCGGGATTATAGCGAAAGGCGCGAAACGGACGAAGCAAAGCCATGAGATCTCCAAGAAAGTTTCTCGCGGGACAAACAGCCCACTAGTTTACGCGAAGTGGGCGCCTTTCTGAAATTTGCAAGAAGGAGCGGCCGGATGGGCCGTAGTCGCTTGGACCGGTTTGCGCATTGTGTTAGGCTGAGCGCCGTGGAGCGGGCGGGCCGCGCACTTCACCTGGGGAGTCTGTGTCGAGTTGAAGCATAAGCACATACGCTAGGCCTGAAGGGATTGCGGAAAGAGTGCCTTGATACGGTCATTCCGAGTGAGGTGAGGAAACTTTGGCGAAAACCCAACAAGGAGAGATTCCTGCCCTCCGCAGGTTCCGTTCGGTGTGACAAAGTTCGGAAGCGGCAGGCTCTGGAGTCGTGCCCTCCCGAGTTACAGCAGTTTCCGCAGAAACTACGGAGCCCGCCGAGAAGCCGTGGGAGACGTTCGTGATCTTGAAGCAGTTCTATCTGAATTGTCTGGCGCATGCCTCGTACCTGATTGGAGACGAGGAGACGGGGATTGCGGCGGTGGTGGATCCGCAGCGCGACGTTGACCGGTATGTGGAGCTTGCGCGCGAACATCAGCTGCGAATCGCACACGTGATTTTGACGCACCTGCACGCCGATTTTATCGCCGGGCATCTGGAACTGCGCGATCGCGCCGGAGCGACGATCTATCTGGGAGCCAAGGCGCAGGCGGAATACAAATTCACGGCGCTAGGCGATGGCAGCGTGGTGGAGTTTGGGCGAGTGCGATTGCAGGCGTTGGAAACTCCCGGCCACACGCCGGAATCGATTTCGATTGTGGTGTACGATCTGACACGAAGTGGCACCGAGCCGTACGCAGTGCTCACTGGCGATACATTGTTCGTCGGCGACGTGGGACGCCCGGATCTTCGTGTGGCGCTGGGCTGGTCTGCCGCGGATCTTGGCGGACTGCTTTTCGATTCGCTGCAAACAAAATTGCTGGCGTTGCCGGACGCAAGCCTGGTATATCCGGCGCATGGCGCGGGGTCACTGTGCGGGAAAGCGATCAGTAAAGAAACGGTGTCGACGATGGGCGAGCAGCGGCGGGTGAATTACGCGCTGCAGCCGATGAGCAAAAAGGAATTCATCGAACTGGTAACCGCGGACCAACCTGAGGCTCCTCCGTATTTCACTTACGACGCAGTGCTGAACAGCAAAGAGAGACCCACGCTGGAAGAAGCGCTGGGGCGACAGTTGAAGCCCCTGGAACTGGATCGCGTGCTGGAGCTGCAAGCTGGTGGCGCGCAGGTTCTGGATACACGCGAGCCCGAGGAATTCGCCTCGGCGCATCTTGCTGGAAGCATCAACATTGGGCTGAGCGGACAGTATGCAACGTGGGCGGGCACGGTACTGAGCCGCGAGCACTCGATCGCGATCATCGCCAACCCTGGTCGCGAATCGGAGTCCGCGATCCGGCTGGGGCGCATTGGGTTCGACAACGTGGTGGGTTATCTGAACGATGGGATGCGGAGCCTGGAGTTGCGACCGGATGTGACCGCAAAAACGGAACGCTTGAGCGCGGCACTTTCTGCGGAACGTTTGGCTTCCGGTGAACCGCCGCTATTGATTGATGTGCGGGGGCCGCGGGAGCGGGAGCCGAAGTTTATTAATGGCAGCCTGAGCATGCCGTTGAATCAACTCTCACAGCGCTCGGAGGAATTACCGAAGAACCGCGGGCTGCTGGTGTACTGCGCCGGGGGCTATCGATCTTCGATCGCGACGAGTCTGTTACAGCAAAAGGGATTCGATCGCGTGAGCGAGATTGCGGGCGGAATGGCCGCGTGGGAAGCGGCGAAGCTGCAGGTTCGCACCGGCCAAGGCCAGGCATAAGGGCATAACAGGCACGAAAAATGAGAGTAGACTTTACGGCACAGAGATAGGGTGCACGTCTACCTCGGAGCATCAAGGGAATATGCCGACGCCCCGGCAAATTTCGCAAGAGATGCGCACATGTCCACAGGGCGATTCCCTGCCCTCTCTGCGTTGTCGAGAGAACCCGACGGGGGAAAAAACATGAAAAAGAAATTAGTGCTGCTGATCGTAGGCCTGGCTAGCCTGGCGATGTTGGTGGTAGCCGGGCCGAAACTGGAATTCACCTGGAAGAATTCCAACTACAGCGGCGGGACGTTCAAGAAAATCCTGGTGCTGGCGCTGAATGGGAAAGCGGCGAATCGCGCTGAATTTGAGGATGAACTGGTAGCGGCGCTCACGCGGCCAGGAGAGCAGGCCAGGCCCAGTTATGAATACATGCCGCGTCCGGACCTCACGCCGATCAATAAGGACGATCTGAGGGATTTGTTGGACGAACGGAAATTCGACGCGATCGTGGTGGCGCGGATTACGCAAAAAGATGAAAAAACTACTTATATCCCCGGGCAGGTGTACACTCCGTTTCCTTACTATGGGACGTTTTATGGGTATTACGGAGCACTGGCTCCGGTGATTTATTCGCCCGGATATGTAGAGAGCACCAAAGAAGCCCGAGTGGAAGTGAATTTTTACTCCACGGCGAAGCCGGAGGGAGAACTGGTGTGGACGGGAACGACCAACAAGTTCGAGAGCGGGTCGCCAATGAAAGCGATCAAGGAACTGGTGAAAGTGGTGACAAAAGAGATGGAGAAGGAAAACCTCATCGCGCCGGAATCCAAGTAGAATAAACGGCGCGTAGCCGTCTCGGTAACATCCAAGGGGGGAAGAAGTGTGAAATTCCCGAAAGCAACAGCAAAAGCGGTGGTACTGATTCTGCTGGCGACTGGGGTTTACGTGTGCGCCGCCGACACGCCGTCGGTGACGGTGAAGGGCTACGTGCTGGATTCCGCATGCGCGTTCAGGAAAGGTCTGAGCAAACCCATCAGCAAGCAATGCGCGACGGCGTGCGCCAACGCGGGTTCGATGCTGGTGATTCTGGCGGATGACGGAACGTGAAGCTTCTGCCGTTTGCGGGCGACAAAGTAGTAGCGAGCGGGAAGGTGTACGAGCGCGGCGGGTCCAAAGCATTAGTGATTGAGAAGATCGAAGCGCAGGCCGCCAAGAAGTGGAGGGCTGGGGTGTTTTGGCCGGCATCGCTCTCGCGAAATTCAGAGTTGCCTTCGACGCATGGCATGAACCACTCGTGGCTCGCCGCGCAGTGCAATCCGAATCTGAAGTTTGCGCAGTTCTACGGGAAACCTACGGCGCCAACGATTGCATGAACCAGCTTTTGCTGGAGCATGTTGATGCGAGAGCCTGGCGCGCGCCAGTGCAGGAGAGAAAAACAAGCGGGAAGGATGCACGCTTGCCGGAATTTTCGCCCATCTGCACAACAATCGCCTGTGCTGACAAAAACTCAGCCCCCCACCTGAAGTGTCCTGCGCCGCTCGACCCCGCGCGTTTGCACCATCAAACAGACACGCGCAGCTCATCGGCAAGGTGCGGCACGATGCCTGGAGATGCTGAAGGACGTGAGGAAGTTGGGCGCCAAGCTGGCCTGCGGGAGCAACGATGTTCAGTTACATGTTCGCGCACGAGGCGCATCACCGAAGGCAGGCGATCATGCTGGCACATCCACTGGGATACAAGCTGCCGGACAAAGCCACGTATGGGATTTGGCGATGGGGGAAATTTTGGAAGCAGTGCGGTTTTAAGACCTGGCCAAGGTGATTGGCAAGTAGCCCGCACCAGCACACGCAAATCCCAGCAAACCAGCGCTTATTTGGAAACTTAATCGAAGCGGCGGCGTCTGAACAAACTACGGGCCAGTGCGTATAGAAGGAAAGCGGGGTGCGAGGGCGCGCTGATCGTTGACTGGCGGGGACAAGCCCAAGACGGGATCCCAGGGTGGGCTAAAGGCGGCGGAAAGACCTGGTCGCTGCGGAGGGCACGATGGTAACGCTTGGGCAGGATATCCGGTATGCGCTGAGGAACTTACGGAAGACGCCGGGGTTTGCCATTGTGGCGGTACTGACACTGGCGCTGGGGATTGGTGCGTCGACAGCCATTTTCAGTGTAATGGAAAACATCCTGATGGAGCCGTTTCCCTATCCGGATGCGCAACGTTTCTATTCCGTACAAATTCACGACACCGAACGAAATGAGCCGGGGGGCCGCTCCGCGTTCAGTGGGCCCGAATATCTGGATTACGTGGAGCAGAATCACGTCTTTGACCGGGTGATCGCCAACGACCAGTTGGATGTGCTGTACCGCTCCGGCGAAGGCACGCAGATGCTGAAAGGCCATTACGTAACTCCGGGAACGTTTGAGTTTCTGGGCATGCCGGCGCTGCTGGGTCGAGTGATGCAGCCGGCGGATTATGAGCCAGCGGCGACGCCCGTGTTCGTGCTGCGCTACAAGACGTGGGTGAAAGAGTTTGGCGCGGACCCAAAAATCCTGAACAAAACGTTCGTATTGAATGACACACCGCGAATGCTGGTGGGGGTCATGCCGCCGCGGTTTGCATGGGGAGACGCGGACGTGTGGATACCGGATAAGCCAAACCGGACGGCTGTGAACACGGCGTACGCGGGCGCGTTTCCGCGTTTCTGGTTTTTTCTGGGACACATGAAGCCGGGAGTTTCGGTGAAACACGCGGAAGCGGATTTGACGGTGGTAGCAAAGCGGCTGGCGACGGTGTACCCCAAGGACTATCCGAAACATTTTACGGTGGAGGTGCAGTCGCTGACGGACCTGGTCGTCGGACAGTTCCGGACGACGTTGTATATCGTGCTGGCGGCGGTCGGCTTGCTGCTGCTGATCGGTTGCGGAAACGTGGCGAATCTCTTGCTGGCGAGAGCCACAACGCGCGAGAAAGAGTTCGCGATTCGGTCGGCACTGGGCGCGGGCCGGTGGCGATTGGTGAGCCAGCTACTGGTGGAGAGTCTGATGCTGGCGCTGGGCGGAGCGTTGCTGGGAGCGCTGCTGGCGTGGGGCGGTCTGAAATTCCTTGTGGCGCTGATGCCGCAGAACATTATTCCAGCCGAAGCGGCTATCCGACTGAATGTGCCGGTGTTGATGTTCACGTTGGGAATCGCGATCCTGACCGCAATCCTGTTTGGGCTGGCGCCGGCGCTGAGAGTGGCGCGCAAGGAATTGAACGAGCCATTGCGCGACAGCGGAAAGGGACTGACCGGCGGTTCGCGGCATGGGAGATTCCGTAATGCGGTGGTGGTGCTGGAGGTGGCGCTTTCACTGACACTGCTGGTGGCGGCGGGGCTGTTGATGCGGAGCTTCGTTGCGCTTCGTGAAGTGCATCTGGGGCTCGAACCGGATCATGTGCTGGTGGCAAGGCTGCCGCTGCCGGTGGAACGTTACAAGACATCGGACCAGCTGGTGGGATTTTACCGGCCACTGTTGCAGCGGTTGAAAGCGCTGCCGGGGGTTGTGGAAGTGACGGAGACAAGCACGCTTCCGCCCTACGGCGGGATCGGCAGCGAGATCGAGATTGCCGGAAAGTCGCACCAGGAAAAGTGGCAGGCGATGTTCCAACTGTGCAGCGAAGGATATTTCCCGGTGCTGAAAATTCAGTTTCTGGAAGGCAGAGCGTTCACCGAGGCAGAGGTGAACGGAAAGCGGAAGCTAGCGGTGGTGAACCAAACGTTCGTGAAGAAGTATCTGCCGGGTGAGAATCCCATCGGCAGACAGGTACGCATCGCGCAGCTGGCGGAGTTTGAAGACAAGATGACGGATCCGACGTTCGAAATCATCGGAGTGGTTGCCGACGCCAAGAATCGTGGACTGCAAGACCCGCCTGACGCGGAAATGTGGGTGCCGTACACAGTGACAGGTTCAGCATTTCGCGGAGTTCTGGTTCGCACGACCCAAGAGCCATTGACGCTATTAGAGTCAGTGCGCCACGAGGTGTGGCTGACCGACGCCAACGTGGCGCTGACGCTCACGGGGACGTTAGAGGGTTATATCAGCCAGTTCTCCTATGCAGGGCCGCGGTTTGGCTTCTTTCTGATGAGCATTTTCGGGTCGATTGGGCTGATCCTGGTGACGATTGGCGTGTACAGCCTGCTGGCCTACACCACGGCGAGGCGAACGCAGGAAATCGGGATTCGCATGGCATTGGGCGCGCAAGGCTCCGACGTGCTGGGAATGGTGATCCGCGTGGGATTAACGCTGGTGGGGATCGGCGTCGGACTTGGACTGCTCGTCAGCCTGGCGCTCGGGAAAGTGATCGCGACACAGCTGTGGGGAGTCTCGGCTTACGATCCGTGGACGTTGGCGTGTGTACCGATTTTGCTGATTGTCACCGGACTGGTGGCTTGCTGGGTGCCGGCGCGACGCGCGTCGCGCGTGGATCCGCTGGTGGCGCTGCGCTACGAATGAGGGAAGCGGGTTCAATCCGCGGGCCATACCAAGGCTTCTTTCGTGATCGTCCAAATGGAAAAACGCCAAGCCGGGTGTGGTAGGATGGCGTGAATTTTTCATGAGTACTCTGGCGCAAGATATTCGCTACGCTGTGCGCGCATTCGCCAAGAATCCTGGATTTACGATGGCGGCAGTATTGTCGCTGGCGATCGGGATCGGAGCGAACACGTCCATCTTCAGTGTGGCCAATGCACTCTTACTGCGTCCGCTACCATACCGGGATGCGAACCGGTTGGTGATTCTGTGGAATCGTTCGCCGGGATTGAATATTACCGAGGATTGGTTTTCCCCCGCGCAATATCTGGATATCAAGAATGGGCACCAGGGATTTGAGCAAGTCGCCATCGCTATTGGAGGCAACTACAATCTGACTGGCGAGGGAGAGCCGGAGCGCGCGGGAGTCACGCGCGTGTCGTCGAATCTGCTGCCCATGTTAGGGGTAAGCGCGGAACGGGGACGGTTGTTCGTGCCCGATGAAGATTCGCCGGGAGCGCCGGCAACGGCTGTTCTGACGGAGGGAATGTGGGCGCGACGCTACGGGCGCGATCCCAAGGCGATCGGTAAGTCAATTACGATCAGTGGACAGCCATATGAAGTCGTAGGAATTCTGCCGCAGAGTTTTGCTTTGCCGCGTGAAGTGCTGCCATTACTGGATGGCACGGAACAGACCGAAATTTTTTTGCCGTTACCTCTGGCGTCGAGCGCCGCGCAAATTCGAACCAACGAAGACTACAACATCGTGGGAAAGCTGAAGCCCGGCGTTTCGGTGGCGCAGGCACAGGCCGAGATGGATACGATCACGGCACGTCTGCGGCGCGACTATCCCGAGAACTATCCACCGAATGGCGGATTGACGTTCAGCATCGTGCCGTTACGGGAACAGGTCGTTGGCAACGTGCGGCTTGCGCTACTGGTGTTGCTCGCGTCGGTGGGGTTAGTGCTGCTGATCGCGTGCGCAAATGTAGCGAATTTGCTGCTTTCGCGCGCGGTGGCACGTCAACAGGAAATCGCGGTCCGCACCGCCCTCGGCGCCAGCCGCTGGCGCATCATGCGGCAGTTGCTCACCGAAAGCGTTCTGCTAGGGCTTGGTGGAGGCGCGCTGGGCATCCTGATGTGCTTTTGCAGCTTGCGGTGGATTCACGTGCTGGGGACGAAAAGCATACCGCGATTGCAGGATGTGGGGGTTGACGGCCGCGCGCTGTTGCTTACGGTGTTGCTCTCCGTCTGTTCCGGAATTCTGTTTGGGCTTGCACCAGCGTTGCGGGTAACCCGACTGGATTTGAATTCCACCTTGAAGGATGCAAGCCGCGGTTCGGCGGGCACAAGCGCGGTGTGGGGCCACGGGAACAATGTGCGGAGATTACTGGTCGTCTGGGAACTGGCGCTTTCAGTGGTGCTGCTCATTGGGGCGGGGCTATTGATCCGGAGTTTCGCGCGGCTGCAAAACGTGTCGCCCGGATTTAACGCGCAGAATGTGTTGACGTTCGATCTGACCATGACGGGCAGGAAGTATGGCGACAAGCAAGCAATATTGAATACCTACCGGCAGCTATGGGATCGTCTCGAGCATGTGCCGGAAGTCAGCGCCGCTGGAGGAGTCACGTCGCTGCCCCTGAGTCAGGCGTACGCGTGGACACCGATTACCGTGGAAGGACGAACGCCACTGCCTGGAGAGAAATTTCTGAACGCAGACGAACGGATCGTTGGCGGTCATTACTTTGAGGCCATGGGAATACCGCTGCGGCGGGGCCGCTTTTTCAATCAGCAGGATGACGCCAGCAAGCCTCGCGTGGTGCTGGTTGACGAATACATGGCTGAGCAAGTCTGGCCGGGGCAGGACCCGATCGGCAAACGCATTCACATTGTGGAACTTAAGTCGGATGACCCGTGGCAGACGGTTGTCGGCGTCGTTGGCAGAGTGAAACAAGACGCGCTGGACTCCGACCCTCGGATCGCATTCTATCTGCCACAAACGCAGTACCCAACGAGGGCCATGACCGTGGCGTTGCGAAGTGGCAACGATCCGTCGGGAGTTTTGAGCGCCGTCAAGAACGAGTTAAGAAAACTCGATGCGGATCTTCCGATGTACTACGTTCGGACCATGCAACAGCGCGTGGATGAATCGCTGGCGCGGCGGCGCTTTTCGATGTTGCTACTGGCGGTGTTTGCTGGTGTGGCGCTGGCGCTGGCAGCGATCGGGATTTACGGGGTGATGGCGTATCTCGTCAACCAGGGTACACGAGAGATCGGAATCCGCGTCGCATTGGGAGCAACACGGCGAAACATTGTGAGCCTTGTCGTTCGCCAGGGAATGACGCTGGGGCTTTCTGGCGTAGCAATTGGCCTGGCGGGGGCGTTTTTGCTGACACGACTGATTCGAAGCTTGCTGTTTGGAGTGGAAGCGACCGACCCAGTTACGTTTGTGGGAATTGCTTTGTTGCTGGGACTTGTGGCGCTTTTGGCCAATATTCCGGCGCGACGCGCGTCGCGAGTGGATCCGCTGGTGGCGTTGCGGCACGAATGAAGCTACAGAGTCAGTGTGACACCTCGAAAAAGAAGCCCTCAGCGGCTAATTTAGTTAGCGCCGTTACGGTATGGCTGAAGCCATGCCCTCCCGAGAGACAGACGTTCTCATACGGACTCGCTAGCCTCCGTTCAGAGGAGATGGGGGCTAGAGTTTGATCCAGCACCATTCCTTCGAGTAGGGAACGCGGCTCATGCGGTAGCCGGATTTCGTTCCGGTAACCACGCAATCACTCCAGTTGAAGCCACAAAGTGTTTTGGGATCGTAAAGGCCGGGTTCTTCGGAGAAAGTCATGTTTTGTTTGAGCACGGTAGGGTCGCCAAGCGAAAGATACGGAGCCTGGTGGCCTTCCGAGCCTTCACCGTGGGCGGGGCGATGGTAGATGAAATCCTGCACACCTTGCGCCACCTGGTATTTCAGGATTTCGTAGGCGACGCTGGAGCACGTTGAGCCCTCTTTCTGCAATTCGACTTGCATGTCGCAGCTGCGCTGACTCACTTCCCAAAGCTTCTGCATGTGGGAATCGAAATTTCCGGCATTGTCCGCAATGATGAACGCACGATAATTTTCGCCGCCATGGCCACCGACGTGTGCATCGCCTTCCACCTGCAAGGGCATGTTGCGCTGAATACGGTTGAAAAGCGGTTGATTGGGATGCGGGTAAGCGCAGAGAGGTCCGACGCGGCAACCGATGTCAACGCCCGAGCCGACGCCATGATGAGAGGCGCCATTGGCGAGATCGAGGTCGGAATAAAGTTGATTGTTGATCCAGAAAGTGGTGGCGACGCCGACTTCGTAATCGGTGACGTCGGTGCCGAAGGTGAGAATGTAGTCGCGCGCATAGGAATGGGCGCGGTCGAAATAGGTGTAGGCTCGGCGAGTGAGCGCCAATTCTTCGGGAGTCTTGACTTCGCGCATGGCAAGAAGGGTGTCGCTGACGTCGACGAATTGAATGCCGCGGAGAATTTTTTTGGTTTTGTCGATCTCGTCTTTGTAGAGCTTGCCATCGATGCCGATTTTCTTTCCCTGGACACCGCGCTGCTTGATGCCTTGGAGAAGCATCTCAAAGAGGTCGACGGTTTTCCCCTGGAGCACCTTGCCTTCCGGAGGATAGGCACCCTCCGCGTGCTTGAAATCGAAATAGCGCCAACCACCGCCGAACCACCAGCTGCTGACCAGGTCGCGATCGAGACCGGGGTAGAGGTACCAGGGAGCCGCGTCGTCCTGATTCATGAAGACGGCTTGAGGGCGTTCGGTTTTCGTGTGCCAGTAACCGGTGAGATAGATAATGTTGAGCTGATCGCGGAGGATAAAGGCATGGATGTCTTGCTGCGCGAGTTGGTCCTTGAAGCGCGCGACGGTCTGTTTGTTCCAATCCAGCGGCAAGCGATCGTACTTGGCGAGCTCGGGCGGTCCCTCTGCACCGGGAGTGGGACCCAGCAGCAACTTCTCGCTGTCTCCAGCGGTGCGAGTCTTGACGATTTCGCGGAGCGGCTCCTTGCCGCCTTGCATCTGCAACCCATCAACCTTATCGAGCCGAGAAAAGAAACCACTTCCGAATAGGGCTAGACCTCCACCCTTCAGGATGTCTCTGCGATGCATCGCTCCTCCAAGGAAACCACCACATGCTGCGCAGTAAATTGTGAGCAAACTATCACATCCAGCACTGAGGAGGCGAGCACAAATCGGCGACACGCACCTCCGGTTGCGAGTGAATGATGGCTGTAGTTAGAAGCGGCAGCGAAGAAGGCTGCAGCTGGAGTCTGATCCGTGGAGAGAAATGCTGTGAGCGTATTACACTGGAGAATATGAGCAACGATAAAAACGGCAAAGTGCGCGCGATACTTTTCGATCTGGACGGAACGTTGATCGATTCGAAGCTGGACATCGTTAATTCGGTGAACGCGATGCTGCGCGCGACACGCCGCGAAGAAATGTCCATTGAAACTGTGGCGGCGTACATCGGGTACGGGGCGCCGCGACTGGTTGCCAGCGTACTTGGGGTGGAGTCCACGGAGAGCGAGCGCGCTACGGCGCTGAACATTTTCCTGGAGCATTACCAGGAGCATAGCCTAGGCGCTACGCGGGCTTATCCCGGCGTGGAGGAGGCGCTCGCGTTGTTGAAAGACAATCCGATGGCGGTGCTGACAAACAAACCAACCGCGGCAAGTCTTCAAATATTGGAAGGACTTGGATTGGCGAAATACTTCCAGGGAATTTATGGCGGCGACAGCTTCGAAAAGAAGAAACCGGATCCGAGCGGGGCGCAATTCATACTGCGCGAACTGGGCGCTGTGCCGGAGGAATCGGCGATGGTGGGCGACTCCGACGTGGATGTGCAGACGGCGCGCAACGCGGGAATGCGGGCCATCGTGGTGAAGTATGGGTTTGGACGCTATGACGGTGAGGCAAATCCGGCGGATCAATATATCGATCGATTGACGGAACTAGTGGAGTTGGCGAAAGGGTACCAGTGGGGATGTGAATGACAGGGACCTTGCGTTAGAGCCTGCAGCTTTGTCACACTCAGCGCGTGATTGTTGGATTGTTCCCTGAACTGAATGCTCCCGGCGGAATCCAGCGAGCCGGCAGGCATCTCGCTTTCGTCCTGAGCGAATATGCCGCTTCGCACGGAATGGAATATCGATTCCTGAGCTTGAACGACACGCAAGAATTGCACCGCATGCACGTTGGGCAATGCGAGTTTGTGTTCACTGGAGCGGCGCGGGGCAAGGCACGCTTTGCGACCACGGCGATGCGGGCGGCACGAAGGCGCCCCGAGTTGGTGCTGGCGGCGCATCCGAATCTGGCGCCCATTGTGCGCGGGATGCAAGTGATTGCGCCGCGCATGAAAAGCATCGTGTGCACGCATGGCATTGAGGTGTGGGAACCGCTGCCGTCCCTGCGGCGAAACTCGTTACGGCGGGTGTCGCTGGTGCTGTCGCCGAGCCGCGCGACCGCGGATTCACTTACCAATGTGCAAGGCGTGCCGCCCATGCAAGTCCGCGTACTTCCCTGGGGACTGGATCCGGATTTTGAAACGAAAGTGGCGGGCGCCGCCAGCGCAAAACTGCCGGATGGTTTTCCTGCGGGGCGTGTGGTGCTGACCGTGGGACGCTGGCTGACCACCGAGCGCTACAAGGGGATGGATACTTTAATCATGGCCCTGCCGAGGCTTCTGTTGCGCTGGCCGGACCTGCAGCTGGTGCTGGCGGGATCGGGCGATGACCGCGAATGGCTGGAGGCGATCGCGCGAGAAAGCGGCGTGCGGCGCCACGCGCATTTCCTGACTGATTTGTCGTACGGGGAACTTGCGGCGTGTTATGCGGCGGCCGAAGTATTCGCGCTGCCGAGCCGCGGCGAAGGATTCGGATTTGTGTATCTGGAAGCGATGGCGCGAGGGAAACCGGTGATTGGCGGGGCGCACGGCGGGGCGCCGGAAGTGATTGCGGATGGAGAAACGGGTTACCTGGTTCAGCACGGCGATCCCGTGCAACTGGCAACTTCCATCGACGCGCTGCTGGCCCATCCGGACGTCGCAAAGCAAATGGGGTCGCGAGGGCGGGAGCGGGTGGAACGAGAATTTCGCTTCCATGTCTTCGCCAAATCTTTGCGGAAAATTCTGCGCGAATTATGCGAATCCTGAACGTAACGCAGAGCTATACGCCATTTTTCGAGTTTGGCGGGCCGCCGGTAAAAGTGCGGGCATTAGCCGAGGGACTGGCGCAAAAAGGACATGAGGTAACTGTCCTGACCGCGGATTGGGGGCTGGAGAAGCGCCTGCAGGAGTCGCCAGAAGAAACGCCGGCGCAGGGGAGCCCGTTCGGTCGGAAGCGCGAAGTGAACGGCGTGAAGGCGATTTACCTGGCGAACTGGCTGCGCTACCGGACCACCACCTGGAATCCCGCCTTGGGGCGATATTTGCGCGCGCGGCTGCACGATTTCGACGTGGCTCACATTTTCGGGTTGTATGATTTGCTGGGCCCCCGTGTTGCCAGCGAATGCCGCAAGCAGAGAATTCCCTATGTCGTCGAACCCATCGGGATGTACCGGCCGATTGTGCGCAGTTTCCTGTTGAAGAGAATCTATCACCAGATGTTCGGCAGCGAGCTTATGGCCGAAGCGAACGCAGTTGTGGCGACGTCCGAACAGGAAGTGGCCGAACTGACGGCAGGCGGTATTCCAAAAGAAAAGATAGTTCTGCGGCGCAATGGAATTGAGTTTCCGCAAGAGTTTCCCGAGAGAGGGATTTTTCGGAAGTCGCTTGGCCTAGCGGAGAACGCCAGACTTATCCTGTTCCTGGGCCGGCTCTCACAGAAAAAGAGCCCCGACTTGCTGCTGAACGCGTTTGCAAAACTGGCTGCTGACGCGTCACTGCATCTGGCATTCGTGGGCCCGGATGAAGCGGGCATGCGAGGAAGACTGGAAAGCAGCGCCGGGCAACTGGGGTTGCGATCGCGCGTACACTTCCTCGGGCCACTGGAGGGTAAAGCGAAATGGGGGGCGTACCGGGACGCCGACATTTTCGTGTTGCCGTCGCAGAACGAGAATTTTGGGAACACCGCGGGGGAAGCGGTGTCCGCCGGCACGCCGGTAGTGATCACGGACCAATGCGGCATCGCGCCGCTGCTGGCAAATGTGGCGGGAATAGAAGTGAAGCATGAGCTGGAAGATCTGGCGGCAGGAATAAAAGGGTTAATGGAGAACCAGCAACTTTATCAGCGGCTAAAAAAAGGTTGCGCCACGGCAGTGGAACGGCTGAGCTGGAAGGTTCCGCTCAAAGAAATGGAAGCGCTTTATGCTAGACTGACGATCTTCCCGCAGTCGAAGAGAGCAGCGCCGAATGAATCGGGATAAGCTTGCGAACGAGCACCGGATATTTCGCGTGGCGTGGTGGCTTGTCAACCTGCTGTTATTCGTGGCGCTGCTGTGCACGATCGCAACGGGCGCGCGGGAATATTCGGTTCGGAAGTATCTGAGCGGCTTCTCCGATGCGGTGGTTCCTGGGGCCGCGTCGTCGCGGGAGAAGGTGGAAGCC